>Ga0190313_1000028_pt1 | contig 111096 bp, 117 predicted proteins | sample 4870071011_MG_FD_169989 | JGI IMG/M metagenome (GOLD analysis project Ga0190313, IMG submission 169989) | Hydrothermal vent sediment bacterial communities from Southern Trench, Guaymas Basin, Mexico - 4870-07-10-11_MG | ecosystem: Environmental > Aquatic > Marine > Hydrothermal vents >...
GAATAAAGCACTAGGTTATATCACGCCACTTATTCTTGAGGAGGTTTCATTTAAACTAGTATTTGCCAAAGCAAGTGAGGTACTCAACACCAGGAATATCTGGAGGATAAGAGATGCATTGAAGCTAGACGAAAAAGTTAGAATGAAATGTATTAAGGTTATTGAGACATTCTATAAATACATAGAGTACCTACTCACTAGAGGGTTAAGAATAGAATACGTGACATACAATGACTGGATCAACTCCATTAAAATTATGAGAAATTACGGTCTTTTACCAGCTGATGCCGTTCATGTAGCAGTAGCTTTAAGAGTAAAGGTTAATGCGATGGCGTCTTTCAATGAGGACTTTAAGGTAGTTAAGGAGATTAAAGTGGTTCCTTAAGTAAGTGGGGCAGATCTGGTCTTAACTTATTGATGCCGAGAGTAGATGCTTTGTTTTCTCCGATATGTTACCTAAGTTTAAATTACGTCTTACAGCGAGTAACTTCACTGTTGATGAAATGAATCCTTCAGCACTTAGTGTTTTAAAGAATACGGGCTTATAATACTTTAGGCGTTTTTCGTCTTTAATTCTTTCTGAAATGTAAGAGTAAGTGTAGAGTGTCGCTTTAAGCCTTTTCTTAATTATTTCTATACTAGCTATTACTAAGTTGAGGGCTGTTCTTGTGTATTTGTGTGCTTCCTTAAGTATGTGCTCTAGGTCCTTATCAAGCATTAACTGCTTAATAAGCCATAGTGTTAGGATATGGGTATCCGTGTATGCATTAGGATCTACACCGATGAGCCTGGCTAAAGGCTTCTTATTGATACTTCCATTATGTGCTAATGCTATTAACTTATATCCGTCTCTAGTTGCAATACCCTCAATATATGGGTGTGCATGCATTACACCGCGGGGTTCACCCTTACTCGCCTTCCTTGCATGTAGTATTAACAGACCCCTCTTACTACCCTCAATAATCTTAGCAAGTTTCCTTACAGTACTTTTTAAGGCCTTAAGGTTGATTACGCAAACATCGTTACCGCTATTAACGTTTAAAGCATCAAATGCGTCAAACTTCTCCATAACCAGCTTAAAGCCCTCACCGTCATCGTAAAGGACTAAGTAACCGTAGCCATCACAGTGTCTACAGTTATCGGTTAATCCTCTAAGTAGGTAGTCATTACTTGCTGCCTCATAAAGTAGCTCAGTAAGTTTAGCTACTAACTTAGCACCATCACTATCCCTCCAGACAACACCTAACATCCTACACATAGAGGTCACACGTAAGTCAGTAAATAAGTAATAAAATGTAGCGCTCATTCAACCTTCTTAGTTAATGTGTGGGTTAAGCTTAACTATATTGGATAGTACTTAAAGGTGATCCGAGTTACTATTTATTGAGGTAGGCATCACATGAGGATTATTGTATTAATAAAACCTACACCAAATATTGAGAAGGTTAGGTTCGATATTAAGAGAGGAGTTGTTGATAGGTCGTCAGCAGAGTTAGAGATTAACCCCTTCGACTTACATGCTATCGAGGCAGCAGTGAGGATTAAGGAACGCTTTGGTGGAACCGTAATCTCTCTATCCATGGCGCCGCCCAGTGCTGTAAATGCTCTAAGGGACGCAATAGCTCGTGGTGTTGATAGAGCTATACTACTCAGTGATAAAAGGTTTGCGGGCGCGGATACGTTAGCGACTTCGTACACATTAGCATCAGCAATTAAGAGGTTAGGTGATTTTGACTTAATAATTTGTGGTGAAAAGAGTGTTGATGGAGATACGGGACAAGTAGGTCCTGAGGTAGCTGAGTTTCTCGGTATACCTCATGCATCGTATGTTGTTGATATAAAGGAGGTAAATAAGGATTCAATAACTGTTGTTTCAGACCTAGGTAGTGCCTACTACTTAGTAAGGCTTAAATTACCAGCCTTAATTTCTGTTACGAAGGAGGTTAACGTCCCTAGGAAACCTAAACTTAGAGACGTATTGAGGGCTAGGAAAGCTGAGATTGAAGTATGGAATGCAGACACCTTAAAGGACGTAATTGATATGGGCAGGATAGGACTTAATGGTTCAGCTACTAGGGTTGTAAAGGCTTACTATGCCCTAGAGAGGGGTAGGAGAGGCGTTATTGTTAAGGGTGATGAGGGAGTCCAGAAAATCTTAGAGATACTTAAGTCAGAAGGGGTGATATTATGAGTCACTCGGAAGGTACACCAAAGGATGTTTTAGTATACGCTGAATACATAGACGGTAAAGTACATCCAGTAACTTATGAACTCCTTAGTAAAGGTAGGGAATTAGCTGATAAATTAGGTGGCTCGTTAATCTCGGTCATAATAGGTTATGGATCAAGTAAGTATTCTGAAGACCTGATATGGTCGGGTGCCGATAAAGTATTTGCTTACGAATTTGATGAGGACGTTAAACCTGATGTACTACTACATAAGGATGTACTTGTTAATTTAATTAATGAAATTAAGCCTAAGATAGTGCTTTTTGGTGCTACACCATGGGGTAGGACTTTAGCTCCTAGAGTAGCTGCAGCACTTAAGACAGGATTAACAGCTGATTGCCTAGATATATACATAGATGATAATGGTGACGTAATTCAGGTAAGACCCGCATTCACGGGTAACATTATAGCACATATAAAGACCATAACAACACCTGTGATGACAACCATCAGGTATAAGGTATTCAAACCTTTAAGTAAGGATAAGAGTAGAAAGGGTCAAGTAATTGTAAGAAAGATTGATAAGGCTCACTTAATGAGTAAGGAAAGACTATTTGAAATACTTGGTAAGGTGAAGGAGAAGGAGGTCAATATCGCAGACGCTGAAATAATTGTTGCTGGTGGCAGGGGGTTAAAGAGGAAGGAAGACCTCAAGATGCTTGAGGAGTTAGCTAACCTACTAGGTGGTGTAGTAGGTGTTAGTAGACCTCTAGTAGACTCAGGTTGGTGCTCTAAGGATAGACAGGTAGGGTTTAGCGGAAATATAGTTAAGCCTAGGATCTATATCGCATGCGGTATTTCAGGATCGCCGCAACACCTAGCAGGTATGAAGGACTCAAAGATAATCATATCGATTAATATAGATCCTTCAGCACCGATAATAAGATATAGTGATCTAGCGGTAGTAGGTGATTTATATGAGATCGTACCTAAACTTATAGAGGAACTCAAGAAGTTAAGGAGGTGATTCTTCTTGGCAATAAAGGAGGAAGTAATAAATAAATTAAAGAGTATTGTTGGTGATGATTGGGTCGTTACAGGTAGGGAAATGATTGAGAGATACCTTTACGATGAAACACCTGAAGCTCTCAGACCTAAGCCATCAGTTGACGTGGTTGTCGTTAAGCCTAGAACTACGGAGGAGGTCTCCAAGATAGTTAAGTTAGCCAATGAAGAGAAGATACCTATATTCCCTAGAGGTGGTGGTACAGGTCTAGTTGGAGGTGCTATACCAACTAAACCCGGTATCATATTATCTTTAGAGAGAATGGATAATATAAAAATAGATAAGGAGAACTTAGTAGCTGAAGTGGAAGCTGGAGTAACCTTAGCTAAACTATTAGAGGAGGCAGATAAGGCAGGTCTATTCTTCCCGCCACATCCTGGTGATGAGGGTGCTACAGTAGGTGGTATGATAGCAACTAATGCTGGTGGTGCTAGAGCTGTTAGGACTGGCGTTATGAGGAATTACGTTTTAGGTATAGAGGTAGTCCTACCCAATGGTGATATAGTAGCTCTTGGAGGTAAGGTAATTAAGAATAATACAGGCTATAATCTAATGCACTTAATAATAGGTAGTGAGGGGACTTTAGGAATAATAACTAAGGCATACATAAGGTTATATCCTAAGCATCGTGCTAGTGCAACCATGGTGATACCATTTAAGGATAGATTAAACGCTGTGAAGGCGGCACATGAAATTCTAAAAAGTGGTGTCATACCACTACTTTTAGAGTATGTAGAGAAGGACGTCATTGAGAGATCAGCTTCTTACCTAGGTCTTAAATGGCCTGTTGAAGAAGGTTTTGCACACTTAATAGTAACTGTTAGTGAGTCATCAGAAGACCTAGTATACTCTGAACTTGAGCTAATTAATGATGTAATCACGAAGTATACCGACTTAGAGCCTGTGGTAGCTACGAGGGATGATGAGCAGAGGGAGATACTTAAGATAAGAAGTGAGATATATACTTCATTAAAGAAAGACTTAATAGACATACTAGACATGTCCTTACCCATAGGTAAGATATATGACTTCATGGAGGAGGTAGATAAACTTGAGAGGAAGTACAATACCTGGATTCCAGTAATAGGTCACATAGGTGATGGTAACCTCCACGCACATATAATGAAGACTAAGGGCTGGACTAAGGAATTATATGAGAGGCTTGAAGATGAACTCTACGAGATAACAGTGAGGTTAGGTGGCGTAATATCTGGTGAGCACGGTATAGGTGTTACGAGGATGAGATACTTTATGAAGTATGCTGATAGAAAGTATTTGGAGTTATTGAGAATGTTTAAGAAAGTCCTTGATCCAAATAATATATTGAATCCAGGTAAGGTTGTACCTGAGGAATAATGTCTAAAAACGTGGTATTTTCTAACTACTTATCTTTTCTTACATTCATGGCGGCTAACTTCTACACTCAATCATCACTTACTAAGTACTCTATGGCATTATTACTAAGAAATACCTCCTTCAGATCTAAATCACTAATTACCCTAATTATACTTTAGTAATAGTTCAGCTATGGGGATTACGCGTCTTTACTTAGCTTATGTAACTAAATAAACGTGACATCAGCATCGAATACCTCTATAGATCTTTTCACTGTTCACTAATATATAAAACAATATATAAAATAAGATGTGTTGGTGGAGCTACGTTATACTGACTCAGTAGGTCTGGTGCTTAAGTACGTGTTTTTAAGGATTAACACTATAGCCTAACTTATGGAATTTATTAATGAATCTAGATCTTGCTCACTAATCCTAATGTAATTATGCCATAATAGCTCCACACCTCCTATAAGATGCGTGCTCAAGCATATGTAAGTGAACTTGCTGTGGTCCACACCTTAATACTAAAACTCTTAAACACAATGAGTTCAAGAAGCAGACACATAACTGCATTAGGTTATGATGGTTATATCACAAAGACCGTTTTGATTGTTATCTCTGAACAAATGGAGGACGTAATAACAAATCTATTAAAAATCAAAACAATACATCAATACACACGTTCCATTTCATTACTACCTTTATCGCATTTTCCAATCCTTGAGCCACTACCATAGGTTATCGGAGTATTATGTATTAAATATATCTTAGAGAGGCTTTACCATGACTGAAACAATACCTGGTTAGAACTCAGTAATGTGAACGTGGAGTTTAAACTATAAAGGTTTATGGTCTCTCATAAGTGTATATAATGATCTTATCTTTAAGGAAGGTGTAACTTTAATCATTTCTATCTACTTCATTTACGGTAAAGGTAGTGACAGTTTGTACTACATAATTCATCAGCTTTTCTGTATAAGTTTTTTAAGCAGAGAAATCTCTCTGCTTAAAAACAGACTGCTGAGTATAAGTAAGTTTAAAAATTCGAGAGCGTGTATAGTACTGGGTGAGTTAAGTGGGCAATGTAGTCCCAACTTATAGATGGTTACGTAATGTCTTAAGTTTAGGGAGGTTACCACAGGTTATAGAGCATTACTTTATGAGGTTAAGGATTATTGTTATAAAGCTTCAAGAACAGGGTAAGAGACTTGATTCATTAATTGTTAAGCTAGTAGATATTTTATGTAGATGTGTATTTAGTGGAAACTTAAGCGATTATGAAAGAGCTAGGTTTATGTTCTTTATACATAAGGTAGTTCTTTTAAGCTTCATTATTGGTTACTTAGTTGGTTACTTCATGTCTCGTTAATCATGGTGGAGTGATTATAATATCTGCTAGACCTACGTCTGACTTAACTTATTACCGTATACACCTATGTGGACCAACTGATTAAGTGGTTTCCTAGGCTTTATTTTCGGTTTCTCTGCAGAGTAACCTATAGCTATTATTGCTACCGGAACCTTACTACTTGGGGCTTTAATGATTTTTCTAACCTCTTCTATATTTCTTAATGAGTTAATCCATACAGTACCTAAACCCATACAATAGGCTGCAAGCATTATGTAAAGTGTGGCATTAGCGCAATCTACATGGTACGTAGTTGGTGATATGTTAGTGTCACACAATACAACCACCGCTACAGGAGCTTTACTAAGCGGCTCAGCACCAAAGTGTATCTTAGATAATTCTTCAAGGATTTTACGATCATTCACCACCACAAACTCCCAGGGTTGAGCGTTACGAGCACTAGGAGCCCATCTAGCAATGTCTAAAATCTTAAGTATTAAGTCCATAGGGACTTCCCGATCTTCATAGACCCTTACACTTCTACGTTTAAGTAGGGGTTCCAGACATAAATTCTCAGACATTTCCTACACCTTATCACTAATTTAATGGTGACTTTATATTATTTACTTTAAAGTATTTACGAGTAGTAGTTAGCGCCATGTGAGTATGTTAAATTACATTCTTTTATCTATAAGTAATACATACGGTGGGAATCACTAATTGGCTAAGCCTAAGTTTTACGGTGTTATTACATCCTTCAAGAAAGACTTAAGCCTTGATGTTAACGCTATCCCTTGGTTAGCTAGATATGAGGCATGTAATGGCGTTCATGACTTATTTCTTAGCTCAACCACAGGTGAATTTGTACATTTAAGGAAGGAGGAGAGTATTGAATTAACTAAGCTCGTTCTCTTGAGGAAGTAGGTGGTAAGGTATGGATCATACCTAATATTAGTGTATTAGTAGTAACTGTACTGAGCACTCCATAAAGCTTGGACTAATATTTAAAGATATGATTGTTGATAGTGTTATAACAACACCTCCATACTTCTTCAAGGTCCCTTATGATAAACTTAAGAGGCATTTCTCATTAGTTGCTGAGAGGGTTGATATACCTGTAATAGTTTACAACATACCCATGCTTACAGGCATAAACATTCCTATAAAACTGTATGTAGAGCCAGCTAAGGAGTATAGCAATATTGTTGGCGCTAAAGTAACTTACCAAGACTTCACGTACTTTAGAAGGTTAATTTAGGATGTAAAGAGTGTTAGAAAAGACTTCACAGTACTTAATAGGTGCTTTAGCTAATCTAAAGAGATTAACGGGTGCTAAGGTAGCAGCTCACAAAGATGAAGTTCCATACATTCGTGGTGAGAAGAGTCTTTACGACTATACCGCAGAACCAACACAGGTAGATATAGTGTTAAGTGGTGGTGAAATCATTAATGATTTACTAATAATGCACACACTCGGACATAAGACTGAATCAATATGCATACTTCATAAAGCTACTGAAGCTTTATTCAGAGGTGACTTAGTATATGAAGAGAATGGAGTATTATACGAAATACCAACGCATTATCCATTAGATCCCGAACTAAACAGAAAATTGATAGCATCATTAATTAACATAAGCGATATAAAACATATATTACCAAGTCATGACAAACCAATAATAGAGCGAGGTTATGAAGCACTCAAAAACCTAGTGTTAAGGCTTAAAGTGTAACATTAATCAAGTATTTTCAAGTTCAATAAACTACTCACTCACTATCACATTCTTTAATAACCCATCATAACTTACGATTAAGCTTATGTCGCATAGTAATCTAAGTCTATTCATATCTATACATTCGAGAGGCACATTCCTTATTATAAATAAAACTATTTCACTACTTCTTAATTGAAGTCTTACATTGTGAAGATCGGCCTCTTTTAGTACGATGTTTACTGCATCATTTAAATTAGTATTTCTCGGTATACTCACTGATATCTCCTTCATTAATTTAGCATAGAGGTTTAACGTATTTCTTGCTTTTCTAACTATAGTTAAGGCGCTCCTTAAGACAGAATACACACTTGTTCTTGAAATACCTAATTTCTTAGCTATTTCATCAACATTCATACCTTTAGCTCTCATATCTAAAACTTTAACTTGTTCTTCAGTAAAGAGGGTATCTTGATATCTTCTTGGAGGCACTAACCTCCACCACCTGGTGGAAATATTGATATTTCATCACCATCTCTTAACACAGCATTAAGGCCTCCCTTAAACTGTAGGTGCACTCCATTAAGTAGGATTATGTAATCATCTACTAAGTTATCGCCTTGAATTATCAATGATTTAAGTTTGGGTTCGATATCTAGTAACTCTCTAAACGTTATTTTATCACCTTTAAACACAACCTCCTTACTTCTCCATCCAAGTTTTTCCCTAAGGATCCCATAGACCGTTATTATCACCTTACTCAAGCTTAGGCCCCAATACATTATCGCCTATGGAATTATAGGCGTTAAGTCATAGTGGGCATCTAACAATGTCGTGAGAGTATGGACAGTGAGAACATGTTGGTTCATTACCCCAGCAATCAGCTTTATTACTTAATGTGTAATCACAGTAATTAACTAGGGGACAGTCAAGACAGCTAGGCATGTAGAAAGTGTATGCTCTAAACCTAAACTCAGAGTATTCGGTCTTTCTCCATATATTAAGTAAGTCATCATCTTTAATATTACCGAAAATCACTGCGTGAATGACTCTATCGATACCCATGAATGCATTACTCCATGTATGTGCGTAATATATACAAGGTGCAATACCACCATCCCATCTCACATATGAAGCATACCTTGAAGCAAATGGACACCTCCTATCACTAACTACGTTAAAGTTTGGTAAGGATATGTAGACGTTACTATCTAAGCTCTCCCTAACTAATACGTACTTAGCTCTCTCAACTTCTCTTAAGCACTCCCTACTCATATAGCACGACATCTCTTTTTCTAAAGTTGATGAAAGTGGTATAACGTTAGAGATGATTACGTTAGTAACCCCAACCTTCTTAGCAAAATCTACTAACTTAAGAAGGTCCTTATAATTATAGTTATTTAATGTGAACTGTATACTCACTATGGGTTTCCAAGTACTTAGCCTCACTATTCTGTTCTTTAACTTCAGTAAACCATCAACAATTTCAGAAAGCATGCCACCGACCCTTAACGCTTCATAGAGGTCTGTCTCAACAGCATCAATACTAACAACTACCTCATCTACCCCTAACTTAACGATATCATTAGCATACTCCCTTAGTAATGAACCGTTAGTATTCAGCAGAACTTCAAAACCTTTACGCTTACTTAGCTCAATCATGTATGCTATGTCTGGATGAACAAGAGGCTCCCCCCAACCAGAGAATACAAGTTTACGGACGTTAGCCTTAACAGCCTGCTTAAGTAACTCCTTGAATAAGTCTACATCCATTTCACCGAAATGTTCATTCATTAAGCTTCTTCTAAAGCAATGGATACAGTTATAATTGCATTTCATAGTTACTTCAACCATTAATTCACGTGGATAAGAATTAGGTAATAGAGCTATATCCCACTCGCCAATCATGAATCTAACCATTACTTAAACCTACCTAACTTATCAAAAGCGGAGTTTTTAGTTCTAACTTCTTCGAGTGTAAAAAAGAACCATGGAAATATACATACATCACTATTCAAGGGTATTATCAATAGATAAACGTTTTTACTAACACCTTAATTATATTCTTGGTAGGTGTTTCTATGCCTTTAGGGGGCTACATGGGTAAATTAGCTCGTGTCGATTTATGGAGTGGTAAGGTAAGGTTTGAATCACTTCCTGAGGAGATTCTCAAGACCTGGATTGGTGGTAGGGGTCTCGGAGTATACTTAATGCTTAAGGAGGTTAACCCTAAGGTCGACCCCCTATCACCATATAATAAGGCATTAGTACTTACAGGACCATTAACAGGCGTTACTGGGTTACCAGCCCCTGGTAGGTGGTGCTCAGTCACTAAGTCACCATTAACTAATACAATACATGACTCGCAAAGTGGTGGTAAATTCGGTCCTGAACTTAAGTTTGCTGGCTTAGATGGCATAATAATTGAGGGTGCTTCTGAGACCCCGGTCTATCTATGGGTTCACGACGGTAAGGTTGAGATTAGAGATGCTAAGCATTTATGGGGTAAGGACGTCCATCACACTACAGACTTAATTAAGGAGGAGTTAAAGACTGAGGTAGGTGATGAGGCTAAGAATATTAAGGTAGCTACTATAGGTCCTGCAGGTGAGAATCTAGTAAGGTTTGCAGCAATAATTAACGATAAGAATAGAGCTGCTGGTAGAGGAGGTCACGGTGCTGTATGGGGTTCTAAGAAGCTTAAGGCAATAGCTGTATTAGGTCATGAAAAACCAAAGATAGCTAAGCCTGAAAAGTTTAGGGAGGTTGTTGTTAAGGTTATGGATAAGCATAAGAAGAACCCAGTAACTTCTGAGGGATTACCTAAGCTAGGAACAGCCATATTAGTAAACATAATTAATAAGGCAGGCATATTCCCGACAAGGAACTTCAAGACGGGAGTCTTTGAGGGTGCTGAGAAGATTAGTGGTGAAACCCTAGCTGATAAGTATGTGGACTGGAAAAAGCAAAAGGAGGAAATTTGTTGGGGTTGCCCAATAGGTTGCGCTAGATATACTAGAGTCACGAAATCCCCGTTTACTGGTGAAGGTGGAGGCCCAGAATATGAAACTGTATGGGCCTTCGGAGCTCAGACAGGTACTGACAATATTGAGGCAATAAATAAGGCTAACTACCTATGCAATGAATTAGGCTTAGACACAATATCGATGGGCCACACTATAGGAACACTTATGGAGTTAATAGAACTAGGTAAAGTACCACCAGAGAAGTTGAGAGGCCTTAATGTTAAGTGGGGAACTCCTGAAGCTATAGTTGAGTTAGTATGGAGAACAGCGTATAGATCAGGCATAGGTGACGATCTAGCTGAAGGCGCTGCTAGACTAGCTAAGAAGTATGGAGCACCTGAGGTAGCTATGGTTGTTAGAGGTCAGGAGTTACCTGCTTATGATCCTAGGGGTGCTCAGGGACATGGACTAGCATATGCTACAAGTAATAGAGGTGGTTGTCACTTAAGAGCATACATGATATCCCCTGAAGTCTTAGGAGTTCCACAATTAGTTGATAGGTTTAAGACTGAGGGTAAACCAGCCCTAGTTAAGCACTTCCAGGATGTCTTCGCGGTTATTGATAGCTTAATACTATGTAAGTTCACATCATTCGCTATATGGGCTGAGGACTATGCAGAAATGCTTAGTGCTGTAACAGGCTTCGATGTATCAGCTAAGGACGTAGAAACCATAGGTGAGAGAATATGGAATGCTGAGAGAGCATTTAACGTCTTAAGCTTCGGCGACGGTAGAGAGTATGACACACTACCCAAGAGATTACTAGAGGAGCCAATGCCTGAAGGACCAGCTAAGGGCCACGTAGTAAGGCTTCACGAAATGCTTGATGAGTATTACAAGGTGCGTGGATGGGTTGATGGAAGACCAACAAGAAAGAAGCTTGAGAAATTAGGACTTAAGTGGTTAGCTGACTGGTTAGAGGAGGAGGGCTTACTACCCAAGTAACATTTTTAAATAAAGTCTTTTTCCTAAACACTTGCAATGGAAAATATTTCTCCTCTATAATTAATAATAGCTTAAGACATTTCATCAAGTCTTCAAGGTACGTCATAGATAATCTTAACAATCCCTATTTTCATTAAAGTTAAGGTAAAATTACTTACTACACTATATAGATAGCTAATGGGAATTAACATTAATGTAGTCCATAGGGTGTAACTCATGCCAATCAGTAAGGTGGGAAGCAGTGTCAGTAGGGATTTATTGGTGGGATTGATATCTACAGGTATATATTTCTTTGCTTCACAGCTAATAATGAGCGTGTTAGCTAGATATTCACGTGACTTAGGTATTGATGTAGCCGGTACTAGCTTTGTATGGTCATTACTTTCCCTTGTTGCCTTCATATTAAGACCGTTAGCTGGCTACATGGCTGATAGAACCAATAGTTATTTGGCTATGTCACTAGGATGTTTATTCATGGTTATAGCAGCTACAATATATTTATTCTCAAGTAGTCTTAATGAATTAATTACTGGAAGGATAGTGCAAGGAGTAGCTGCTGCTTACTTCATATCGCCATCCATAGCTGCGGTAGCTACAGCTGCAGGCGTTAAGGCAGGTATGGCTCTAGGTATTAGATCAATGTTGATATCTCTAACATCTATCGTTGCGCCACCCCTTGCTGGCGCCTTGGTAGACTCAATCGGTTATTCACCGGTATTTATAATGACTGCACTACTAGCTATATTTCTAGTAATTCTTAATGCTTTAGAAGCTAAACGTATAGGCTTTAAGTACGTGAATAGGTCCTTCAGGAGTGGCTGGAAGGAAGCACTAAACAAAGTAGTTACATTAGTGACAATTACTGCATTACTCAATGGTATACTATTCCTGACATTAGCAGGGATACTCCAAGCTCATTATAGAGACTTGGGTTATGAGGCTAAGATATATGGGTATTTCATGATGTTCTTCGGGTTGAGTAGCATAGTTTCTAGATACATAGCTGGTAAGTTATCAAGTCAGAAGAACCCAGCATTAATAGCTACTATAGGCCATATAATAACAACTGCCTCAATCTACATGCTTGGACACATGTACTATGCTCCGCTAAGCTATATAGTAGCATTGATTTACGGCTTCGGAATAGGGTTAACAATACCTACTCAGCAATTACTAGTAGCTTATTCCGTACCTGAAGGTGCTAGGAATAGAGCTGTATCTATTTACGCTATGGGTTTCGATTTAGGGGGCTTTATTGGACCATTAATTTATGGATCTATAGCTTCGATATATGGATATGTAGTGAGTTATCAATACATGGTCTTAATTCCCTTAATATCAATAGCATTAATGACTTACTTAGCCATTAAATTATCTAGTGGTGAATTAAGAATAATCGGTATCAGAGCTTAATGAAGGCTATACTCATTGTATGATACTACTGCCTAGTAATACATTAAGTATCCTCTTAGGTCTCTCAATCAAATACTTAATTTCATTAATTAACTCATCATCATTTAACCTCCTCCTAGCTAATCCCTCCTTAATTGCTTCCTTAGCTATTGAATAAGCAACTTCCACGTACGCCCCAGCTTCACTCATCTTTGGAATTATATAATCTCTCCTCAACCCCCTCCTTTCAGCGTATCTCGCTAGAGCCTTAGCCCCCTCAATGCACATGGAATCAGTAATCTTTTTCGCCCTAACAGTTAATACGCCTCTAAATACTGCAGGAAAGCCTAACGAGTTATTTACTTGATTAGGGTAATCAGATCTTCCAGTAGCTACTACCTCGGCACCATACCTAATGGCTACTTCAGGTAATATCTCAGGTACTGGATTCGCTAGTGCGAAGACTATTGGTTTCTTAGCCATTAACCTAATCCACTCACCCTTAATGATGTCAGGTCCAGGCCTAGAGGCAGCAATAACTGCATCAGCCCCCCTTAAAGCTTCGGGAATACCTCCTTCTAGACAATCTCTATTTGTTTTTAATGCTGCATCGTACCAGTGGGGCATCGACTCCTTAAATGAGTCAAGCATTGGATGACATTTACTTAAGATGCCGATACCAGGTTTCTCAACGACTATCACATTGCTTAGGTCAACACCATAAACTTCAAGATATCTAAGTACGGAGTAGTTTGCAGCACCTAGACCAACGAGAACTATCCTAGACTTCCTTAAGTCTTTATCAACGAGCTTAAAAGCATTGATGAGAGCCGCCAAGACAACCATAGCTGTCCCTTGCTGGTCATCATGCCATACAGGTATGTTTAATTCGCTCCTTAACTTATCTAAGATGTAGAAACACTTAGGACTCTCAATATCCTCTAAGTTAATACCTCCAAAACTCGGCTCTAGAGCCTTAACTATATTTATGAACTCCTCAGCACCGCTTACTCTAAGAACTATGGGTATAGCATCAACACCTCCAAGGTATTTAAACAGTAGTGCTTTACCCTCCATTACTGGTAAAGCTGCTTCAGGACCTATGTTACCTAAGCCGAGAACTCTCGAACCATCACTCACTACAGCAACGCTATTCCATCTATACGTTAAGTTAAATGACTCATCAGGACCTACCTTACTAATGTACCTGGCTGGTTCAGCAACACCTGGTGTATACCATATCGAGAAATCACTTAACTCCCTAATTGGTACTTTAGGAATTACTTCAATCTTACCATAGTATTTCCTATGAGCTTCTAAAGCTTTTAACTTTAAATTATCGCTCAACCTAATTCCCCATAATTAACTATGTCATAACTACCTTTCAATAATTTTAAACGCTGGTGGTTCTATCCATTCTGAATGGCACTTAGGACATTTACTAGGTTTCCTCGGTTTATCCAGATCTTTAAACACGTAACCACACTTACGACATATGGGAGGCCTCATTACTAATATCTTCTTCCCACCGCTAATTCTCTTAATAGTCTTAGCTATATGTCTTAAATGTTCATAAATCTCTGATGGATTTAAATCAACATTAAGTAATGAAATAATCTGATCAACAGTTAATGGATTATCACACTCATCAAGTAGCTTCATAATTCTCCTTCTTAAAGTATCCTCTTCGTAACCCATTCTGTAAACCCTCCTCTTATAGGGACATTAAGATTATTAGCTTATTATAACAAGTTCACTCATTACTAACTTGGGTCAGATCTTGAGGAAGTGGAAGGCTCATATAGGTATTATAGGCACAGGTAATGTCGGTAGTGCCACAGCATTTTCTATACTTAAGTCATGCCTTGCTACAGAGTTATCATTAGTTGATATTAAGCCTGGCTTAGCTAAAGCTGTAGCTGAGGAATTAAAGCATGCTAACTCTAGTATTAAATGTGATGTAGTCATAAACTATTTTGAGAGAGATGAAGATCTAAGTAATGCTGACATAATTATTATCTCAGCAGGTTATCCCAGACAGCCAGGTATTAGGATAAGTAGAAGGGAATTAGCGAGGAAGAATGCTGAGATCATTAAGTATGTAGCTGAGGTAGTCCCCAGTAGAAATCCTGGAGCTAAATACATAGTAGTAACTAATCCTGTAGATGCTATGGCAACACTGTTCAAAAGGATCTCACGGGCTGATTTCGTAATAAGCACTGGTACTCACCTTGAGACATTAAGGTTTAGAGCTAAACTAGCTGAACTCCTGGGAGTAAGTGTTAAGGAGGTAAGTGGATTTGTTGGTGGAGAGCATGGTGAAGCAGCAGTAATTCTTTGGTCAACAGTAAGAATTAATGGTATGGATCTAAATACGTATCTAAGAATGAATAATAAGTCGATGAACAAGGCTGAAGTAGAGAATTATGTTAAAGAGATTGCTGAGTTCATAATCGATGCAAGTGGAGCGACAAGGTACGGTCCTGCAGCAGCATTTACTGACATAGTTAAGGCAATAGTCTATGATGAGAATACCGTTCTAAGCATAGCAACGCCACATAGATTCAACGATATAGGTGAGGAAGTCTTCATTAGCGTGCCAACGGTAGTTGGTAACTCTATCGGACCTAAACTTATTAATATCTTAAGCAAGGATGAGCTAAGAAGCTTACATGAGGCAGCAAGAGCTGTTTACTCAACATATAAGAGAAGTATTAAGGAACTAGTGGAAGATCTACCCCATAAACTTTAAGTACTTAATTAATTATTAGTATTGACCCTGTTTATAAAGATAGGTTAATAAGTATGAACACAGAGAGATGTATTGATGAGTGAGGATGTTGGATAATTACTTAGGAAGACATACCAAATCAGGACTTATTAACGGTATTCCTATGGAGCCCTATGGTACAGGAGCTGAGATTAGGTATAGACTCCCTATAGCTACCTTAGGGATAATAGCTATTAATGTTGTAATATATGTTATTACATCCATTAGTAATGGATTAATAAGCATAAACACTAAGTGGTTATATACTGGAGGTTTTATACCTATATTACTTCTCCAAGATATAAGTAATGTTTACAGGATATTTACTAGTATGTTCCTTCATGCAGATATACTACATATATTCTTTAACATGTACTTCCTCTACATCTTCGGTAAAGCTATTGAAAATACCATAGGTAGTGTGAGGTTCTTGATCCTATACCTTATCTCAGGAATCGCTGCTACAGTATTCCATACTGCTTTTAGTATGTTGCAAGGACCTTCAGCACTTGCTATACCAGCCATAGGTGCTTCAGGTGCTATTAGCGGTGTTTTAGGTGCTTACCTAATACTCTATCCAGGAACCTCACTTACTGCTTGCTGGTTCTTCTTTTTATTCCCTATGTGTTTCACAATGAATGCTGCATACTACTTACTCTTCTGGTTTGCACTACAGGTAATCTACGGCTACGCAAGACTTGGTGCATCAATAGCTTTCTTCGCACATGCTGGTGGTTTTGTAGCAGGTATAGCTATACTACCTGTAGTTGTAGATAAGACTAGACATTACATAATTAAAATGAGGTCAGTTACAGGCTCAATCTTTGACTTCATAATTTACGGTACTAGGAGATACTTTAGCGGTCTACCTAGAACTGCTAAGATAATACTGGCCCTACTAATAGCTTCACTGCTGATAGGTGCTGCCTACGTAAGTTTTGACGTAATGACTAAAAAGCCCACAGGTATTTATGTTGCTAAAGCAGATATAGAGATACCATCACTTAACATGAAGTATATGGATAACGTTGTACTTGAAATTGAGAAGGGCGTAATTAACCCAACAGACATACCAACTGATGAGACAAGAATACTCTTTAACAGGTTAGTAGGAGCGAATCTCCTCTTTAATACTAACTTAGCCGGTAAGGAGGTTACAATACGTAATAAAGAGTTCACAATAAAGATATGTAATGTGAGAGTACCGCTTATGGTTAAGGAATTTAAAGGTGTGTACAATGAGGAGGGTGTGCTAATCAATGGTGAAGGAAGTATAGTAACTAGAGTAGCTGAGGTGACGTATGTAGGTGGGAGGTGTTATGCAAGGCTTGGATCATGGATTGACTACGTATTCAGGATACATGTCCCTACAAAGACTTACATTACTGAAGGCATAGGGCTGACATCACTAATAGCGCTAATTACATCGCTTTCAGCACTATACGTAAGCTTAAGGATGGATAAGGAATTAGTTATTGTTGAGTGATAAACATGATTAAAAGTGATATACCACAGTTCATTGAGGTGGATGAGAAGGTTCTGAGAAAGAAGTGCAGTAATAAATTATTGGTGTGGATGCCTACGGCCATATTTAAAATCGTAGGATGTAGTAAGGATTACTTCATGACCGACTGCTTAATAGCTCCAACAATAAAGTCATCACTTGCTAGATTATTACTAACTAGGAAGGTCAATCGGAAGATAAAACTTCAGATAAATCCTCCAATGATTAATGCTAAGATATATAACCACATAGCTTGCGATTCTGACGCCTTCATCAAGGACTTAAAGAGCCTATACGACTCAGTTATATCTAAGCATGAAGAGGAAGGAGGTTGGAGCCAGTATATAGAACCCAGTAGGCTTGCGCTTGCTCACGTAATATCACCTATAAAATGGATATTAGGCCCCATGGAAAACTTAAAAGGTGCCTTATCAAAGAGCGTATTAAGGTCAATGATTCAAGACATGCTTCACGCATTATGTATTGATAGGGACGATGTAGGCATTAGTGAATGGATTAAAGCTTACGTCTTAATAGCTATCGATGAAGAGAATGAACAAACATACTTAGTGATAGGTAAAAAGATTATCGAGAGTAGTGTATATGCCCGCTTCATATTTAGAACACCAGAGATTAGAAATTTAATCATGGGCTAGTAGCATTTATTTAAAGCTACAGATACGAAAAGATGTTGAAAAACTTAAAGTCTTAGTTAAGTCAAGGGAATTCCCCTCAAGGAAAAGCGATCATCTTAGTGGCATCATGAGGAAATTCTTACTTGTCTTATCTACACTATCACTTTATGGATTTGCTTATAGTCTGATATACAAATTCTTAATCATATATCTAAGGGATATTGCTAAACTCGACGTAGTATTCATGGGTACGGTATTCACTTTTAGGAGCCTTCATCGGTATAGGGACCTCAATATTAAGTGACTTCCTAGCTGATGTTATCGGAAGGAAGTATGCTTTAATACTATTCATGTCAATACTCCCTATAGCTCTACTAGCCTTACTACTCTTACCTTTCTCTATATTTCTTGTTGTATTTGGTATAGTTCTACTATACGTAAGTACTTACGGTATTAGAGCACCCGCTCGAGTTTTAGTTTCTGAACTAGTCTCATTAGAGAAAATAGGTAGAAGAGTTAGTACATACTTTAGTACCGTATCTGCTGTCTTAGCCTTAGGCCCTATAGTAGAAGGATACATAATTAAAATCTACAACTATGAAGTACTATTTTCATTATCTCTATTATTTGCTATGGTAGCTTTATCTGGGGCTTTATTCCTACTAGAGGAAATGTATACTAGGGAGCCCTCCAGAATAAGTAGTCATATAAAGTATTGTTATCTTTGTAAGAAATCTTTGAAAGAATATCGTTAAATGCTGCCCCAATCCCTACCTACGCTTATACTATCCCCTATTTGAATTATTTTATTTGCTTATGAGATTACAATACCTTTTATACCCTTATACCTTAAATCCATATTTCAGTTAAATGAGTTTGAGATAGGAACCATATTTACTTTAATTAACTTCATTGTCATACCCTCATATCTCTTGGGGGCTATTTTCAGATAAGATAGGGCCTGCAAGAGCTATGGTATTAGTACTTATGATAAATGCGTTAATCACACCTCTGCTACTCTTTATGAGTAAGTTGTTCTTCATACTATTACTAGCATTACCAAGCTTTATATTCTCATCACATGAAGCACCAGAAACAAGCTTTGTAGTTAAGGTAACAACACCTGAAATCAGAGCTACTGCTACAGCAACTGCGTCACTCATTCAAAGTATAATAACCTCACCAGGACCTCTGATAGGAGGATTCATTTGGTCTCTACTCCACCCAAAGCAAATTTCTGGGTCACATCATTCATAGCATTAGCCTCATTATTAGCATTCGGATTATCACTACTTAAACTAACAAAAGTAGATAAAAAAGCATAAAAAGAATTGAACCTTACCTGAGGTATACAAGGTAATACTAAGGATTGATCTAGGAAGGCCGTTAATACAGTCTTCCTAACTTTAAAATAGACCGTTAGGGTTAGAAGTATGTACTCAATAATTAAATGATTCCTTTAGACAATGACTTTAGTTAAGCTTCTGCTATTAATTCATTACCTACTTCTTTACGTATAGCCAGCATGTTACGTAGTGTTTTGGTTCTACTTCAATCATTGGTGGTTCCTCCCTCCCACGCTCACTCCTAGCATATGGACATCTTGGGTGAAATCTACATCCTGGTGGTGGATTAATTAGATTAGGTACAGTTCCAGGTATCGACTCTAGTTTCTCTATCTTCTTTAATGGATTAGGTACAGCTTTAAGCAGCATTCTAGTGTATGGATGCATGGGCTTCTCGAATATTGCGAATACATCAGCTGATTCAACTATTTTTCCTGCATACATTATGTACACCCTATCAGCTACATCAGCAACAACACCTAAGTTATGAGTTATTAAGATAACACTCATATCGTACCTACTCTGTATTTCCTTAAGTAAATCGAGTATTTGAGCCTGAACTGTTACGTCGAGATTGGTTGTAGGTTCATCAGCTATTAATAGCTTAGGCTTGTTCGCTACAGCTGTTGCAATAACTACGCGCTGCCTCATACCGCCGCTTAACTCATGAGGATAGTTCTTCACTCTAACCTCGGGATGAGGTATTAGTACCTCCTTCAGTAATCTAATCGCCTCTTTTACTGCTTCACCTCTCTTTACCTTCTTGTTATGCGCTATTAACGTTTCGACAATATGGTAACCAGCAGTATAGAGTGGGTCTAAAGCTGATGATGGATCTTGAAATACGTAAGCAATCTCATTTCCTCTTATCTCTCTTAACACTTCATTCGGGACCTTTAATAAATCAACAACACTTCCGTTTTCCTTTTGAAGAGCACGGAACCTGCAACTATCCTACCTGGTGGGTCAATGAGCCTTGTTAAAGCTCTCGTAGTTACCGTCTTACCACAACCTGTCTCACCTACATTTGTAGTAGGATAAAAGTAATCCTTTTAATTTATTTAGAGCTCTTTATCAAGGAGTAGTGATGAGAGACCCCGGGTCTTTCCGATGTATGAGGAAGTGGTCCTTCGCTGATTTAAATTCACTATAAAGAGATTAAATAGGTTTCAATATGAACTTAAGTGATTAACATAATATCTAAGTATCGTAATATATCCCATAAAGTGAGTTTAAGTGAGTGCCTAACATTTTGAAGAAGCGCTTGACCTTGCCTCAAGGGATAAACAATGTTGAGGTAAATACAGTCTCGAAAGTATAGGTTCAGTACTAAACTTGTCTAAAGTCCGATAGATACGCATTTGAAGAAAGCATTAAAGAATATTGTTAATGAATTAATGAGGTCTAGGATCTATAAACCAATACTTTACATCTTAATACTTAGCTTGGCGTATTATACCACTAAAATTCTGTACACATTAGATGCTAGCTTGGATCTATTGGGGAGACTTTCCATGAGTAAGCAATACCTTAAGAAATTTAAGAGGGTAATGACAGCATTGGTTACACCTTTGACAAAAGATCTAAGTGAAAGCATGAAGTAATTAAGGAGTTAATTGATTTCCAAGTTAGGAATGGTATTAGGGGTTTCTTCGTATTAGGTACTTACGGTGAGGGAATAGTGCTGCACCACAATGAGGAAATTATTTACTGAAAAATTTCTTGAGTATGTCCCAAGCAACATACCTGTTATAGTTTGTGGCTAACGTTACAACACCATCAGTAGAGCTAACTCTAGAGTCAGCTTATCATGTGGTAGATGCCAGCGCTAACGCTATATCTCCATTACCACTACTATACCATAGAAGATGTGACTTGAGGGGTTTAATAATGTACTTCTCTCAATTATTCAAAGTCTATTTACTAAGTTACATCAGCTATAGCTATATTTGTGTATAACAACTCACCAAAGCAGGGGTACGAATATAAGCTTAGCAGTCTTTAAGAAGATCTTTGGTGAAGTAAACAATGTTATAGGTATTAAGGATTCTAGTGATGTACCTAAAGGATTCAACTTCTCCTTAGATACTTTATAGCTGTAACTAAGGACTCAATAGTTCTTCAGGCATTTCTCTTCAGTACCGACACATATATATGTGGTTTATTATCTGCGGATGTTTTCGGAACTAGCATAGCAATTTACAAGGCTGTAATTGATGGTAAGATCAAACTTGCAGTTAAGCTTCAATCATTACTAATAATGATTAGGGAAATCCTTAAGAGCTTTGGTCTTGAGAGTTCAGCTTTAGTTAAGGAGGTAATGAAGTTACGTGGAATAGATGTAGGTTATCCAGCACCACTAAATGGAACTCTTGACGAAAACGAATTGACTAAACTAAGGAGTAAATTAACGCCAATAATTAATAAAGTAGAGGATTTATTAAAGAAAACGTATGTGTTTATGGTGTACATGTTTGACATTGGACTTCATATCTATAGGAGAAGTTATGATTCAATTAAATCCCTTAACATCAGGACCTCTTAGATATGTTAAATACTATGAAGTTCACGTAGCGGGATCTGAAGCCAACATATTGGTAGGATTGACTAAGTTAGGTTTTAGAACAGGCCTAATAACTAGGGTGGGTGATGATGAATTTGGTAAATTAATTATTAACTTCTTAAGAGGTGAGGGAGTAGATACTTCAAGAGTTAAAATAGACAAGGAAGCACCAACAGGTGTTTACTTTATCCAAAGACATTACCCCGTACCAGGTAAGTCTACGGTCTTTTATTATAGGCATGGTTCAGCTGCAAGTAGACTCAATCCTGATGATGTTGATGAGGATTATGTGAAAAATTCTAAAGCAGTGATAATAACTGGAATAACTCCTGCCTTAAGTAACTCTTGCTTAGCTGCTGTAGGGAGAATTTATGATTTAGCTGTAAAGAATAATGTTGATCTAATATTAGATACCAACATAAGGTTAAAACTGTGGAGGAAAGCTGAAAGGGCTAGAGAAGTAATTTCTAAGTTCTTAAGAGCTAAGGTTATCTTCACTAATGTTGAGGATCTCAGCATATTAGTTCCTGGTTTAGGTGTTAATGATGCAGCAAGGAAGCTCTTAGATAAGGGTGCTGAATTAGTTGTGGTAAAACTAGGTGAGGAAGGTGCTATTGCTCTATCTAAAGATGGTAAGGTGTTTAAGTCAGAAGCATTTAGAGTACCGTTCATTGAGGATGTGATAGGTGCTGGTGACGCATTTGATGCTGCTTTCCTAGCATCAATATACCGTGGTTTAAGCATAGATGAAGCATTAATGTATGCTAATGCAGCTGGCGCCCTAGTAGTAACCGTAAGAGGTGATGTTGAGGCGCAACCCTCATGGGACGAACTTAAGACTTTCATAGAATCACGAAAGAAGGCCTTAATGCTTAGATAGTTAAGAAATAAGTAATAAAACAGATAGATAGTCAATATAAGTATAAGTAAGCACTTTGCTTCCTTCCCATAGATTATTAATTATGAACATCCCCAGACACTCGCAATTAGTAATTTTTGATGAATGTAGGTCGAGGAATGCAATACTTAGGTAAATGGTAGAAACGATAAATATAACGGTGAGGATGTGGTGTGAAGTAGTAGAGGCGAGAAATAATGCCAGCTAAACTTATAATTGTATCTAATCGCTTACCAGTACGTGTGGCAATGAAGAACGGAAAACTTAAGCTTGAGCCTAGTACTGGTGGTTTAGCTACTGGTTTATCAGCTATACACGCTAAAAGACCTAGTATTTGGGTTGGGTGGCCAGGTGTTCCATTAGATAGCATAAGCTGGAGTGAGAGGAGAATCATTGAGGAGTCACTTGCTACACGTAACCTTTATCCTGTCTTCTTATCACGTAGCGATATAGACGACTTCTATCATGGATTTTGCAACAGTACTATATGGCCTCTCTTTCACTATTTCCCTGAAAGAGCACATTATGAGGAGAAGTTCTGGGAAGCATATAAGAGAGTTAATGGGTTATACCTAAAAACCGTGCTTGAGGTTTATAGACCTGGAGACGTTATATGGGTGCATGATTATCACTTAATGTTATTACCGAGAATGTTACGTGAAGAACTAGGTGATGATGTCCCTATAGGCTTCTTCCTTCATATACCATTCCCCTCATCAGAAGTATTTAAACTCTTACCTTGGGGAAGGGATATACTACATGGGCTTCTAGGTGCAGATCTTATAGGTTTTCATACTTACAACTATGTTAGACACTTCCTTAGTGCTCTTCGCCGCTTATTGGGTATAGAGAATACACTTGGTAGAATATATGTTAATGGTAGAGTTGTGCTGGTTGATGCGTTCCCTATGGGTATAGACTTTGACCGCTTTACTAAGATGTTGGAGGAGAATAAGGTTAAGGAAAGGGTGGAGGAGTATCGAAAAACCTTCGGAAACCTACATACTATACTCTCGGTTGATAGACTTGATTACACGAAAGGTATACCACAACGACTTATGGCGTACGAGTTATTCCTTAAAAGATATCCTGAATACAGAGGTAAAGTAGTTCTTGTACTAGTTGTTTCACCATCTAGAACCGATGTTAAAGAATATTCAGAGCTAAAGAAACGAATTGATGAGCTTGTAGGTAGGATTAATGGTAAATACTCGACACTTGATTGGAGCCCTATAGTTTATATCTATAAGTTCATACCCTTTGAGGATTTACTGGCGTTATATCAGATTGCGGATATAGCATTGATAACACCATTATATGATGGTATGAACTTGGTATCGAAGGAGTATATAGCAGCTAAACCTAATGGAGAGGGTAATCTCATACTAAGCGAAGGAGCAGGTGCAGCTACAGAACTTGTTGAAGCGATAATTGTGAATCCAAATAATGTTGGTGAGGTTGCTGAAGCAATACGTAAAGCACTAGAAATGAATCAAGAGGAGAGAATTAGAAGGATGCGTGCTATGAGGGAGCGTATACGTAGATACAATGTTTACCGATGGGCTGAAGACTTCTTAGAAAGACTTCATGAGGTTAAAAGAGAGCAGATGAAATTGAAAGCTAGAGTCTTAACTAGTGAAGTTATAAAGAGCATTATACAAGATTTCTGTAAGGCAAAGAGTAAGCTCGTATTATTAGATTATGATGGGACGTTAGTACCCATACGGGATACGCCCGATAAAGCTAGGCCTGATAATGAGCTAATACAAATCTTATCGAAATTATCGTCAATATCTAACGTGGAGGTCGTAATCATCAGTGGTAGGGATAGAGGTACTCTTACTAAGTGGTTTGGAGGTCTTGATGTAAGTCTGGTAGCTGAGCATGGAGCCTGGATTAAGAGGAAGGGTGATAGTTGGAAGGTTATAGAACCTATACGTAGCGATTGGAAGAAGGAAATTAAGAGGATACTAGAGGTATATGTTGACCGTACTCCAGGCTCCTTTATAGAAGAGAAAGAGTATTCTATAGCTTGGCATTATAGAAGAGCTCAAGCAGAGCTTGGTGAGGTTAGAGCTAAGGAGTTGAAGGATATACTACTGAGTCTCTTAGCTAGCTATAACTTGGAAGTCATAGAAGGTGATAAAGTCATTGAGGTACGTAATGCAGGTATAGGGAAAGGCAAAGCAGTATTAAAATGGCTTCAACAGAGTACATGGGACTTTATACTAGCAATAGGTGATGATTGGACAGATGAAGAAATGTTTGCTGTATTACCGCAATGGGCTTACACAATCCGTGTGGGACTCACACCTTCTAGAGCACGCTTCAACGTCAGAGATTATCGAGAGGTTAGGAAACTCCTTCAAGACCTTATACAATCTTGTAGTAAGGGCTAGAAACTAAATATAACATAACTAACTAAGTGCGTATTGAAGGCGTATAATGTTATTTGACGGAATACCTCTTATTAAAGACTTATTAATTTATTAATCCAATAAAGTAGTTTTTGATGGTGAGAAGGAGTAGTAGGTTTTGGGAAATGATATTTCTGGTATCGTATTAAATTAAGTAGTAATACATATAGTTTTAATTAAATTATGATTGATCCTCACTACTTTATTAAGACTCAAATCCTTTTAGGGGATAGTTAAGTTATATCGGGTTAGTTTCCGTTAATTGGTATAGTTTATTAATGCGGTCTGTTCGCGGTAATGTCTTCACTACTCAGGTGGGGGCAAGTGTCTTCATCCCTACTATTTCTTACTACATAACTTAAAAATCAATCGATACCTATACCTTAGAAGGTGGTAGTGTGAGTGATAATGTAGAGGAGGTAATAACTAAGTGGCTCTTAGATGAGGGATTTGAGGTAAAGAGAATCGCAACAGGACTTCCTATTGAGAGTTCTTGGGGTTTGGATGTTAGAACGCCGCCCCCTACACGTATAGGGTTTAGGGTGTTTAAACCCAAAGCTAAACCTGATAGAACAATACTTACTCTAGGTGTCGCGATAGCTAAGGAACATTTAAGTGAGTTAAACAAAATGAGGAGAGAAGATAGGTTTAGGTTCATATCAAGGCTAGTCTTAGAATTACTTAAGGTATGTAACACATGTAATATATTAGTTGAACCATCACCTATAGACCCTAGAGGTATAACAATTACTTTAATATTGATTGATGATTACATAAGGAAATCAGGGAGACAGGAGTTTCTAAATAATGTATATAAACTACTTAACACTTACGTAGCTATAATATCGTATTTCAATGAAGCATTTCCTCACATACCAACATCAAAATTAAGAGGTGAGGATACGGTAAGGATTATGTAGTTACCACATTGAAATGATTAATAGTAAACTAAACACAGTTAGTCGCACTAATCATAATTACTAAGATGGAGGATATCACTTACAAGGGTAAAGGTCATGATGGCAATGAAGTTAGTAGTTATAGGGATAGTTCAAGGAGTAGGTTTTAGACCATTCATTCATAGACTAGCTTTAAAGACTAATGTTAAAGGGTATGTTAGAAATGTCGGCGGTTCTGAAGTAGAGATATTTATTGAGGGTGATGAGACTAATATAACTAAATTCATTAAATGTTTAATCATGGAGAAACCACGACCTGCTGTAATCGAGGAGATAGAGATCTTTGAAGTAAAACCTCAAGGATTTAAAGATTTCAGGATATTGAAGAGTTCATCAGCTAAGGTTAGGAAGTCAATGATACCTCCAGATATAGGCATATGTGATGAATGTTTAAGAGAGGTACTCAATGAATATAATAGAAGGTATAGATACGCCTTTAACTCATGTGCATGGTGCGGTCCTAGATTCTCCATGATGTACAGAGTACCTTATGACAGGGAGAATACCTCAATGAATAAGTATAGATTATGTGATGAGTGCTTAAGGGAGTATAGAGACATCAGTAACGTGAGGAGGTACCATGCTCAAGGTATTAGCTGTCCTAGAGATGGACCTAGGCTATGGTTAACTGATAGAAACGGTGTAAGGATAGATGTCAACGATCCAATAAAGGAAGCCGCTAAATTAATTGATGAAGGTTACATTGTAGGTATTAAAGGTCTTGGGGGTTACCACATAGCAGCATTAGCTAGTAGTGATGATGTTGTACTTAAACTTAGGAAAAGGAAGAAAAGACCCTATAAACCATTTGCTATAATGGCCCTGAATGTAGAGATAGCTAATAAGCTTGTCTACATAAGTGATGAAGCTTTAAGAATACTTACATCGCCACAAAAACCAATACTACTATTACCTAAACGTGAAGATACTCCAGCATCTAAATATGTGTCTCCAGGCTTAACACATGAGGGTGTATTCCTACCTTATACTGCACTTCACTATCTATTACTCATGGACACTAAGGATAAGTTCTTAATAATGACCAGTGGTAATGTTCATGGCAAACCTATGTGTATAGATGAAGCTTGTGCGTACAGTAAGCTTAAGGATATAGTTGATTATTTCTTAATACATGATAGAGAGATAGTTAACAGAGTTGATGACTCAGTAATTAGGTTCACTGATGGAGAACCAGTAATGCTTAGAAGAGGTAGGGGATACGCACCTGTATGGATAAGGATCGGTAAGAAGTTAAGAAGGAGCGTCATCGCGTTAGGTGCTGATTTACAGTCTGCTGGTGCTGTTGCCTTTGAGGATAAGGTAGTACTTACACAATACATAGGTGATGCGGATGATTACGACATATTATCAGATCTAGATAAATACCTTAAATACTTTATGAGAATATACGACATAGATCCAAGCAAATCCCTAATTGTAGTAGATAAGCATCCTAATTACTACTCAAGACTCTTAGGGTTAAAGTATGCCGAGACTTATGGTTGTGAGGTCGTTGAGGTTCAACATCATTACGCACACATACTCTCAGTACTTGGTGAATACAAAATCATAGGAGAAGATATCGTAGGCATAGCTATTGATGGTACTGGCTACGGCGATGATGGTAACATATGGGGAGGTGAGGTAATAATGGTTAAGGACAACCTGAACTACGTGAGACTTGCCCACTTAATGTACCAACCGTTAATAGGTGATGTAGCAGTTAAGTACCCACGTAAATTCTTAATTTCGATACTTCAGAAATTCCTTAATGCAAATGAGATAATTAGAGTAATTAAACTGAGGAATAATGAATTAGGTTATAGTGACTTACTCCGAGAGGTAAGGGTGGTAAAAGCATTAATTGATAAAGGTATGTACGTATGGACCTCATCTATGGGTAGAGTTCTTGATGCAGTTTCATCGCTACTTAATGTATGTAATGAACGGACGTATGAGGGTGAACCTGCAATAAGGCTCGAAGCTCATGCTAAAGATGGTAAGTTAATTGATGGTATTAAAGCACCATTAATCTTAAATGGTGACGTCTATGTCGTAGATACTGATGAGTTATTTAAGAGCATAGTAGAGTTCATAGACTATAGTAGTAGTGACATAGCTTATACAGTACAATTTACTCTCGGTGAGGCCCTAGGCAGTGCAGTAGTTAATGCATTGAAAGGCCGTAGAATAAGCATTAATAAGGTTCCTATAGCAGGCGGTGCATCAGTCAATGACATAATAGTTAAGGGCATAAAATCCGTACTAAAAACCCACGATTTAGAACTATTAATGCCTAAGAAGGTACCACCCAATGATGGAGGTATAGCCTTAGGTCAGGTAGTAGCCTCACTTAAGTATCAATAAATAAATTTATTACTCTACACTCACAGCTATTTGGGGAGTGAATTATTTAGACTAGGTTGCTGATTGATTAATATTGATTAATAAAGTATATACTTAGTTAACTTTACTTAAATGTGTATAAGTATGCTGTAGGAATCGTTTATCAATAGATATGAGGGGATTTATGCAGACTTATATTTGTATTGGAAAAGCTTAAATTTCATACCTTAAGACTACTTTGGAGATGGGCGTGAGTAGTAGAGAAAGGACTAGAAGGAGTGGTGGTAGGGTTAAGATAATTAGGTACTCACCCTGGCTTGTCCACTTTAATACTGGTGCTTGTAATGGTTGTGATATTGAGGTGTTAGCTGCTCTTACTCCTCATTATGATCCTGAAAGGTTCGGGATTAAGCTTGCTCCCTCTATAAGGCATGGTGATATATTAGTTGTTACAGGTGCTGTCACTAAGAAGGCTGGTGAGAGATTAAAGAGACTCTACGAACAAATGCCTAGCCCTAAGTTTGTTGTTGCTGTAGGTGCTTGTGCTATTAGTGGTGGTGTGTTTGCTGGGTCTTACTCAGTTATTGGTGGAGCTGATAAAGTGGTTCCTGTAGATATATACATACCTGGCTGTCCTCCAAGACCTGAAGCGATATTGCATGGTATTGTTGAGTTATTAGGAAAGCTGAAGTAAGGGTGATATGCTTGAGTGTGGAGTTAAAGAAACTAGGTCTTGATTTCCTTGAAAAATACGCTTTAAAAGTCTCACTAATGAGGAGTAATGATAGAATAGTTGTTGAGATTAAGCCTGAAGATCTACCTAACGTGATTAAATCGCTTATTGAGAAATTTGGTGAGAGAGGAGTTTTATTATCAACTATAGCTGGTGTTGATCTACCTGATGAGGATTCAATAATGATTAATTATTTCATTAATTTGATTAATCTTAAGAGGTACATTGTTTTAAGAACTAAGCTCAATAGGGATAACCCAAGAATAAAGTCATTACTATCTTTAGGTATTAACGGTGCTCTTTCAGGTGAGTGTGAGACTTACGATCTCCTAGGTATTGTTTTTGATGGTAATAAGTACTTAAAGAGGGGATTCTTCGTACCTATGGACGTTGCAGAGAAGGGTATATATCCATTAAGAAAGGAGTTTAAGGTGTGAACATGACAGAGACTAGAGCTGATAAAGTAGTAGAGTTTCCCATGCTCGTTGAAGTACCTATAGGTCCTCAGCATCCAGCTGTCCATGAGCCAATAATGCTTAAGGTTTATGTGGATGGTGAGGAAGTCGTTAAGGTTGAAATAAATACTGGATATAACCATAGGGGTGTAGAGAAGCTAGCTGAGAGGAATACATTCTACAAGAATATTTTCTTATGTGGTAGGGTTTGCGGTATATGTAACACTGTTCACGCTAATTGCTATGTGAGAGCTTTGGAGGCAATACTTAATGTTGATCCACCACCTAGAGCTAAATATTTGAGAGTACTAGCTATGGAACTTGAGAGGATACATAGCCACATGATAATAAACGCTATCATGGCTGAGATATTAGGCTTCGATACGCTATTCATGTACATAATGAGGGATAGAGAACTGGTCATGAAGGCTAAGGAGATATTAACAGGTGCTAGAGTCCTTGCCGACTACATGATGGTTGGTGGTGTAAGGAGAGATCTTAATGAGGTTAAAAGAGATAGAATTAAGGATATATTAAGGAAGTTAGAACCTCGAGTTAAGTACTATATGAAGGTATTTGAGGAAGATGCGACCATTAGGAAAAGGCTAGTTGACATAGGTACAATAACATCACGAGACGCCGTGAATCATGGATTACTCGGACCAACGTTAAGAGGTTCAGGTATAGCTTCAGATGCAAGGGATTACGACAGATATGATGCTTATGGGGAGGTACCATTTAGACTCATAGTTAGGAAGCATGGAGATTCACATGATAGGATGATGGTTAGATGGGAGGAGACCATTAACTCTATAGAGATGTGTAATTATGTTCTAGACCACCTACCCCAAGGTAATGCCGTACCTGATGAGAGGAGATTACCACGTAGATTCCCTGAAGGTGAGGCATACGCTACGGCCGAAGCTCCTAGAGGTGAGCTTACATACTATGTAATTAGCAAGGGCGGCGATAAACCATATAGAGTCAAGATTAGAACTCCATCATTCAATAACATAATTAATAGTGGATTCGTGTATTTAGGGCATACCTTAGCCGACGTACCGGTTATACTTGTTAGTTTTGATCCATGTATTTCCTGTATGGAAAGAGTTATAGTCACAGACCTAAGAAATGGTGTGAGGAGGAAGGTACCTATTAGGACATTAGCTAGGGGTGAGGTTAAATGAGTGCGATAATTAATGAGGTCCTTAAATGGTTCTTTAAGAAGCCAGTAACCATAGAGTATCCTAAGGAAGAAACTGAAGTAGAGAAGGATGCTAGGGGTAGACACTACTCAGATCTGAGCAAGTGCATAGGCTGTAGTCTATGCGCTATTGACTGCCCAACAGGAGCTATAACCATGAAGAAGATACCTGAGGGATACGAAGTACCTAAGAAGAATCCAAGAAGGTTATTCCCAGTAATTGATTATATGAAGTGTATATTCTGTTATAGGTGTGTAACTATATGTCCGGTAAGAGCATATGTTACGACCAATGAATATAGATTAGCCTCAACAATAAGACCTGAGACATCAGAGGAGCTTTCACTTAATACCTTAAGGAGGGTGGGAGAAGGTGGTAAGTGAGGAGCAAGTAATAACTTTCATAGCGATCATGATTCCAATTTACATGTTAGCCTTCGTACTATACACGATAAGGGCGTTTAAGGGACCAACGGTATCTGATACTGTACTAGCTATAGACGCATTAACTTACGATTTAGCGGCATTCTTAGTCATACTATCTATTTTCTTCAGGAGCCCCATACTGATCCCTATAGCTATAGTCTTAGCACTCTGGATCTATGCGCTCGATATCTATGTTTCAAAGTACTTAGAAGCTAAGAGGGAGTTGGGTGAGTAGCATGGTCTCAATAAATGATGTATTAATAATAATTGGTGAGATTGCTGTAGCTATCGGTGTAATTACTGATGTAATAGCTGCTATAGGTATGCTTAGGTTTCCGAACTTCTTTGTGAGGTTACATGCAGCAACAGTTGGTACTATAGGTGGTGCATTCCTACCCCTCATAGGTGCTGCTTTAATAGCTGCTGGTGCTGAATTCCTAGGACCTTATAGATGGTTCATGGCTGGAGGGTCAGTGGTTACAGCTATACTTATATTGATACTAGCACCAGCAGGATCACACGCACTTGCTAGGGCGACACATAGATCCAGAACAGCTAAGGTTGAGCCTAAAGTTGTTGATCATTTGGAGGAGGATAGGGGTGAAAGTTCATGAACTATGAGGTACTTACGTACGCTGTATTGGCTATACTAGGTTTGATATCTACTGTAGCTACATTATTAGCTATACTTGAGAAGGATTTAGTGAAGGCAGTGATATTCTCAGCTATTCAGAGTACTGTCTATGCTTTCATCTATTACATACTCATGGCTCCAGACATAGATCTCGTATACATACCTGTTGCTGTAGGTCTTTACCCCGGAGTTGTTTTATTCCTAATAAAGAAGACCGAGAGGTTTGAGGGTGATGAAGGCTAAGGAAATAGTAATAGTGGTCTCAGTCATATTATTCGTACTCCTAGTTGCCCTAGCTTTAAGTATAGGCGCTCTAGGTATGCTTCTACCACCACCTAGTGTTAGGGAGGTTGCTAAGTGGTTCCTTAAGACGACCTTCGACCCACACAATAGATTATTCAGTGCTATGGCTCCTGAGGCAGTAACAGCTATAGTCTGGGATTATAGAGGTCTCGACACGCTATTTGAGACAGCGGTATTCTTCCTAGCCATAATAGGTAGCGTAGCAATAATGAGAGGTATTAGTAGTAAGTTAGAGGTCGGTAGAGGCTTATCACTAATAGTTAAGACAGTAACCAAGATAACCTTAGTCATGATACTAGCTGTAGCAGCCTCAATAGCACTTCACGGCCATTTAACACCTGGTGGGGGATTCCAAGGAGGTGCTGCAGCGGCTGTTGTACCACTATTAGTGTTAGTGATATTCTCCATATACTTCCTTGAAGCTAAAGGTGTTACTAAGAACACTATGTTAGTATTGAGAAGTGCTGGGTTAATAGGTATAGGCTTAACTACGTTCCTAACGTTACTAATAGCCTTACCAACATTAACTAATGCATACATATTCCAGAATCAACCTAAGGCATACGCAAGTGTAGGTCTACCCTACGAGATTGGTGGTAGCCTCACAGGTGGTTCGTTACTACTATTCAACATATTTGAAATGTTCGCAGTAGCGGCAGGATTCACCCTTGTTTTCATCCTATTAGCCATACCTGAGACCGAAGTACTTAAGATGTTAAGGGGTGAGGAGGTTGGGCACTGAATTCCTAAACACATATCTATTTAATGTCTTAGTATTAACAATATTCGTAAACATAGCTATAAGTCTCTACGGGGTATTCGCTAGACCTAGCTTAATTAAGAAGATCATAGCGGTAACCATACTTAGTGATAGTGTTAACACACTTGCAATAATTGTTGGTTATAGAGGTTGGCCATCACCAACAACTCCACCTAAACCACCAGTACTTACTGTTCTAAAGCCAACAGCTAAGGATATAGAATTATTCGCGTCAACAGCGGTCGACCCACTACCTCAAGCACTAGTACTAACAGCTATAGTTATAGGCTTAGCAGTAACTTTATTCCTCGTCTTTCTTGCACTTCAGATCTACAGACTATATGGAACCACAGATGTAAGAAGGATAGCTAAATTGAAAGGGTGAAAGTATGGGTAGGTTAGCACGATCTGTAGCTACAGGTCTATTAGCATTCGTGACGTACATAATCTATACAGGCTCTATTAAACTTTATGACTTAGTTACTGGTGTGATAGTTGCATGTGTTGTTGGGCTATTAACAGCTAACATAACGTTGACGAACCCGTCTAAGGTATTTAACCCCAAAAGAGCTGCATGGTTAATAGCTTATGCTATTAAGTACTTCTTCTACTATGAGGTTAAGGCACATCTAGACGTCATGTATAGGATATTACACCCTAAGATGCCTATAAGGCCAGGTATTGTGAGGGTTTACTACGATGTTGAGAGTGATTACGCAATTACAGCCGTTGCTAACTCAATAACTAATACACCAGGAACCGTGGTTGTTGATCTTGATGAGAAAAAGAAGATATACTATGTACATTGGATTAACGTTAAGGGTATCGAACCTGAAGTAACGAAGGAAATAAGTAAGGGTTTTGAATTCTTCGCTAAAAAGGTGTTTGATTAGGTGGGATTATGAGTATGGAGTTAACTACTATAAATAATCTTGAACTCGGCTCCACTGTCAGCGTAGGTTTCATAGTACCCTTCATTATAACTACAGCATTCGCTTTACCAGTGTTCAGCGTATTCATTAAGAGAAAAGCATTCTATGACATATATGCTGTTATAGTTGCGTTCATAGCATTCATAGATACAATAATTAACTTAAAATTAGTAAGCGATTATGGAGCACCCATAATATACGTCTTCTCAGGATGGCCACCACCCTTAGGTATAATCTACGAAGTTGATTACTTCTCAGCAGTATTGGGATTATTAACATCATTTGTTATGCTACTAATAGTGATATATAGTGTTAAGTACATAAGGGATGCTGGGTACGTATGGTACTACACGTTACTCCTAGGGCTTGAGGCAGGATTGCTAGGATGTCTTTACACGGGTGATGTCTTCAACTTCTTCGTAATGCTTGAAGTACTATCGATATCTGCTTATGCTCTCGTAGCTTACTATAGGAGTAGGCATCAGGCTGTTGAAGCCGCGATGAAGTATGCGATATTCGGTGCTGTAGCAACCACTGTTTACTTCTTAGCTGTAATCTTCATTTATGCATCATACGGTACGTTAACTATGGCTGATATAGCGTTAAAGACGAGGTTAATGAAGAGCAACATATTTAGTAATGGACTCTTCGGTAATATAGTAGTTGCTAGTGCAACAGCTATAGCTTTAGCTCTATGGGCATTCACTTACAAAGCAGCACTATTTCCAAACCACTTCTGGCTACCTGACGCACACCCAGAAGCACCAACACCTGTATCAGCAGCTTTATCAGGTCTCGTGGTTAATGTTGGCGTCTACGCTGTTGTTAGATTTATGTATACGTTATTTAGTGGTCTTAAATTAATGAGTCCTATAAGGGATGCAATACTTATGGCGTTACTAATATTAGGCATTCTCTCCGGCTTCATTGCGGCACTACTGATGGTTGTTCAGAGAGATGTTAAGAGATTACTAGCGTATAGTACTGTCAGCCATATAGGCCTAATATTTATGGGTCTATCACTAGGATTCTCTTACTTAGACATTAGAGTAGTTAATGAAGGCTTAACAGCAGCACTCTATCACTTAATTAACCATAGTGTAGGTAAGGCATTACTCTTCCTTGGAGTTGGTGTCTTCATAGCTATGGCTGGTAGTAGAGACTTAGATAGATTGGCAGGTTTAGGCAAGATTAATAAGATAGCAATGATAGCTGTACTCATAGGATTCTTACAACTAATGGGTGTACCCCCACTAGGTGGTTTCTTCAGTAAGTTATTACTGTATACAGCATTCCTTGATGCTGGAATGCCCATACCAGCAGTAATGGTCGTAGTGATCTCAGCAATATCAGTACTTGGATACATAAAAGTTATTGATGCATTATGGTTCAAACCACTAATGAAGGAGAAAGTAGGAGGTTATTCAAAATTAATGACTTACATACCTTTCATCCTAGCACTAGTAGCTATAGCACTAGGTATTCTCAACCCGTACATGACTCAATGGTTAAGTAAAGTAATTAATTACTCATTAAGCCCTGAAGGTATTAATGCTTACATTAATGAGTTTATTAAAGTTAGTTCAAACTTAATTAAGTACTTGGGTGGTACATGATGAGGGCTATAATAATGGATCCTCAAATGCTAATAATAATTAGTAGTGCCTCAATGTTCTTCATAGCTCTAATAGCAGGTCTTATATACTTAGCTATGAGGAGTGGAAGACCAAGCACTACTCTAAGTGAGGAGGCTAGAGAGCTTTACGTATGTGGTGAACCACCATCTGTTGTGTCATCACCTACGGGCTCAACTGAAAGTATGTACTGGGGCTTCGTGAGGGGTATTGCTAGAACGCTTTACAGGTATTTCAGGGACTTAATGCATACTGGTAAGTTAAGTGATTGGGCTGGATACATGAGTGGGTGGTATGGGTTCCTAGTGGTTATCGCGTTGATAGCGATAATTTATTACTTAGCTTTAGTAGGGGGTGGTATGTAATGGATGTACCATTACTACTGTTCTCGCTACTCGTATTTCCAGGATTAGTGTTTATGGTTGCACTAGCGTTCTTTACTGAGTGGTTTATTAGGAAGTCAGTAGCTAGGATGCAGAGTAGAATGGGGCCTGCATATGTCGGTCCCTTCGGTATTTTACAGCCTTTTGCTGACTTTCTAAAACTCATTAGTGTTAAGGATGAAATTAAGCAGAAGTATGGAAGTCCTGATATAGCTAAGGTATTTGCACTATTAGGTATTGGAGCTATGGCTGCATCACTACTCCTATTACCTCTATCGCCTTACAGGCTAGTTGCACCCTATGACTTCCTGATATTCATATACCTATGTGGAGTCTGGGTACCGCTATCGATGTTCATACTAGCTATTTCAATGCCTAACCCATTCACATTCCTAGGAGCTTCTAGACTATTATCGATATTTGTACTAACCGAGCCAATATTCTTTACAGCAATGCTTATACCTGTAGTACTAACTACCCATGTATATAGCGAGTCATGTATAGCACCGTATTCCATAATGTTTACAGCAACTCATAGTATATGGTTATGGAGTAACCCATTAACGATAATACCCATGATATTAGGTCTCATAGCAGCCTTGGTATCTGTCCAAGCTAAATCAATGTTACAACCATTCAATATACCCGAAGCAGAACAAGAAATCATAGCAGGCTTCATGACTGAATTCAGCGGGCCCTTATTAGCTCTAAACAACTTACTACACGACTTAGATATAGCAGTAACAACATTATTCATAACATATCTATTCCTTGGCGGTCCATACCCATTCCCGCACCTATCATTACCTGGCGTAGTGACTCTAGTAATTAAGTACATAGTAGTACTCTACGTAATAACAGTAATTAAAGCCTCATTCGGTAGGTTCAGAATAGATCAAGGTCTAAAGACGATACTTAAGTATGGAGGTATACCTGCATTAATAGGAATAATACTGACTAGCTTAGTGATCGCTCTTACCTAAAACACTAAGTAATTTATTAACAAGTTCATCAGCTACTCTCTTAATTTCTGGACTCAATGATGTACCTATATCTAAAGACTTAACCCTAATACCTAATATTTTAACTTCCTTTAGACCACCTAACGACCTTATCAACTTTATCACTAATTTATGAGGTATAGAATGAGTACTAACCAGTATATCATCGCTTAATTCGTCAGGGTTAGCTAAAACTATAGTACCTGGCGGTAAATCCGTATAAAGACCATCAATGATTAATGCTTTCTCTAAGTTAATTAAATCCTCTATACAGTTCTCTAAACCATAACTGCACTTAATTACATTCTTAAAGTTAAGGCTTAGCATTTTATCACAGATATATAGGCCCACCCTATCATCAGACCTTAATTCCGTTCCTACACATACTATTTTAAAGCCTTGCCTTAGTAATTTACATAGTTCATTAGTTAATTCCTTATCTACGCTTTCAAATACGTTCACTGCTTTGACACCATGTCATAAGGTTATTTTCTTGACTATATCCTTTAGGTACTCCATAAATTTACATTTAATGAAGTCTTCTAGCTTACTTACGTAATTATCTAGATCCTTAATGTATGGTATTTTACCTAAGTACTTAATACTGTATTGATTACATAATGCTATGATTTTAGCACTCATGTCGTAACTCATGTTCTCTACAAGCCCTATAATTCTTACTTGAGAATCCTTGAGTAGTCTTATTAATCTCTCACAAGATTTAAGTGAGAGCGGGCTTGGTGTTGTAACAATTAGAACTTCGGGTCTGGCTAATCTTAATATTTCCAATACTTCATCGGAAAGACCTGGTGGAGTATCGACTATTAAGTAGTCCAGTATACCCCATATAGTTATTGCTAAGATCTCTCTAATTACATTAACTATCTCATGACCTCTTAAGGGTATTGCTTCATCCTTACTGTAATAGGCTATAGTCATAAACTTAATACCTGCTACTATAGGTGGGATTACACCCTTCTCTTCTTTAGGACTTAACTCATTGATGTTTATACCTAAGACTAGATGTGCTGTTGGATTAGTTATGTCGAGATCTAGTAGGCCTACATTAAGGTTACGTCTAGATAATATTAAAGCCAAGGCAGTTGATATTAATGTTTTACCGACACCACCCTTAGGACTTACTACAGCAATTACCTTCTTCACATCCTTAAGTCTCTCCTCAATGAGGAGTTCCCTCGGATCAAGACCCACGAAATACCACCTCCTTAATGGCGATACCCCTACCTTTAACTATTTCAAAGTCTCTAGAACCACACTTAGGACATTTAATAAATGTATGAACAACTTCAGGAACAAAGTGCACAGCCTCCCTTACATCTTCATTAAGTTCAGACACATCTAAACTCCACTCATAACTACATGTCCTACACCTTAATACGGCATCTTCATCCTCAAAAACTAAGCTCTCTATAATTAAGTCATTAATTTTAGCTAACTCCATAATCGAGAACTCAAGTACGTTCCTATCAATCGATTGCAGTATACCTAACTTAATAACTAATTTAGATATACGATTAACACCTCTCTCCTTACTCAGCTCTTTCACATACCTGATGAGGGCTTCAGCTAATGCCCACTCATGAACCAAAATTATTAACCCTTTAATCACTAGTGAGTAGAATTTAAATTTCAATATTAACTTCGATAATTTAAAGTAGACTCTAACTCCTTAAGTAATTCATCAATCTCTTTTACTTCATTCTCCTTTATCTTGGATATAGCCATACCAGCATGAACAATCACGTAATCACCCTCAATTACATCTTCATCAGTAACTAATATAACGTCCTTAATCGTACCTCCTAAATCAACCTTAGCATACCTTAATCCTCCTTCAACCCAAACTTTAACTATCTTTGCTGGAACACCTAAACACATAGTAACACCCTCAACAAATCCTAGGTAAGTTTACAGACTTAGGTTCCAGAATTATTTTCCCACCTATCTCCGTTATAGCTAATACTCTGCCTCTAAGTATTTCGCTATCAGGTTTTGTGACTTCACCAATTATTGTAGCATAATCCTCACCTCTAGATCTAAGCTCCTTAACGAACTCCTCAGCAACAACACCATCAACAGCTAATACAGCTGAACCTTCAGATGCCATAGAGAGCGGATCAATACCCATAGCTTCAAGGAATGCCTTCACATCCTCTCTTATAGGTACTTTATCTCTATGGATAGTTATTGAGAAATTACTGCTTCTAACCCATTCATTAAGTACTGCAGCAATACCCCCTCTTGTTGGGTCTCTAGCAGCATGGACATACTTTTTATACTTCTTAATCAGAGGTAGTAATGTCCTACTTAAGGGTCTAGAGTCACTTCTAAGGTTTTTAACCTCATCTAGGAGACCTAATTGAGCAGCAAGGATTGCTGCTCCATGTTCAGCTATAGGTGATGTGACTATGATCTTGTCACCAGGTTTTATGTCCTTATCTATAATGGGTTTATCTGTGATTCCTATACCAACACCTGTTATTACTACTTTATCAATACTACCCTTAGGCATTACTTTAAAGTCTCCACCAATAAGTGCTATACCTTCATTCTTTAATGCTTTAAGCATAGAATTAATAATGATTTCTAAATCACTTAATGGGAAGCCCTCCTCAACTATTATAGTGTCCATGAATGCCTTAGGTTCAGCACCCATAACTACTAAATCATTTATAGTACCGTTAACCGCTAAATGACCTATATTACCTCCAGGGAAGAATATCGGGTTAACAGTGTATGAATCGACACTAAGGACTAAGTACTCATTATCACTGATGGGTATGACGGCACCATCGTCAAGTACGTCAATACCTGCACCCCTAGGTAGCTTTCTTAGCTTAGTAGGTACCTTGCTGATTATGAGTGCCTCAATGATATTCCACATCTCCCTAGCGCCAGCGCCGTGATGCAGCATGATATATTTACTCATACTCATAAGCAGCCTCACCAGGTTAAAAACTAGATAATTTAATCTAAAACTCTAACTACTACCAGGAGTTTAACTATGAATGACTTAAGAATGAAGATTAAACAACTATATGAGAGGAACCCGAATGCTAAGAATGTAATTAATGAGATACATAGCCTAGCTAAGAGACTTCAGTCTGCAAGGAATGATAAAGTAGATATAATGAATTTCTGCGGCACCCATGAATGGACCATAACATACTACGGTATACGCACGGTAATGCCTGAATTAATAGACCTTATTGCTGGTCCTGGATGTCCTGTATGTGTGACTCCAGGTTACTATGTGGAGGTGCTTGCTAAGTTGAGTTTTGAGGGATATCACATACTAACGTACGGTGATGCGTATAAGTTACCGTCAACTATTAGGGCGAGGAAGGAGTATAGGAGTTTAGCTCACGCTAGATCGTTTGGCGGTAAAGTAACTATAGTTTATAGCTTCCTCGACGCAGTAAAACATGCTAGAGAATCACCTAGTGAGGACTTCATATTTTTTGCTATAGGTTTTGAGACGACTATGCCTTCAACAGCTGAGTTACTAATACATGAGTTAGTGCCTAAGAACCTACTAATACTTAGTGCCTACAGATTAACACCACCAATAATGGAGTATTTACTAAGTAGCGTTAAGGACGTTGAACTTGACGGGATTATAGCACCAGGTCACGTATCAGCAGTAATAGGTGCAAGATCCTGGGAATTCATACCTAGAAGATACGGCATACCCACGGTAGTCTCAGGATTTGAGCCTGTAGATGTACTTATTTCTATACTCATGATACTTAAGCAACTAGTCAACGGTAAAGCAGTATTAATGAATGAGTATGTAAGAGTTGTAAAACCTGAAGGTAGTCACCACGCTAAGAAGGTAATGAGCGAGGTCTATGATGTAATAGACTCATACTGGAGAGGCATAGGTAAGGTACCCATGAGTGGAGCAATACTGAAGAAGAGGTTTAGAGTCAACGATGCATCATACCAGTTAGGTATTAAGGAGGGAGGTATGGGTCTAGATGAGATGCCTGGATGTAGGTGCAGTGACGTAGTGTTGGGAAGAGCCAAACCCACAGACTGCCCTCTATTCCTTAAAGTTTGCACACCAGAGAAGCCATACGGACCATGCATGGTTAGTTCTGAAGGAACATGTAGGATATGGGCTGAAAACTACTTAATTCTAGACTATACTACTAAAAGAGCTACCAGGAGTAATTAGAAGTATAATTAGGTTAGAGGGGTCAGAGAGAGTTAGTTTACCTAGGGGAGAGTAAATAACCCATCCCTAAAGACATGCTGGCCTTACTTCATCAACATAGTTTACACATAGTCTTTAATGGCAATACTCATAACCCTAAGACTACGAATCTTATACTTGACTAGCTACGCCTCCCAACTTAGGTAATCCCCTATCCCCCTTAAGGTATTACTATCGTTGTATTAGTTCTTCTTAGACCTCTTTTCTTCAGTTTCTCATACTCTTTAGCGAGTATCTCAAATTCAGCAGTTGAGTAAAGAATTCTTCCTTCTTCTAGAGCATCAACTATTATTGGGTTTCCCCTTCTAAGCATTTCTAAGGCTTCACTAATGGTGTATGGATGTGGTTCTATGGGTAAGTGTATGTTCTTTAATATGTCTAATACCTTACTTATCCTATCAAGGTATCTCTCCTTAAAGTCAGCTATGATTAATAAGTCGTAATCACTCCAAGGCATCCAGCCCCCTCGAGCTCTCGAACCAAATAATATTACTGCCTTAACGTTAAGCTTCCTAGTGAGTAGCTTAACAGCTTCCATTAGAGTGCGGTCATCACTCATTAGATAAGACCCTCCTAACGAAATCGATCACTTTTTTAGCAGCTTCCAGTGCTCTCTTGGATGTCTCCTCGTCGTACGCCTCATGAGGAGTTCCTGCAGGATGTGCATTGGGGTATCTTGACGGTATGTAATGTCTATCAAGTTCTCTCGCATATGAGAGTAATTTATCATCCATCTCTATACCTACCTTACTAAAGTACCTCTCTAAAAGAACTCTAACACTGTGCCCCCATGGAGCTTCATTGACATAGTATAGTAATGCCTTAACAGCCTTCTCAGCCGCTTGATGAGCGTAAAATGCTGCTGCATTATATCTCCTCTCACGGTGAAGTATTAATGCTGTTTCGTAATCCCATAAGGCTTCGCTAAGCCATCGTAAAGTTTCATTCCTCATATGTGATGCCCAAGCATCTTATTAGTTAAAGACGGTAATATATTAGTATACCATAACTATAGCATGCTAGGATGCAGAGGTATAACTAGCTATTGTATTGCTTAATACATGTATGTATATTAAGCTATGTAGGGCTACATATTGTTGAGGTTACCTACTTGGTGCTGGACATAAGTGAGTTGAGTAAGTCTATATCGAGTATAGTTAGGAGGGTTTCAGGAAGTGTTGTAACAATATTTACTGAGATACCGAGTATTACTTCATTAATTACTCATAGGCCTATCAGGGGTATGGGGTCAGGCTTCATAATAAGTAATGATGGTGTTGTAGTAACAAATGCTCACGTTATTAGGGGTGCTGAAAACATTAAGGTCTTACTACCTAGCGGTGAGAGTGACTATGCTGAAGTGATAGCTGCTGATCCATACAGGGACTTGGCACTACTTAAGGTAGGTCTTACCGGTCTTAAGCCTTTAAAACTGGGTGACTCAGATAGTATCAGCATCGGTGAGTTAGTATTCGCTATAGGGTCACCTCTCGGCCTTCCAGGTCCTACAGTAACTATGGGTGTTGTAAGTGCTGTTGGCAGGACTATAGTTACTGAGAACGTGGTTCTTGAGGACCTAATACAGACTGATGCAGCCATAAACCCAGGCAATAGTGGTGGCCCACTAATAAACGTCGCTGGTGAAGTCATAGGTATAGCTACAGCTGTCATACCTTACGCTCAAGGCATAGGATTCGCCATACCTGTCAATACATTAAAGAGATTCATAGTTATTGTTAAAAAGTACGGTAGGCCCTTAAGGGCTTGGATAGGAGTTTACGTAACGCAGGTAACGCCTGATATGGCCTCAGCTTATAGCCTACCAATAAGCGAGGGTGTAATAGTAGTTAAGGTAGCTCCAGGAACGCCAGCACATAGGTATGGCTTAAGAGTTGGAGATATAATTGTTAGAGCTAACAAGAGAGATGTTAAGAGGGTAAGGGACCTTAAAGAGGAAATTGAGAACTCCATAGATAGAGGTTACGTAAGATTAAGCATAATTAGGGGTAATAGATACTTCGATATTGATGTACCATTAATTATTGAGGCTCTATAATAGGTAGGAAGTATAAGGTGAAGTAATTATAGAAAGTTTTAATTATTAACGTGATCCTTCTATCATTGGAATAAAAAGGTGTCTTGTTTGATAAGAGTAGTTGATCTCTACGTTAGGTATAGGTGGAGGCAGGAGCCTATATTAAAGGGTGTTAATGCTGAATTCGATAATAAGCACTTACTCCTAGGTCCCAATGGTTCCGGCAAGACAACACTCTTTAGAGCTATTGCTGGCTTAACACCTATCCTAAAGGGTAAGGTATTAATTGATGGTAGAGATGTTAATGAGATTTATGGTACCAAGGGTTTATTAGCATTAAATCTAAGTGAAGTCTTATCTCTCCTACGTATGAGTGCTTACGATAACTTGAGGCTATTTATGGATTTAACTGATGGTGATATGGACTTAGCTATTGAAATACTTAATGATTTAGGTATCGAAACCCAAATACTTAGGAAGAGAAAGCCATGGGAGTTATCAGCAGGTCAGCGTAAGGCTTACTCAACAGCTCTAGCATTAGCCAGTAAGGCCAGGAATGTCTTACTTGATGAGCCCTTTGAACAGCTTGACCCTGCTAGAAAATCTAGGTTAATAAAGTACTTAACCAGGTATGATGGGACGATAATACTCAATACACATGAGACATGGATACTTGCTGCACTTAAGGAATGGACTACATACTTAATGTTTGAAGGTGTAATCTACGGTCCAGTACATGCCTCTAAGCTCATGAAGGCTAACATAATTAGTGGCGAGGTAGGTAATGCCCTAGTAAGCTTCAGGATTAGCGGTAAGACTTACAGTATTGTTGAACGAGGTGCTGGTGAATCCGTATCTAAGCTAATAACACTCGACCGTATCTATGAATTATCTATTTAGGTGCTAACATGACTCTATACCTTAAACTTAAAGTTAAGAGTTTACTCACTGATCCTGAACTCATAGGGTGGAGCATCCTATTCATCGAGTTTTGGGTATTTATGTGGCTCTTCGTATTCTCGCCAGGAGTAAGTACTGAAGGTCCTTATGGTGAGTACATAGTTAAGGTTAATGCGACACTAGCCTATAGTTTTCTAGGACTTCTCTCGATGTCGTCAGCAGCTATAGGGCTAACATATAGTGTATATTACATGTCTAGACCATTAAGATTCATAACTAAATTCACTAAGATGACTCCCTTCAAATTCATTATTGAGGACTTTATTGGGGGTTTAGCTGTCTTAGTAATTAATGCATTAATCATTATGGCTTCAGTACTTGGTCTAACATATCTCAAATGGGGTGTTATCGCACTTCCTGACAACTTCTTAGGTGTCTTTGCCAGCTTATTACTCGGTGGTACAGCTCTATACTGGCTATCATACGTAGTAGCGTTAGCACTAATTGTTGCCAGAAGGACTAGAGGAATATCTATGGCTAGTTCCATACCGTTAATATTAGGGTTCGCTATATACTCACAGTTATGGATTGACCTAGGTAATGTCGCCTATGTGGTACCACTAGCAACACTACCAGCAATACTCCTCAACCAAGCAACAGGTCTAGTACCCTCCACGGGCTCGTACCTCGCTTGGTTAATCACTAAGGTAACACCCAACAGGATTAATCTATGGCTAGCACTAATCTCAGTACTTGTCTGGATAGCTATATTCATGTTACTGTCAGTAGCACTCATTAAGAAGAGCAGAGGTATAGCTCTAGAAGAGCTAAGGACGTAATAGCTACTCCCTAAAACGTTAATCTTGAGTCAATATTTTCACAATACTGAATGTGCCCTTATCCATGTAGATAGTAAGTTCCTTACCTGAATGTCGAGCTCTAAAACTTAATTTGAAGCATGTCCTTTCATAGACTTCATAATACCTATTATCAGGAACTACTTCAAACTCCCTAACATTAAGTAAGAACGCTCTAACAGGCTCGGAGGTCATGATGAGCTTCATGAATGAAGCCCATCCAAAACTATTACCGTATTTCGGGCACTCTACATTAAACTCGTGAAACTCCTTACCTAGCTCTTTAATTAAGTGAAGAGATACCTTGCGATGTTCTTTAGGAATTCGTGACCAGCATATCGGCATATACCTCTTTCAGCTAGGGACATGATGTATGCAGCATAACTGCGTGAGGATGTAATAACCTCATCAGTTGTTAATCCAAGCTCCCTCCAATTACTTGGGTGTAACGGTAAATTCAATTCAAATCCACATTGAGTACACTTCATACTTAACCGTTGATTTGATACATATACATTAAAACTGGATACCTTACCACAGAAAGGGCAAATTTCCTCAGTAATGTTTGTATGATTCATATCCTCAGCCTCGTACACTCCTTTAAGTTAATAGCTTATAAGAACTGACGTAGGTAATGTCATTACTTCGAAATCTGCGGGTTAGCGTTGAGTGGTCAAGATATAAATTAAACATTAAACCTGAATATGTAATGTTATTTAGATTTAATGTGTAATATTCTTCTCGGGTGGCTTGGTTTGGTTAAAGTACCTAGTATTAGTGTTAAGCTTCCACGTAGTATTGTTGAGAGGATTAAGAGGGATGCTAAGAGGGCTGGTTTAAGTCTTGAGGAGTACATTATCGAACTTATCTTTCAGAGTCTAGATCCTGACGAAAGGATTCTAGAGTATGTTGATGTTGCTAAGGATTTATTGGAGCAGGCAGTGGAGGAGTTATGGAAGGGTGATGTAGGGCAGGCTACTGAGAAGGTTTGGGTTGCAGCAGCACTAGCTGTAAAAGCCTATGCAGAATGGAAAGAAAGGAGAAGGCTAACTAGTCATGGTGAGTTATGGGAATATATGAGGAGGATGGTGAAGGAACCCGAACTTTGGGTTCGTGAAGTATAGATGTATGCTAATGGGATGCACACATGCTTCTATGAGGGGTGGTGTGACAGGGAGGATGTAGAGGAAGCGTTAGAAAGAGCTAAGAAATTAGTTATCGAAATTGAGAGGAAGGTTAAAAGTACAAAGTCGTGAAATCGATGATACATTTATTGTTTATACATATTATGAGTGGTGCTTAGTGATGGAATAAATTACTATGAATTAACAGGCATATTTCTAAATGTTATGTACATGATGAGTTAACTCAATCTCTGGTTTAAGTTAGGTTGTTTGCAGGTACTAGAGGCGTACTTAAATAAGTGAATAATCTTTGGGAGTTAGTTTTTATTTAAGTTGTTGTGTTTTAGGTTACAGTAGTGTTAATACGTATGTAATTAATTACGTGTAGGTTAGGTGGCTCTATTGAGGTACGTAATTTATGTTGAGGGTGTTGATAGGCCTGGCTTATTGAGGGATGTTAGCGATGTTATTAGTAGGTATGAGGGTAACATATTATATAGTGTAGGTTATGGTAGTAAAGGTATTGGGTATATACTTTTCATCATCGAATATGAAGGTTCACCTGAATACTTAGAGAGAGTTATAAGTGATGTTAGGGGTGTTCATAAAGTTAATATTGCTGAGCTAGGGCTTGATGCTGTAGACATAATATCCGGGTTTATTAAGGGAAACCCATCAGCAGCTTCAGGTATTGCACCATACATGCATCCTGAAGACTTCATAATGGTTTTAATAAGGCTTGACGATGATGTGAGGAGAAAGATATACAGTACGTTACCCACTAACGTCTTAAGCCTAATACTACCTGAACTACCTAAGGAATTACTTGAGGAGGTTAGTGAAGTTATACCATCTAAGACATTAGTTAATGCATTAATGAAGTTAGAACCTGACGACTTAGTTGACGTACTCCAAGATTTAAGTCCCTCAATTAGACGTGCAGTAATTAAGTTATTACCTAAGGAGAAGATTGAGGAGATAAGACCCCTACTAGCTTACCCACCAGAAACTGCTGGTGGATTAATGACCACATCAGTACCTAAGTATAGAGCTGATGCAACCATTGCTGAAGTTTTAAATGACCTAGGTAAGGGAAAATATGAAATATCTGACCTTATATACGTCGTTGATGGTGAAGGTAGATTATTAGGCTATGTGACTGTTCCATCACTATTTAAAGCATCACCGAACACTAAGTTAGAGAGGTTATTAAGAAGGGACTACGTTGCTGTTGAGCCCATGACTGATCAGGAGGAAGTCGCTAAGCTAATGATTAAGTTCGACATGACTAAGATACCAGTAGTTGATGCCGATGGTAAATTATTAGGTGTAGTTACAATTGATGACGTAACCGACGTACTTCTAGCGGAAGAGAGTGAAGATATGCTACTCTTTGGTGGTGTTATGAGGGTTGAACACTATTTAACAGCTAGGGTTAAAGACCTATTCAAGAAAAGGTTTGTGTGGCTCATATTCCTATACCTAGTAGAGAACATAACTGCTAGAATAGTTTCTAGTTATTCAGACATAATATCAAAGGTGGCTATCTTAGCAGCATTCATACCTATGATACTTGATACTGGAGGTAATGCTGGTAGTCAATCAGCAGTCTTAGTTACCAGAGCTTTAGCTCTAGGTGAGCTCACGATTAGGGATGTGTTGAGAGTATTAAGTAAGGAATTACTGACGTCACTATTACTATCGATTACTATAGCACCAATAGCCTTCCTCTTCGCATACGGTGTTAGTTTTAACGTAACCGTATCCATAGCTGTGGCATTAGCCGTATTATTAGTCATTATGTCATGTAGTGTTATAGGAGGGTTACTACCACTCTTTGCATCAGCTCTAAAGATAGATCCTGCAGTTATATCAGCACCTCTACTCACAACGATAGCAGACATAATAGGACTTTCAATTTATTTCGTAACGTTATCAATAGTCCTAAAAATTATTTAAAACTAAGCATAATCTAGGATACTTTCTCTTCACTGCGTTGCTGATAACCACTCTTCTCTTCCTCCTTTCTTGAAGTAATTATAATTAATATTAAACCTATAGCGAGTAATAAAGACCCAGCGATAACCTTGTTAAACCCTACTAAGACATCCCATGTGTATCTTAGTATATCCACTAATGTAGGCCAGATATTCGATAACACCATTACTGCACCTATAATGACTAGTATCACTCCTATAAACACACCTAAACCTTTAGCACCCTCGGTTAAACCCTTACGTAAGTCCTTGATTAATTCCTCAGCTTTACGTTCTAACTTCTCCCCACCTGATATAGTAGCCTCCTTGGGCATTATTATACATGCAGCAATATAGAGAAGTGCTACTAACCTGGATTGATGACAAATAAGGCAATAGCTAATAACCTTATAATGACTGGATCAACATCTAAGTACTTAGCTAACCCACCACATACACCACATAGGAGCTTATCAGTACTACTTCGATATAATTGCCTCATTATCTAACCTTCCATACCTATGGGTAGTTATGAAGACATCACCATTCTTCCGCTTCAGCACTTTTTCTAACAACATTTACTGGATCGTCGTTCAATCGCCATAATCCCTTCTTTAAATCAAGCAGAATTATTCCAAACATGCTAGCTACATAATCACTTAGTAGTACTTCGTGAACGTGCGGATTCACTATAACATTAACTAACTCCTTCTTAGACTCTCTATCAGATAAGACCAGCTCAAGCTCTACAGCTGACTCATAGTAAGGTGTACTTACTTCACCACCACCTGTATCAAGTACTGCAAACGATATTTCTTTCGGTGGCCATAAATTAAGTCTCTTAGCTACCTCGACAGGTATAACTATGTCTGGAGCGTAGGTTTCGAAGCCACTATTAACCAACGCTGAGGTCTCAACAACCCTCCCATCACGTCTAAGCTTAACCTTAACTCTACATGCCATGAAGTACCCCTCAACTTACTTCTTTAATACATAAAGCTTCCTCATGTACCCTAACTTCCTCTTAGGTTTGGAGAGCTTCCTAAGCATACGCAAAACACGTAGTTCTTCATCACTAAGTATTCTACCCAAAGTAGTCACCCATCTACATATACTAACATCATCACCTATATACTCGCTCATCTACGAAACATCAAGAATACATGCTGAGTGACTTTAACATTCAATTTAACAAGCATGTTAAGTCCTTCATACATAGCTATCCTACCTGTACTTAATTTACTATTAGGGGTGTGTATGGAGAGGGTTATGGAGCTTAGGTGGGATCCAATACTTCAGGAATGGGTTATGGTATCTAATGTTAGGGAGGAGAGGCCGTGGAGACCTGAGGGTTTTTGTCCGTTCTGTCCAGGTATGTCTGAGACTGGTTATGGCTGGGATGTAGTACTAGTTGAGAATAGGTATCCAATGCTCACCCCTAAGCCCCCTAATAAGGGTGTGAGTAGGTGGCCCTACATTAAAGCACCAGCTTATGGTAAGTGCTTAATACTTGTTGAAACGCCAAAACACGATTTAGACGATATTAGTGATTTAGGCTTGAGAGATATAGTTAAGGTCATTAAGAAGGTTGTAAATGTGGTATTAGATGCTGAAAGGAGTAGATTTAACTATGTCTTATGGTTTAGGAATAAAGGTAAGGAAGTTGGTGTATCATTAACTCACCCCCACAGTCAAATATACGTACTACCATTCATACCATCAAAAATTGCTAGGGAGCTCAAAAGCTCAAGAGAATGGTTTAAAGCGAGGGGCAACTGTTTATTCTGTACAATAATTAATGAGGAAATTAAGGCCAAGAGCAGAGTAGTTTATAAAAATGATTGCTTCATAGCATTCGTACCGTTCTGGGCTCATTGGCCTTTTGAAGTACATATTTACTCATTAAGACATGTTGGTAAGGTATCTGAGCTAGATAATAATGAGATTTACTTCCTATCTGATGCGCTGAAGAAAGTGCTTCAAGGACTTAAGAAGGTGTTTAATAAGCCTATGCCTTATGTTATGGTTATGCATCAATCACCATTAAGAGGTGATTACCCTTACTACCACCTACACATAGAGATCTACGGAATGTATAGGGTTAGTGGGATGTTAAAGTATGCTGCTGGAATGGAGTTAGGTGGAGGTAACTTTACATACGATACAACACCTGAGCATGTAGCTTCAATACTTAGGGAGGCTATAGGTAAGGTGGGCATTAATGATAAGTGAATTATTACTAGGAATTAGGGAGAAATTTAAGAATTTATATGGTGAAGACCCTGACATCATAGCATCAGCACCAGGTAGGATTGACTTACTTAACACTCATCAAGATTACAAAGGTTTACCCGTAGTTGGCGCTGCTATAAATCTTAGATGTTATGCGGCTTCATCCTTAAGTAGCAATGATTACGTACATGCATTCTCAGATAATGTACCAGAAGGTGAAAGTGAATGTGTATTTCACGTTAATGAAGCGGTCTCAGCAGATATTAGAGGTAAAGGCTTCTGCAATTATGTTAAAGCTATTTATAAAGTTCTATACAATGAGATTGGCTTATCTAAAGGTTTAAACATATACATTAAAAGTCACGTACCTATAGGTGCTGGCTTAGGTAGTAGTGCAGCTCTTGAAGTAGCATTAATTAAAGCCATTACGTCATTATTTAACATAAGCCTATCAACTAAAAACATAGCTGAACTAGCTTATAGAGCTGAGCATGACGTTATGGGTATCCCTTGCGGAAGACTTGATCAGTACTCTTCAGCTTATGGTGGTATGTTATTGATAAGTACTAAGCCACCCTATAGAGTTGAAGAGATACCCTTCAATGAAGGTATCTTCGTTATCCTTGACTCAGGTATTAGGCATAAAACAGCAGAAATTCATCCAGTAAGGCAGAAGGAAATTGATAAAGCTCTTAGTGTGCTTCTATCAATGAATGACTTACCCAACAATCTAAGGGTAAAACTTGGTAGACATTATTGGGAACCTGCTTGGGAGCTCTTACTAGAGAATGAGTTAATACTGTACATTAACAGGTTGGATGATATATCAAGGAAGAGAATTCTATTTACCCTTAAAATGCATAGGTCAACAATGGCAGCTCTCTCGATATTGAAGGGTAATGTGCTTAGCATCGATGAGGTTATGAAGTCCTTAGGTATATCTAAAGCTGATGCTTCAAGACTTATACCTAAGAGGAGTAAAAGCATAAGTAAGAAGTTATTGATTCTAGGCCTGATCATGAATTACCAACATGAATTACTGAGGGATCTTTATGACGTTAGCTTACCTAGTATTGAAAAGATTAGAAATGCTATACTTGATGCTGGAGCTTTAGGTTGTAAATTGAGTGGTGCTGGCTTAGGTGGTTCGGTGGTTGCTTTAGTAAGTAATTATGAGGATGCTTGGATAGTTCTTAGAGAGGGTCTTAAAGCTGGCGCTATTAATGGCTGGATTACGCAACTTGATCAAGGTGTTAGAAGAGAGTTTTAATTGAATTTAAGTTTTTATCAGTAAGTATCATTAAGTACTAGGTGTAATACTTGTTTATATCAAGTAAGGCAGAGATAAGCCCTAAGTCATTAATTTCTGATACAGCCATAATCTTAGGGCCTACAAAAATAGGGGATGACTCTATAATTGATTTAAACGTCATTATCGGATATCCGTGTAGGTCATCATTAAGAAAAGTTGTAGAGTCAAGAGAGATCTTTAAATTTTCTCTAATAAGAATGCTTGATGAGTCTAGTTCAGGCTCAGTGATAGGTAAGAGGTGTCACTTAAGACCAGGTACTGTGATTTATGAGGGAGTTAGACTAGGTAATAATGTTGAAACAGGACATAATGTTATGATTCGTGAGAACACAGAGATAGGTGATAATGTTATTGTGGGTACGCTATCTGTTATCGAAGGACATGTAAGAATAGGTAGCAATGTTAGGATTGAGTCAGGAGTCTTTATACCTATAGGTAGTATTATAGGTAATAATGTATTTCTAGGTCCTTACGTAGTCATAACAAACGATAAATACCCGCCATCGAGAAAACTAGCTGGTGTAGAGATAGGTGATGGTGCTATTATAGGCGCTAATGCGGTGCTTATAGCAGGTATTAAGATTGGTGAGGAAGCTGTGATTGCTGCGGGCTCCGTAGTAACTAAGGATGTACGGCCTAGAACTCTTGTCGCTGGAGTACCTGCTAGACCTATAGGTAGTAGAGAGGACTTCGAGAGGAAAAAGAGGATTTGGGAAAGTGTTAAAGAGTTTAAGTAGAGAAAAAACTATTTGTTTAACTAATTATTATTCCTAAACTCCTTAACTTCTCCAGTAATTTATAGTACGCTATCGCTCTAGCCATATTCTTACTACCTGGTGGGCCTGGCCTCTTCATGAAGTATGCATTCACCTCATACATCGTGCCTTTAATTCCTCTCTTCAGTAATGCTATGCCTATCCTTGCGACATCAACTATTAGACCAGCAAGTGCTGGGCTATCGTTTATCCTCATGTTTATTATTAATTCATCCTCTAAACCGTTGAAGGTCTTCCACCATATGTGCATAGATACGAACTTCTTATCTCCTAGAGGTTCTAAATACCCTGTAGGTTTAATGAAGTGTGGTACATCGTAACCCAATATGTCTTCAACGATACTACTCTTAGTTACCTCCTTCATTAAGTTTCTTTGAGGCTCACTTAACGCTAGAAAGTCTGTGTTACCACCTATGTTAAATTGAGCTATCGATAATACCTTCCTACCTCTCTGTGCTAGATGTTCAAGAAGATCGGCTGTTAATGGTGTAGCTCCCGTGGCTCCATCATCGCCAAAGACCAAGCCTCCCAATCCCTCATAGAGCTTAACTATTGCTTCATCATTAGCTATAGGTGATGGTATAAAGTTAGCAAATACTATACCCTTCTTCCTTAAGTACTCACTAAGTATGTATGCATATGCTTGACTAGCCGATATCTTACCCTCTCTAAACGCTTTAGATAGCTCATCCTTAGAGCTAAAGGGTGTCGCATTTTCTGTAGTTATTACGTTCACTACAACATCAGGCTTTAAGTCATCTATAACTTCAAGGAACTTTTGGGCGCCACCCTCAATGCCATGATACTCCTCAAGACCTTTAGCCTTAAACGGTAATCCCGAGAGACTACCAAAGTGAAGGCCTCTGAATACCTGTATATCAGCTAATGATTTAGGTATTGGTAATATGTCGCCTAGAGTTCTTAAAGCTAACTCATACATTGTCTTACCAACTTTTGACTCATCAACATCAAAGAATCCAACAATATCTAAATTTTCTATGGGTACTTCTAATTTGTATTTAGCTAGAGGTACTCCATAAGGTTCTAACTCACCGCTCTTAATCCTTTCAAGACCTACAGCGAAGTGTGTACCAACTAGTCCAGCACCTAACACAACTATTCTTACAGTCATATCGAACCCCCATAAACTAGGAAGGTATAGTGACTTCCAGGTATAAGGAACTCTTGAGTCACCAGGTCTGGGGTATATTTTACGATACGCGAATAAAAATTTTAATTAGGTACTACGTAATCAGTTTCTACATAGTTAACGCACATAATATAATAATGCACTATTAAACCTTAATATTTACTAGCGGACACTAACCTTGGTGATTACACTGTCTTTAGATATAACAACCATAACTAGGACCTTAGAAGTTCTTGTTAAAATTCCTCTTTACGCAATACTTGGTGAAACCCAAGGTAGGATTGCATTCATAAGTACTAAGGAGGGTATCACTAGCTTATGGTCTATGAACTATGATGGAAGCGATATTAAGAGGTTAACTAAGGAACCCATAGCTTCAGTAACTCCCGTAAAACCTGAATTACCCTACATTGTATTCACTAAAGATGTGACTAGAGGTAGGGAGTTACACAGGATTTTCTATGTCGACATCAGAGGGGGTAAGGAAAAGTTAATTGCTGAGTCAGAGCCCATGAGAATATTCAGCTTGTCTTACGACTCAAAGAAAGTAGTATTCACGGGAGCTACTATGAAGGGGCTAGGAATGTATCAAGCAAGATTTACAGGTAGTTGGGAGAAGCTCTTAGACCTCAAAGTAGCTGCATTCGTAACCGACGTTAACGATGACTATGTAGTTGGATTCGGTAATTTAAGAGGAGACCCTAGAACTTATGAACTATTCATCTATAGCTTTAAAACTAATGAAGTCAAAGTCTATACTCCAAAAGCTGGTTCCATAAATAAATCACCGATACTACTAAAGAATGGGGAAGTACTATTTGAGAGTAATTTTGAGGGTAAGAATAAGTTATATGTCTATAACGTAGAGAGCAATGAAATCAGAGAATTAAGATTCAGTGGTGAAGACTATTACAAGTACTCACCTACGGAGCATTGCATATATGGAGAATTACCTGATGGTAGAGTGTGGGTTGTCGCTAAAAAGAATGGTAGGAAGAGATTATTCATTAACGGATATGAAGTACCGACACCGGAAGGAGTAATTCATGGTTTACCAGCTTTTGGTAATGATTATATATTTATAGCTACTTCAAACCTTGTAACACCACCTAGAGTCTTAAGGATTAACTTAAAGACTAGGGAAATCACCACGTTAATTGATAATAGAGTACCTGATGATATAGCTAAAACCTTCGGTAATAGGTTCTTCGTTAAGTATAAATCATTTGATGGACTTGAGATACCTATGTACGTAATAACATCTAATAAAGCCCCTAAGCCAGGTCCTACTATAGTATTTGTGCATGGAGGTCCATGGTCTGAAGTCGCTGATGCTTGGAGAGCCATGATTATATCCTTAGTAGCCACTGGGTATCACGTCTTAGCACCTAACTTTAGAGGATCAACAGGTTATGGTGAGAAATTCAGAACTCTAGATGTAGGTGATCCAGGTGGTGGTGACTTAGAGGATGTAGTTTATGCAGCTAGGTGGGGTATTGAGAACGGTATTGCTGATAAGAATAGGATCGCTATTATGGGTTATAGTTATGGTGGCTACATGACCTATCTAGCATTAGGTAAGTATCCAGACATATGGAAATGTGGAGTAGCTGGTGCAGGTATAGTTGATTGGGAAGAAATGTATGAATTAAGTGACGCCATATTCAAGAAGTTCATGGAGATACTATTCGCTGGCAGGAGGGAACTATTTAGAGATAGATCACCAATAAAATATGTTGAGAACGTTAAAGCACCACTATGTATAATACATCCACAAAACGATACGAGAACACCGCTAATTCCAGTGATAAAGTACATGACTAAGCTATTAGCTCTAGGAAGAACATTTGAAGCGCATATAATTCCTGACATGGGCCACATAATAAGTAGAGTAGAGGATGCTGTAAAGATTTTACTTCCAGCAATAGTGTTCCTGAGGAAGTATCTCTAATCACGCAGACAATCTTTTTACTCCTAGAGTTCTCTAATCCTGAAAATTATGTGTAAATGTTCTGAATACATACAACATATCCGTACTAATGTAATAATGTCATTGCATAACAACTATTAAACCTGGATTCTCTTATATACCTCACTTACTAGCCTCTCTACCCTCTTTAATGCTTTCTCTACATCCTCCTTACTACACCAGCCCTCATAAAAACATACATGCATCTCAGTAGCATTAGCCCAAGCATCATGAACCCACCCTCCTAGTTCTTTCTCCATTTTCCTTTTGTAGCTCCATAACTCACCATGACTAATGAGTCTCTTACCTTCCTTCCAATCAGCATATGCCTTAACTGCTAAGGCAGCAGCACCCCATACCTTCTCAGTTGCTTGACGTACATTACCCTTTTCTAATTCCCCATAAGCTTGTTTTAAGAGATCCTTAGCAACCTCGATATACTCTTTTGCTCTTTCATGAGGGTCAAGATCTTGGGTAATAAGTTCGAGAATGTATCCTTCAATACTTAAGCCAGCTCTCTCAGCTTCTTTTCTAAGTCTCTCTACTGTAGTGCGAGGTAACCTAATGCTAAGTACTGTAGTCAATACTATACCCATGATATATTGTTAATGAGGTTTAATAAGGATCAGTTCATATCGTTTCCTATACGGGAAGTATAAGTAGATTGTAGCAGTAAAGGCAATAGTGATATAGCTAGACACATTCTATTAGAAGCGAAATTAACTCGTAAGAGAAGTAGCCTTCTATTAAGTTGATAATCTCATGAGTTTATGTTTATAATTGACTAGAGTGTTAATTGCAATTCTCTTCATTAGCTGTTAGATATCAATATATTTGTAGATTTCAGCAGGTGTTACATACATGTTTAATTCCATCCATTCTTTCCTCTTCATGTCTATGTATGTCTCTATGAGTTCCTTAGGGAATATCGGCCTTAAGAATTCATTATCTGATTCTAGCTCCTCTATAGCTTCCTTAAGACTTCCTGGTAACTCCTTAATACCTAATGCTGTTCTCCTCTCTGGACTCATCTTATATACATCCTCATCTATGGGGTCTCCAGGATCTATCCTCCTCCTAATGCCGTCTAAACCTGCGGCTAGTATTGCCGAGAATGCTAGGTACGGATTACTTGAGGGATCTGGAGATCTAAACTCTACCCTCTTATTCTTATCACCTCTATGATATACTGGAACCCTAACGCATGCGCTCCTATTAGCTCTACTCCAAACTATATACACTGGTGCTTCATAACCTGGTACTAACCTCTTATAACTATTAACTGTTGGTGCTACTATCGCTGCTAAAGCTCTAGCATGATCTAGTAGCCCGCCAATAAAGTACCTACCTAACTGACTTAACTCAGCATACTCATCATTCGGATCGTAAAATAAATTCTCACCCTTACTCGTACTAAAGAGACTTATATTAGTATGTAAGCCACTACCATTATCTCCGTATAATGGTTTAGGCATGAAGGTAGCTATCATACCATACTTAGCGGCTACACTCTTAACTACGTACTTTAACGTCATGACTGCATCAGCTGCTCTTACTATGTCATTAAACATTATGTTAATCTCTGATTGACCTGCAGTAGCTACTTCATGATGATGTGAGTCAATAGGTATGTTGAAGTAATCCTCAAGGATTCTAGCGGCTTCCTGCCTAATCTTAAGTACTCTATCATGCGGTGATGCAGGGTAGTAACCTTCCTTAAATCTTAACACAGGCGCCTTACCATTCCATGGGGCTTCACACGATATAATCTTATAACTAGAGCTGAAGTAGGGCCTACTCATATCAACACTAACGTGATCAAATATGAAGAACTCAACTTCAGGCCCAAAGTAAGGTATGTAACCCTCGTTTTTAGCTAGACTGAGTGCTCTCTCAGCAATATATCTTGGGTCCTTAATGAATCTACCGCCACCATAAGTATCATAGATTTTAGATATGAACCTAGCAGTTGTACCACCATCATAGCTCCATGGTAGGATAGCGAAGGTCTCAGGTATTGGTACTAGTACTAAATCACTCTCCTCAATACTCTTAAACCCCTTAACACTACTACCATCAAGCTTACCAAAGCCCCTACTAAAGGACTCAGTACTTAACCTCTTAGCAGGTAGTATGACAGATCTTAACCTACCCTCTAAGTCAGTAAACTGAAGCTCAATCCACCTAACATCCCTCTCTCTAACAGTCCTTAACACCTCCTCAATACTCAACAACAACACCTAGTTAAAATAGGTAATAAAACACTATATTAAACTGCTCCTAAAGAATATAAAACATATACTAAATACGGCACAATCGCATACAATGAGCTTACATTATATCGTATCAAATAAATGTTTAGAATACGCTACGTAGCTTTAAGGTACTCCTCTATGAGTATTACCTATTTATAACTGCTCACTTTGAACAATCTTGGCATTAGAAGCATTAAAGATACTGCTAACTCATTGATTATTTCCATGTAGAGAAGAGAGGCGTGTTACCCTAGTGAAGAGATCACTTCAAAAATAAATCCTTAGCTTCTAGACCTAGCATACCATATAGTTGGGTTTCTTGACTGTAGGTATATTCTACCAGTACCTCTTAATGTAAAGACGAAGCCTTCACCACCGAATAGAAGTGTCTTTAAACTACCGAATCTTCTAATATCATACTCTAGGGTATCATCCATAGCTACTAAGTGTACGTTATCTATAATTAATTTCTCATCAGGTCCTACTTCACGCTCTATTATGCTTCCATAAGCATTAACCCATACACCACCAACACCTGAGAAGTGAAGCCACATTAAGCCTCCACCACCAAAGACCCCTCTAAGGCCCCTCCAAACTATCCTATGCTTTACATCACCATGACTTGCTAGATAGCACTTATCATTTACTATGACGCCCTTACTACCATCAAGCTCTATATACATGATATCACCAGGAATTGGTGGCGCCAACCATAGTGATGCAGGTAAGTCTTTAGCTCTGTAAATATTAACGAATAAGGATTCACTAGTAGTTAACGCCCTAAGGAGCCCTTTACCCCTTGTTTTCACTTCAACATCGCCTTCAATCATCATTAAAGCTCCCGCCTCAGCCTCAATAGACTCACCAGGATCTAACTCCACCTTAAGTACTGAGTATGAAGGTCTATAGAGGATTTCATACCTCAAGTTAACACCTAGACTAATGACATCACATAATATTATAAAGGTTTCACTTAATTAGGAATACTTACCACTCAAGTTATGAAATTAATAATATAATGCCAATCTCTCCATAAGCAATAATTAATATATTTTTAAAGTTAAATCAAATCAGAATAACTAGAGTATTAGTAATCCATGGTTAGAATAACTCTAATGTTTTGTGGGGAATTAATTAAAAGCTTAAGTCTTACTTACTAATTTACTTAAGTCCTTTGGTGTGACCACGATTCCGTTAACTTGATATCCATGACTCTTCAGGAAGTCTATGAATTCGTAATCTATAGTTAATAAAGGCATACCCTCAGTCTTTGCTGAGGTGTAGTGTAATGCATCTATATAATCTCGATGACCCTCACGATATATTGTTATGGCTTGGCTTAAGTAAGTAGTAAGTACTTCTTATTGCATGTAATCCCATTCTTACATGGTTAAGTTTACCAGTAGGTACTAACTTTATGATCTTCCACATAGCTTCTAAGATGCTTACTTCAAGGTAGTAAACATTGAACTTACGGAAGAGCGGGATTATGCTCATAGCTTCTTCTTCAACCTCAATCCCTAAAGCGGGTAGTATGAAGGTGGTATCTACTAATATTTTAGGTTTAACTAATGTACTTCTTCTGAATCTCAATACTCTCTGCCTCCAAATCCTTAAGGCTCACCTTACCTAACTTATCACCACGTAGTGATAATTGAATAGCGTCAGGTATGGGCTCTAAAATTATCTTACCATTCTCAACGGTAAGCTTTAGCTTGGAACCCTCATCGATACCCAAAGCTTCAGCAACAGCTTTCGGTATGACAATAGTCCTCCTCCTACCAACACGTATCTCAACAGTCAGACTCACAATTCTCAGCCGCAGCTAATTACGTTTCAGGTAGAATTAAGAATTCAGGCTAATTATTTATAAAGCTAATCATTGAATCATTCAATAACACTAATGACTAAACTTAAGTACCTACATAAAATGTGACGCTACTCTCAATCTAGTATCTTTCATCGAGATATGGTGATACCGCATTGTTAGATATTTCTAAGTAATGTGTAATGAAGCCGTAGTTAAACTATTAAAACATCATTAATCAAGTTAACATTACTACCATATAATAAATATCTAAATATCTAATGCTGGTACAGACCCTACTACTTTCAATGGTGAAGTTAGTTATTATATGCACTCGCATTAAGGTACCTGGAGTATTTCTAACTGGACGTCTTAGTAGTAAGAAATGAGTCTTTGAAACTATTTTAGGTGTGAAGTATTACTTGGGTAAAGTTTAATAATATTTCTTAGGTATCTTCCTGAGAAATAGCCTTTAGAGGAGTATGGGATGAGGTATAGAAGTAGAGGGGTTATGGAGTTAAGGGAGAGGATACTGACCGGCTCAGTAGTTAAAACTATCTTTTGGTTAGCTTGGCCTATAATACTTGCTAACTTAGTCAATATTTCTTATAACTTAGTTGATGCTTTCTGGCTCGGTAAGCTTGGTAGGCAGGCATTTGGTGCTCCAACTGTTAGTTGGCCCTTAATCATGTTCTTCTATTCGTTAGGTATGGGTTTCGCTATGGCTGGTATATCGTTAATATCTCAGTATGTTGGTGCTGGTGACTTAAGGATGGCTAGTAGGTCTGCAGGTAATTTAATGACACTTATGGGCTTAATGGCTGTAATGATAAGTGCTCTAGGATATGTATCAGCACCATACGTACTTCACCTAATGGGTGTACCCCCTGATGTCTATCCTCTAGCTGTTAGCTACATAAGAGTTATCTTTATCGGTATACCTTTCGCATTCATAGGTTTCGCATTCATAACTATAGCTAACAGCTTAGGAGATACTAGAACACCGACATTAATAAGCATCATTTCATCCATACTTAACATGATTCTAGACCCAATACTCATATTCGGGTGGTTTGGGATACCTAGGATGGGAGTTATTGGTGCTGCACTAGCTACGATACTATCCAGGACGTTAATATCGGTGGTTGGTTCCTACATGTTATTCCATGGCTATAAAGGCATTAGGATAGGTATTCATGACCTAGGTATTGATGGTTGGTGGGTACGTAAGGTAGTATCTGTAGGGACACCACTAGCTATTCAGCAATCATCTAATGCGTTGGGGTTTACAGTAATGATGGGTATAGTGTCAAGGTTTGGTTCAGTAGCTATTGCAGCTTACGGTGTAGCTATCAGGATTATAGATGTTATTACAGCGTTTACGTGGGGTATTAATAGAGCGACATCAATAATGGTTGGACAGAATGTAGGTGCTGAGCTCTATGAGAGAGCTAAAGACATAGTTAAGAAGTCATTAGTGCTTGTAACAGCTATATTAGCTACAGGTTCATTAGCTATATACCTAATTAGGGACTGGGCAGTAGCCGTATTCATTAATGAACCTAACGTAGTTATCGAGGGTAGTAAATTACTAGGTATATTCACGTTATCAATACCATTTTTCGGGTTATTCTCAGTAAGTGGTGGTGTTGCTGCTGGCTCCGGTCATACAAGGTTCTTCGCTATAGTATCAATACTTAGGTTATGGGCTCTAAGAATAGGGCTCAGCATTCTTCTAGGTTTAACGTTAGGTATGGGAACCATGGGTGTATGGATAGCCATGACATTAAGTAATGTTGGAGCAGGACTCCTAGCATTAGCATGGGTGCTTAGAGCTACATGGGCCAAGAGAATCATAGAGGAGGTCAAGGTTGGGAAAGTAGGAACGCCCATTACAGTACGTAATAGCAGTAAGGAGAGACCTCAACATTAATAAGACTTCTCATTCTAACTTAATAATATGTTCAAGTAAGTTTATAGTTACGAATTTCTCTGTACGTACATGTCCAATACACTATAATGTCTCCATAGGTTTATTGGTATCAAAGTGTATCCATTCCTCTTTCAAGAGATTCCTCAACTAGCTTAACCGCATTAACTCTCTTAGGACCTCCGAGAATCCTATCAACAATTGTTGATAGCCTTTTCAAAGCATCAGAACTTCTAATAGGTTCTAAGACTATCCTACCTTCAACTACCTTAACAAGTAATCTATCACCTACCCTTTATTCCCAGAGCTTCTTTAGCCTCCTTAGGGATGGTAACCCGGAATTTACTAGTAACAATAACCTCCACTATAATCCTCTCCATAGCATTACAGTGGTACCGTAAGATTTAAGACTTACCTAAAGCAATATTTACTCAAATGCTCATGAATTTCTGAAACAATCCATGTTGAAGTAAAATTCTAAATTTCCACATAGTATACTTCTACTTGACTACGATGGTGTATACTATGAGCGTAGTCTTTAGTGTTAGAATTCCTAAAAGACTTAAGAAGTTAATGGATAGGTTTAAGAATGTTGATTGAGTTGGAGAGGTTAGAGCATTCATTAATAGGAGGGTTAGGAAGTTAGGAAAATGAGTTAGTGATTCATGGTATGCTGGACATAGCATGCATACATGCTTCTATGAGGCTTGGTGTACTCAAGAAGACGTAGAGGAAGCATTAGAAAGAGTGAGAAAGCTAGTAGAGGAAATCAAGAAGAAGATCCAAGCTGAAAACAACTTAAGAGGGAATCAATCCTAAATTCCTCATCCACAGAACTACATATTAATAGTAATAAATTAAATTACCTCATACCCTGCAAGCTAAGTCGTCTTACCTCCCAATCACATAGCTATAGGGTAACATATTTGAGGGATACCGTACTAAGGATACGTAGTGATTAACTTAGATTATGGGCCTAAGTAAGTGTTAATTAAGATTGTATGAAAACTAAAAGAAGTACCTTGTAAGGTGAAGGTTAAGTAATGTAGCAGAGGCAGGACTGAATACGACATTAAGGTTGAAATAAATGATAGCTTATAAAATTTGCTGAACATGGAGGTCGGGAAACATTCTTCGCTTTTTACCATAACGAAGGCAGTCACTATATAATTAGGTGTGGGTAGTTTTGAATAGCGATAACTATACATATTTATTACTCACAGATAACGACGAAGAAAGCAGTAAATGCGCGGATAAGTCACAAACAACTCTGGAATATATGAGGTTAATCAACACACAAACAAGAGACGAAATTAGAAACTTCGTAATTGACGAACTAATATATAGGTTAAAGGACATGTATCCAAGCATAAGCGATGAAACAATAAGCATCATAGCAGACGAAGTAGTGGCAGCAATAGACAACATAGTAAGTGAAGCAAGTAACTTCAAAAACATAGACGAACTAATCAAAAACGATAAAACATACAACACACTAGCAATAACAACACTAATGATAATAAGAAATAGAGAAATAAACAATGTAGAAGTAAGTGAAGTAGACCTAACACAAACAATGAAAACAATAATAAAAAACACACTTAAACTATATAGTCAAGAAACCTAAAGAGCGAAATCATCACCTTCTATCTCATCACCAAGGGGTTGAATAATGCCAATCAAAGCCAATGCTGTTATCACCGCTAAAGTGAGAGGCATTAATGACTTAACTGTCCTTAGGGTCTTAATTAATCTATATGTTGTAACAGGGCTTAACCTCATAACGACACCGGTACAGAATATAGAGAGTAAATATTGTAAATTAGCGAACAATCGGGCACGAATTTATGAACCTTAAAGAAATATAGTTATTTGGAGAGTGATAAGGTTATATGAGAATTGATACAGAACTTATTAGGGCCTTATATAATGCTAGAGTTGTTGGTAGGTATGCTATTGCTAAGCACATTGCTGATTCACTACACGTTACTGTTAGATTCGCACTTAAAAAGTTACGCACTCTAGATAAAGTTAAGGACTTAAATTTGAGTGTCGAGTATCCATTGAGAGCTTTTCGACTAAAGAGAGTAGCGGTTTTTATCCAGAATGAAGATCAGGTTAAAGAATTCATTGAAAAAATAAAGGATAGCAAGTATTATCCATTTGTAAGATCAATAATACTTTTGATACCTACGGGTATTGGCGTAGTATATCATGTACCTAGTAATATTGATAAAGATAGTATACCTGCTCCTAAGGGTGCCTTCAAAATAGAATATGATGAATTTCTAAGAAATATGACTGATTTTAGAGTTTATGGCGAGGATTCCTTGACTAAGGTTGAAGTTGCGACATCATGGAGTAATTTTTTCCTATTAGCTAAAAGACTAAGTGAATTACATATAAGTGAGGATCTTCACTTGTATGTCCATAAGTTAAAGGAGATGAATAATAAGTATGATTGGGCTGATTTAGCTATTATTAAGGAATTAGAGAAGAATCCCTTACTTAGTCTTGAGGACCTAAGTAAAACATTAGGTATGAATCTTCATAGAATTAGAAAACACATCTACAATCACATAATTCCGATTATTCGCGGTATTAGAATAAGACGTACTCCCGTTACCAAAGAGCTTAAAACTTTTGTACTTATTGTTGGTCAAGGATCTAATCTTGAAGCTGTTTATGCTGCATGTATGGAGTTTGTTAAGCACCCATTAATTATTGGTGCAACCATTAACTTACGTACTGCTGAGTTTATACTCCAAGTTTATGTTTCATCTAGTATCGCTAGAGATGTCATCGATTTCTTCAGAACGCTATTTCAGGAACTTAACTTTAAGTTCATTACTGCCTTCATGGGTGTTATTGCTAAAACATTCTCTTTGCCCTATGCTAAGTTTAGGGAGTATATTCCTAAGATTAAGTGGGTTTGGGAAAGAAGAGGTGAAGAAAAGATTGAAAAGCGGGGCTTGGGTAATTAGTTGTTGCGGTAGTGTGCATAAGTATTTAGTCTCTTAATTAGTGTTAGTTTGGGATGTGTTTGTGCCTCCTAGATGGCTGTATGTGTTAGCGCTTACATCTCTGGTGATGCTTGTTTTAGGCTCTACGTTATGTTTTGCTAGTAGTTACGTATTGTACATTCTTGGTGATCCTTCATGTCCTGCTTGCACTCATCTTAAGGAGTTTCTTGACTCGCACGGTCTGAACTATGTCTTCTGCCCCATCTATGGTAATGAGACATGCACTAAGGCATCGTTAATACTACTTAAGAAGTATGGATTACCACCCTACATACCTACCACGTTAGTTATCTCGGATGGCTACGTTAAGGCAGTAGTTATTGGTGCCGTCGCTGATAAGTCATTCTGGTTAAACTTAGCGTTTAGTCCTCCTCATGATTACGTTCCGGTGTTCATGGGTGAGGAGTTGGGTATTAAGCTTAATGTTAGTCCTAAGCAATTACTTAAGGAATTACTACCGAATCTAGCACCAAGTACCACTACTACAGCAATACCTAAACAAAGTACTATAGCGCCAATACTCCTTGCAACACTAGTTAGTCTTGCATTAAGTGATGCTGTTAACCCATGCGCTACATACATATACATATTACTCCTAACAGCATCAGCTTTAGTTGCTGTTAGGTCTGGTAGGAAGTTCGTGATCGTGGGTACTAGTGCAGCATTTATATCTGCGGTCTTCATAGGTTACTACTTACTAGGTATTGGATTGTTAAGGATTATGGGCTATGTACCTACATGGGTATTAGCATTAATAGCTATAGGCTTCGGTCTTTGGGTCATTATTAGTGGTTTAAGGAGGACTTCAAGAGTTATTGCTAAGGCATCAATGCTTAACCTCATTAGGAAGGCTAAAGCATCCATAGCTATGTCTGCAGTACTAGGGTTCATAGTGACGTTCACGCTACTACCATGCTCGTCAGGACCTTACGTTGTATTTACTGGCCTACTCTCAAGATACCCATTAACTACTTCATTAGCGCTCCTAGCGCTCTATAACTTAATTTTCGTAACACCATTGATCATAATTACAGCATTAATATCAAGTATTGCTAGAGTTAAGAGGGTTCAAGAGTTTATCGTGAGCCATGATAGGGAATTATCTGTCATTGCGGGTATATTGTTGGTACTTATAGGTATTTATATACTCTTAATGCATTAACTTAAACCTAAGGTTAAGATGCTGAAATCGCTAGTAAAGCCTTCCTAACAGCCTCTACTGCTGACTCACCTAATACGTAAATTACTGGCTCAAGACCTACACCACCTAGATCAACCACTACGTCAGGTACCTTACTCGCACCTTCAATACTATGTCTTAAATCCTTGAAGAATTCCTCACTACTCTTATGTGGTCCTGAAAACACTAGTCTAAGCCCTAAACCCTCAAAACGTCTTATGAAACCTTCATCATACCTAATAACAACTACGGCATTAATACTTGACCACTTCTCCCTAATTGTTAAGAGTACCGTAGCTGTATGCTTACTACCACCATAGGTTGGCTCACCAACAGCTACTAACTTCGATGAGACCTTAATGATTCTACCAGTAAAACCCACAACGTCCTCAGGTTTTGAAGCATTTGGTGAAGCTCTAACTATGTTCATACCAACCTCAGGTACTAGAGCATAAGCCCTACTAATGGACTGCAAGAGCTTGAATGCCGCCTTAACATCCTCAATATATGGATCAGTTACATGCGGGAATAGTATTGAGCATAGATTACAGTCTTTAGGTATACTAGGGTCTATACTTCTATGGAAGTCACATAGTAATGACCTACTAAGTATTGAGTTAATTATTTGTGAGAAGACCCTATATAGGTCATACCTACCACTCCTTAATGCTGTATTAGCTAACACCTTAGCTATAGCCTCAATTTCATCCTCAGGTATACCTACCTCCTTAAGTTTAGTTACGAAGTACTTCCTACCGCTACTTAAGTACTTCCTAACCATTGGCTGTGTTATACCTAGTAGTTTAGATATAGCTACCTGACTAATACCCTCCTCAATAAGTTGTGAAGCGACAAGACCTCTTAAGTAGGGTACGACATACTTACTGACTAGCTCGTGCGGTATCACCTGCCCTACCCACTTAACCCACTATTACCTGGTTATTAAAATATTTAAAACCCAGTTTTAGTTAGTGATACGGTGTGAAGTAATGGCTGAGGAATATGGCTATAGGTTAGAACCTGTACCAATGAATAAGAGAATCTACAGCTTCTGGCATAACTTCGCTATATGGTTTGGTTCTGATGCCAGCATAGCCGTGTTTTGGGCTGGTGCATTACTAACGCCAGCATTATCGCTAACAACAGCGATAATACTCATAATCATAGGTATAGCGTTAGGTAATCTATTTATGGCTCTAATAGCGATCATGGGCTACAGAACAGGAGTGCCAACCATGGTACTAACTAGAGGTTCGCTAGGTATTAGGGGTTCAGTACTACCATCAATACTTAACTACATACAGTTAATTGGTTGGTCAGCAATAATGATTGTTGTCGGTGCTAAAGCAGCTGACCAAGTACTAACTATGCTGACAGGTATCTCAGCCTACTACGTATGGGTTGCAGTCATAGGTATAGCGTTAACTGTTTGGAGCTTCTTAGGACCTGAGAAGTGGAGGTTCTTAGAGAACGTATCCGTAACTTTACTACTCATACTTTCTGCATGGCTAACCTACGTAACCCTAACTAAGTTCAACATAACTGAATTACTGACTAAGCCAGGTACTGGCGGTATGACTACTTGGTTAGGCCTAGACTTAGTTGTTGCTATGCCCATATCGTGGGTACCCCTAGTTGCTGACTACACTAGATTCGCTAAGAGCTTGGGTGGCAGCTTCTGGGGTACATACATAGGTCACTTCATATCCTGTGCTTTATTCTACTTCATAGGCGCATTAACTAATGTAGCCGTAGGTGCTCCAGACCCTATAGCCATAATAGCTTCCTATGGTCTTGGAATACCCGCTATGCTGATAATAATATTCTCAACACTAACTACGGGCTTCCTAGACATATACTCAGCAGCTATAACATTCAAGAACATAGTACCTAGAGCTAGCGTTAAGAAACAGATAGTATTTGTTGGTGCATTAAGCACAGTAATAGCTGCACTATTCCCGACCGAAGCATATGAGTGGTTCCTACTACTCTTAGTAAGTGCTTTCGTACCACTAGCAGTAATAATGGTTCTAGACTACTTCACATCACCATACAAACCTGAAGAGCTACTAGAGAGACATAGTAAGTACTGGTTTAGAGGAGGTATCAATACTTACGCAATGACTGTATGGGCTATATCATTTACGTTCTGTCTACTCCTAAGTATAGCGTCGATATTAGGGATTAACATACCAGTGATGTCATACATAGCGTTAAACTACGGAACATCACTACCAACACTAGCATTAACAGCTGTGCTGTACCTACCATTAGCTATAGCAAGAAGAAAGTAAGAGTTAAGTAAAGCTTATGGTAGAGTCTCTACTAGCTCTTAACCTTAGATGCTACCTCCTTCACTAACCTCTCTACTTGCTTTAGTGCAGTATAGACACTTCTCTCTGTACACCAACCTTCATAGAAGCATACATGCATGCTTGCAGCATTCATCCAGGAGTCGTGGACCCAATCTCCAAGCTTCTCAGTTAAGACATCAACATACCTCCACAATTCACCATGACTAGCTAACCTCCTACCCTCTCTCCAGTAGGCATAAGCTTTTACAGTAAGAGCCCCTGCACCCCAAACCTTCTCTGCAGCCTGCCTTACATCACCTTTCTTAAGTTCTTCTCGAGCTTCATTAAGAAGTTCTTGAGCAACTTCAATATATTCAATAGCTCTATCCTTAGGGTCTAAGTCTTGACTTAGGAGCTCTACGAGGTACTCATTAATACTAACACCTAACCTCTCAGCCTTCTCCCTCAACCGCTTAGCAAGCCTACCACGAACAATAATAACTTGGCCCAAATTACCACCAGTGAATACTATTCCAATACAAAGATAAAGTCATTGTCTCCTCTTATCACTAATTATTAGCACGATCCAAGAATTTTCTACTTAAATGAGAGATCCAGAAATGTACACTTATTTATAGTAACCTTTAAGCATTTGAGTCTAGACATACGTACTCAATATTGTAGCCTACATACTCGCTCCAGAACTGTTTTACATGTCCATCGCTATAGGTAATTATTAGTTTAATGTTGACGATGTCTTCTTTACTTCCTTTAAGGATTATGTAACCACCCTGGTCGACCTTAACTTTGTAGAGCAGTTTCATCTTCATGGGTAATTTGGTACCGTTAATAAGCTCTACATATCTCTCATCTCCTCTTGCATAGTATTGTGCAATATTATCCCTTGATACCGGCGACTCAAACTCCTTAAGTATGACTATGAGCTTAGTTATGTTAAGGTCTTTAGGGTTCATGAACACTACAACATGACTCTTGATTAGATCGCAATTATACTCTATCATTGGTATCCTACTAGTGAGTGCTTCTTTATGGTCCGCTATTAATTCACATTGTGATGTGTTAAAGCTTATCTTAACGTTAGCTGGGAAAGTAAGCTTCTCAAGAACCCTAATACCCTCCATGAGGAAAGTATTGATAGTAATTACAGTAAGTAGGGTTAACGCAGCAGCGATAATTACTATGAGTATCGCTCTACTCATATTGATACACCTTCCTAATATGCTTCTTATTTCACTACTATAAAGTACTGATTACAAGTGGTTTGCCCCGCTAGCTGTGGTTTACTAACCCTTAAGTAACTAAGGTTATAAGGTGATGCATCTTGATGTAGGTTAATTAAATTTGACACAACGGTTATAGAGGGTAAAGTATTGACCGAGGACGTGCTTAAGCCTAAGAAGAGACTTGGTAGGATGCGTAGGAGTAAGAGACTAGGAATAATCGTTCCAGTTGAGGGTGAAAAAATTGCCGGTAAGGGTAAGGGTGAAACTGGAGAGTTTAAGGACTAATAACTCCTTAGTAGTTTCTACCTTATTGAATACTGTATTTACTTCGGATGAATTAGATATTCACATACCTAGGGGCTGAAAATATTCTGATGATTGGAAGGAAAGTTTACATAAGTTAATAGTCAAATTATTTATTGATTGGATATGTCTGAGCGTCTGTTGAGACCTAAGGAGGTTTGTAGGCTTCTTGGTGTCAGCTATGTTACTTTACGTAGATGGATTAAGGAGGGAAAGATAAGAGCAGTACAAACACTCTGAGGAAAATACCGTATACCAGAAAGCGAAGTAAAGAGACTATTAAGTAGAGTAGTATAGTTTTTGATGTTTATTGGGGAAGTTTATATAAATTTATGGTTAAGTCCTCTTAAGGCTATTATGTATGCTGATGCTGTGTGTATGTCTAGTCTATGTTTTCTCATTACTTCATCATGCTCTTTTGAGTTGGTTGTTCCCTTGGGGTCTACGTAGCCTACTTTTATTGAGTATAGCGGTGCTTTCATTGCTATCATCTCTATTATTCTGCTTCTGAAAGTTGATAGCTTCCAGTTGTAGTTCTTATGAAGACGTTTACCATTTCTTATCCATAGTAATTTTAGCTTACTTAGTACCTCTGGGTTCTCTAGGAATAATGTCTTAACCCCATGATGGTAAGCATACTTCAACATCTCATGTACTCTCATACCTACTACAGACCTAGCTTTTCTCCTTGAGTAACCTCTCAGAACCAGAAGGTGTAGGTGTTCCTAAGACTACCTTGTTCATCAACTATTGCTAGGTTAATCCTATCAGTATTAACGTCCACACCACCATACAGTTTTCCATAGTTTCTTCTATATTTAATCATGTACTTGTGGTAGAAGTTTAGTGGTATCATTAATTGTATTTCTCCATGAATCCACAGCTTATTCTTCCTAACACCATAGTCCTTGATTGCAACTCTAGCTGTATTTTACTAACAGTAATAGAGGAGTATAGAACATCAAAGAGCGTAGTGTGTAATGCTTTAATCTCTCTTCATGAGCGTGAAGTACTACTCTCTGATGCAGTAATTGAGGAACTTGAAATTGAGATTCTATCACCAAAGACAGGACTGTGGAAATTTAAAGGTGAGGATAAGGTGAGGAGGAGTAAGTAATTTCTATAATGAACATGTTAATCATTTGTTAGCCTTCATGATAACTAGGTATTAGAATTGTATTTATCGATATATAGGTGTATAGGTAATTAGTTAGGGTGTGGTCCATGGGTGAGATTCCTAGAGCGTTGACAATAGCTGGTTCTGATTCAGGTGGTGGTGCAGGTATTGAGGCTGACTTAAAGACGTTTACGGCTTTAGGTGTTTACGGTATGGTTGCTATAACGTCGATAACAGCACAGAATACTTTGGAGGTTAGGCTTACTTTTGACTTACCACCTGAGGTTGTTGTTGCCCAGATTGAGGCTGTAGCTGATGATATAGGTGTTGATGCTGCTAAGACGGGGATGCTAAGTAATTCAGGGATTATCGAGGCTGTAGCTAAGACTGTTAAGAAGTATGGATTCCCATTAGTTGTTGACCCAGTAATGATAGCTAAATCTGGTGCCCCCCTATTAAGACCTGAAGCTATGGAAGCATTAGTTAAGTACTTGGTCCCTATAGCCTATGTCATAACGCCGAACAGGTTTGAAGCTGAGCGACTTACCGGGATTACCATAAAGTCCGTTGAGGATGCTAAGAGAGCTGCTAAGTACATTGTCGAGGAGTTAGGTGCTGAAGCAGCAATTGTTAAGGGTGGACACATAGGTGGTGATTACTCAACAGACATACTTTACTACAAGGGTACATATAGGGAGTTCACAGCACCCAGAATTAGGAATGGATGCTATCACGGAACTGGTTGCGCATTCTCAGCTGCTATAGCAGCTGAACTAGCTAAGGGTAAGGATTTAATTGAGGCTGTGAAGATAGCTAAGGAATTTATAACTAAGGCGATAAGCTACGGAATAAAGGTGGGTCACGGTCACTGTCCCGTCAATCCAGCAGCTTGGGTTGACATACCAGCAAGTAAATGGAGGGTTTATGAAAACTTAGTAAGGGCCATCAAGATTATTGAAGAACATGGTAAATTAGTAAATCCCTACATTCCTGAGGTACAAATGAATGTTGTTGAGGCATTACCTAAACCCTACTGTAATGATATTAATGATGTTATGGGAGTTCTAGGTAGGATTGTAAGGTATGGTGATAAGGTAAAGGCTGTAGGACCACCATCCTTTGGTGCTTCAAGACACTTAGCTAGAGCTGTGCTTAAGGCTATGAAGTATAACCCAGAGGTTAGAGCTGCTTTAAACATTAAGTTCTCCGAAGAAATTATCGAGATAGCTAAAAGGTTAGGTATGAGAGTATCGTACTATGATAGGAAGGAAGAACCGCCAGAGGTTAAGGCGAAGGAAGGAGCAACCATACCATGGGGTATCGATGTAGCTATTAAGAGGTTAGGTGGTGAAGTACCTGACATGATATATCATAGAGGAGACGTGGGTAAGGAGCCAATGATAAATATATTTGGTAAGACATCTATAGATGCTGTCAACAAGTTAATTAAGATACTTAAGGAATTAAATAAGTAATTTCTACCAGTAATAGCCTTAAACACACAGGTTTCTTAAAGTAACCTAGCCACAGTCTTAAATGAACAATTATATATTTGTTAGCTATATGTTAAACGTCTAAGGGTTTAAGTTATGAGGGCAAAGGTGGTCGTTAATGATTTTGATATGGGTGAGGCGTACTTCATAGTAATATCTAAGGACTTAGCTAGGAAGTTAGATATCTGCCCGGGATGTAGAGTTACGCTCATAGTTAATGATAGGAGATTAACAGCTATTGCAGGTATTACAGACAGGTTAGAGTCTACAGTGGTAATGCCTAGATCCTTGTATGAATCTCTAGGTTGCCCTAAAGAGGTTGATGTAGAACCATACCTCATACCACACTCAATACTCTTCATAAAGAAGAAGTTAAGAGGTGGAAAATTAAGTTATGAGGAAGTATTTAAGATAATTAAGGATGTAGTTGATGGTGTACTAACAGATGTAGAAATTGCTGCATTTATCTCAGCACAAATGAGCATCGGTATGGATATCCAAGAAATGGCATACCTTACTAAAGCAATGGTTGAGACAGGCAGGAAGTTACGTTTCGATGAGCCCGTATATGACATACACTCAATAGGTGGAGTTCCTGGTAATTCTAAGGTATCTATTGTTGCTGTACCAATAATTGCCTCAGCAGGTATATTCATACCTAAGACATCGTCTAGAGCAATAACATCACCGGCAGGTACTGCCGATACTATGGGAGTATTAGCAAGAGTTGAATACACCGAGGAGGAGGTACTTGAATTAGCTAAGAAAGTTAATGGCTTCATAATATGGGGGGTACATTAAACCTAGCACCAGCTGATGACATATTAATCAAAGTTGAACATATATTGAGAGCTGATCCTCTAGCTCAAATGATTGCCTCGATACTATCCAAGAAGTTAAGTATGGGTGTTAACTATTTACTCATAGATATACCAGTAGGTCCTGGTGCTAAGGTCGAGAGTTTAGAGAAGGGTAGGGAGTTAGCATCACTATTTACTCAAGTAGGTCAGGGTCTAGGATTAAGTATTAGATGCGCCTTAACTTATGGTGGTCAGCCAATAGGTTATGCTGTAGGACCCGCATTAGAGGCTAGGGAGGCTATCGAGACCTTATTAGGTAAGGGTCCTATGTCAGTTACTGAAAAAGCCATATCCATAGCTGGCTTAATACTTGAGATGGCTGGTGTTGCTCCTAGAGGTACCGGTAAGGATGTAGCTAAGGAGATATTGAACTCAGGTAAGGCTTACCAGATGTTTAAGATGATCATCGAAGCTCAAGAAGGTGACCCTAACGTTAAGCCTGAAGACATACCTATAGGTAAGCATAAGGCTGAAGTTAGAGCACCAATGGATGGTTACGTAACTGGTGTCTACAACCAATCCATCACTGCAATAGCTAGAGCTGCTGGAGCACCACATGATAAGGGTGCTGGTGTTAAGCTCCACGTTAAGAAGGGCCATAGAGTTAAGAAGGGTGATGTACTTATGGAGATATACAGTAATTCGAGTGTGAGGCTTAAGGAAGATTTAAAGCTCGTTACTAAGCTTAAACCAATAACTATTGAGGGTATGCTACTAGAGACCTACCCCGAAATAATTTAGGGCTTTAGTAGAATTCTTAAGCCTGCTAGTCCCTCGTAATTGGTGTGGGGTATAGCTGAGAAGGTCATAATTACACACACAGACCTAGATGGTGTAGCTTCAGCAGCACTAATCATTAGGAAGATAGGTAGCTATGATAGACTATACTTTGCACAACCACATCAACTTTACGCTGTGCTGGGTAAGATTCCTAATGGGTCTGAGGTATACATAGCAGACTTAGGTGTTAATCCATCAACCCTAGATAGGGTTATTGAACAGGTGAGGAGGATAATCAATTCAGGAGGTAAGGTTTACTGGTTCGATCACCATGTATGGGATGAATCATGGATTAAGACAATTAAGGATTTAGGTGTTAACTTATTTATTGATAGATCAACTTGTACTGCTGGCGTTATTGCTAAGTATTTAAATGTTAGCGGTGAAGGTGTTGACGTACTAGTTAAGGCTACATGCTCTCTAGACTTATGGAGATTTGATCACTGGCTAGGTAATTACTTAGGTAAGGTTGTTGGCTATAAGGGTGGTTCTAAGTGGAAGGAGTACGTTGTTAAGAAGTTAGTCAACTTTAAGGGTATATTAGATAATGAACTCCTACAGGTTGTTGAGGAAGAGATAAGTAAGGAGTTAAAGATTATGTCTAAAGTACTTAAGAAGGCTCGTGTAACCAAGCATGGAGACCTCACAATTGCCTACTACTTTAAGGGTAACGACGAACATATAACATCGTATATAGCCCACTTATTAATGAGTAGGTTTAACGCTGACATAGCAGTAATCTGTAGGAAGGGCTCTATCAGTTTAAGAAGTAGGGTTTACAATGTTAGAGAACTAGCTAAGGTACTTGGCGGTGGTGGGCATCCAAGAGCTGCTGGAGCACCGATGAGACCTCCATTGATTATACGTATACTATCATTCATAGGTATTAGGAGACCTCATCTAGAGTGGTGTATTACTAAGGTTAAGAAAGCATTAGATAAACTCTTGAGTGGACGTTACTGAGCATTCTTCACTCATGTTACCACAGTAATAAAAACCTAGATATCACCTATATCTTGAGATTTTAAAGTATTTATAGAGGTAAATAATCCATGAGAGAAAAGAAGATAGAGAAGAAAGAGAGAAAAGCGCTTGAGAGACTTAGAAGGAAATTAACGGTTGAGAACTTGTGGCTTTATGTCATAGCATCACTACTTAAGGGTCCTACCTATGCTTATGATGTAAGAAAGAGAATTAGAGAATTGTTTGGGTTCGACCCCTCACCAATAACGCTTTATGCTGTAGTATATAGGTTAAGGAGGGATGGATTCATTAAGGTAATATCTGAACAGCCTAAGACATACGGTGTTACTGAAGAGGGTATTAAGACATTGAAGGAAGCATTAAAAATTATTGAGGAAAATGTTGATAAATTAAGGAAGTTGTTAGAGGGTAAGTAACTATTGCTTATTGCGGGCTTAGACTTAGCTGCTAAGGAGGATAGGTGTTCAGGATTCGCTATAATCCGTACTAGTGAGCTTAAATCTAAGCTAATACTTCTTAGATGTCTATCAACAGATGACGAGATAGTGAATAGCATCATTAAGTACGGCATTAGCTTAGTAGCTATAGATGCACCAATAACTCCTAAACCAGTAATGAGGGAAGTTGATAGAGTTATGATTAAGTCTGGGTTTAAGGTATTCCCACCTAACTTTTCCTGGATGAAGAAGCTAACACAGAGAGCTTACAATCTATACTTAACGTTGAAAAGTCATGGCGTTAAAGTTATTGAGACACATCCTAAGAGTGCATTAACTTCATCAGGAATCAGCAACGTAAGTAAGCTATGCAATGTATTAGGTATCGATATAGAAGGTTATGAAGAAATAATTGATAGGAATAAAGACTTAAGAGATGCCTTAATATCAGCATTAGTTGCTTACTGCTATGTAATGAGTACGTGTGTTAAAGTCGTTAAGGCATATGATGGTGAGATATACTTAATCAGGGAGCTAGCAATATCAACTAACGAGTAAAATAGTTAATTAGCATAGGCTTAAGATTTAATTAGTGACTAAGATGAAGTTAGGGTTCTTTCCTGAAATGTTAATTAATAAGGGCATACTTCATGAAACTATCATAGCATTAGTACTTCTTGCATACGTCCTGTGCGTCATTTATGGTACTAAATTTCTTTACGTATTTCTACGTAGTAGGAGGCTCCTCATAACGTGGTTGTTTACTATAATAGGAAACTTATCCATATATTAAGTGGTGGTGTTATAGCTTTATTAATACCGAGCTTATTTAGTAGTGTAGTCATACCACTAGTTATGGCGTTAGTATTAGCATTAATGACTTACTTACCTCACAGGAAATGCAAGTTAATGTATTGGTTTTAGGTTGAGGAAAACATATATGAAGTTAACTTCTGCATTATGTGGGGAATCATAATAACTCTATCATGGCTTATCTTTAAGGATTCCATCTATGGTGCCATACCTCTATCATTCATGTCATTCGGTGATGCAGTAACAGGTATTGTTAGGAATACGTTGTTCGGTAAAAGAACTAAGCATTGGATCAGTAATGTAGCCATGCTCACAGTATCACTACCCATAGGTGCCTACTTCGCCGGTATTGCAAGATTGGTAGCTGGGCTTGCGGCATCAATTATTGAGAGGTTTGAATGGAAACCAATAGATGATAATGTATTAATAAGTTCAATAAGCTTCGCAATTTTATTCATATTTAGATTAATGGGCTACCTATAATTAAGCCATTTAGGTTAGATTTCATTTTCATTAGGTATATAAGTTATAACTACTCCTTGAACCTTACTTGCCCACCATCTTAGGTACTCCTGTATTGATGCTCTCTCTGTTGGACTTATGTTAAATTTCTTCTTAGTCCATTTAATCTCGTTCTCTGTGATCTTACCATCACCTTTACCTGCTGCTAATCTTATGAATGCCTCAACCTCCGCTAATGAGTACCACTTAGTTATATCCACGATCTCATCTATGAGTTCATCACTTATTCTTATCTTGTATCTATTCACATGCTTAAGTATGGCTTTCCTTCTCATCCTTCTATCGGGGTAACCAAGTACAATCATTACATCAATTCTTCCAGGTCTAAGTATTGCTGGATCTATAAGGTCAGGATTATTAGCAGTTAATATAGTGAATGGTCTATCAGGCCTCTGTAAGTGGTAAAGAACAGTTGATATCTCACTAATGTGTGCTTCATGTATCGTGTACTTTCTTGACGATATGAATTCCGCGTCATCAATTACTAATGCAATCTCTTTTCTCCTCCTAATCACCTGTTGGAATATAGCATTAAGCATCTTCTCAGTAGCTCCATACCACATTGACCTATATGTTTGCGGTCTTAACTCAACAATCTTAAGTCCTAAAGCATCAGCTAGTGCCTCAGCCATTACTGACTTACCAACACCTGGCGGCCCTGTAATGAAGGCACCCTTAGCTGCGAAAGGCAATCCTTTCCTTATAGGGTTAATAATCACAACCTTGATATCCTCAATGACTCTATCAGGTAAGTCCTCAAGCTTCCACTCAGGTAGTCTTACAGGTATCTTAACCTCCTTATACTCACTACCATCAGATATTACTGCCTTAATCTCTTCAACACCGTAGGCTCTACTATTGAGGATTATCACCGAGAGTACTGGATACAGCCTCATGGACTCTATAATTCCTGCATACCTAATTCCTGAGTAGTTAATTCTAGACTTGATTTCATCCCATAACACCTTAGCTAATTTACCTGATAACCTCTTCAATGATTTAGTATTAACGTCCGGGTTAAACGTTATTATTATTGGTCTAACACCAGCTGATAACCACTCAGCACCTTTACTAAAGGTTACTGAAGCAGCTATTAGCTTTGGATTCTTAAAGCCTTTAACAGTCATTACAGCTACGCTGTAGTCTGGATTCTTAGATACTACCTTAGCTATTAAATTAGTAGATAGTATCATAGGTATGAACGCTAAATCACTATCCTTAATCTTACTCTTAACTTTAATCCTCAATAAAAACCTATATTTAAGATCATCTACGTCCTTAAACTCATCTCTAAACTTACTCATTGTTGCAAGTAGTCTATAACCTACGTATGTATCCCTCGGCTTAACAAACGCTATGTATAGTGACCTAACATTCCTGTACAGGTTACTCCACAGTACTTTAACATCAGCTAGTATCCTCTCCACCTCACTACCCGCAATAATGCTGTTACCGAAAAATTAAAGGTGTCACTCAATATTTAGGGACAAGAACAAATCATATAGCAATGACTGTTTAAATAAGCGTACATATGGGTAGTACGTACTTCTAAAGTAAAACTTCAAACATTAATGATCTTAATAACATGCTCACTATCTTACCTATTATAGTGGCAGGTGAGAATTGAGAATAATACCTCTAAGTACTTCTGGTCAAGTAGTATTGGTAGGTAGTGAGCTATGAGATTTCTATGTTGTGGGGGTACCGATGAAGAGCTTAAATATATTTAAACACGCAATTACGATTACGCTCTGTTTTCTAATGATAGTAATTACATCACTTAAGCACCTATGGTCTGTCTTCATTCCCTTTGTTGAGTCTGAATTCCTAGTAGGTAGATCTGTAAGTGTGTTACCCTTTAGCTTACTGAACATAGCTAATATCATCGGTTTCTTAAGTACTAATTACCTTAAGGTAGTCCTAGGTATTAGGAAACTCCTCACTATTACGGGAATACTCATGACTCTTGGTCTATTATTAGCTGCATTATCGCCGAACATTGCTCTATTAATAATTTCTTACGCATTTATTTATGGTCTAGGAAACTCCTTCGCTTACGTCATAGCTGTCTCATTAAGCGTTAAGCAGTTTAGTCAAAAGAAGGGCGTAGGTATCGTCACTGGTATTATCGTTAGTGCGTATAGCTTAGGTATACTTGTTTTATCTCCCTTGACTACCTACTTAATACAGTACTTTAGTAATTGGAGAACACCTTTAGTAATATATTCAATTTGTGCTGCAATTATCATGTCATTTTCAACCATATTACTTAGCGAACCCTCTGAGACTCCTATAAGCATTAGTAGAGGATTTCTAGAAATTCTCAAATCTAAGGAATATGTACTAATTGCTTCAGTACTCTTTCTAACAACATTATTTGACGGACTAATAGTGGGTAACTTAATCCCTTTAATTAGAGAAATAACAGGTGCTGATCCTATGATGGCATCCATAATTATGAGTATATATTCATTAACTGCAATCATTAGTAGAATAGCTATAGGTGCGATTAGCGAGTATTTAGGAATAGCGAGAACTTTAATCGTAATCTATAGCTTAGTCGTAATTAATGCATTACTCTTTAGATTTTATGTCTCAATTTCTCTCATCACCATTGGAGTTTCATTCTCAGCAATACTATTTAGTGCCAATGTCACACTTGCACCCCTCATTGCTGCTCAAGTATGGGGTAAGGAAAGACTTGAAGCAGCTTATAGTTTACTTCTTACAGCACTAGTATGTGGCGTTCTTGTAGGACCTCTAATTGGTGGAATTTCAAGAGATTTAACAGGTAGTTACTATCCTGGAATATACATAGCAACGGTATTGCTCTTACTCGGTATAGTAATTCTAAGTAGGGTTACTAAATACATTCAACGTAGGAGGTAGAACACCTTTACTACAGCTTAAGGTGGGATGAGTAAATCCTTGGAGCACTAAGCTTAATAGTAAGTAATTACTTAGTATGTATTGACGTTAGGGGTTAAGGGTAACGATATGGAGCTTGATGACGTAACGAGAAAGTACTATAGGAGACTACACATACTACCTCGAACTAATGCCCTAATAATCACCTATGCCTTATTGATAATTATCCTCAGCTTAATTAATAGTGATGACATTTTAAGCCTTAACTCAGTAATTGCTAACTTATTTAATTACTCCATAATAGGCTTACTACTGCCGATACTGTACTCTATACTAGCTATCTCAAGGCTTTTTAATTTGAGAAGAGTTATTGGACTCTCATTAGCTGTTATTATTGCTTCGCTACCTGCTGAAATAGTGTTCTATAGGTTGATAGGACTTAGAGGTACAGGTATAGTAGCTATTAGTGGCTTTATATTTATAATATTAAGTGTATTCATAAACCCCATAGTTGCTGTCCCATTAGCTACGTTACCAACACTTGTAGTATTTTACGTGATAAATGGACTTATTATGGAGTCTTTTAGGGGTGACTTAGTACTTACGGCGTTAACTATACAGTTGATATCCATCACTGTAGGTCTCACATATATTGTGTTCCTAGAGAACTTAGGTAAGGACTACGGTTACTCACCAGTACGTATTATGAGAGCATTCATTAATACATGGCTAACAGGTAACCCGTTAAGACTGGAGAATGAGTTTGGGAAATACACGATGATAGACGATCTTAAAGTTAAGGTAATAATGATTGAAAGAGAAGGTGCTGAGGATATAGCACTAATATTCCCAACACTACATTATGGACCATTTAGAAATGTCGGTTCAGCCAGATTCATATACCATCTACAATCACTACTTGAACCGAGAATTAAGCCATTCATATTCCACACACCAGGTTCTCATGAACATAATCTCGTTAGTTCAGATGATTCTGAAAGAATCGCTAAGTTAATTCATAATGCAATAAATGATACCTACAAGTATGAGTGTAAGTTAAATATGTGTAAACCTTATAGAGTTAAGCTAAGTAGTGGTTGGGAGTCATTCACTCTTAACGGTCCTACATTCATAGCTTTATTCTTAGTGAATAAACGCATAGGTAATGATGACCTTCCATATGAGTTGTGGAATTTAATTGAATCCACGGGAGGAGATAAGAAGGAATTATTAGTTAAGGCAATAGCGGATTCACACTCATTTAAAGGTCCTAAGGTTAGTGATGTTGGTGAGGTTAAAGATTTAATATTTGAAGTAATGAGGAATTACTCCTGTAGTAAAGGTGAGGAATTCTACGTAGGTTATGGTGAGGGCATAGCATCCATTAGCGAATGTAAGGGATTATGTGATGGTTTAGTAAGAGTATTAACTATAAGATTTAATGATGGTTCTAGATACGCTTTAGTATACGTCTATGGTAATAACATGGATGGTAGGTTTAGAAGGAAATTAGAGAAGCTGATAGGGAGTCTCGGTATTAGAGATGCAGAAATAATAACTCCTGATGACCATAGTTGTGCAGCTTCAATTAGGGAGAGTCCTTATGATATTGTTAGTGAGTGTAGATCTTTAGTTAATGCTGTAAGGGAAGCATTAACTAGTGCTATAAATAATGAGGTAAGAGCTAAGTATTCAACACTTGAGGTAGTGATTAAGAATGTTAAATTTGTTGGTCATAAAATATTTGATATAGCTTATAGCGTTCAAGGGGTTGCTAGAGTTGCTGAACGTATGTTGATGCTAGCCTTAGCGTTACTTAACACGCTACCTGTACTCTTTCTATTCATTAAGTAAGGTAAGTAGAAAAGTTTGTAACAGTACGTATTCTCGGAGATTGAGCGTGTATAAGAGTGATTACATACTAATTAAGGACCCACTACATGGATACATCAAGGTATACTCCCATGAGAAGTGCATAATAGATTCACCAGCATTTCAAAGGTTAAGAAGGATTAAACAATTACCAGCAGCTCAATATGTATATCCTGGAGCAGTACATACTAGGTTCTCACACTCATTAGGTGTTATGCATATCGCTGGAGAATTTGCTGAATTCGTTTATTCTAGATTAGATATTGAGAGATCAGAGTTAGAGAGATTAGTAATGACTGCTAGACTCATAGGGTTACTACATGATATAGGTCACGGGCCTTTCTCCCATACATTTGAGGATTACATATTAATGAAGTATGGTGTTAACCATGAAGTCATGGGTGGTAGGATAATTAGGGAGTCACCAGAACTAAGTCAATGCTTTGATAAGTATATAGAGAAGGAGTATTCATTAAGTGCTGAAGTTATGAGTAAAGTAGTTGAGGCTCCAACGATAGAGTTTTGGCCATTAACATCACGCATAAGTAATGATGTAACAGAGAGGACACTGTATTATATCATTAAGGGACCATATAGTGCTGACTTGATAGACTACATACTTAGGGACTCACTATACACGGGAGCTAATTACGGTTTAGGACTTGATTGGACTAGATTACTCCATAATTCTATCGCTAAAGGTGACAACATATACTTAGAATATAAGGCTAAGGATGTACTTGATCACTTACTAATAGCTAGACTATACATGTTCAAGACTGTATACTTCCATAAGACAGCTAGAGCTTTTGATAAGGTTATGGGTGATTTACTCATTAGAATCGATGACATATTAAATTTTGGTGAAGCTATAAGTGATGTTAATAAGTATGTAATGCTCGACGATGATTACGTACTTTCACATCCAGATGTGAGAAGTACTGAGGAAGCTAAGTACCTACTTAATAGGTTAGTTCCTTACAAGGTCATATATGAGTCTATGGAGCCGGTACAGGGTAGTATGTCAGCTTTAGTTAGGCTGGTTAAGAGAGTTGCTGAGGAGAACTTGATCATGAAGCTTAAGGAATTAGGTGCTAACATAGACTCATCAGCTATATTTGTTGATTCACCTAAATTACCAACAAATCCTATGTTTGAGGATGCTGAAATAGGGTTTGTAATGCCTGATGGAGCTATTGAGAGGAGGTCGGTTAGGGATACAGCTATAGGGTTAATGCCTAAGGAGATAGCATTCTTTAGGGTTTATCTACATGTTAAGTACTCTAAGTTCATTGATGTAGCTAGGAAGTTAGCTTCAAGAATATTTAAGGGTAGTGAGTTAAGGTCTTTCTACTAATACCTTAACACCTTCAACACCTAGTCTAGTCTTCAAAGTTAGTGTTGCGTATAGCTTCATAGCAACTTCAACTTCCTCCTGTTTACCGGGTGTTAGCGCTATAACACATCCACCACCACCAGCACCTGTTAGTTTAGATCCTAGGGCTCCAGCATTTCTAGCAGCGTAGACTAATTCATTAAGCTTCCTATTAGATACTCCTAATGCGTCTAGTAATCCGTGGTTGATATTCATAAGTTCACCTAGTGTTGTTAAGTCATTATTGGTTAATGCTTTCTCAGCCCTAAGCGTTAATTCGCCAATAATTCTCATAATCTCATCAATAATGACCCCATACCTTTCTCTCAACTCCTTAACCTTCCTAACTAAGTCCTTAGTTGTAGCCTCCCTCTCCACATAACCTATAACGAAGGGTAATGACCCACTAACCTTTACCTTACTAATTTCATATTTACCACTCCTACCAATAATTTTTAAGAAGCCACCGTGGGAAGCTATCGATGTATCCATTGGTGAGGCGATACCTTGAACCTCCCTCTCAACCTGCCATCCAAGTCTAGCAATCTCCTCCTTACTTAATTCATAGCCTAATACCTTAGCATATGCTGCTATAGTAGCTACTGATACAGCAGCTGACGTGCCTAGGCCGGCACCTACAGGCATTTCAGAAGTTACTTCAAGATTAACACCCTTACGAGTATCTAGGTATCTTGAGGTAATTTCTAGCGCCTTCTCTATGTAGGCTATGGCTGATAATGTTTTACCATAGTCCGTTTCAACAATGACTTCACCATGCCTGTAAGTAACTATAACTCCAGGAATTCTTAAGTCCTTAGCATATATCTTGACCTCATCATCACCCCTAGTCTCAGCTCTAACGTAGACCCTCTTATCAATACTACTAACAATTGCTGGGTAACCATAAACTATTGCATGTTCCCCGAATAGCGTTATCTTGCCTGGAGCTGAAGCAATAACCCTCAATGCTGGAAACCCTAATAATATATTAAGTAAGGATATAATTATTAATCATGATTTAATCCCTTTAAGACCATAACTATATTCGCTGTAATTGAACACACCTACTCGACAATTATGTAACCCATAGTAGATATATCATGGCATTCAATTTGTATTTTTATGTCTTGTAACGTAGATATTCATGGGTGTTGGGTGAGGTAATGACTAATGAATTAGTAGTTAGTGCTGCCAGGAGAGCTGGTATTTCAGCTAAGGATATTGAGATGTTGAGTAAGGAGGCCATCAAGTTACTTAAGAGTAGAGGTATTGAGAAGCCTACAGATGATCAATTACTTGATGCTTTAGAGCATGTTGCAATGATTTGGTCATCTATCGATGATAGATGGCATGATTTCGCTAAATACTTGCTATTGTTAAGAGTCTATAGAGAGGCTGGTAAGGAGTTAGGTGAACTTAAAGATGCTGAGAAGGTACTTACTTATCAAGCAATTAGGCTGCTTTATAGTAGGTACTTACTTAAGGATGAACTAGGTAGAGTTAAGGAGACACCTAATGATGCCTTCAGAAGAGTTGCTAATTTTATAGCATTAGCTGAGTCAAGATATGGTAATCCAGTTGATGACTATGCCGATAAGTTCTACGATGTAATGTCTAAACTTAAGTTCATACCCAACTCTCCAACAATAATGAATGCAGCTACACGTAGACATCAGCTAGCCGCATGCTTCGTAGTACCTCTTGAAGACGATACTAATGCCATACTTGATGCACTAAGAGTTACCGTACTACTGCACAAGACAGGTGCAGGTGTCGGCTTCGACTTCTCACCATTAAGACCTAAGGGTGACGTGATTAGAGGTACTGGAGGTCATAGTAGTGGTCCAGTAAGCTTCATGAGACTCTTCGATACAGCTGCTGACGTAATTAAGGAGGGAGGTAAGAGAAGAGGCGCAATGATGGCTATACTACATGACTGGCACCCAGATATTGAATTATTCATCAAATCTAAATGCGGTGAAAAGAGAGTTTTCGAGAACTTTAACATAAGTGTAGGAGTTCATGATTCATTCATGGAGGCCGTAAAGAATAACGATGAGTGGTTTCTATACAACCCACGTACATGTCCTGAAGTTAAGATATACGGTCCTAACAACGATGTATTAAGTAAGTGTGAGCCGTGGAGTAAGATCAATGCTGCTAAATTGTTTGAACTAATAGTTAGGTGTGCATGGAGATCTGGAGACCCTGGTATGGTGTTCTTAGATACTATAAATAAACATAATCCGACACCAAGTATAGGTAACATACATGCTACGAACCCATGTGGTGAGACACCACTACTTGATTGGGAGGCATGCAACTTAGGCAGTATAAATTTAAGGGCATTCATAAGGAATGGTAAAATTGACTGGGACGATTTGGAAGAGACCGTTAAGTTAGCTATTAGATTCCTCGATGACGTTATAGATATGTCTTGGTATCCGGATCCAAGAATTGAGGAGGCCGTATTAAGGACTAGAAAAGTTGGTTTAGGTGTTATGGGTTTTGCAGACCTACTTGCTGAACTAGGTATTAGGTATGATAGTCATGACGCTTTATACCTAGCTGATAAGTTAATGGAGTTTATAGCGTTCAAGGCCAGGGAAGCCAGTAATGAATTAGCTTTAGAGAGGGGACCTTACCCTGCATTTAATGATAGCATACATGCCAAGGGTAGGTTTAACTGGGAGCCTCAAGTACCCGCTAACAAGATCTACGATGAGAGTAGGGTTAGTGATTACGTTAAGGAGTTAGTTAGTGATAGACCACCTATTGATTGGGAATCATTAAGAAGGGAAATGGTAAAGGGTACTAGGAATGCTACGGTAACAACGATAGCACCAACAGGTAGCATAAGCATCATAGCTGGGGTTAACTCAAGTATTGAGCCATTCTTCGCTCTAGTCTATGTGAGGGAGTCGACAATAGGTATGTTTATTGAGGTTAACAACTACCTTAAGAAATTCCTAAGTAAGCTAGGTAAACTAACTACAGATGTATTGATAGAGATTGCTAAGGGGCGTAAAGAGGTACTACCTAGAAAGTACTTAGAGGTACTGAGAACAGCTCATGACATAGACCCTGAGTGGCATGTAAGAGTTCAAGCAGTATTTCAAAGGTGGGTAGATAACGCTGTAAGTAAGACAGTCAATCTTAGATATGAAGCATCAGAGGAAGATGTTAGAAAGGTATTCCTTATAGCTTGGAGACTTGGATGTAAGGGAGTCACAGTATTTAGAGATAGGTCAAAACCTGAGCAAGTAATAAAGATCGGTGAGAGTGTTGAGGAGATATTAAAGTCAGTACCTAAGAAGTTCATACATAAAGATAAAATATATCATAGATGGTTCAGGATAGGTAAGGAAGAAATAATGGTTGCAAGTGAGGAGTACGCTGGTGGATGCCCAACGTGTGAACTCTAGAGGTATCATAGTTTAAATAGTTAACAGTTACAGATTCTTAACTAACTTCTCCATCTCCTTAATTATCATTTCTACATCCTTAACCCTCCTCCTTACTGCCTCACTATCAAGTTTCGCTTCATGAAAACCCCATACATGAAGTACCCATGCATGATCCCATGCATCATACAACCACTTACCTAACTTATCACTTAAAGCCTCAACAGCTCTCTCCAAGTCAGAAGTAGTCCATCTACCTCTCTCCTCAACCTTGCTTAAGACATTCTCCATCCCTAGACTCATCGTTAAGGCCTTTATAGCCTCCTCAGCTGCCTTATAGATTTTTTCACTCGCTTGTACGGGGTTCTTATCAATAAGTCTTTTACCTTCACTTAAGAAGTATTTAGCTAGTTCAGCATGAAGTTTAGCTTTCTTACTGCGTTCGATACTGATTTCATTCATGAGCAACTCAATAACCTTAGCCTCAATATCTATCCCTAACTCCTTAAGAACTCTTATTAGAGTCTCAGGCAACTTAATCGTAAATTCACGTGACATTATTCACCATAAAATAACTGTGTAGGAAGGTATTTGAAGTATATACATCATAGGTAGACTAAGTTATGACAACAACCCGTTACTTTATTAGTCTGTGTAGTGAGGAATGCTTATTTCCTCATGTATGCGTGTTTTTAGGGTAGGAAGTCATGAGTCTACCCCCTCACCTACGTTTCGACTTTGATAAAGCTACGAGAGTTATTACATCATTTATTAGTAACCTCGTTAGAGAGTCGGGTGCTAAGGGCGTAGTTATTGGTTTAAGTGGTGGTAGCGACTCAGCTCTTACTGCAACCTTAGCTGTTAAGGCTTTAGGTAAGGATAGAGTTAAGGTTGTTCACCTACCTGAGAGGGAAAGTAGTGGTGAGTCCTACAGATTATCTAAAGTTACTGCTGAATTCTTAGGTTTAGATCTTCATGTATTAGACATAACTAAGGCTGTAGAGGCATTCCTCGACCTCCTAGGCCTGAGTTACGAGTCAGCACCTAAGATAGTTAAGGGTAATATTAAGGTTAGGTCTAGAATGCTTACACTCTACGCCATAGCTAATCTAGAGAATAGACTAGTGTTAGGAGCGAGTGATAGGTCTGAATGGCTTATAGGTTACTTCACTAAGTGGGGTGATGGGGCAGCAGATGCATACCCAATAATAGGTCTATATAAGACTCAAGTAAGGGCCTTAGGACTGCATCTGGGGATACCTGAAGAAGTTGTTTTAAGACCGCCAACACCTGACCTATGGCCTGGACACACAGCTGAAGGTGAGTTAGGGATCACCTATGAACAAATAGACGAGGTACTCTACAGGATCTTTGATGAGGGTATACCAGCGGAGAAAGTACCTGAAGTAACTGGTATACCTAAGAAGGTTGTTGAGAGAGTCTTAGAACTACATAAGAAGTCTGAACATAAGAGGAACCCTCTTAAAGCACCCTTTAAATCATTTAAGGAGCTTCTATAGTGCTAAATAGCTTTCTTAGTCCTACTTAACTTATCACTTCTAAATACTAGGAATAGGTATGTTAGGGATAATGTGTAAATTATTGCTGTAATCCTTAGGGGTAGCTCTAGATCTATGCCTAACATGTAACCACCTAAGCCTCTACCAATAGCACTAGGTACACTCCTAGATAGATCAACTATTGATGAAGCCTTACCTCTATGATCAGATGGTACAACAGCCATCATGAATGCTGTAAAGAGCGGGCTTGCAACATTCATCAATACAGTCCTAACTATGTATAATGCGAATGCTAGTAGGTAGTTATTAACGAATGTTATGGCAACTAGTGGGGGTATACTCGTAAAGCTTACAAGAACAAAAGCTTTGAGCGGACTACCAACAAATTCACTAACCTTAGGCATGAACATCATGAGTAACGCCATAAGTAATGATTCAGTACCGTAGAGTGTACCTAGCTCGCCACTCTCAATACCATACTTAAGCATGAAGTAATAACTGATGTTATGTATAGACATCGCAGCACCTAACCCTATGAGTGCTTCAAACACCATTATCTTACCGATAACTCTCCACGTACTTCTAGGTATACCCTTAAATGACTCTACAAACCCCTTCACACTCCTCGATGTTTTGGGAGTCTCTACGATCTTAATCTTAATTAATGGGATGATGGCAAGTAATGATAGCATAGCTGTAGTAAGTAATGTGTATCTATAGACCTCAAGGTAGGATAGCCCGTAAGTCTTAACAATTATCTCAGGTAGCCAGCCAGCATAACTACCTATAGCATTACCCACCATATCTAAAGCATCAATGTAAGGGTAAACATAGTAATACCTCTCCTCCTTAACAACCCTACTAACCAATACTCTAAAACCTATGAAGGGTATAGAGCCAACGAATCCTCCTAGAAATGCTGAGAGATAAATTAGTATCTTCACACCAGTAACCATTAATAGAATACTTCCTGAGGAGGCTATCAAAGACACTATCATTACGTGAATAAGCCTAAACCTATCAACAATCCATCCACTTATCGGCAGTGTTACAATAGATGAAGCTACCGATATAGAACCGAATAAGCCAAACTCAAAAGGTGTAAATCCTAATGACTTAAGGTAAGGTGCCTCAATGAGCCATATCAAGGACCAGAAGAACGCATCTATTACTGTATACATTATTAGCTGTGAAGGAACATCCCTAAACCCTTCAATGATGTTACTTAACGTCCTCATACCTTTTAAACCTCACTTACGTACTTACACTAAACTCACCTATCTAGGTATGTTAGTTACTTAGCCCAACCTACTTAGAAAGATGATGTAACAATTATAAAAAGTTAACTCCATAAAGAACGTAAATACCTATGAGGCTGTCACCGATTTTACGTTAAATTTAAACATTTCTAGATACTTTTGAATGTTTTAGCGCTATTAAGTAGGCGATGTTGTATGTTTATTAGGAGTGAAGCTTATAGGTTTGATTGGCGACCTTGAGGTTCTGAAAATCGTAGGATTGAGAGCTCCCAAGCAACTAGAAGCCTCTACGGTGAGGAGTCCTGAGCGAAAGCGTGTTAACTGCTCACCGTAATTTCTAAATGCTTCTAATCACAGTAAGCGGGGAAACACTTAACCTGTCAATGAATCCTATTGTATAATAACTTTAACGCTAGCAAATCCAATCCATGGCAGCTTTAGCGATACTATATCTTTTACCTCCCTACTTATGAAGTTTATTCTCTTCAATTTCCTCCATACATTACCTGCTATCATAGCACCCTTAACAGCTTTTAACTCGCCCTTACGTACGATCCACGCTGGTACAGCAACAACACTAAACTCACCAGTTTCTGGATTACTGCTATGAGCACCCTGTAATTCGTTAATGAGGAGAGCTCTTTCACATGTATTAATGTAGGAATCAATAGATTCAGTACCTGGTGTCACCATGAAGTTACTAAAGCCTACACTTGGTTGTGTATTGTATGATGCTCTAACAGCGTTACCTGTTGATGGTTTCTCAGCTCTCCTACCCCAGTATGTATCATATATAAACCCCTTCAATACACCTCTAACAATTAGCTCAGTCCTCCTCTTAGGTACCCCTTCACCATCAAATTTTGATGTAGCCATACCACCAGGTACTAAGCCGTCATCAACTATAGTTAATAACTTAGAAGTCACCTGTTCACCCTCCCTACCTTTTAAGGGGGATTTACCTCTGACAACGTTATCACCCCTTAATGCAGGCATTACCGTATACGTGAATAGTGATGAAAGTGCTTCAGGCTCTAATATTACATCGTAAGTTCTTGGCTCTATTTTAATTGGTTTCAATGCTTTCAATGCCTTATCTACAGCCTTACTAACCACATCATCTATTGAGCATTCCTCAACCCTCCTACTACACATCTCAAAAACAGATGGTGTAGTGTAGCCAGCCTCATTAGCTACAACTTCAAGACCTACTGAAGTAGCTGTACCCTCATCAACACCCCTCACACCGTTACTGTTACCTATAGCTACTATGGAGTATGTATAAGATGAAACAGCATAGACTACAGTGATTCTCTTATCTCTTAACGCTATGTCAAGTAACGATTTAATATCATTAACAGCATCAGTAGTTGATTTATCAGCTATCCTCTTAGAGAAAGTATCCTTAGGTGTAGTGTAGGTGAAGGGCCCACCTGGGAAGCCTCTCCAAAATCTATCCTCAGGAGTTCCCTTAGCAACCTCCATCGCCTTTTCAATAGCATTAATTAAGCTTTCATCATCAAATCTATTAGTGTATGAGAATCCTACCTTCTTACCTATAGCAACTCTAATACCTACACCTAAATCCTTCACTTCAGAAGCTGTATGTAGCTTATTGTTATGAGCTAGAGCCTCAACACTCTTACTATATGTAGCGTAAGCCTCAACTTCAGTAGCACCTCTGTTAATAGCTTTCTCAGAAATATAGTCAATTACTCTGAGTAGTTCATTAGCAATATTGCTCATCCTAGTAAGTACCCGGTAGGGTATCTACGTATGAGTTTAAGTATGTTGATGATCTTAATACGTTATTTAGCCTTATGTGTGAATACCTCAACACTTAAGTATTAGATCTCTAATGACCTTGGGTACTTTCATGTCATTAACCTTATATAGTGCCAGAGCTACCATCTCATTACTTAATGAGGTTAGTTCCTTCAACACGTTATTACCTATATCAACGAAACCTCTCTTCCTTACTTGCTTAATAGCTGTAGCAACTCTCCCATTTCTGAGTAGTAAGTAGTATGTTGCATTCCTAGACCTTACGTATAGCAAGTAAGTACCTACGTTAATTACTTTACGAGCATCATTTATAACATCCATAAGGGGTCCTGCACTACCACCTATATGTACTGTGGGTTTCAATATACTACTCACGAATTCTTTATTATTCAAGAGCAAATCACTAAGTAAGTCAAATATAACACATTTATCAAACCTGAGGATCTCCCTATGCTCTGAAGGTTCACTAATTACAGTACCTTCAGTCATGCCTAGTCCTTCCTCCCTAACGACTTCAGCATTACACTCAGTACACAAGACGTCTGCTAACATGTTAAGGCAGTCAACACCAGTAATCATTGACTCATCGGCTAACTTGAGCGTACATGATGTTATTGTTAAATTAACTACATCTATTATTAAGGTAAATGGAGTATCGACACTGACACCCTTAACCACTATCCGACCACTACTTACGCTACCCATAACTTTAGAGATCACTGATGCTAACGATATCCTAGAGAATTTCACATTCCCTACCAATTACGTAGTACACTACAACATTTATGAAATAATTACCCTAGGGAGTAAGGGCATAATTATTAGATTTAAGGTTATAAACAGTACCTAATGCGCCCTTTAGTATGTGTTAATAGCTTTTAGATCGGGTGATTTAAGCGATAACATGTGTTACTATTCACATTCCGCAATACACGTACTTAGCGATTACTTAAGTCTTTACCTTAAATTATACTTAAGTTAGCTTACTTAATACTTTTAAACTTACTAAAGTCTAATGCTGGGTGCTTGTGTGAGTAGCTCTGAAGATTTCAATGATAGCTTAAGCTGGATGTTCGAAATATCTCTATCACAGAGTGATATTGCTGAAATCGCTAAATTATTTAAGGGCATCTATAAGCCTGTAGTCATGTATTTCTTTGTTAGAAGTCTTAAATGTCCAACATGTAAGCCTGCAATGGACTTAGCTGAGGCATTAAGACAAGCAATAGTAATTGCTGGTAAGACTGACCTTATGAAGATTCGTGAGTACTCTCTAGATGAGAGTGAGGGTAAGGCCTTAGTTAAATTCTTTAATGTGAGTCGAGTACCAACGATACTCTTACTTAATGGTTACATAAGGTATGTAGGTATACCTTCAGGTGAGGAGCTTAACTCATTTATTGAAACGATAATAAGAATTGGTACTGAGGATGTAGGACTAAGTAATGATGTTAGGGAGGCGATTGAGGAGTTAGGTGATGAGCGTATTAATATTGAAGTAATGGTTACACCAACATGTCCATATTGTCCATACGCTGTCATAACCGCTAACATGTTTGCGTATGTATCATACATGAGTAGAGGTAAGCTAACTAGTGAGGTCATAGAGCTCTATGAGAACCCCGACATCGCTTATAAGTACTCAGTAATGAGCGTACCTGCAATAGCTATTAATGGTAGGTTAGCATTTATAGGATTACCATCAGAGCATGAGCTATTAAGTATAATCAAGAGGATATTAAGGTCCTAGGTGCTTTAGGTGGGTATCCTAACATGCATCATTAGAACTTACTCGCCGTAGCTTGATTTATATGTTTTTGTATGTTCTCCGTGATGTGTTATGCTTATATTTCTGCTGGAAAGGTATTGTATGTAGATGTGTCGTCGCCTGGAGTCGGTGGTGAACGTCCCCGCAATGACGGATGAAACCCGACCGACTGTGGGGGAAAGGATGAACCAATGACCATCCATTTAAAAACATATAAAGAGGTGAACCCATTCACACCTATACCGTTCATTTTATTATCTATAGCGTTATCTAGGTGGTGGGACATAATTAATAATGCATTAAGCGATTTAGGACATCCAAGTAATTCCATAGGTGCTATAATCTTCAACCCAGGTTTAGTCCTGGACGGTTACTTAATGGCTATTCAGTCAGCATTAATACTCAAATATACTAAGTCACTAGAATCACTCCTCATATCGATAATAGGTTTATCCCTAATTCTAGTAGGTACAATTAATGAGTCCTTCGGCTATACCCACTTCGTAGTATCAGTGATTTTGTTCATAGTGTTGGCTACATACATTACATACTCCACGATAGCCTATAAGATTCCGTGGTTAGTCATAGGCTTGACTACCAGTATCTTACTATGGTACTTACACTTCACTCAAGGTATACCCAGAGGTGCATCAATACCTGAACTCATCTCTATAGCTACTACTTACGTAGCTTACTTAACATGTACTTTTAGGAAGGTAGTGTATGTACGTTGAATCACTACTTTAAGGTATTCAGTATATTTATATAGGGTGTTAGCCTTTCTGAAGAGAATCACAGATAACGTACTCTTAATTCCTGGGAGAACCAACATAGGAGTCATAATAGTTGATGAACATGAGTGTATAGTTGTAGATTCAGGTATTGATGATGATAGTGCTAGGAAAGTAATCAATACTTTAGCAAGGTCAGGATTTAAGATTAGAGCCTTAGTTAACACTCACTCCCATGCTGACCACATAGGTGGTAATGCATTCATGCATAAGAGATTAGGGATTAACATATATGCGCCACATACTGAGAGACCATTCATTGAGAACCCAATCCTAGAGCCACTCTACCTATATGGTGCATATCCTCCGAGGGAGTTAAGGTCAAAACTCTACTGTGCTAAACCATCACCAACTAAAGATATCGATGAATTACTGAATGAGGTGAGCTTCGAAGTGATCGAGTTACCTGGTCATTCGTTAGGTATGGTGGGTCTAGGGATGGGTAAGGTGTTGTTCATAGCTGATACACTCTTTCCTAAGGAGGTTCTTAGTAAATACATGGTACCTTACCATCTAAGTGTTAGTGATGCAGTTAAGAGTATAGAGAGGATTAAGGAGTTAATTACTAAGTATGAAGTCTTTATACCATCACATGGTAATGTACTTAATCGTGTGGAATTATTGAAGCTTATAGATGAGAATTTAGGCGCAATAAGACTCATAAGAAATGAGATAGTGAATCTACTCGAAGGGTGTACATTATCTCTTAATGAGCTACTTAATAGGTTAATTGTAAGGTTAAATATTAAGGTACTTAGTTTAGGTCAATATATGCTATTAAGGTCAGCGATAAATTCGTATCTAACATGGTTAGAGGAAGATAATGTGGTAAGAATAGATTTAGTGAATGGTGTTCCACACGTTAGGAGGTGTTCCTAGTGTTTTACTGCATAAATGAATACTTGATTTTCAAGACCTAAGTCCTTTAACCATACTTCATAGCCTAGACGTCTAAGCTTTAGCATTAAGTCGTAAGTACTACTCACATACCTATGAACTTCAACTATTACCCTCTCTATTAACGTGTTATTTAATACTCTCCATAGATGGTCGATTACGAACGTCTCACAACCTTCAACATCCACCTTCATTAAATTAACAGTTCTTAAGTCATGCTTCTCTATTAGCTCCTCTATTCTTAAGGTCCTAACTTTATACCTTCTAAATCTGTAACCGTATCTTTCTAAGTAGTTCTTAAGTAATGTTGAGGTACCCCAATACTCACCCACATAGAGTTCACCGTATCCCGTACTGGAGGTAATTGCTACTGGCTCTATAATTACATTATCACTTAATCCATTAACATTTACATTCATTCTTAAATAGTGAATTGCTAGAGGATTTGGTTCAACTGCTAGTACAGTACCGTTCCGACCCATTAGTCCTAGAGAGTATAAAGTGTAGGTGCCTATGTAGGCTCCTAAATCGATGATGATCCATCCAGGCTTAGGGATGAATTCAGTACTTGGTGTATAGTCCTTGAAGCAATATATGTGTAGTATGTTCCACCACGCCTCAGGTAGCTGACTTACTGGTATTATGAGTACGTTACCATCAGGTAGTGCTATGTAGAGATCTTCATCACCTACGGATTTACCCTTAATAATCTGCTTAGAAACTCTAGCTAACTTAATAGCACTCTCCTTAGGTAAGCATTGTTTTGAGTATTCTATTAGTTCATTAATCATCTCTACACTCAACAGTATTACCTACTAAGTAGGGTGTACGGTATTTTAAGGCTGTAAAGAGTGTAGTGTATGGAGTAGGACACTCTGTAATGAGCCTTACGAGCCCCCCACCCCCCCCTGATGTATGGTGATGAGGAGTCCCGAGGGGTGATTTAATCTATACCCATACTTCTCATAACTTTATGTTCGATCTCAACACGTTTAGGTGTTGGCTCACCTAATAATTTCTTGAATACGTAATGCATGACCTCATGATTTATTATCTTTACTAACGCTTCAATAATTCTGTCACCTCGGTAGAATTTACTAATCACTGGTAAGTATATCTCAATCCTATCAGTTTCAGGATCGTAAAGTGCTGGTACTTCCTCACCACACAATCTACATCTCGAATATTTGAGTACGAATCTCAAGAGGGTTACCAGTAGTTAACTGTGTAATTTGGCACTTAAAAGTCTTAAACAAAGTTCGATACTCAACATGAGTTATTAAACATTATTTATTTTAGGTTACATTAATTAAAACGTTGTTCAATACTCCAAGATAAAAAGACTTACGCTAACTATCTATGGTGTATAGTTTGAGTAGAGAGGGGAAGGTTAAGATAATTACCTTACTTAGCTCTAACATAGCTAAAATTATTGATAGTCTAAGTAGTGAGTTGGGCATCAGTAAGGAGAAGTTAGTTAAAGCTATTGCCGAGGTTGTTAGTGATTACTTAGATACAGTCTTATCTCGTAGCGATGTGTTTACGGAAATTACTAGTAGTAAGTTTAAGAGGTTTATCCTAGCTCTTGATGAGTTGTTAAGGCTTGGGGATATAACTAATGACTTTGTGGATGAGTTAAGGAGGAGACTAGGAATTAGTGATGGTTTAATACTTGAGGATATGGGTTGGAGTAATGACTTAAGTAGTTTCTGGGCTTACTTTACATTAAGCTCTAGAAAGTTTAGATGGGTTGATGATGTGTATATGGAGTTTCGTAGTGATGGCAACTTAGTCTGTGAGTTTACAGTACTTGTAGCTTTCACCGAACGTCTTAGTGGTAAGGTTGAGGATTTCATTAATAAGTTAAGTGAGGTCTTAAGAAGAGCTAGTAAGTGGGCTACATTCAAGGAGTTAAGGAAAGGGCTGGAAGCTTGTGGTGAAGTCGATGCTGAGTTAGGGATTGAGAGAGATGAGTTCTCAATAAATATCTTGCTACGTTTAAAGATTAGTAAGTGGTCATGCATACCAACTCTAGACTCGATTAATAACCTATTTAGAACTATAATAGTTCGTGGTGGGTTTAAAAATATGAGGTATGAGGTGGTTAGGTAATTAAGTAAAACATTTTCTAGCTATGTCTGGAGTGATTATGAACCTCAACACACCCTTACCTCTATCTAGCTCTGATAACTCAACACCAGCTACAGCACCTGCCTTCAACTTAACATTACCACCACCAATTAACTCACTAATAACTCTCTCAATACTTGGTGCGTGACCAACAAATAATGCTAGGTCTTGAGGCTTTAATTTAGCTATAGACTCGAGAGATGTTAACTCAGGTCTTAACTCATCAACAATCTTTATAGTTACTTCATGAGTACCAGCAACAATTTCAGCAGTCTCTATAGCCCTTACTAATGGACTACTGTAAACTATCGAAGGTCTTACTGGGAGGAGTTTAGATACTAACATTACGTCCTCCCTACCCTCACTAGTTAAGTGTCTTTCCTCATCACTCATACCTGGCTTCTTCTCCTCAGCTTTACCGTGCCTCATAAACAATAAGTACACGAAAAACACCCCAAGCAAAGAATGATTAATAAGCTAAAAACTATTCACTACAAACCATTTTATAAGTCTTGACTTGAACTTTTCTATCGGTGTAGGTAGTGGGTCTATCACGTACTGAGAAGGAGAGGATATTGAGGGCTTTGGAGGAGGATCGTGAGTTTCGTTACGCATTAATGGGGCTACTAGGGTTTAAGGAGATATTAGATAGGATTACGAGGCTTGAGGAGGGGTTTAAGAAGCTATATGAGAGACAGCAAAAACTAGAGGAAAGACAGCTAAGATTAGAGGAGGAGTTTAAGAAGCTAGAAGAGAGATTTGCGAGAATTGAAGAAAGACAACAAAGACTAGAGGAGAGACAACAGAGACTTGAGGAGGAGTTTAAAAAACTTGAAGAGAGATTTGCTAGAATCGAGGAGAGACAGCAAAGATTGGAGGAGAGGCAGCAAAGACTTGAGGAAAGGTTTGCTAGGATTGAGGAGGAGATGAGGGAGACTAGGAGGGTCGTTATTGTTATTGCTCACAGGTTTGGAATACTTAGTGAGTCAGGGTTTAGGGAGGCTATGAAGTATGTTGTTGAGGAAGTATTAGGTGTTGCTAAGGTTGAGAGGTGGACTTACAGAGATGATGAGGGCTTCGTTTACGGGTACCCAGCAATAGTGGAGGTTGATGTAGCAATAAGGAATGGTGAGCACATACTAATTGAGGTTAAGTCTAGAGTCTCCAAGGGTGACGTAGCTGAACTAAGTAGAATAGGTAAGCTATATGAGAAGGTAGTAGGTGTGAAGCCTAGACTAGTCATCATAGGAGGCTTCATAGACCCCGACACCTACGAAGCAGCAGCAAAACTAGGAATCGAGATAAGACCAGCAATTAAAGATACCTTAACAAGTGCTTAGGACTTAGCTTAACCGTGCCTTAATTAATGAATTAGTCAGTCACGAAATACTTCACTCTAAATAAAGGTTAACTTCATTAGATGGCGGTAGACCTCATTACTTAAGTTTGTTCAAGAGTTTAATGACTAGTCTTAAAGCGTTATTAGGTGGTAATGCTATCATGCCTATCCTTAATGCTTTAATCATTTCGTAATTATTCCTTACTACCCTAATAGTTATGAATCCCTCCCTAAATGCGTTGACTGTAGCTGTGAATGAGTCATCAATAACTAATGCCTCCCTACACCCGATTACCTTCCTACATGCTCTAAACATGTCTATCTTTAATGGGCCATATCCGCTATCTCTCCCGATGATTAAAATTTCATTAGTGTTAATGAGTAAGTCTTTTACTACCTCCCTAGCAATATTAACTGTCTGCTTAGTAGCTACACATATGTTTAGACCTCTATTGTGAAGGCTTACTAAATTATTTATGATGTCCTTAGATATTAGGACTTCATAATTATTAAGTGACTTCCTCTCATATTCCTCCACCATCTTGGAGAACTTCATGTATGCTTCATGATTACTTAACCACAATCTATAGAGACAGGACGAAATACTTTCACCACGAGTTAAGTATCCCCTCCTAATACCCTCATCCTTGACAGTACTCCAATCAACACCTAGCTTAACTAAAGTTCCGTCTAGGTCAAGTATTAAAGCTATATCTTGAAGTCTTAACCCCCTTAACCTATTCATAGCTTCCCTAATATACATCCTAACTTTGATGATGTCATCTCTCAAGCTTACTGTGAAATCTTTCCTCTCCTTAGGAAGTTTACTTAACCCCTTAACTATTTGTGCAACCGTTCTCGCTGGGTCTATGGGTACTAGATCACTTAAGAATACATTACTTAAGGCTTGCCTAAATAATTTAAGCCATGTCGTTAAGTCCTTCCCTAAATATCTAATACCGTCTAGAACCCAGGAGTGTGTACCAGACTTAACGATTAATTCCTTAGCTAATCTCCTCGCATATGGTTTCCCATGAATGAATGCAGCTACTAATACGGCTGGTAATTGATAATTAAGCTTTACTGGTAAGTCAATACTACCCCAAAACTTAGGGTTGATCTCAAGAACTACGTACTCTCCACTCTCAGGATTCCACCTAGTCTCAACCATTAATGGCCCAACCCATTTAAGCTTCCTAACCACTTCCCTACCAATCATATAGAGCTTAGGGTCAAGTACTGGACCATAGGACATTAAGCTAGCACCACCTATTGGGTCATACTCAATTATCCTCTGGTGAGTGAATTCTATTAGTGGCTCACCATTACATGCTACAGTAAAGTATCCCCTACCAATACCTGGGAAGAACTCTTGAATAATGACGTCACTAGCTTTACTTATGTATCTTAACACGTAGTCTAGACTGTTGAAGTATTTAGGTCTTGATGCATCACTAACGCCCTTAACGACTATAGGCGGTCCTAAATTAGCAGGCATGATGTGTTGCTCCATAGGCTTGAAGGTTTTAGGGACTCTACATACGTCTCGTAATAACTCACTAAGTCTAGACTTATTTGAAGCCATCAGAACCTTATCATATTCCGCTACAACAACACGTAATCCTAAATCCTCTAATACATCTCGATACTTAGATAGAGTTATCACATCAATGAAGTCTACTGGTAGTATTAGGTCTACACGGTACTCCCTCCCTACGTAAGCAATTTCTAGTACCCATTCGTAAGTGCCTCGCTTAGACTTCGTTATGAGTCTCTTGTTAAATATTCTTGAAGGTATGTATGGGTGTGTCCTGGTAGTGAATAGCCCTATTACTTTACAGCCTAATACACTTCTTATTGAGTAAGCTATGGCTAGTGCTTTCCTTGATGAAGCAGATACTAGTAGGACTTTACAGTCACTATTCCTCGCTGATTTCATTCTTAACCATTCTATAAGCATCAACGCCCCTAATAATTCTAACATCATCGAGTGAAGTTAAGTATTCGAGGATGTTGACATAAGCTCTGCCACCCTTCATGTGTATTGATGAGTCATGCCATAATATCGTAATGAATGACTTACCACTACGTCTAGCCTTCTCTATAGCTTCAGCTACTACCTTAACAACACCCTCCTCACTAACACCCATGTATGTGAATAAGTACGCATCCATTACTGTTACAGGAAATACTACGACGTCATTAATGACCTCATAACCCATATCTCTAACGTCAACTTTATCCTTAAAGTACTTAAGTGATGAATCATACCTAAACCCAGCCTTTCTCAACTTCCAGTAATCACTCCTCCGAATCCTTAAATAATGAACCCTACACCCAACAACCTCACTACCAATTACATCCTCAACAAACCTCTTACCCATTAATACATCATCAAAAGACTCAACACTATTAAGGTGAACACCAACCTCCCAACCACCCCTAACTAAGTCCCAAACAACATCCCAATACTGATCAATACGGGAACCATCATCATATATAGGCCTAAAGAAGAAAGTAGACCTAACACCAAACCTCTCCTCCAAATCCATCAAGTCAGGAATACCAAAGTAAGGATTATAACCATCCCTCAAAACCCTAACAATAACATCCTCATCAAACCTAGACCTCCTAACCAAAATATGATCAACACCAGGACCCCACCTAGGCCAATCAACATCATGAGTCAATATTAAATTAAATCTATGTATTGTTTTCATTCCCAAGGATTTTAAGCTAGGAGTTAAAAAATAAATTTGAGTTGATGATTAGCCTCAGGGGATCCTACTGAGAATGAAGATAATATTACTATTTAGTGCCTTGTTTATAACTTATTATAGATTACTGTTCGAGGTTTACTTACACCAACAAATAAATCTGCAATGTCCTTACCTCACTTATTTTTTTATTTATATTACATTGTCACATATATTACTTATTGTCTACGTGGTATTGTTTTATGTAAGAACACTCGATAAAGCAAACACCTTAAGATTATTAATTACATGTTTACCTCTAAATACCCTTATTCCTTTCTATTTAATTCCTTTATTTTTAATTATAGCACTAATAGCTAATGATGAGTGGTTAAGAAGGGTTTTTAGATGGAAATTAATAGTATTTTCAGGAATTGATGGTTCAGGTAAGTCAACGCATAGTAAGGATACAGCTTTATATCTTATACGTGAATTTAATGTTAACGTAAGGTGCTATCATTGGTTTGAACATAAATTACTCACATCGTTATCAATACTTTACGCCAAAATACGAGGTAAGAAGATAATATTACATAAGGTAATGTGCGGTCAGGAGGTCTATACTAATGAATTTAGAAGAAAACTTAGAACAAGTAGTGCTATATTTAGACCACTTATACTGTTGCTTGATAACTGGATATTCATAGGATTTACATTATTGAAGAACTTCATCATGGGAAGATGGGTAATATGTGATAGATATTTTTATGATTATTTTATCAGGTTAAAAGTACTAGGATATCCCATACCGAAAATAATTGAATGGCTCGCCTTTAATGTTGTCCCTAGACCCCATCTATTTATAGTACTGGATGTAAATCCCATATTAAGTTATAAAAGGAGAAGCGGAGAACATCCTCTCTGGTATTACGTTCTAGCCCGTAAGGAATTTATTAAATTAGCAAAGAAACTAAATGGTATATTAATAAACACTCAAAAACCTTATGAATATGTACAAGCATACATTAATGTAACAATAAAGAAAATGACTATGTTAAATGCCGATAATAAATCTTTTAAGAGAAGGCAGTTTTAAATCTAGTTAATATGTTGGGAAGTGATTAAGAACTTATTGATTGTTTAAACCGTCAGAATAAAAACATAGATACCCTTAACTTGAACCATGAAAAATTTCTGTAATCAACTGGTAGAAAGCGATATATAGTTCGTAATTGTTATGTTAGATTAATTTATTTAAGAGGTTTAGTATTGTATTAGCAATGTCAATAGGTGTTTGTGCTTTAATTAATAAATGATTAGCTGTTTTAGCAATACTCTCATAAATCTTGCTCTGTATGCTAAGAAACGTATCAGGTGTTATCCCTGCTTTACTCATGTAATAAAGAATACTTTCGCTTAATAATTCCCGGTGCATTCTACCTATAGTTAGAAGTCTAGCTAAAGCATTCTTCGCATCAAGACTTTTCACTAAAGGACTCCCTTTCTCTATAAAGATTATTGTATCGATTTCAATGGAACTTATTAGCTTAGGGAACACCATTCTAGGTGAAATTTTGACTTCACCTTTTACCTTACCTAACAATGCTTTACTTACCCATTGCCTAATAAATAGATTAAGCTTCACTTGAGGTGGGATTTTAAGTCTCAATATTTTATGATGAAAATAAGTAAGAGTTATTGGTGTTGGATAAGAATATGCCTTCGCCTTCTCATTAATTATAATCATATCATCCGCAAGCACAGCATATTCTTTATCATTTAATGTTGACGCCAGATATAAAGTTGTAAAAGTCTTACCAGTATTCGGTGCCGCTACTAACATCACGCCACTTCCTTTGTAAGATATGGCAGCTGCATGTAGAAACGAGTAACCTTTTCTAAGTAGAATTACCTCTAAAAGCGTAAGGATAATTTTAGTAAGTTCCGGTCTTAATGATTTAATAAATGCGTACCGGGGACTTTTAATATATAATGTGATTGGGCTAACACCTTGAAATTTAAGTGTACCCCTTAACGGAATTCTCTGAAATCCTTCTTGCGGCCTATAATTAACGTAAATTCTTATGTCAGGTTCATCAATATTATCAACAAGGAAGTCATTAGGTATAATATTGAGCAAATTAGTTTCCACTTTTACTAAGTCATGTATATTATAATATTTCAGTTCATACATTCACCCACCTTAAGAATATGGTAGTAAATGCTTTAATATTATTTTTATAATTATCTTGTAATATTAGTGATCATATACTTAACTGTTACGCGTTTTGTAATTATTTATTTTCATTAAATATGGAAAGCGATTAAATTCTAAATGGTAAATAGTTAATTAAATTATTATGTGGAAATGGTCAGGCGTTCATAAACTGCTAATATTAAACTGTAAGTGAATTTAAAAATAAAGTATCACTAAAAGCAGATCTAGCAGGCATGCAAAGTATAAACTCTTAAGGTTAAGTTAATGTACTAGTGTAGCTAATTGTAGCTAATTTAAGATTAAGTAGTCATAGTTTAATGCGTTATTTATGAATTATATCAATGAAACATTCACAAACTATGATTAAAGAGTACGTCTTCATTTGCTCCTCTTCACGTTAGTAATTCTCTTAATTATTTCAGTAAATTTTTTAATGAAATATTTCTTATGAAAGTTCTGTGCTCTTTTTATTACAAGACTTGCTAATGCGCTGTGATTTTGTAAAGCCTTCTCTATAGATCTTACTGCTTCTCCTATATTCTCGTATCCAAAGCCATACCTACCCCTATCTATTATGTCGTACCAAGGACCGCCTGACTTGTGAACTACAGGTATAAGGCCAGCAGCCATGCCTTCGACGACGGCTATGCCAAAGTGTTCATTAATCATGGTATGCATGAAGACCTTAGACCTAGAATAGATTTTTAACTGTTCCTTCTTAGATATATTTTTTAGGAGTTTAACATTTTTTAACTTTAATTCACTTTTCATTTTCATTAACTTAGCATAATAGGCATTACTTACCTTACCACTATATGCACCAATTATTATAAATTCAACATCCGGTAGTTCTTTAGCCACCATTAAGGCAAGTTCATAATTTTTCTCAGGTGTATACCTACCACAAAGTACTACTCTATCCTCTCTATTCTTCGTAGCTGACACCTTAATGAAATCATCAATATTCACTGGTGGATAAAGTATCATAGCCTCAGCACCTACGTACTTTTTTATAGCTTCCTTGCTAAATTCGGAATTAGTTAGTAATATTCTCCACCTAATTCTCTTAACTAGGTATGATTGTATCTTCTCATATGGATAGAAGTAAGCTCTCCAAAATAATGACCTAGAGTACTTAATGTTTGCTGGGGCCTCCCTTGTTAAAGTAAATGTAGGAAAATGCATGTAGATTATATCAGATGAGAAAGGTAATACATCACCATGCGTATTAATAATTAAATCGCAATTACGGTCGATCTTCAAGAATGTTAGAAGCCTAGTATATATTCCAAAAGCCTTGACTCTAAAGGGAAGAACCGAAGATTCCTCGTCAGGTATTACGATATCACCTACCGTATGTCTAACTAAACTCCAGTCGGTAGGTTCAGCCGTTATCAACTTAACCTTAAAGCCCATTAATTTAAGAGCCTCAATGACGGTTAAACATACCCTCTCGCCGCCACCAACAGAATTCAACGTATTATGGATTATGCAAGCCTTCAAGCCTATCCCTACTTTTAATAACTGTGTGGGAGTAATATGAGATGATCGTAGACCACTAACTTAGCATTCCTTATAATACTTTAACATAGTCAATATTACTACATTACTATGAACATTGAGAATTCTCAGTAAAGCTACTTCATGACATCATGAGGTAGCAGATCTTCAGGATGCCTCAACTCTTCACATTCCTTATAACAATGTAGTAACCTTTGATGATAATCCCCATCAAATGCTAACACTAAATACTTAAACCTCGTATTCATGACAATAGGTGCTCCATTAATTAGCCTTAACATGAAATTAGAAAAGTTTAAACACTAGCAGCAAAAATCAACGACTTTAAACTTCCTAACAACATCCTTAGTTCTAAACTCAATATTATCCATAACCTCACTTACTCAACAACTTAAGCTAATAATTACTGACGAGGTACTACTAGATAAGGACTTATTAATCATATACTTACTTAGCTAGTTTGGACTTTAAGGTAACCTTTTACCGTAATTTACAGACTTAACTACCTCATTAATCTTCGATTTTTTATTCTTATCGTAGAGAGTAATCCCTAAATTAGTCATTCAAGAACAATCCGTAGACACTAATCACGCTAACAACATCATTAATAATTAAAGATGATTAGTACTTTCAAGTAGAGAATGATTATAGCGAGAATTGGAGCACGGTGATTGAACTCTCTATAATGTTCTCTCTATAATATTAAAGCCTTACAAATACATACTTAGCGATGAATAGACCAAACAAGTATTCTTACTTGAGGTATGTTCTCATTACTTGTGCTTACTTATAGTACCCTTTATTGACATACTTATTCCATATATTCCTTAATGCATTGATCTCTCTCCTAATACTTGAGTTCTTAATCTCCTTTAATCTCTTCTCATTACTTTCTAGTATAAACTCCCATATCTTACTTGGATATATGCTATTCATTAACTTGATCCAGAACTTTAAGATGTTCCTTAATCTTGGAGTGTTTACCCCTAATTGGAGAAAAAGCTGTAGGTACCTTAGAGATTTCATGAATTTTCTGGTAGTTCCTGGAGCCACTGTTGAATGTATATTTACATGTTTAGGCTTAAATCTCTCGATATAGTTTAAAGTGATGTTAATGAAATTATTAGTGAAGGGATGACAGATATGAAGAAATTCAATGTCGTAAGGTGTCTCCTCGAGTCTGTATAGTTCTCAATGGATTTAAATCATAGCCATAGGCGTAATAGAGATCTAACACGAGTATGAGCTCATAAATAGGTTTTTCAACCTCACCTAGGTCGGTAATGAGGACGTTAACCATAACTTAAACCCCGAAAATGTTTATGTACATAGTTAAAGAGATTTAATGAGGTAGTGTATTAATAATTCAGATTTAAATTCCAAATCATTAATTTAAAAGATGAATGAGGGTTATATATCCTTGAGGAGAGAAGTAAGGATAAGGCTTAGGTTTTCGAGTATTGTTAATTATTTAGCAATAATATATAGAATGGTCATAGCTATAGGATTTACAATAATCGTTGCTCGCAAATTAGGCATTAACGAGTTTGGTTTATGGGGTGTATTACTTTCATTGACATCCATGCTTACGACACCCACAACGTTTTGGTCGTTTTGGATTCAAAGATATCTTAGCAGGAAGGTTAAGAAATCCTTCGGAACAGGGCTTTTGTTAACATTAATCTACAATTGCATTATAACACCTATATTTATTGGTATGGGCGTACTTCTTGGATCTATTATAATTAAGTCATGTCTAGTTTATGTGCTTCTCAGCATACCATATTTCTGGCTTAACACTCTTAATGCTTATTTAACGAGGATTTTTATGGTTACTAAGCCTGAAGCTATAGGGTTTAGAGGATTTATTTACGAAACTATAAGGTTGATATTAACATTCATACTTGTTGCTTACCTTAAATTACACTTAATAGGCGCTATATTAGCATTAGAACTCGCATTATTGGTCAGTAATACATACTCCTTAATTCTACTTAAATTAGTAGGTGTACTGGAGACAGCATTTTCACGTAACCTAGTTTCTGAATGGCTCAAAGGATTCACGGTACCGCTCCTTAGCATAATATACAACTTCTTAGTGAGCAGTGTTAGGGCCTTTACATCAATAATTAGTGGTAGTGGCGTATCTGTTGCGTACTTAAATGTTGGTTTATCCACTCAAACACCAATAATCAGTGCTTCAACAGCAGCCACTCCAGCACTCTATGCTAAGATATTAAAGGGTGGAGGAAGTAGTGATATTGAAGAGGTAATTAGAATTTCTATATTTGTTAGTGCAATGCTTTTAGCACTATTCATTACTCTCTCAAAAACTATTGCATCAATATTTAATCCTAGATACGTTGATGCTTGGATAATTATTATTGTGCTAGCGATATATGCCTTTCTTGAGGGGCTTAGAGCTATATTTATGACTGTTATAATGGGTTCTGTTAAGGTTGATGTTGACGGTATTAGGAGTTTTAAGGAGTTGATTAATTCTGGTTTGTTTTATGCTCCTCTTGTTAGGGTTTTGGGTTTGGTTCTTTCTTATGTTGTTGGTGGTTTGTTAGTGATTGTGTTTTGGGGTGATTACCTGATGCAGGCTTTCGGTATTGCTTTGGGTTTACTTGTTGGTGTTTTAGTTACTATGCCTTGGTTTATTGTTAATGCTTTGAGGTCTGTTAGGTTTAGGGTGCCTTTGAGGGAGGTATGTGTTGCTGTTATTTCGGGTTCTGTTGTTGCTGCTTATCTTGTGTTTATGCGTGTTAATGAGTTAGTTGTTAGGAGTTTCTGGGTTGATGCTCCTGTGCTAGCCATACACCTCCTTGCCTCCCTAGCCATATACTTGAGTGTATGGTATGCCCTATCACCTTGGTTTAGGGGATTAACGAGGGAATCACTAAGATATCTACATAGCATCTTACATATAGAGATTGAGTAACCATAGAGATAGCTAATTCCTTAATTATTAAAACTTTAAAATTGCCGCGAGAGACATATCAAGGTTTTAAGCATGTTATTAAAAGTTGTACTGAGACACAGCTTAAAAAGGCAATACTGAATTGTTACTTATAATATAACAAATATGTTTTTAATTAACCTAAATAATACAAGGGTTATCCATCAGTAACTCTTCCTAAACTGTTAAGGAATTAGCAATTAGTATATCTAATGACGTTAGATAGTAATTTACTACTTAAGGGACTTTAATTCGTTAAGAGGGCATATCTTTAATGGATTAGGGAGAAGTTGGAATTCTTTATTACCATCTATAAGGTAACCTCATTATGAAATAAGCACTCATATTAGAGTCCCTAAGAGGGGTTATCCCAGGATTTCATCTTTCGAGAGGTATAGAGCAATTGCCGTTAAGCTGAACATACTTCGTCCAGTTGATGTATAGAGTCATTAAGATTAAGACTAAATTTATGATTGCTAAGATGTTTAAGCCATTAAAAAGTACAACCCGTAATAGTAAAGGAGAAATGTCCTATAAAGCTACTAACATCTAAGCCAGAGCTATCAGAGTTAAGTTAGGTTACGATCTGATCGTCAATAAATACAATATCACTAACTAAAACTAAAGCTCTTAAGTAAGACAAGCAAGTGATTCATGAATACATCCCAATAAAACTAAAAGGAAATTATGTAGATGTATTAAGAACAGCTGACTAATACATTTATCCATATATTCTTTATTTTGACCAATTACATAATCCATAGTGAATCTTTAATAAAACGTGACAAACATACAATCATGGGAGTGTAATTGCGAGCGTGTGTTGTTCATAATACATTGAATGGTGTTGGTGGTGGTGAAAGGGTTTGCTTAACAGTTATTGAGGCTTTAAAGTCAATGGGGTTTAGGGTATCTTTAATAACAACGGAGCCTACGGACTGGGATAGAGTTTTAAGGACTACGGGAACTCATGCTAAGCCTGATAAGGAGATCCATCTCCCATTTAGGCTTAGGTACTTCGGTATATATATGAGGTTAGCTACGGTACCACTACTGGGTCTTGAGAGGGGGAAGTGCAATATAGTAGTTAATACGCATGGCGACTTACTTCCAGTATCCTCAAATGTATTATACATGCATTACCCAACATTCGCACTTTTGTGGGAGGGTAAGGCAAACATTAAGTACGTGAAGTCTCTATTTTGGAGAATATACTTTTACCCCTACGTATGGATTCAGAGAAGGCTTGCTAGAAGGGTGAGATGGAGGAAATTACTAACTAATTCAGAATTCAGTAAGGAAGCTATTAAGAAGTATATGGGTGTTGATGCAGAGGTTCTCTACCCCCCGGTAGACATTAATGAGTTTCTTAAGGTTTCTGAAAGTAAGGATAGAGAGGATAGGGTTATATCTTGTGGTAGGTACACACCGGAAAAGAACTATGAGTTCGTACTTAAGATAGCTAGGGAATTACCGCATATAGAGTTCGTAATAATAGGTGCTTATTCAGGCAAAGTAAGTAGTACCTACTACTCCAAGTTGGTAAGGATGAAGGAGAAATTAAGCTTAAGAAATGTCAGACTCTTAAGGAACGTACCGAGAGATGAGCAACTAAAGATATACTTTAGGTCTAAGGTGTTCCTTCATGCAATGACTGGAGAGCACTTCGGTATAGCTGTGGTTGAGGGCATGGCTGCCGGACTAGTACCTGTAGTCCATAGGTCTGATGGTCCTTGGTACGACATAATAGATAGGGGTAGGTATGGCTTAGGTTACTCAGATATTGAGGAATCTGTGAGAGCTGTTGAGGAGGCTCTAAGGGGATACAGCAACCTTAGGGAGAGAGCAGTTGGGAGATCCCTGATGTTCCATAGGGATAGGTTCATGGAGGAGTTTAAGGAGGTGGTTAAAGAGCATGTTAGCTCTTGAGGTCGGTGTAGGCACTAATAGGTCGTATCCGTTCAGACCTAAGACACCAGTAAACTACATGCCAGTATTCCTAGATGTTGAGGAACCCTCAGAAGAGCTTAGGGATTGGTGGTGGGTTCTCGGTGATGCTGGATACCTACCCTTCAGGGACTGTGTTTTCGACCTGATCGTAGCGTCACATGTGATAGAGCACCTAGTAAATCCCGCAAAGTTCCTGATGGAATGCTGGAGAGTTCTAAAGAGGGGTGGCATACTGGAGCTTAGGACACCCAACTTCTTGAGCGTCAATAGTAGGGCTGACCCGACACATAGGCAGGTATTCAACATTTTCAGGCTCTACAGAATGCTTAAGAGACTAGGCTTTAAGGTGGTACTAGAGCATAGTGTAGGCTCGCTCATAAAGCCTAAGCTCTTTAGGGCACTACTTAGTTACGCCATTAACTTCCTATGTGATGAGCTGAGTGTGAGAGGTGTAAAGGTGTGAGAGTGCTGATACTAGCTATTGACTGCTCAGACTACAGGCTTGTGGATAGGTTTGGTCTAGACGCTTTTGAGCAGAGGGTTTAGGGCACCGTAGATGTCTCTGTATTTAGGGAGTACAAACTCCTAACACCAGTAATCTGGACCTCATTCTTTACAGGGAAGCTACCCGAGGTGCACGGAGTTCCGCATTGGTGGACTTGGGGTGGGTTACTAGATAGGATCAGGTACTACTCACTATTTAAGTGGGTGAAAGGGAAGAGAGGAATCCTTGAGAAACTGGGCTTTAAGCCGAGACTGGTTGACAGAACCCATATCAGGTCTAGTACAATATTCGATGTTGTTAGGTCTTCAATACCGCTCTTCATACCCGCCTATAACGACCTTGAATGGTACCACAGAGAGTACAGCAAGGCGTTAAGGAGTAGTGCAAAGAAGCTTGAGGACGTAGTTCTTAGAGTGCATAAAATGAAGCCTGATGCATTATAAGCCGTGAATGGAAACTACTTATGGTGTGGTTTGATGCGATTGATTTGTTCTCACACATGTACTACCCTCACAGGTTGGAGAGGGTTGAGCGGATTTACAGGCTCGTAGCACTTTAGGTAAGGAAGATAACCAAGTACACACCTCCAGATACGCTAATACCGATAGGAGCGATCACGGCATAGACGAGAATGATTTACATTACCCAACAGCCTTTTGGTCACTAAACAAAGAAATAGTATGGAGACTCAACAAGATAACAGACTTCTACGAATTAATCCTAAGGATCACCAATAATGGTTAGGGCTAGAGTCTTTATTTATAGGTAGGTAAGTATAGAGTAGCGGTTATTAAGTGCCCTAGACTTAGGTCATGTACACAATTCTGTAGTACCTACTACAGGTACGAGGAGGAAGTAGACGTTGTTGTGTGTAGCGATAAGGGAGGTAGCCCCTAATGCCGTATCTGAGTACTTAAGGATTAAGAATCTAATCAAAAAGATAAGAAGGGATAGAGCTACACCTTCCTTCTAATAAACCTTCTCTTAACGAATTTTCTTATTAATTATTACTATGATACATATTATTGTTCTCCTTATTGGCAGCACCATAGTATGACTATGAATGTTATGATCAATACCCTAATATGAAAGTATTATGAACTTAAATATGATAACATCGGTTTCTTCATAGAGGACGTAACTAATGTATAATATTTAATAGTGTATAGAGTCGCGGACATTCATACAGATATCTAAGTATTGGTGGCTTTTAGCTACTCTAACGTATAGTTCAAGTAACAATCGAGTTGAGAACTTACAGGACTTCTCTTAAGCAAGGTCTATGTATCATCAATTATTGTGACCTAATCAACACTTATTCCTGGATTCTTAATATAGGATGAATCATAACCGATTTTGTTATTCATTCACTAGGCTTACCTTTAAGCTTTTGGAAACCATAAACATTAACAAGGATAACAAATATTAGTTCAATATAGACTATACAAGATACTTGTTCTTAATGTAGAAATATAATTTTCAAAAGCTTATGCATTTATTAAAAATCATAGTGCAATTATTGCATAGATGAAATTACTAATTATTGAGTGTTTTAATTTAATTTAATTACTTATCTAAAGTGTTTCTTTATGTTGTAGTCGTCTCTAAGGATTATCCCATTACTTACTGCCTCCACAGCTATAAGGTTTCTCTTTCTAAGTAGTGTGAGGAATTCTTTTGGTGTTAGGGGGATTACTTCGTATCCTGGTGGGTAATCTATGGATTT
>Ga0190313_1000029_pt1 | contig 109999 bp, 104 predicted proteins | sample 4870071011_MG_FD_169989 | JGI IMG/M metagenome (GOLD analysis project Ga0190313, IMG submission 169989) | Hydrothermal vent sediment bacterial communities from Southern Trench, Guaymas Basin, Mexico - 4870-07-10-11_MG | ecosystem: Environmental > Aquatic > Marine > Hydrothermal vents >...
ACTACTATATATGTTATACTGAGGTTAAGTGAGTTATGCCTTTAGGCGGTTATACAGGTAAAATCCTAAGAGTTGACCTATTTAAGGAGAAGCTCTACATCGAAACCCCTCCTGAGAAGGTCTTAAGAAACTGGATTGGCGGTAGAGGTCTAGGTGTTTACCTACTACTTAAGGAGCTAAACCCGAAGGTTGACCCCTTAAGCCCTGAGAACAAGATAATCCTACTGACAGGTCCCGTAACAGGTACTGGTTACCCAATGAGCGGCCGTTGGTGCTCAGTAACTAAGAGCCCATTGAGCGGTACCATACATGACTCACAAAGCGGTGGTAAGTGGGGTCCTGAGCTAAAGTTCGCTGGTTTTGACGCCATAATCGTTGAGGGCGCCGCTGAGAAGCCTGTATGGTTATGGATCTATAACGGTAAGGCTGAGTTAAGGGATGCTAAGCACCTATGGGGAAAGGACGTACATGCGACTACCGACATGATTATTGAGGAGATGAAGGCTGAGATAGGTGACGATGCTAGGAACATTAAGGTAGCTTGTATAGGACCTGCAGGTGAGAACCTAGTTAGGTTTGCTGCTATACTCAACGATAAGAATAGGGCGGCTGGCAGGGGCGGTCATGGAGCTGTTTTAGGTTCTAAGAGGCTTAAGGCTATAGCTGTTAGGGGTACTCAGAAGCCTAAGCCAGCTAAGGAGGATCTATTTAGGTCAGCTATCGCTAAGGCTATGGATAAGATAAAGAAGAGCCCAGTAACGAGTCAAGCATTACCTGCTTACGGCACTGCAGTCTTAGTCAACATAATCAATAGGCATGGCATATTCCCAACAAGGAACTTCCAGACAGGTGTCTTTCCAGGCGCCGAGAAGATTAGTGGAGAAAGAATGGCTGAAACCATACTAATTAAAGAGAAGGTACGTGAAGAAGCCTGTTGGGGCTGTCCGGTAGGCTGTGCCAGATACACTAAGGTGACCACACCACCATGGACTGGTGAGGGCGGAGGCCCTGAGTATGAGACCATCTGGGCCTTTGGCTCACAGACAGGTGTTGATAACTTAGAGGCCATTGCTAAGGCTAACTTCTTATGTAATGAGTTAGGTTTAGACACGATTAGCATGGGTCACGTTATAGGAACGTTCTTCGAGCTTATTGAGAAGGGTAAGATACCTGCTGAGAAGCTACGTGGTTTAAGAGTTGGTTGGGGCTCTGCTGAGGCAATAGTTGAGTTAACATGGAGGACTGCTTATAGGTCAGGTATTGGTGACGAGTTAGCTGAGGGTGCCAAGAGATTAGCTGAGAAGTATGGAGCCCCTGAGGTCGCTATGGTGGTTAGGGGTCAGGAGTTACCTGCCTACGACCCAAGAGGCGCTCAAGGCCACGGCCTAGCCTACGCAACCAGCAATAGAGGTGGGTGTCACTTAAGAGCATACATGATTAGCCCTGAGGTATTAGGTGTGCCGCAACTAGTAGACAGGTTCGCTACTGAGGGTAAGCCAAAGATGGTTAAGTACTTCCAGGACGTATCCGCTGTTGTTGATAGCATGGTGATATGTAAGTTCTCAACATTCGCTATATGGGTTGATGACTTCGCTGATGCATTAACATCAATAACAGGCTGGGAAATCACACCCGCAGAGATTGAGAAGATAGGTGAAAGGATATACACGGCTGAAAGAGCATTTAACGTTTTAGCCTTCGGTGATGGTAGGGCTTACGACACCCTACCTAAGAGGTTACTAGAGGAGCCAATGCCCGAGGGACCAAGCAAGGGCCATGTAGTAAGGCTCCACGAAATGCTTGATGAGTACTATAAGCTACGTGGATGGAAGGAGGGTAGGCCAACTAGGGAGAAGCTTGAGGAGTTAGGGCTTAAGTGGGTAGCTGACTTACTTGAGGAGGAGGGCCTGCTTCCTGAGTAATGGAGTAATTACTTTAAGGTAGGCTAACTAAATGAAACTTTTTCTTTAAATATCGCATCCACCTTAAGTTTCTTATCTTAAAATTCTTAACTCAAAAACTTTAGAATTCGGTGAGGGACTCTGCTTTGCGTATCAAAGTAAGGGTGTATGCATTCTTGAGAAAGAAGTTAGGGTGGGACGAGAAGGTGATTGAGCTTGATGACGATGACGCTAGGTTAGGTGATGTTATTTCTTCAATACCTATGCTTAATGAAGTAATAACCAGTGATGATGATTTGAAGGATTACATGGTATTAGTTAATGGTTTAAATGCCTTAATGCTAAGCGGACTTAGTACTAAGATTAAAGATGGGGATGAAATAGACATCTTCCCTCCAGCCGCTGGTGGTTAGGTGTTTTATATGGATGAAGAATATATTAAGAGGGAAATATGTAGGGTTATGAAATCATTATATGATAGAGGTTTAGTAACTGCGCTTAGTGGCAATGTAAGTGCCAGATTACCTAACACGGAGGCTTTTTGGATAACCCCTAGTGGGTTATTTAAGGGTGGACTAAAACCTCAAGACTTAGTTAAGCTTGATCTAAATCTAAACATTATTGAGGGAACTAATAGGCCATCCATTGAGGCGGGGTTACATGCAGCAATATATAAATTAAGACCTGACGTGAACGCCATTGTCCATGCGCATAACCCTATGGCAACGGCTTTAGCTACATTAGGGTATGAACTAGAGCCGTTAAGTGCGGAAGCTGAGCTTTTAGTAGGGCAAATCAAGATAATTCCTTACGCACCTCCAGGTAGTAAGAGGTTAATTAAAATTATAGAACAGCATGTTGAGAATAACGTAAATGCTTTTATCTTAGTAAGACATGGTGTTTTAGGATTAGGTAAAACCTTGGTAGAGGCTGAAGAAGTGGTTGAATGCCTTGAAGATTTAGCAAAAATGAATGTTCTTAAGTTATTATTGAAATTTTTAAGATAATGGCTCTTTAAATTATTAAGCTCGTTATCAAATATAAATAATAGGGTAGAGGTGCTATCGCACATCCCTACTAACACTATACTTATAGAAATAGCTATTTGCGCTGCAATGATTCCCGCACTCATCGCTGTATTCTATATACTCATTAAATCTTTACCTTACTACAGAGGTTCAGTAATTAAATATTTAATCTATGCGCTTTTCGCACCAGCCATAGCAACGCTATTCTATGCGGTCACAACCTTAATTATAGATTTATTTTACAGTGGTGCAGAATTCTCCATTAATAATGTAAGTGAGCTAACAAGTATTTATGGTGAAGCAACAACTGCATGCACTCTCTATGTAGTAGCCTACTTCATATGGAAATTTAGGCCTTTAAGAACCACGCATAAAGCACTAAGAGCTACTTATGAGGCAATAATAAAGGAGACCTCACCACTAACTACTCCTTGTATTCCTCACTTAATTATAATCAATAGATTCGTAAAAGACCCAAAAGTAAGAAGTACGATATCTTACACGGCAGGAAGAGCAACAGGCTACGTACTAGCTTCAAAACTAAAAGGCCTTCCTCAAAGCCTATGGACCTTAACCACCAATGTAAGTAAATCCATAGGTTTAAAACTAACTCTTAGAGTAACCAATGAATCAAGAATTATTAGTTTTGACCTACCTTCTCACATCTTTTCATTAGGTGATGTAGAAGCAATAACGTACTATTTGAAAGGTATTTATGAAGCCTCTCTTAATGAGCTTTTCAATCAAAACGTTAATGTGCGCTTCAATATAGAATTAGCTAGCAATAAAAGGTATAACGTAATACTTAAGTTTTAGGGTGCCTAACCATAGCTTACGAACTAATCAAAAACTTATACGAAAGAAACCCAGCCTCTAAAAAATTAATGTACCTCATAAAGAATCTTAGCAGTATCTTAAATTTGGATCATGTTGGGATTATGGATTTCTGCGGTACACATGAATGGACAATAACGCATTATGGATTAAGAAGCTTGATGCCCGACCCAATAAGACTCATTGCAGGGCCTGGGTGCCCTGTATGTATAACTCCTGCGCATTATGTTGATGAGTTAATAAAGCTATGTATGGATGGGGTTCACGTACTGACCTATGGTGATACGTACAGGTTACCAGGCAGTTCAGATAAGGTTAGGTCATTAGCTCATGCCAAGTCCTTAGGTGGTAAGGTGACCATAGTGTATAGCGTGCTTGACGCTATTAAGAGAGCTAAGGCTAATCCTAATGAAGAATTTGTGTTCTTCGCTGTAGGCTTTGAAACTACAGCACCATCTACGGCTTCACCTGTATATAGAGAGGTCATACCTCGTAATCTTAAGTTACTAATAGCTCATAGATTAACTCCTCCTATCATTAGGTATCTATTTGATATTGTACCTGAGGTATCACTGCAGGGAGTTATAGCACCAGGGCATGTATCTACGATAATAGGTGCTAGTGCGTGGGAGTTCATTCCGAGAGAATACAATGTGAGCGCTGTCGTTGCTGGATTCGAGCCTATGGATGTCCTTATAGCCATATACTTAATTATAAAAGACTTGATTGACGGTAAGCCTAAACTCCATAATGAGTATGGGAGAGCCGTAAGTTATGAGGGAAACTTAATGGCTAAGACAATGCTTAATGAAGTATTTGAGGTTATTGACGCCCCATGGAGGGGTATAGGGGTCGTAAGATCATCTGGATACGTACTTAAAGACAAGTTTAGAGTTTATGATGCTGCCTTCGAATACGGTATAGATTTAACGAAAGACGTAGATTTAGCCTTACCTAAAGGTTGTAGGTGTGGTGAGGTTGTTTTAGGTAAGGTGGAACCTACGCAATGCCCCTTATTTATGAAGGTGTGTACACCAAGAAACCCTTATGGCCCATGCATGGTTAGTATTGAAGGTACTTGCAGAATATGGGCTGAGCATGGTGGTTACGTAATTAAGAACTTAAACATTTAGTAGGTGTTTAATAATTGTAAGTACTTAGGTGTTCTATATGATTACGGTGGCTTTAGGGTCAACAAATAAAGCCAAAATAGCTGGTGTTGAGAAAGCGTTTAAAAAGTTCTTCCCCAACGTTAGGGTAACTCCAGTAAAAGTTGAAAGCGGAGTTCCTAATCAACCATTAAGTCTTGAGGAAACTTATAAAGGTGCTTATAATAGGGTAATGAACCTGCGTAAGAGAGTAAAGGCGGACTTCTATGTAGGTGTTGAGGCCGGAATATTTGGTTTTAATGGTAGGTTTCTTGATGTGCAGGTAGTAGTCGTGTTTGATGGTGAGAAATGGGGGGTAGGGTTCAGTCCTGCTTTTGAGGTACCTGAGAAATTCTTAAGAGATTTACGGGGAGGTGAGGAATTAGAGAGTGTTGTAGATAGGCATTACGGTACTAAGGATGTAGGTGAAGATATAGGCTTCATAGGGCTATTAACGCGTGAGGTAGTGACAAGGATTGACCTAACCTATATGGCTACAGTCATGGCCTTAGTACCTTTCATTAATAAGGATCTATACCTAACTTAGGAATTAACTCGATAAGCTCACTCACCTCATTAATTACGTAGTCGGGTGGTGGTTTAACCTCCTTACGTGCACCATGGGTTACTAAAATAGCTATGCAACCCATTTCCTTAGCTGGCTTGATATCATAGGGAGAGTCCCCAACAACGCATCCAGAAGTGGGTAATACGTTTAACTCCTTAAATGCCTTAATGAATATCTCTGGGTGTGGTTTACCCTTAGACACCTTGTCCCCGGGTATGACCGCATCAAATAAACCATTAAGTCTGAAACGTCTTAACACTATACTTAAGGTTTTTGACGGCGTTGAAGACGCTAGACCCAACTTAAGACCTAGGGCTCTCAACGTCCTTAAAGTAGGTATTACGTCGGGGTATATCGTTATATATCCCTCCTTTAGAAGCTTTATGTACACCTCATCTTTGATTTTCTTAAACTCTCTGTACTTAGTCAACGCCCCATTACCAAATAATCTTCTTATGATTTCATAGCCTGGTAAACCTATCATGTTAATCAGTACCTCATACTTAACCCCCTCATACCCTAAATGATTAAATGCCTTGAGCCATGCCATTGCATGGGCTCTAACACTATCAATTAAGGTACCATCTAGATCAAATACTACAGCTTTTACCAATGACGTAACCTCAGAGAATACTTACTGAAAGTTAACTATATTTTTGCTTCTTAATTGCGGTAATGCATGTATGATCTTGGTTGATTAAACTGTTTAAATCGCTATTCATATGGTTTAAAATGCGTGTTGCTACATTAAAAAATTTTTAAGCACTTCACACGATAGTATAAGTGTGATTAAAATGAGCACAGAGTTTAGTGGCGCCCCATACGAGAATGACCCGACCTATCAAATGGCTGTTAAACAGTTAAAGGATGCTGCCCAACTCCTAGGGTTACCTGATGATGTTGTTGAGGTTTTAAGACACCCAGAGAGAATTCTTGAGGTCAAGATCCCTGTAAAGCTCGATAATGGCAAGATAGCCGTCTTCATCGGCTGGAGATCACAGCACAACAGTGCCCTAGGTCCTTACAAGGGCGGTATCAGGTACCACCCCAACGTAACGATGGGTGAGGTGGTAGCCCTATCGATGTGGATGACATGGAAGAACGCATTGGCCGGGATCCCCTACGGTGGTGGTAAAGGCGGTATTAGGGTTGATCCGAAGAAGCTATCACCACGTGAGTTAGAGGATTTATCAAGGAAGTACTTCGCGGCCATCGCTGACATTGTGGGTGAGGACCTAGACATACCAGCCCCAGATGTTTATACTAACCCACAGATAATGGCTTGGTACTTCGATGAGTTCAGCAAGATAAAGAGGTATCCAGCTTGGGGTGTAGTGACTGCTAAGCCACCATTAGTCGGCGGACTATACGTTAGAGCGATCTCAACGGGCTACGGTACTGCGCTAGTCGCCAGGGAGGCTGCTAAGATTTTATGGGGTACTGTCGAGGGTAAGACGGTGGCTGTTCAAGGCTTTGGTAATGTAGGTAGGTACGCAGCTAAGTACTTAGCTGAGTGGGGCGCTAAAGTCGTAGCTGTTAGTGACAGTAAGGGTGCTGTATATAACTCTAAGGGCCTAGACATAGCTAAGTTATTTGAGGTTAAGGACAGGACAAGAACAGTCATTAACTATCCAGACGCTGAGAAGAGGATAAGTAACGAAGAACTGCTCGAGCTAGATGTAGACATACTAATACCTGCCGCCATCGAGAACGTAATTACCGAGAAGAATGCTGATAGGGTAAAGGCTAAGATAATCTCTGAAGGCGCTAACGGCCCAACAACGCCTGAGGCTGATATTATACTGCATAAGAAGGGCACTATAGTCATACCTGACATATTAGCTAACGCTGGTGGCGTAACAATGAGCTGGATTGAGTGGAGCCATAATAGGATGGGTTGCTGGCTAACTGATGAGGAGGCACTAAACAGACTTGATAGGAAGATGACTCACAACTTCCATGAAGTTTACAAGGAGTGGCAGAAGAAGTATTCTGACAAGCCTATGAGGGTAGCTGCGTACGCCATTGCCGTCGATAGAGTAGTTAGGGCTATGAAGCTAAGGGGCTGGATCTAAAAGTAGCTATTTAAGTATAAGGATAAATGATTAAGTAATTACGCAATAACCATTAACCATATTTTTAAAGAACTACTTTCCCTTCCTCTCTTACATCACTTGTTACCTCCTTAAACGGTAGTATGATGGCGTTTCTGGCTATGAATACTTCATCATCTATAACAACCTCATCCCCTAGTACAACACCATCCTCAATCCTTACCCACTTCCCTATAAACGACTTCTCACCGATGATTGAGTCACCTATGACTACTGAGTCGTCTATTAACGTACCCATCATCACTATAGACCCTTTAATTCTGCATGAAGTCCCTATCCTTACTGCCTCATTAATTACTGTCAGGGGTCCTAACTTACTTCCACGACCTACAATAACGTTCTTACCTATGAATGCAGGGTTAATTATCTCTACATCATCACCTATCTCAGCCGTTTTATCTATGTATCCGTTAGGGTAAAGCTTCTTCAGTGCCATGTAATTTGCTCTCCTATAATCTATAGGGACGCCTATATCACTCCATATACCCTCATGAACATATCCATAAACATCACCTACCTCAAGTAACTTAGGTATTAAGTGGAGGGATATCTTTGATGGATACTTACTAGGTATGTACTTAATTACCTCAGGCTCGAATACATATACACCAGCATTAACTATGTTTGAAGGAGGTCTCTCCTTAGGCTTCTCAATAAAGCTCTTTACCTTACCCTCATCATCTAGTACCACAACACCGTACCTTAATGGATCCTCAACCTTAGCTAAGGCTAATGTAGCTATCCCTCCCTTCTTCTTATGGTAATTAATTAGGTCTAGAAGATTTAGATCACTGAAGACATCGCCATAAATAGTTAAGAATGTCCCCTCGATCTCGCCTCTTTCGAAAGCTAATCTTAAAGGCCCTGCATCACCTAAAGGTTTAGACTCTTCAAGATACCTAATGTTAACGTTATAGGTAGATCCATCACCATACCTACTCTTTATTAAGTGGGAAAGGTACCTTACAGATAATATTACGTCTTTTATACTCGCCTTCTTAACTCCCTCTATGATCCAATCAAGTAGGGGTTTATCTAATATAGGTAGTAATGCCTTAGGCTTCGTCAGGGTTAGAGGTCTTAAACGCGTGGCGAACCCCCCAGTGAGTATTAAGGCTATAACCATAGCTTAAACCCTATATCTACTAAAAAGTTAAGGTAATTAAAATAGTGGAACGATTTTGCTAATTAAGGGTTTTAATCCCTTATCTAACTCCTTAGGTATTACACCCCTCATTAGGTAATTATCGATGCCTGGTATGTAAGGAAGTTCTGCTAGTACTTGGAATTCCTTACCTAACCTTAACTCACCTAACCTTATGACAGCGTTACCGTACTTCATGTAAGCCATATTGATCACCAAACCAATAATTTCCTCTCCAAGCTCCTTGAGTAGGGTCATATACTTTTTAACAACTTCTGCAGAAATTATTGATGGATTTGTAATAACTAAATGGCCCCTCTTAACATTAGCCTTCCTCACTAACTTAATTATTGTTAGTAACTCATTACTAAACCCTGGTGGTAGGTCGATAATCACGTTCTTGGACTTCCAGTTAGTTAATGTTAGAATCTCCTTTATCACGTAATCTTTATAATGTCCTCTTAAAGGTGCTGGTTTGTCTTCAATAAAAAACTTAAGGGACATCACCTCAAGTCGGTTATTATATTCGTAGGGTTTAAACCCTTTTTCACTCTCCTTGACTACGTAATTAATACCTAATAGTGAAGGTATTGAAGATCCATGCAGGTCTAGGTCTAAGAGAAATATCTCTTTCCTCATTGAACTAAGCTTTAATGCTAGTAATGTAGAGATTACAGACTTACCTACACCTCCCTTACCAGCACCTACCATCAACACGTAATTACATCTACTTAACTTATCTATAATGACCTCCTCACGAAAATCACTCATACTCAATGCTTAACACCTCAAGCCCTTGACCTTTAATTACCTCAAAATCTAATGAATTACATTTAGGGCATCTTATGAAAACGTTAGCTAATGCAGGTATATAATGTATTGGGTTATCACACTCAACAACGTCCCCACATAACCCCCTCAAAACCTCATCCCTAATTTCACCCCATCTCCATACATGACCACAGGCATTGCATTTAAATATAGTCTCCTCCTCCTTAAACTCAAATTTAACGTCGTCAAGACCGTAAACGCCTGCTAACGTAACTATGTTATCTTTAAGTAAGTCCTTATCCACTTGCGCTAACTGACCAATACCTAAAATCACTCTACGTATCCTAACATTATTTCTTACCGCATAGTTACTTAGCGCTTTCAATAAAGCATCAGCAAGGCTTAACTCATGCATTAAGTCACCACCTGCCTCTTTCGTTAGTAAGGTGAAAGGATTAATTAAGTTATTGTCTATATCTTCTAAGTATATCACCGAACCTAGTTAGGATTACTAACGCCTTTACACATTCCTCAGGTGACTTAAAAACCGGTATCCTTAACTCCCTCTCTATCTCTATAGACCACTTCTCAGTATACTCACCGCCTGGAGCTATCATTAGCATGGGTTTCTCCGTCTTTTCGATTATCTCCTTCATGCCCTCTATGAACTCCTTAGGGTTAAATGCTGGTGACTGCATAATAGTGATTATGATTATTGAGTCAACGTTATTATCATTCATAACTATCTTTATGGACTTAATGTAGCGTTCTGCAGGTGCATCACCCAGTATGTCCACAGGATTGTATGGTGATGCTGCTTCAGGCAGTACATTCCTTAACTTCATTATAGTGCCATCATCTAATCTAGCCATAATAAGTCCCGATGAAATTACCTCATCCGTAGTTAGTACTCCCGCACCCCCACCGTTAGTCACTATGGCTACCCTATGACCTGCTGGAGGTGGCTGCATTGATAAAACCTTAGCTGCCATTATGAGTTCAGTAATGTTGTTAACTATTAAAGCACCTGACTGTCTAAGGGCAGCATCATAAACTTCGTAAGTACCAGCTAACGAGCCTGTATGACTGGTTGCGGCCTTAGCTCCATACTCAGTCTTACCCGCCTTTAAAACCACTACAGGCTTTCCTCTCTCCACAGCTTTCTTTACCGCCCTCATGAACTTTCTACCATCACGCACGCCCTCAATATATGCCGTAATCACTTTAGTTAATGGATCATCAGCTAAGAATTCTATAAGGTCTGACTCATCAACATCTGCTGCATTGCCATAGCTAATGAACTTACTTAACCCTATCCTAGCCATAGTCAGCCAGTCAAGAAGGGCCGCACCTAAAGCGCCGCTCTGAGAAATAAAAGCTACATTGCCTGGTGAGGGCTTACCTTGCCTATCGTTAGGGTTAAATATGGTGTCAAGACCTGAATAGGCATCATATATACCTAAGCAGTTAGGTCCAACTATCCTAATACCCCACTTCCTAGCAGTCTCTACGACCTCACGTTCCCTCCTCTCTCCTTCAGAACCTATCTCCCTGAACCCAGCGCTAATTATTATGGCTGCTCTAACGCCTATCCTCCCAAGCTTATCCACAATATCCCTCACGAACCTAGCAGGTATAGCTATAACAGCTAAGTCAGCACCCTCCTTAACCTCAAGAACATCCCTATAGCATTTAAGTCCAAATACCTTATCGTACTTTATGTTTACTGGGTATATCTTACCTTTAAACCTAGTGAGTAAGTTCTCTATAATAGCCCTTCCAATAGTTCCAGGCTTCTCACTAGCACCTACAACAATTACGGACTCCGGATTGAAGAACCTGTCTAAGCTCAATTAGACCTACCACTTAGGTAATTAAGGATAGCTATAATAAAGACTTTCATATTTAAGCTACTTAATCAACGTTAAATCGTTAAGTATCTCAATAGCGTTCTTATACCTATCTACGGTAGTTAATGATAAGCATTTCTTTATAATTGACCTATATTCCTTAACTTCCACTTGACTTAGTAGATTCTTTTCTTCCTTAGCAAGTACGTCACCTATTATCTTCATATCACCCTCTACGTCCTTAAAGGCTAGTGAATCGACAACTTCACTAAGTTCCCTTACATAATTACTTACCTCTTGAGTAATGTACCTTTCAGGCTCATCAATTAATGCACTTACACTGAATCTCTTAGCTATTACGTAATTAAGTGCTAATCTAGTAAATAACGGCTTACTAGTTAATGTGTAGTACATCAACATTCCTAAGCTATAAACGTCAGACCTTGCTGTATACCAGCCATTACTCACTATGGTCTGAGGGTCTATATACCCTAAATTAATTATCACAGAGTTATCTCCTTCACTTACGGTTAGCGAATTAATTACCTTAATACCTAGCTTACCTTTCTTGGTGGTTAACATTATGTTATCGGGGGATATATTGCCGTGAACATACCCCAGCACATGGAGGTAGGAGATAGAGGTGGTTAATTCGGTCATAACTCTTTTCACGAATGATATACTCATATTCTTAACTGTTTTTGAAGCCCTAGATAGGGGTATACCATCAATAAATTCTGATATAATTACTGGAGGCAAATTAATGTACTCAGTAATATTGTCATAAGAATCTTTAGGAATTATGAAACCCAGAATTCTTTCTAAATTACCTTTAGCAGTAAATATATCCTTAGCTAATTCTGTACTTACTTCCTTTCTCTCTAAAATCCTTGAGAATTCATGCTCATCCATAGATGTAATCCTTAAGAATGATATAGTATTCCTTAACATCATACTCATGAAGTTTAATGATTTATTTAAGGCTAGCGGTCTATTATTAAGCGATAATTCCCTAAGTATCTTAACTAAGTAATTAGACCCTCTTCTCTCTCCAAGAAATATGTAATATAAGGGATCGTCGGGGTTTACTAATTTGGATAACTTAAAGCCATAAAGCTCCTTACCTATCCACGCTAATGGTGGTTTAATACTCTCTATTTCTTTCTTTATTTTATTAAGCACTTCATTAATATTTCTGGGTAAGATATCTAACGGGATTTCGTACGCATATATTAAACACTCAGTACCCTCTATATTCCCTAAGACGGAAAAACCAGTGATCCATTTACCCGAAACCCTCGCCGAGCAACATACAATTACGTTAAGGTAAGTAAGTATATGGACCTCAATCCCTTTACCTCTTATTCTAATGTATATAGGTTTATCCATCTTTATAAAACGTTTTAGAACGGAATCTAACCTGAACGAAGGGGTTCTATCGAAATATATAAGGTTACCATAAAGAGTTAGTTTTGTAAGTAGGATTATGTCCGTAAATGCTTTGCCCACATCCTCTATATCTTTGTAGAGACTCATATAGACACTTCTGATAAGATACTCCTTACTTTTATCTAATTACTTAAGATTATAAATTAATTTTGCCTGGTATTACCACATTAATCTAAAACTTTAATAGTGATTCATTAATGTAAGTTTAAAATATTCTGATGTATTTCATTTAGGGGGGTAATTTGGTTAAGGTACCCGTAAAGCTTGTGTCTTGGGATGAGATTGTTGAGTGGTCTAGGGGTTTGGCTAGGAAGATTAAGGAGTCTGGCTATAAGCCTGATGTAGTGATTGCCATAGCTAGGGGTGGTTACGTACCTGCTAGACTCATATGTGATTTCCTAGGTATCGATAACCTAATCTCCATTCAGTCACAACACTGGACTGAAGCGGCTAAGAAAGCTGAAAGGGCTTTAATTAAGTTTAAGTATAAAATAGACCTAAGCGAGTATAGGGCTTTACTAGTTGACGACATAGTCGATACTGGCGAGTCTCTTATCCTCGCACGTGACTTCATACTTAAGGAGTGGAAGCCTATAGAGCTAAGGATAGCTGCACTCCAATGGATTTCTCCTGTAGCTAAGTTAAAGCCTGACTACTATTACATAGAAGTAAAGGAGTGGATATGGTTCCAATACCCATGGACTAGGGCAGAGGACGTACGTCAGTTCATTAAAAGAATATTTGAGGAGGAGGGTAAGGTTAAGGAACTATGGAGCTTTGATGAAATAGTCAATAAATTTAGGGAGTGGTATGGTATAGATGTCGATAAAGTCTATTACATTGATGCCCTTGAAGCGCTTGCAGAGGCTGGGATAATTGAGGTAACCCCTAAAGGTCTCTATAAAGTAAAAATTAAGTAAGGTGTCTCAAATAAGGAAGTATGTAATCTCTATTAGTTTAAATATATTTATATTAATACTTTCTACACTCTTAATTAACTCCTTAGTAACCTCTACTTACATAACCATAGCCCAAGCCATACCTCCATGGTACGGACCTAAGAAGTACATGATATATAATGTGACATTAAGGCATTATAACTCAACACATATCCTAGGTGTTGAAAAATACATGGTAATAATAAATATAAGCTTAAATGATAATACATTGACTTACTGCATGACCTTTAGATTACTTAGTATTGAGGGCCAAATACCTAAGCTATATATAGTGAAGAACGGTACCCAAAAATGCAGTAACACAACCGAGGTACTCATACCTCCTTACTTAGTTGATCCATTAACATTTAAGGTCTTAAAAACCAATGTCATTAAGTCTAATAATTCTGAATTTTACTATGATCCTCTAACAGGTGTATTGATAACTGGCTATGAGGACTTCCCCTACGCTGGCATTAAGTATGAGTACTCACTTGTTGATACGGATATAGAAGTTAAACCTGTAAGCGCACCTAATCCATATGTTACTATTTTACTCTATGCCAGTATAGCATGTGTAGTCGCTATTGCTGTATATATTGCGAGTCGCGTAATTACGCCTAAGAAGCGAGTAAAAGGTAAACGCCGAAGGATAAGGAGGAAATAATTACAATTTAATAACGCTTTTAAAGTAAGTATATTATGGATGATGTACGAAGCCCGACCGCTTCTGATTGATGAGGACGCGGTGGCTGACTGACTAGTCCTTCAGTATCATGAGCATTTCTATAACTTCATTAACCTTTCCTAACTTTAGATTAGCTATTAGCTCCTCTAACTTAGCTATTACACATTCAGGCTCTGAGAAATGAAGCAAGAATAAGGATAACTCTAATGCATCTCTAAATCCCTTTATATAGTACTGGTTAACCTTCAAATTAGACCCCAATATGGTTAGACTCTATAAAAAGTGTTCACTTAGATAGTCTACTTAATTATCTCAATATCCTTAATACCTAGTAGTTTGCCCAGAATACCTAGACCCCTAACATGGTTGCCTAGCATCATTACATAATGATTACCTATTGAATCCTTAACCACCCCCTCTAAACTATCTTTGCACTCAACAATAATCTGGGTTCTGCAGTGTTCATCACTGAATCTTGTTGGTATGACTGGTCTACCTAGCACAACCCTCATTCTCTTTAGGTCATTTGAAAGTCTTAAGAGAGTTACATACTTTGAGTACGTAGGGATTCCTCTTACAGCAACGCCTATACCTGATTCGAAATGTGTTAGTAAGTCATACGTATCACATATGGCCGTAGGTATAGTGCAGTGCGCCAGTAACATCTTATTGTTCTTAACCCATGCGGGATTAGCCATGAACGTAGGTTTCCCAGAAATTAATTGACCAAGAACCATTGCTAATGTAGCCATCACATCACCTTCGCATGCTGCTGTAATACCTTCATTATTAAGTAATGATAGAGCTAGACACGCTGTTGTCCTTAATGATTCTATGAGGTCGAAACATCTAACACTAATAGCATTAAGCTTATAGTTCCTTACGATTGTTTTTAATGCTAGATATATCTTTAGCGCGTTAGTAACCTCATCTGAAGTCACTATCACATTCAGCGCTCTCTTAACCACTTTATTACGTAGCTCCTTAGGTACGGACATCTGTTCATAAAGGTCTATGACCTCTTTCAAATCAATGTTTACTATCTCGATACCTAGCCTCTTCTTTATGAACCCTGGATCTGCTTTACTGTAGACTATCCATGGGCTAATGCCACCTATGAGACCTACTCTAAATCCCTTAAGAGTTAGTAAGGCTTTACAAGCCCTTACGAATGCCTCAACATCAGGTCTAGGGTCGCTTACTGAGGCTATGACTACATTATTTAAGTCCTTAATTAATGGAGCAGCCTCAAGAAGTGCTGGTAAGGAGTTCAATTTATCATGGGCTACGTAAATGACCGATTTACCTATCTTCGCTAACCCAATAATCAATTCCTCAGTACCTCCAGTAAGTACTATAGATATACCTACGTCGAACTCAAGGCCCCTTAAGGCCTCTTTATCATCCACTATATCTGCCTCATATTTGTAGAGGTTGCTTAATGAACTCTTTATTGTATCAAGTACTCTCCTTGTTAGATCTTCATTACGTAATTTAGAAGCTAAAGGTATTAGTAAAGTCCTCACTAACTAACACCTATCTTAACCTTAGAGTAAGATGGTTAAGTACTTTCAACCACGAGTAAATTAAGTTAGATGAATAGGTATTTCTTATGCGGTATGTACTTACCTCTAATGGGTATCTTATGACCGCATCTAGGGCATCTATTGTCTTCAGTTAATGAGTAATGTAATACCCTATAGCCTGACCTCGTTATTAATCGCTTACCACATCTAGGACAGTTAGTGCTTTCAAGTTCCGTAGAGCCTATATTTCCTACATAAACGTAGTTTATACCTTCCTTAAGTGCTAAATCCTTAGCCTTAAGTAATTTACTTATCGGTGTTGGGGGCTCCTTCCATCTATGTCTAGGGTAGTACCTGTTTATATGTAGCGGAACATCCTCACCTAGGTAGTCTAGGTGCTTCCTAATTACCCACTCAATACATTCATCGGAATCGTTAAACCCGGTGACTATGAGGAATACTATCTCGACATGAGCCCCTAAATCTAGAAGTCTTCTAGCATTCCTAAACACCTCTTCATGATCTACATTAACCAATGCCCTACCCTTAGTAAGCCCTGTGCACCCCTTAATATCTATGCTATAACCATCAACACCGGCCTCCACTAACTCCCTTAACGCTCTAGGTGAGAAGTAACCATTAGTCACCATAGTCCCATAAAGCCCCTCCTTCTTACTTAACGAGAATACATCAAGTAAGAAATCGAAAAGTGTTATTGGTTCATTAAAGCTTGCACATAGTCCTTCATCACCATATGCTTTAGCAGCCCTTACAAGTTCCTGAGGTTTGTACTTAGGCTCATCACCCTTAGGGTGAGTAAAACTAAGTAAATAGTTCTGACACCATGGGCAGTAGAAATTACAGCCAAAACCTGAGAATGTTAATGCAGTACTGTTAGGCCAATAATGAAATAATGGCTTAATCTCTATAGGTCTAGATTCGATAGCGCTTAAGATACCGTAACCTAGATGGTAAAGCTCTCCATCCATATTTATGTAATTACCGCAAATCCCGCGCTTTCCGGGCCATACCTTACAGTACCTATTACATACTAAGCACTTCACTACACCACCATCAACCCGTTCAAAGAGCTTAGCCTTCTTCAAATAATACACCCACTAGAATTCTCTCTTATACACTACTTTACCGTTAATAATGACCATGGATGGTCTAACACTACTTATGTCGTACCCATACATACTCTCTAGGTACTCACTAACTAACACTAAGTCGGCCTTCGCACCCTTCCTTAATTCACCTAAGTCACTGTCTAAGCCTAAGGTAGCGCTCCCTTTAGTGTATAGGTATATGGATTCATGGAGACTAAGTGATTCATGTGGATTTATGTGTCTTATAGATCCTCTCGTCATGGCTGCAGATATGCTTAGCCATGGATTATATGGTTCAACAGGTGAGTCACTACCTCCACCTAACGTAAGCCCCGCATCCATTAATGACCTGTAGGCATAGACGTACTTAGCCCTCCTACCTAGACGTTCACCTACCCACCAGTCACTAACAGTGAAATGAGGCTGTACTGAAATAAGTGGCTTTACACTCTTCATTAACTCTATTATGTCTGGGGGCGTTAATGACGCATGCTCTATTCGTAAATTAGGTCCGTAAATCCTCAACTTTAACGCTAGCTCTAAGACATACTCTAAGGCACCGTCACCTATGGCATGGACAGCTAACTGCCAACCTCTCCTTAGAACCTCACGAGATAATTTAGCGAACACTTCAGTATCAAGCAAAAGGGAACCTCGCCCCTTATAATCATTGTACTCCTCCCTCAGAAATGCTGTCCTACCACCTAATGAGCCATCAGCGAATAATTTAACCCCATTAACTTTAAAGAAGCCCGATGAAGGTATCGTTAACGCTTTATCAACAGCATTAGGCGATACGTAAACCCTAACTCTTAAGGGCAAAATACCCTCAGATGCTAAATTACTTAACACACTTAACTCAAATGCATCCACACTAACAGCGTGAACTGATGTGATACCGTACGATATTAGCTCCTTCATAAACTTAAGCATACCTTCCTTTACCTCATGTATAGGGGGCTTAGGCATATTGTTCTTTATGTAGTCTATAATAGATTCCTTCACTACCCCTGTTGGTCTTCCGTAATCATCTACCTCTATAAGTCCATGGTATTTCTTAACTAAATTCTCTAAATTAAGGAGCTTAATGAGTTTAGAATTAACAACAGCGATATGCCCACATATCCGGGTTAACATTACAGGCACATCTCTAACTACTTCATCGATATCTGAGCTCGTAGGTAGGCGTTTCTCCCTAAATAATTCGTGATCCCAGCCAAAGCCTATGATAAACGTCTTAGGCTTAGCCTTACGTACAAATCTCCTCAGTCTATCCTTTAACTCCTCAATACTCCTTACGTTCCTTAAGTTCACTGTATGCTTACTTACAAATGATGAGTATAGATGAATGTGAGAATCTATAAGTCCAGGAAGAACTAATCCTCCACCACCGTCTATTACTTCACTTATTGACCCCCCTGCCTTAATACGTAAATAATCTTCAGTACCTACCTCAGCTATTCTATCATTATCTATGAGTATTGAATCGGCATCAGGATTCCCAAATACTTTAACATTAGTTATTAAGATCATTGCGCTATGCACCATAATAACATTAATTTAGGCACATAATATAGAGAGTTGTTTAATGAAACGTATTACTTGATGGAGGATAAGGACGTTATTTCATGAAAATTACGTGAACAGAGCATGATATACATGGATCATAACATCTAACCAACTTCTCTATTTCGTACTTTAAATTATCAGGAACCAATAAGTTACTTCTTAATAGTTTTGGTAATAAGTACTTTATACTTTCCTCAATATCAGCGAAGTTTTGCGCTGTTGGTGTTACTATGTCAGCATACCTCACTTTACCATCTCCATCTATTTCATACATGTGATATAGGATACCGCGAGGAGCCTCTACAATACCTACACCAATCCCCCTCCTTACTTGTCCAATTGTGGGGCATACCTTCATGCCTGTTAGTTCTAGCTCTTTTAATTCCCTAATAATGTAGTCTAAGAAATGAACGATCTCTATTGCTTGAGCTATGGGTATTAAGTATGGGTTCAGTGATGGTAAATTTAATCCCAGCTCGTTAAGGAGTTCCTTGGCTGGCTTAGCTAAGTACAAGTAATTAGTGTTAAGCCTTGCTAAAGCCCCAACCATATAGCTCTCCTTCCCAAACAGTAATGACCTCTTAGCCGTCGAATACTGAACCACTGACTCAATAAAGTAATTCTTAAAGTCCTTATGAGGAATTAAAAACTTTGAGTCCACAATTAAAGATCCTGTATGTAAAGGATAATCATTTCCTGTAAATAATGCCGCATAATGCCCTACTCTCTCCATGCTTGGTAATTTTATCCGTTCCCTCAAGACTTCAAATAAATTATAAAGTACGTCAATGTATTTACTAAGCTCATCAAGGTATGGTAATACTTTATTCCTAGATGGTAAGTAGGTGAAGCCTCCGGGAACTATATTACGTGGATGGATGCGGTCACCAGTAAGTAACTCAAGCAACTTGCCTACTAACGTTCTTAACTTAATAAGCTTAATTACGGAGTTCCTAACCAGTTCAGGTAATTCAAGAAATGTTTTTACGTTAAAGTAATCTGGGAACGATAAAACCCCAACATGGATTAAGTGACTCTCTATGGTGTTTAACGCCATGATAACCTCACGTAGTCTCCTTACGCTTTCAGGGATATCTAAACCAAGGGCATTCTCTAAGGCAATAGCCGAACATACTGCATGGGAAACCCCACATAAACCACAAATTCTACTAGCTATTTGGGGTACCTCAATAATGTTTCTACCCTTTAGGAACACCTCAAAAAATCTTGAGCCCTCAACTATACCCAAATTTACTCTTAAAACCCTCTTTGACTCCCTATCTATCTCCACATAGATTTTGCCATGACCTTCAACGCGTGGTAAATGAGTTAATTGCTTACTCAAGAATTTCACCCACTGGTTAATTTAATGCGTGATTTAGTTAGGAAAATAGGTATCTTCTCCTTTAACTCCTTGATAGGTATGTCGTTTCTCTCCAATGATTCAAGGAAAGCCTCTAGATTAACGTCATCAGTAAGCCCTTTACAACCCCAACATGGAACCCTGTATGCAGGGCATTTTGCTTCACAACCAGCCCTAATTATGGGTCCTAAACAGAGAATCCCCTCCTCAAGTAAGCATTTAATACCTCTTATCTTACACTCATAGCAAATAGGCTTATCGGGTAATCTAAACGTTTTACCTAAAACCATATCCATGAGGAATCTGGAAATTTCATTAGTCGTGGGAGGACATCCAGGCAATATATAGTCAACATCTATAACGTCATCTAAAGTTTTTACGTCCTTAAGATGAGGTATATTGGGGAGTACCCCATATACATCCCTTATTGCTTCCTCGTGGCTGAATAACTCTTTAAGAGCGTTAATACCGCCTATTGAAGCACATGAGCCTAATGCAACAACTACCTTACTTTTCCTCCTAATGATTTTAACTACTTCTTCATCCTCTTTAGTTATTACAGAACCGTCTACGAAGGCTACATCAGCCTCCCTTAACTTAGGTAACCCCAGAATTCTTGACGTAACTATCTCTACCTTATCAAGGATTTGCAACATACTAGCTAAGGCATTTATTAGGTTTACAGCACAGCCCTCACAGCAGGTTAAGCTGTATTGCATGATTTTTAACTTACTCATTCTATATCCCTCTCCATTAACATATCACATCTAAAGATAGGGCCATCCTTACATACAAAAAGCCCGTTAGAGAGCATACAGCAGCCACATTTCCCTAGTCCACATTGCATTCTTCGTTCTAATGAGGCGTAAATTTGTTTTGCTTTATAACCCATACCTATAAGCTTCCTATAAGTAACCTTCATCATTATAGGCGGGCCGCACATTATGAAAATAACATTGTGTTTAGGTATGGTTACTTCATCAAGGAATTTAGTAACAACACCTGTAGGTCCTTTCCAAGTCTCATCGGCCCTATCAACAGTCACATATGTCTTTATGTTTTTACCCCACGTCTTTATGTCTCTATATCTAACAAGGTCCTTAGGTGTCCGAGCACCATAGAATAATAGAACTTCACCAAAATCATCTCTCTTTTCGTGTATGTACCATAGTAATGAGGAGACCCCTAATATACCCGTCCCGCCTGAAATTATTACTATGTTCTTATTGAGTAAGTCTGTGATGGGATATCCATTACCTAGAGGCCCTCTTACACCGACAACATCACCTACCTTAAGTTTATGTATGGCTCTTGTCACGTTACCTACAGCCCTAACAGAAACCTCAAAATATTCCTGAATAAATGGTGATGAAGATATAGCGAATGAGGACTCACCAATGCCGAAGCAAGATATCATAACAAAATTCCCAGGTTTAAATACTAATTTCTCTTCATTAAGTAACTTTAATCTTATAGTCTTCACATCAGGTGTTTCTTGAATTATATTTATCACCTTAGCAAGTTTAGGTAAGTATGGGTTCATCGCTACACACCTCGAGTAATTACATCTAAGATAACCTCCAATGGATGTATCCTATTGTGGCATTGAGAGACGCAGCGTCCACAACCAGTACAACCAAAGATACCATACTTCTCAGGGATGAAGACGAACTTATGGTAGTACCTATGCTTAAATCTATCTACGCGTTCCTTCCTTATTACCCTACCCCCAGCAACAATCGTAAACGACCTAAATGTACATGAGTTCCATGTACGGATGCGTCTCCCAGTAATAAGTGAGGGATCAACAAAGTCTAGGACGTCAAAGCATGTACAGGTAGGGCAAGAAGCCGTACAGGCCCCACAAAGCAAGCATTTATTGCTGTGTTTAAGCCATGACTCATGTTCATATAGGTATTTAAGGGCCCCTATGTTGGAGAGATTGTAAAACTTCTTATTGGTTTGTGAAGGGATCTTAGGAGGCTCAGAAGGGGTCGGGTTTAGCGCCTTAACTATGTCCTTGCCTCTACCGCTCAATGGATTTATGTAGTACTTTCCCTTGTAAGGAATTATCCATAAGTCGCCTGAGCCTTCAATCGGTATACGTGCATTTACACTCTCGCAGAAACAATATTCATCACTTTCTTCACAATCATAAATTATAATGAGGGAATTTCTCCTTCGTTGCGCATATATATCATCTTTAGGATCACCCAGCAGTATTTTATCTAGTATGACTAATGAATTGGCATCGCATGGATGAAGACCGAAGAAAGCCCATTTCTCCTTAAAAACATGAGTCTTTAAGTTAATGTCGCTATTAACTTTAACCCAGCTAAAGAGGCAGTCACCGTTAGGGAATAGAAAATGTTTCGGGGTATTAAGTGTCCTTATATACCTCACTTCAACTTCATCGAATGAGTTGACGTAATCAAGGATTATCCTCCCTTCCTTTTTTGTGGGAGCTATTACTTTATAGCCTCGACTCTTTATAAGCTTAAATAAACTCCTAAGGAAGTCCTTATCATCACTTACGAACCATTCATTAGGTATTTTCCTCAATTTTTCACCTTTATTAAGGGTAAGGTGTGATAAGCGGGGTCTTACGATTAATTAAGAATCTAGATGTATCTTTAAACATACTGTTTAAATTGTTTAAACAGTTACTTATAAGTACTTACAAGTGTTTACATTATAGTGTAGGCGGGAGCTTTGGTTGAGCATGATACGAGGAGAATAATGAAGATAGGTCTGAAGTCCCTCGCTGTCACGATCCCTAAGAAGTGGGCCATGCAATTAGGTATAGACGTCGGTAGCTTAGTTGATATGTTCTTCGACGGTAACACAATATCTATAGAGCCTAGAGGTAAGCAGGAATTAGAGCCTCTTCAATTATCAGTTGTTGCTGAGGGCAGGAAATTCAAGTCTGCTATAAGGAAGTTAATTGCCTGCTATACTGAGGGTATAACCAAAGTTAAGGTTAAGTGTAGTTACGAAGAATTTACTGAACTTACATCAATATTAAGTAAGGCAGTTCCTATAACGGCATTCGGTAGGCCTGAGTCTAAATACCATGAGATAGTATTCCTAGATATAGCGGCGAAGCCTGAGGATGTCATAAAGAAAATCACTAACATAATTAAAGGACTCATAGAGAGTATTTACGAAGCTACTGAGGAAGAATGCGGTGTTGGCTTAGTAAGTCAGGAAGTTGAGAAGCTATTTAACCTAGGTTTAAGGCTATGTAAGAAACATGCTGTGCTAAGCCGTGGGATAGAGACTTTGGATATGCTTGATATGCTTCTATTCCTCAAACTCATTAGGGAACTCTTTGATGTACTCTCAAGTAATTTGGGTATGTTTAAGTGCTATAAAGAGAATAACGCTGTGTTTAAAACTCTAGAATACGTCAATAGTGCTTTATCATCATTTACATTGAGCGATATAGATAGGGCGCTCAAGTTGCTTGAGATAAAGCCCGTTAGCGAGGAAGATGAAGTACCTAAGGAGTTAGCTCAAGCCATTGATAAGTTAATAGATATAGGTAGTAGTATTGCTGAGATATCAATATCTAAATGTATCAGAGATAAGGCTTGTGCCTGTAGGTACTTCTACCCCGAACTTTAAGTAGTCTGGTTTATAGGTAAATGTACGTTAAGCCTTTATGTCCTAAGAACTGCTTTAAATGCTGCTTAAATACGGAAATGATATTGGCCCCCTCAGACATAGCTAAGTTAGAAGCACTTGGATTCAGTAAAGATGAATTCACGTACTTCGATGGATTTTTCTGGAGATTAAGGAACATCAATGGGAAATGCGTATTCCTTAACGATAAAGGAAAATGCACTATATATCGTTACAGACCTTTAGGATGTAGAGCTTACCCAGTGATCTACGTTGAGGGTTTAGGATTTACTTTTGATGAAGAATGCCCTGCTATAAATACATTGACTACTAAGGACTTAGCCATAGGGAAAGAACTTATAAAGAAGATATTAAGTGAATACGGAATAAAGTTGTGAAACTTAACTAACCTCTTAACCTACCTACGTAGCTCTTTAATAGCTTTATGAATATCTCATTCTCTTCACGAAGTCCTATGGACACCCTTATACAGTACGTTAATCTAGGCTCATGAGGATAGTAAGACACATAAACACCGTTCTGCTTAAGGTAATTAAACATCTCCTCCCCCTTAATCCCTATGTCCTTAAGCGATATGAGGATGAAGTTCGTTAGGCTCTCATAAGGTATGATGCCTTCTACCTCATTTAACATGCTCATTAACCATTCCCTCTCCTTAATTACCTCACTCACTATGGACTTCATATAGTCTAAATCACTTAATGCGGTTATACCTGCTATAGCACTCACCGTCGGTATTGGATAGTATTGCTGGTAATTCCTTAATTCACTTATCAACTCCCTAGACCCCAACGCATACCCCACCCTAAACCCAGCTAATGCGAATGCCTTAGATAAAGACCTAACTATAACTAGGTTATCGTAATTCCTAATTAGATCCTTAAACGTAAAGCCGCTAAATTCAAAGTAAACCTCGTCATGAATTACTAAAGCACCTGAGCTCAATAGCTCCTTCATGTAGTTACTAGATCCTAGCACTATGTTGCCTGTAGGATTGTTAGGATTTATGATCATAATTACATCACTTTCCTTAGGATTTAGCTGTAAAATATCCTCGATATTTAACTTAAATTCATGGTCTAAATCCACATAGCGTACTTGAATGTCTATGTTTTTAGCATATTCTAGAGGATAAGGGAACGTAGGCCTATAAGTTATAATACGACCACCTAGTTTCTTAGCCCTAACAAAAACCGCATGCAGTATGTTTGTTGCACCAGCATCTATTAAGACATTATCAGATTCTACGTCATTGTACGTAGCTATAGCTTCCTTAAGCTTTCTATATATTGATAAAGGCGGATACCTATTACTTATTTTAATAAATTTACTGACCTCATCAATAACCTTAGGTGAAGGAGGGTAAGGGACCTCATTAAGATTAAGCCTTATGACCATTAAGGCACCTAAGTAATAATTTAAGATATGAAGTTATTTATTTTAAATAAAAACCTCTATGTTCTATTACGTTAATTAGGTCGTACTTGAAGCTCTCCTTACTTAAGAACAATACTACATCAAGAATAACTTTTGTTTCATCTATTAAGTTCCTCTTTATTAACTGTATAGTGCTGGCTAAGTCTTCGGGAACAATTACAATGCCTCTAACTTTACTGTCTGCAACCCTAAGGTAAAAGCTCATTAATTGATAAAACATGCTTAACTCATTACCCTTAATGATCTCAATAGCTACTTGCTCACCCTCCTTATTTACTATTATGAACTTAAAGAAATGCTGAAGCCCGGTCACGCCTCTAATTACATGATTCTTAAAATACTTCATTCTCCTCTTCCTTAGTATACCTTCTATTAGGTCCTCTAACTGGGGTCTCACCTTATCCTTAACGTTAAGTACGTCAATAGCTTTCTCTATTTCATAAAGAAGTAGCCTACCTAACCCAGTTAGTATGTAATAATCACCATCACTCTCTTTGACTTTTGCTACAGTACCGCTATCTATCAGCATGTTTAAGTACTTATTGAGTTGTGATGAACTTAGATTAGCTCTGTAGAGTATATGCGTTTTCTTTAACATCCCTGAGGACTCTATTGACTTAAGTATTGAGATTATAATCTCCAGCTTACTCCTATAGCTACGAGTTCCGTCGCCCAACCTACACAGCTCTACGTTTTTGTTAGACTTGCTTAGACAGTATATAACTTTTGTGTAGAAAACTTGCACGTTATTAACTACCGTAAATAATTCATGAACTTTTCTTAGGGGAGATATTGCGGTAAGAATCATGCGCAACGTATTATATAGTACTTAACGCTATTGATTCTTGCAGGTGTAATATATATGGCAAGTAGACTACAGAAGTCCGTGCTATTAGCCGCAACATTCCTAATATTAGCGACAGTAGTTGGTGCTGCCTTTGCTATGTGGTCAGAGACCTTAAGGATCAACATCATAGTAGTTACCGGTGAGGTGGACGTTGAGTGGAGTGATTACTGGCATAACGACACCTATGAGAAACCCGATCTAGATGTAACGACGGTAAACATAACTGAAGAAGAGTATGAGGATAGTGAAGTAATTAAGCTAAAGGTAGAAATTAATAATGCCTACCCATGTTATAAGGTAGCCATCTTCGGTGTTGTGGATAACATAGGCACTATACCAGTCAAGCGTGAGAGTGCTAAGATAATATACGATGCTACAGAGAAGGAGATAGACTTAGATACATGGTACCAGCTAGATCTAAATAATGATAACCTCTCAGATATCGAGGTACTTCTAAAGCTTTATGAGGATGGAGGTGACGGTTCCCAGATAGACCCTGGTTATAACGATACGTATATGTTAGTGATTCATGTGCTGCAAGAAGCTCTTGAGAACCATACATATACGTTTGAACTACAGCTAACATTCGCTCAGTGGAATGAGGTTGAGTAACTAAAGATTTTGGTGACTGTTCATGAGGTCTAAGAAATTAATAACAATCCCATTAACACTGTTCATGATTGCCGTAATAATTTCGGCATCATACGCTATGTGGTCTGAAGTCCTTAGGATGAATGCCGAAGTAGTTACTGGCATAGTTGATTGGGAGTTCGTTAATGGTACTGTAATACACTTAGATAGCTGCTTATACTCAGTCAATGATTACAACGCATCGCTATTACCGGAACCAGGATCTACTCAATTAGATAAAGATGTTGGGTGCACCGAAGTAGTTCTACGTGACTTTGATGGCGATGGGGATAATGAAGTCATGATAGTGACTCTAATAAACGTGTATCCTTGGTACTATGAACATATAGCTTTCAAGGTACATAACACAGGTACTATACCGATAAAGATATGGAGAGTCATAATAAATGGTGAAGAATATTACGAGCTAAATGAACAGGTATTACAGCAGGGTATAGAGATTGATCTTAGTGGGGATGGGATACCTGATATACTGCTGTGGTGGGGCGATAACTTCGGTACACAGTTGGAACCTTGCCACTCAGCTGATATAAGCTTTGATATAACAGTGCTCCAAGGTGCACCTCAAAACACTACATTGACCTTAACAATATCGTTCGAGGCTGTACAGTGGAATGAGTATGAGGAACTCTTACCTCGGTAACTTGGCTAAGGCAATATTAAATCAAAAGTAAGAGTAAAACCCCATTTTTAGGGGTGAAAACCCCTCCCTATATAATTGATATGACCGTGGTAAATCATGCCTCATGACGTAAAATATAGGAAAACCATGAATAGACTCCTTATTCTCGTATTCATACTCGTGGCACTAACTCACATAATTCTTTACACACCTGTCATACCTTACCCACTTACTTATATCTTAGTATCAATCATATGGGGATTTATAGTCCTAATGACCTTAAATCACCTAAAGACAAGTCCTATAAGTAATCATATATACCTAGCAGCTATAGCTGCCTCAGCTATCATGATAATAGGGGATATAGTAGTAGCTTACTTCCTTGGTACCGGTTTAAGTCCTTATGATAGATCATTAAAGGGTTTCTTAATTAACATGGGTAGAGCCTTACCCGCATTAGTTGGCATGGAGTTCGCTAGGGGTTTCTTAATTAAGTATTTAGGTTTTAAGGGATTCTTAAGGAGAAACGTACCCTTAACAATCTTAGTAGTAGCATCTATATTTACATTAATTCAGCTAAATCCTAACTCATTAACTGCCATAGCTGATTCAACCTTACTGGCTAAGTACCTAAGTTCTAGGCTATTACCATTATTAGCTAAAAACGTGTTACTGACATATATAGTTATATTAGGAGGACCTATCTTAAGTGTCTTTTTCTTATTACCCTATACCATTTACTATTATTTAACGCCATTAATGCCTAACATACCCTGGTATTATGATTCATTAACTAGCGTAATCTTACCCATGGCGGTACTCATTACAATAAATGAGTTAAGCAATCCTTACGATAAAAGGACTATAGGTAAGAGTGAAATAAAGTTATTTACTTACGTAGCCATTGTCTCAATATTGATACTATTCATAACAGGATTCTTCGGCATTAAGATTTCAGTTGTCGTTAGTGGCAGTATGAGACCTACCATAAATGTTGGAGACTTAATAGTCGTGAGTAGCTTAAATATGCATACCTCAGACATACATGTAAATGACATAATACAGGTCATGGGACCTCAATACCCATACGTCCATAGAGTCGTAGATATCCGTGAGATAAATGGGGTTAAATATTACGTAACCAAAGGTGACAATAATACCGATGTAGACCCGGTAATGGCAACTGAGAAGAACCTTATGGGTAAGGTTATAGCTATAGTACCTTACTTAGGTCTCTTAACGATGCATTTCTGGGTATTTACAGGTGCTTTAATTAATTACTTAACAACACCTACCGGATTTGCCTCATTTATAGTATTTTCTTCCATAGTAACTTATATAGTGCTGAGTAAATCTGTAAAGCATAATACTAGAAAGAAAAGTAGGTTAAGTAAATTGAGTAAAAGTATGAAATCAGGGAAGAAGAGCATTAGTTTATCTAGAAAGAAATTAGTAAAACTCACAGTGGTACTGTCGGCTGCAGTTTTGCTCATATTATCCTCACTCTTTACGGTATATACACATGCTTTACCACTTACCGTAAAGGAACCTATCTATAAAGACTATTCATATACACTGATGGCTGATTACTCATATAGTGCTCTACTAAAACCAAACATAGTTTATAATAAAACCACAGTAAGTAATCTAGATAAGATATACCTCACGCTTACTGAAGAACTAGTGATATTTATGAATATAAGTATAAGCTCGAACCCTGAGGGACCTATACATGGTTACTACGAAATCTACGTAACCCTTGAAGAGCCTGGTGAATGGAGTAAGGACGTCATACACGTACCTAAGAAGATCTTTAATGAATCAAGGATATATGAAGTACTGAGATTAAATATTAGCGAAGTTAAGTCACTAATCACCCAGATAAGGAAGGAGACAGGCATTTCGGCACCTTCATACGTTATCACCATAAAACCCGTGATTAAGTCCTACATACCTAGAAAGTCAGGAGGCTCTATTGAAAAGACATTTACACCACAAGCAACTATTGAAATGAGCTATTCTAATAACATAATTAAATTCCACAATCTAAGGTCTAAATCATCATCTAACCCGATAAGCTTTAAAGAAGTAAGCAATAAGGTAGAATTATTTAACTTAATAAACACTGATGTAAAGTCTTTAAGAAATATCTCATACGCTATTCTAATGTCCTCTGCATTATTATTCTTTCTGATATACTATAAGCTATTCATGAAGGGAGTAAAGTTAAGTGAGCATGAGAGGATAATGCGTGAGTATGGCGATATAATAGTTAATGTTGAGAGTTTAGATAACGTAACAAGTAAGTTGAAGATTAGTTCATTTAATGATTTAGTTAAGCTATCTAAATTATTTGAAAGACCCATATTGCATGTAACGGATAATAAGGAAGGTAATAAGCACTATTATGCCGTAAATGTTGGCGATATATGTTACTACTACGAATCTTCTTCGTAATTTTTACGCAATAAAAATTTAAACCCCCTAAAGCGTTATTTAATGGTCATGGATGTGTGCCTCAGTAAATTATGCCTAGTAATGCTGATGATTATGATGTTGTTAAGTATATCGAATATTATGCTTGCCGATTCAGCCAAGACGGAAATATTAGTGATCACGACTATAAAGCCCATGCATGATATAATTGAATCTGTAATTGATGAGGGAATAGCCGTTGAAAATATAGTGCCTCCGGGGGTTGATCCTCATAAATATGAAGTACCACTAAGGGAACTTACTAAATATTTGAGAAGGGCTGACATAGTCATTACTTCAGGTCCTAAGCATACAGTTACTGAAGAACGCATTTTTAAGTTGAGGTCTGAGGGTTTAGTTAACGCTACAGTACTAGGTTTTCAAGACTACGTACTTCACGGATTAAGGCCCCTAAAGGTTGATAACTCAATTAATTATCATGGATTCTTCTTCTCCTTGAGTGGTGTTAGGGCCATATTATTAACGTTCATGGATTCATTGATGAAAATTAATTACAGTAAGTTAAGTGTGGTGAAGGCTAAGTCTATGAAATACCTAGATACGCTCACAAGAATCTACGTTTACGGTGCAAAAAAGTATGGTGGTTTAAGGGTAGCTTTATACTCACCTATACTTCAGTACGTTGTTCATGACTTAAACATAAGTACCATTACTATTATAGTGCCTGAGTTAGGTGTTGAACCTTCACTAGCTAAACTTAATCACGTGAAGGACTTATATCGTAAGGGAGAAATAGATTGCGTTTTATTAACTGATGCTGATTTGAACCATAACCCTAAAATCACTTCATTTCTAGAAGAGAGCGGTATAACGTACGTAGTAATTAATGTTACGGGAGAAGACCCTTATGACGTAGTACTTGGATTACTTACTGAGATTCCTAAATGCACCTTACATACCGAGTTAAATATAGTTCCTCAGCAAGACCTTACAGAACTAACATTGGCCCTAGCAATAAGTAACATAGTACTCCTTACAGTACTAGCTACATTAATAATTAGAATTACCCATAGGTGATTAAATGAGGGGTAATAATTTAAAATTAAAGGAGGTCTCAGTAATTTTTAATTCTAAGATAAGGGCGTTAGAGGATATAAGTCTAGAACTTAAGTCACCTTTTTATGCAATAGTTATGGGACCTAATGGTGCAGGTAAAACCACCTTACTTAAGGTTATTGCCGGGTTACTTAAACCTACTAAAGGGTATATTGAGGTCTATGGCTACGTACCGCACCGTGATAAAGGTCAAATATCTAAACTGGTTAGTTACGTACCGCAACTCATACAGGTTGATGAGTCCATACCCCTATTGGTTAAGGATATTGTTATGATGGGCTTACTAAGCTCTAGAAAAGCGCCTAGGATACCTTTAAAGGAGGATTACGAATATGTCGATAAAGTGCTCAAGATGCTTGAGATCGAGCAATGTAAGGAATGCTTATTTAGTGAACTTAGTGGTGGGTTAAAGCAGAGGGTAATGATAGCTAGAGCATTGGTTAGGAGACCTAAATTGCTTCTTCTTGATGAACCATTCTCCATGCTTGATTTCCACATGAAGTGTGAATTAGCTGAACTACTATATAAGCTTTATACCGAGATAGGGATAGATATCTTAATGGTGGCTCATGAGGTAAGTCCCTGTATACCCTTTGAGCCGTTAGTAATACTGCTTAATAAGAGGGTATATGCGGTCGGTAAGGCTCATGAGGTGCTAAGGCCGGAAATCCTTAGGAAGGTTTATCCAGGAACTGTAGAGTTCAAGAACCTTATAGTTCTCGGTGAGGATCATGGTTGATCCTCTCTTATTAAGGGTTTTAATAGCATCATTACTAAGCGGTGTCTTAGTCGGTATATCTAGTCCGTTACTCACATTAGCTAAAACATTGCTTACAGGGCTTTCAATGATTCATAACGTCTTAGCTGGGGGAGTACTAGCTGTTTATCTATATTACGTATGCGGTGTTTCGGTTCCTATGATTCATGTTGCCTTAATATACGTGATATTAGTGGCCATACTCACTGCTGAATTAGTTGAGCGTGGGTACCCTCCTGATACTGCTGCTAGCGTCATGATAGCCATATCTTCAGCAATCACCGTGGTGCTTAGCTATTTTGTAGCTACCAAATCAAGTATAGCTATCGCTCAGGCGTGGTCTTTAGTCGTTGGTACTTCATCGATAATCACTCTTTCAGACATAAGCTTATTAATCGCAGCCTCAGCGGTTGTCGGAGCATTAGTACTGCTGTTTAGGAGGGAGATTATATACATAGCGTTTGATGAGTTAGGAGCTAGATCTATGGGCCTCAATGTTAGACTCTATAGGTATGTACTTTATACAGTCATAGCCATATTAGCCATAACCCTTACAATGACCATAGGCATAATAGCTGCCCACATAACTATCGCAGCGCCTGGGGCTCTCGCCTTACAACTATCTAGGAGGAAGTATATGCATCTATCTATATTTATAGCTTTAGCAATCGCCCTTGGGGGATACATACTTGCTTACATAGCTTATCTACCACCAAGTGGTGGGTTAGGTATTTTCGCAGCAGCAACACTAATACTTAGTGAATTGCTTAAGGTGAAGAGGTAATGAAGGCTGAGTCCTCACTAGGAATAACTGAATTATCTGATTGCGAGATGAAGTACATACTAGCGATTTTTGAGTTAGGGGGTGACTCCAGACCTATCAAGATTAGTGACCTATCAAAGCACCTAAACTTAGCCCTACCGACAGTATCCATAATGGTTAGGAAATTAGCCAAGAGAGGATTAACATGTGTGGTTAAACGCGGTTACGTAACGTTAACTGGTAATGGATGTGTTTTAGCGCGCATGTTAATACATGCTCACGGGATTCTAGAACATATATTTGTTAAGGCTGGCCTAACACCCAATGAAGCATGTTGCATTGCTTCAAGGATACAGAACAAAGTACCTTATACAGTTATAATGGAGTTATGGGAGAAAATGGGCAAGCCCCTAGAATGCCCTCACGGGATACCAATGGTTAAAAAAGAGGGTAGGGTCTGCCCTTGTAATTTCTGTAAGGATTAAAGTGCATCAAATATTAACGCTAGAAGTGCAGCTCTTACATACACACCGTTCTTTACCTGGTTGAAGTACTTAGCGTACGGTAGCTTATCTATCTCTGTAGGTAGCTCTATAGTCCTCGGTAATGGATGTAGTATTATTAAGTCACTCTTAGCTTTATCAAGTAGTTTAGGAGTTACTATGTAAGATCCCTTAACCTTTTCGTACTCCTCAATACTGGGGAATCTCTCCTTTTGAACCCTAACGGTGTATAGGACGTCTATATCACTGATAACGCTAGATAATTCATCCACTTCGTGAAACTCAATACCTTTCTCTTTTAAGTAGTCGGTTATTTCCTTAGGCATTCTTAAAACCTCTGGTGAGACTAAATACAGCTTTACCTTGAAATTACTTAAAGCGTATGCTAAGGAGTGCATGGTTCTTGCATGTTTTAAATCACCAACTAATGCTATATTTAGCCCATCAATACTTCCCTTCTCCTTAAGTATGGTGTATATGTCTAAGAACGCTTGAGTTGGGTGTTCATTACTTCCATCACCAGCATTTATTACTGGGACATCAGATACTTCAGCAGCTATCTTGGCAGAACCAGGCCTCTTATGCCTCACAACTATTACATCAGCATACTGACTAACTGTTCTTATCGTATCCTCAAAACTTTCACCCTTAGCCACTGATGTAGCCTCCTCAGACGTGAATCCTATAACGTCGCCATTTAACCTACGCATTGCCGTTTCGAAAGAAAGCCTAGTTCTTGTTGAAGGTTCGAAGAATAAGGTAGCTAATACTTTACCACGTAGTAGGTCTACCTTACCCTTAACGTTAAGCATATGCTCGATTAACTTGGCCTTTTCAAAGAGATATAGTAAGTCGTCCCTAGAGAAGTCCTTACAGGAAATAATGTCTTTACCCTTAAACGGATTCATAATTACCCCTCTTACCAATAAGGCAATACACCTAAAATCCGTTACTAGGAGCTGCTTACGGGGTTATAATGTAGTGTAGTTAAAAGCTCAGAACGGGGAGTTTAAGTCATTAATCATACCGTCTTGAGCTCATCATCGCTATCAATAGTTAATAGACAGGCTCCGGCCCCTTAATCATTTTTCTTTTATGCTCATATAGGCTTACTCTACTAACTATGGACTTAACTAGCCCTAAGTTTATGTTTAGTTTATTAGCTATGTCTTTGGGACTTAAGGATAACTCAACATAATGGTATAGTATGGGGTCTATAACGTCGTAATCCGCACCGAGTTCCTCAGATGCCCTATGCTTAACCCATAGGTCTGGTGTTGATGGTTTCCATATAATGTCTTCAGGGAGCTCTAAGTAATCACCAAGTAATCTCACTTGAGATTTATAAAGATTTATTAGCGGATATACATCAGCTGCGGCGTCTCCCCATTTAGTGAAGTACCCTAATAGCCATTCAGACTTATCTGAGGTACCTAAAACTATTAAGTTCTCTTTATTAGCCATATAGTAAAGTAAAATCATTCTAGCCCTAGCCTTAACATTACCTTTAGGTATCTTTGGCGCCTTAGAATAGTCATCCCCGAAAGCACCTAAAACGGAGCTAACTATGGGTGTTATATCTATTCTGACATACCTTATACCTAATAGCCTAGCAACGTGCTCAGCATCACTAACACTGCGGGGGCTACTCTCTTTATCAGGCATTATTAACGCATTAACTCTTGAGGGACCTAAGGCTCTCACTGCTAGAGCTGCCGTCACAGATGAGTCACTACCACCACTTAACCCTAAGACAACACCAGCAACACCACTCCCCTTAATGTAATTCCTAATGAAGTTGATAATTCTCTTTACGGTCTTCTCTTCATTTATCCTTAGATAACTAGGTACAGAGTATCTGAAAATCTCCACACAACCACCCATTCACGAATCATAATGCATGAATTTAAGGGTTAATATTGAGAAGGGATGTTATAGTAATAAGTAGTACTTCATTTCAGCAGGTGTTGGGTGTTGTTCTATCTCTACTATCTCCCTCCTCTTAAGCTCTATGTATGTCTGCAGTAATTCACTACTGAAGACTGGCTTAAGAAACTCATTATCACATTCTAATTCATCTAAAGCTTCACTAAGTGATCTAGGTAATGACCTTATACCTAACTCCCTTAATTTTGATGAGGGTAGCTTATATACGTCTATATCAGTAGGGTCACCGGGGTCTCTTGATTTCTTTATCCCATCTAATCCAGCCATAAAGATAGCTGGTATGGCTAAGTATGGATTTGCTGTTGGGTCTGAAGGTCTAAACTCTATTCTCTTGCTATGCATGTCCTTCTTATGATATGAGGGGACTCTAATAGCTACTGACCTATTACCCCTGCTCCACGTTAGGTATACTGGTGCTTCATAGCCAGGAACCAATCTTCTGTAACTATTGGTTGTTGGTGCTACTAAGGCTGCAAGCGCTCTCCCATGTTCTATTAACCCGCCAATAAAGTATCTACCAAGCTGGCTTAATTCTGCGTAATCATCATTCTCATCATAGAATAAGTTCTTTCCATCTCTCCATAGACTCAAGTGTATGTGGAGACCGCTTCCATTGTCACCATATATGGGTTTAGGCATAAAGCATGCGTAGAGGCCGTGACTTTTAGCAACGTTCTTTAATACATATTTAACCGTTTGAATATTATCAGCTAGTTTTAATGGTGTATCCTTATTAATGACTATCTCAGCCTGAGTACCGCTGGCTACCTCATGATGATGAAACGTTACAAGTATATTGAAGTACTTTCCTAATATGTCGGATGCCTCAGCCCTCACCATGTAGGTAGTGTCGTAAGGCATGGTTACGTGGTAAGCTCTCTTAAACGGTATAGAGGCCTCATCAGCTTCCCACATAGCCTCCTTAGTAATTATTTCATAGATATATCTATTCGGTGATGTTAGTACCTTAATACCGTTAAAGAGGAAAAACTCTAACTCAACGCCTGCATAAGCCTCGCAGCTTAAACCCCTCAGGTATTCCTCAAGTGATTCAGCAACGTATCGCGGGTCCTTAATGAATCTAGAACCATCCTTAAATATTTGACAGATATATCTACCGCCCTTGGTCCATGGCACATAGGAGTAAGTTGATTTTAACGGCTTAAGAACTAGGTCACTATCATGTATAGGACTTAAATCAACGCTACTTCCATCAAGTTTACCAAACCCTTTCTCAAATATTTCATCATTTATGAGAGAGGAATTCACAGTAACAGATCTAAGCACACCTTTTAGGTCTGTGTAATGCAGCTCCACCCACTTAACATCGTCTAAATCCATGGCATCACCTAATGCACATTTTTCAACAAATATACTTTATAATCTGAACAGATATTAATGATATTCTCTAATGGCTAGTACACAATGAGCTAAATAATTGAGTATAGGACTTATGGATAAGTAAAACACTTATTTAAAGCATTCTTTAAATATCTGAACAAAGTACTTGTTAAGTCACTGACCTTAAAGCTTCAGCTATTACTGGGGCTACAGTGACGAAGCTAACAGGGCTTGGTACTGTATCTGTACCTATGAGTTCTAAAGCGCCTGCCTTAAGTATTTTCTGGTAGGCATTACCGACAAGTATAGGATGGGTGCATGTAGCTACCACGTTCCTAGCACCTAATCTCTTAAGTGCTTTAACTGCCTCAGCCATAGTTCCCCCAGTACTTACAATATCATCAACAATCACGATATCCCTACCACTAACGTTTAACCCCCTAACCTTAATTACTACCTCCTCAGCACTTACTCTCTCCTTCTCAAGTATGTCATACTCGGTACCTAAGTAATTAGCTGCTATCTTAGCCCATTGCTCAGACTCCTCATCAGGGCCTATGACTAAAGGGTTCTTAAGTTCATAATGTTGCTTAACAAACTTCATTAGCTCAATAACAGCCGTTAAGTTCACTGCCTTTATCTTAAAGACCTTATCTATGCTTTCAGCCCTATGTAAGTGCATATCTATAGTATAGACCTCATTAACACCCGCATTCTCAATAAGTTTAGCAACTATGTAGAGACTAACGGCTTCACCAGGATTAAACCTGTCATCCTGTCTAGCGTAGGGGAAGTAAGGTATGAATGCTATGATTCTCCTGGCACCTAATTCCTTAAGCGTACTTACCTCAAGCAAAAACTCAATGAGGTAGTCGTTAGGGTTCCTATACATGGAATTTACGAGGATAACGTCGCGCTCTGAAACATCAGTTACGAACCTAACGTACGTTTCCCCATCGGGGAATTTCTTAACGATTAGCTCACCCAGCGGGATACCCGTTAACCTACTTACTTTCAACGCTAATGCCTCACTACCCGAACCACCAAAGATTACGGGGTTAATTAACAGCCTTATCACCGTGTAAGTGTTGAGGTAGGAGAATAAATAGGTTGAGGAAGTAAGAAAAGCTTTTAATCATACACCAACACACTCTTTTAGGGTTATGAAGTGTCAATAATCAAGGAGTTAGAGAGTGAGGCTGAGAAAATAATCGATGAGGCTAAGAAAGAAGCTAAGAGAATAATTGAGGAGGCACGAAAGAAAGCTGAGGAAATTTTAGCACAACCAATACCCGAAGAAGAATTTAAATCATTAAGGGAGGAATTAATGAGAAAGTATGAAGAGGAAATAAGAAGATTGAGAGAGGAGTATAAGAAAAAGATTAAAGAGATAAAGGAATTTAGTGAAAAATCCAAAAGTCGGATCCTTGATGAGTTTATAAAGGCCGTCCTAGGGATTAAGTGATGGGTTATCTAATTTCTTGGCCTGAAAAATTAGTTAAGGTAAGAGTCTATGTACCTAAGGACTTAAGGGATACCTTACTTGAGGCACTCTACGAGTTTAAGGAAATACATCTTAAGGAGGTAAAGCTCAAATTCGCCGGGAAACCAAGTATAGACCTACATGTCAAGGTTGTAGAGGAGGCTAAGAATGTTATTGAGGGTTTTATTAAGGCGTTAAGTAGTAAGCATGAAGTACCAGTAAATGTTTATGTAAGTCCTTCACAAATACTTGGAACCATAAAGGAACTTACTGATGAACTTAAACCAGTAGTTGATGACTTAAAGGGCATGTTAAAAACCTTAGCTACATATAAGGATGCGTTAAATAATCACGAAAAGCTATATAAGTACTTAAAACCTATAGCTAAACTAATGCCTAACCTATTACGTGATGAGCTTCAGTATGAGGGAAGATACGTTACTGTTCAAACATGGATTATACCAGTAAGGAATTTAAATAGGCTTCTTAAGTCAGGACTAATAAGTAAGTTAAGCATCATAGGCTATGCCGAGGTTAGTGATGAGGAGAAGGTAATGGTCTTAGGTTACCCAAGTCATATTCGGACGGATGTGATGAAGTTTTTAGAGAGCATTGACGCTAAACCATTAAGCATTCCTGAATTTGACGGCACTGTTAAGGATTATGTGAATTCACTAAGTAATAAATTAAGTGAATTGCGTGATTTACTGAGGGATTACAGGGTTAAGATAGATAACGTTATTAATAAGTATTTACCTAAGGTTGCATTACTCAAAGGATTAGTAAGTAGTGAGGAAGAGCGTTTAAGTGTTGTATTAAAATCCTTAGAGTCTAAGCATGTGTGTGTTTATGAAGGTTGGGTTCCGGTATCATTATTAAAAGCCTTTAGTGACGCACTTTATAGTAAAGTTAGGTATATTCATATCGAGGAAGTAGAGGAATCATCAGATGAGGAAATACCTACAAAGATGAAGAATCCTAAAGGTATAGACGCATTCGAAGTATTAACTAGGCTATATGGCGTACCTAATTACAAGGAATGGGATCCGACACCATTAATCGCTTACTCTTTCGTTATATTCTTCGGGCTTATGTTTGCTGACGTTATTTACGGCGTATTACTCTTAATAATTACTAAGCTCTTCTTACCTAAGTTAGTTGATAACCCTGAGTCTGAAGGCTTTAAGAAATTTCAGAAGATGCTTTATGTATGTGCCATATCAGGCATGGTATTCGGTGTTATTTCAGGGTCTTACCTAGGTGATTTCCCTAAAGTATATATGGGAATAGAACCCCCGGTATTCCTAGATATATTATCACCTCTTATAGCCCTTCAGATATCATTACTCATAGGGCTTATACACGTAACTTTAGCCCACGTACTTACCTTCATTAGGGGGTTAAGGACTGGCAATAAGGCTGAGGCAATTAATGAGTTAGGCATAATTGTAGCTGTAGCGGCAGGTACCCCCTACATTCTTGAGTCACTACTACGTGTTGATGTACCTTTCATACCTGACTGGTTCGTGCCTTACTTACTTTACATGGCGTTTGCTGGTATAGGGCTTATACTTGTGGGTAAGTACATGGCGCTTAAAGCATTCGCCTCGATATTATGGATCTTTGACTTAACTGGATTCTTAGGTGATGTCCTCTCATATACTAGATTAGCTGGTGTCGGGTTAGCGACCTTCTACTTAGCTTCAAGCTTTAACGCAATAACTAAGCTACTTGCTGACGGATTAATAAACATTCTCCCAATACATGTGGTAGGTTTGATGGTCGCGATAGTCATATGCGGCATTTTAGTAGCCTTAACACATATCATGAACTTAGCCTTAAGCACTTTAGGAGCGTTTATCCACGCATTAAGACTATGTTTTGTTGAATTCATAAGTAAGTTCTATGAGGGTACAGGTAAGGAATTCAAACCACTAACGTTTAAGACTTTCTTTAAGGTTGAATTATCACCATCATCATTGTAAAATTTTTAATAAGCTTATAAACCGACTCATTAAATATCACTAGGTGCTTAAACCGATGAGCGAGGTGGTTGTTCCTCTAGGTTCAGCATTGGCAATAGCAGGAGGGGCATTAGGACTCGCTGGAGGACTCATGGGCTCTACGTTAGGCATACGCTCAGCAGGTTCAGCCGGAGTTAGCGTATTAAGTGAGGACCCGACGTACTTTAGGCAGGTGATAGTTTTAGCGGCATTGCCGATGACTCAGACTTTTTACGGCTTCATAGTGCTTTTCTATGTTCTATACTTTGTTGTGCCAGCAATGAAGGGATTAACATTTACTCAAAGTACGGTGCTAGGGTGGAGTATATTAGCTATAGGTGTGGCAGTATTCGTTGGGGAGTTATTCTCAGCGTGGTACCAAGGAGTCATATGTGCTAACGGAATTTCACAATTACCTAAGACACGTGGAGCCATAATGACGAACACGTTCATATTAGCAGTTTACGAGGAGTTCTTCGGTATATTAGCGATGGTCTTCGCCTTACTAGCAATAATGCTTGCTCAGTCATTAATACCATCCATAATATCTTAAGGGATGAGAAGTGAGTAAGGAAGGTATGGAGACTTTAAGGGATGCAGTAATAGAGAAGGCTAAGGAAGAGGCATCTAAAATTATTGAGGAGGCTAAAAGGAGAGCTAATGAGATTATCAATGAAGCTTTAACGAAGAAGAAAGAACTTTACGAGAGAAAGAAAGAAGAGGTATTAAGTGAGGTAAAAAGAACATACATAGAAAAACGTTCAGAAGTAATAATTGAGGGTAGAAAGGAATTATCTAAGGTAAAGAATGAAATTATCAAAGAGCTGATGAGGGAGCTACATAACCGGTTAAGGACTTTATCTAAAGACGAACGTATCGCTTCCTTAAGGTCTTTATTAATTGGTGTTAAGGATTTAGTCCTAGAGACAGGCAAGGACTTTAAGATATATTGCTGTGAAGAAGACATACCCATAGTTAATGACTTAATTAGTAGGTTGGGATTAAGTGATGTTGTGCGTAAGGTTGAGGTGCTGAATAATTGTGATAAACGTATTGGTGGGTTCGTACTTGAGGCATTAGATGGTAGTGTAATAATAGATAATACCTACTTGACAAGACTTGATGCTGTATTAAAGAGCATGATTCCTGAAATAACGAAGAAGCTATTTGGGAAGGGTCGCTAAATGAACCTAAACATAACATCAGTACTTTCAGAAATGATAGCTAAGGAGCCCAAGGTAATTAAATGTAGCGAGCTACTTAATTTCATAAGTCTCAATATTAAGTCAGTAAGTAACTTCATAACCAGCATTCAGAAGTATGATTTAGGTAAGTACTTAGCTATTAAATTAAGCTCCCGTAAGCCAAGTGTGAAAGATGTCGACATAGCCTTATACTCGTTTCATCATGATGATATAGTTTACTTCATGGAACGCTCGCCTAAACCATTAAGGAACTTACTTAAGAAGTACCTCAATATTTATGATGTGTGTAACATAGTTGTTAAGCTGAAGAGTCTATATGGTTACTGTAAGGCTGAACTCCTACCTATAGGTAATCTACAGCGTTTAAAGCTAACTGATAAGTTAGTTAATGCATGCAATCTAGATGAACTTATTGAATTAACAGCTTTAGCTGTTGGTGAGGAATATGCTAACATGCTTAGTGAATTAAGGAGGTTTGAGAAAATTGATATAGATATGCTATCTAATGTTGAGGGCTCATTAATAAATACTTCATTAACGAACTTCTTTGAGGAATTTAGAGGTAAACCTACCTTTAACGCCATTAATTGCTTAAAAATGTTTAATAACTTGCTAAAGCTAGTACCTATGATGAGAAAGTACGCTTCATATAGTGAACTTAAGGTTGAAGGCTTCAGCGGTTTCTTTGAGAGGGTTAGTGAATTAGGTTTAGGTATTTGTTGGAGAGAGACCATAGAATTTTCAACACAGATTAAAACATTGAAGAAAGAGTTAATTCCGTTAATGCTTGTGGTTCTCATCAATAGATGTTGTCTACCTAACCTACTTAGTGATCCGGAGTCTTACGATACCGTGCTTAAGTACTTAATTAAGAGACTTACCGAGCTTTACCTAGTCCGCTACATAATTACCTCCTTAATCTCGGGGGTTGATTTTCATGAAGAAATACCGAGGTTGAAGTGCTATGAGTAAACATATAATGGTTGGTAAGAAGGTTGTTGCTGTTGGTGATGAATTCCTCATTAAGTTAGCTAGGTCATTAGGTATTAAGGAGGTTTACTTAGTTAGTGATAGCGAGATAAATAAAAGTAAGAATTTACTGGATAATCTACGTCAGAGAAAGGATGTATGTATTGTTTTAGTTAGCCATAAATTAATTAGTTCACTAGGTAAGTTTGGTGATGAGCTTCTCAATAACATTACTCCCGTATTCATAACTATACCTAGCTATGGTGAGTTAAAGGTGTTTAATGTAAAGGAGTTTTATTCTAGGAAAGCAAGGAAGTCCCTAGGTGTAGCGGTATATGTTTAAGGGGTGATAACATGGTTAAAGGTCGTATATATAGGGTTTCAGGCCCTCTAGTTGTTGCTGAGGGAATGAGTGGTAGCATGATGTATGAGGTTGTTGAGGTAGGTAATGAGAGGTTAATAGGGGAAATTATAGGGATACATGGTGATAAAGCATATATTCAGGTATATGAGGATACGACAGGTTTAACCATAGGAGAGCCCGTAGTATCAACAGGGGAGCTGCTCTCAGCGGAGCTAGGTCCGGGACTGATCTCAAGTATCTTCGATGGTATCCAGAGACCCTTACCTGCTATTGAGGCCTTAGTAGGCCCATTCGTGAGAAGAGGTGTGAAGTTACCAGCGTTACGAAGGGATGTGAAGTGGCATTTTAAGCCGCGTGAAGGGTTAAAGGAAGGGGGTGATGTTAGTGGCGGCGCCATCATAGGTGAGGTAAAGGAATCACCATTAATCACCCATAAGATAATGGTGCCGCCAAATGCTCATGGAAGGCTCTTATGGTTAGCTAAGGAAGGGAACTACACCATTGAGGAGCCTATAGCAACAATAGAACATGAGGGAAGGAAGGTGGATATAAAGCTTTATCAGAAATGGCCTGTTAGGAAGCCGAGACCTTATAAAGCAAAGCTTAATCCTGAAGAGCCGTTAATAACTGGTATTAGGGTCATAGACTTCCTATTCCCATTAGCTAAGGGAGGTAAGGCAGCCATACCAGGAGGCTTTGGTACTGGAAAATGCGTTGTGCCAGGAACACCAGTACTTCTGGCTGACGGGACTGTGAAGACAATAGATGAGATATTTAAGGAGGTAAAGGGTGGAGAACCTGACCCTAATGTTGATGAGGAATGCTTTGAGCTCAAGGAGCCTATACTTCTTTATGGATTTAATGGCAAACAATTCATACTTGTACGGGCAACCCACGTCTATAAAGGTAAGACAGACAGAATTGTGAGAATTAAAACAGCTAGTGGACGTGTAATAGAAGTTACACCCATACATAAATTACCTATATATAACCCTGACGGCTACATTGAAGAGAGGGAGGCACGTGATATAGCTCCTGGAACCTACTTAGTCATACCTAGAAAGATAAGTATACCAGCAGAAACACCAAGAATACCTATCGAGGAACTAGGTAAGTACGATGATGTTGTTAGTAGAGATAGCGAAGTTAATGAGAAAGTTAGGAAAGTACTACGTCAAATGTTATCAAGAGGTCTAGTAGATAAGATAGTTAAGGAGACGGGGTTAAGTAAATTAACTATAAGGGGCATAATATACAGTAAGCAGTACTCAGTACCACTAAAATTAATTGTCGCAATTAATAGGTTAAGTAAAGATGAAGTGATTGGATACCCCACGATATTAGGATTAAGGAGAAGTAAATATTCAATTAGGGTACCACATTACATAAACTGTGATATTGCTGAACTCCTAGGACTTATAGTATCTAATGGCATGGTCACTCACAGAACCATTAGGTTCTTTAGCAACAATGATATGATTAGGAAGAGATTTAATGTACTCCTAGAGAAAGCATTCGGCATCCGTGGAAAAGAGAGAGTATTTAACGCTGTTAAGAGTATTGAGGTAAATTCAGCATTATTAGCAAGATTATTTAAACTACTAGGAATTCCCGACAAGAGGAAGTCAAGAAAGGTTAGAGTCCCGTTAATTATAATGAGGTCCCCTGAAGAAATCATAGCGGCTTTCATTAGAGGTTTATACCTAGGTGATGGTACTTTTAGTAAGAATACTGTGGAGTATATGTCAGGGTCTAAGGAGCTTATTACGGATCTATCTTATCTTCTAACGAGGTTAGGCATATTATATTCAGTTAAATTCGGAAAAGGGAAGAACAGACTATATATCTCAAGAATACCGGAACTCACGAAATTCTATAGGGTTATACTGAGGGAGGCACCATGTATAAAGAATATTGAGAATCTTAAGAGATATATTGGGAGTAGGAGACAAGAACAGCTATCAAGGGAAGCCATACCTATATCGAGTAAGCTATTGAGGGAGGTCTATAGGGCCCTATCAAAGCGTAAGTTAGGAGCTAGGGGTATTAATGTAGGTAATTACGTATATGGATATGAGAATCCTAGTAGGTCAGGATTATTAAAATTAGCAACTACATTAGGCAGTATTAGCTACCAAGAACAAATGAAGATAGAGAGATTATTAACTGTAGTTAGTAACTTAGTAAACCTATTAGAGCACATCGCCTTAGATAAGGTTGAGGAGGTAGAGGTCCTGAGGAGGCATACCACAGTCTATGATTTAACCGTTGAAGATACCCACAACTTCATTGGTGGACTAATTCCTGTAATATACCATAATACGGTTACATTACAAGAGTTAACTAAATGGTCTTATGCTAACGTAACCATATATATAGGGTGTGGTGAGAGGGGTAATGAAATGGCTGACGCCCTCCATAGCTTCCTTAAGCTCCAGGACCCAAGGAGTGGTAGGCCCTTAATTGAGCGTGCCATATTCATAGCTAACACATCAAACATGCCTGTAGCTGCCAGGGAGGCGAGTATCTATATGGGAATAACCATAGCCGAGTACTTCAGGGATATGGGCTATGATGTCCTCCTAGTCGCTGACTCAACAAGTAGGTGGGCTGAGGCTATGAGGGAAATTAGTGGCCGTCTTGAGGAAATGCCTGGTGAGGAAGGTTTCCCAGCATACCTAGGTTCTAGAATAGCTGAGTTCTATGAAAGAACAGGTAGGGTAATCGCGTTAGGTGATCCTGAAAGAGTGGGCTCCGTCACCGTTGTTGGTGCTGTTTCCCCGCCAGGTGCTGACTTTAGTGAACCTGTAACTCAGAATACGTTAAGGTACATAAGAACTTTACTAGCGCTTGATGTAGCCTTAGCTAATAGGAGGCACTTCCCAGCGATTAACTGGCTAATAAGCTACTCACTATATGTGGATGAGGTTGCTGATTGGTGGGCTAAGAACGTTCACCCTAAGTGGAAAGAGTATAGGACTAAGACTATGGAGCTCCTCCAAAGGGAGGCTGAGCTCTCTGAGGTAGTTAGGTTGGTAGGTCCTGATGCTTTGCCGGAGCCTGACAAATTAGTGCTTGAGGTGGCGAAGATGATTAGAGAGGACTTCCTCTTCCAGTCAGCCTATCACCCAATAGATAAGCACTCGCCACCTGAGAGGACCATGATGATGATTGAAGCCATACTAAAGTTCTATGAGTACGCTAAGAAGGCTGTTGAGCATGGATACCCTGTTAGTGAGATTAGGTCACTTCCCATCCGCTACAAGATCGCTAGGATGCGTGACATACCGAAGGAGGAGTTTAAGAAGAGAATGGAGGAGTTAATGAAGGAGATAGAAACCACATTTATTAAGCTCCTCTCGGGGTGAAGTCGTGTCTTTAGGTAAATACTTAGTTGAGAGTAAGGAGTTAATGAGGGCTAAGGGCTCGCTACTGTTCATAAAGCCATTGCCTAACGTTAAGTATGGAGAGGTTGTTGAGATAGAGTTAGAAAGTGGTGAGACTAAGTTAGGGCAAGTTATTGATGTGAGTAGAGACGCTGTAGTTGTTCAAGTGTTCGGAGGTTCTAGCGAGATTAACTTAAGAACAACTAAGGTTAGGTTTAGAGGTGAGACGCTAAGGTTACCTGTCTCCATAGACATGCTGGGACGCATATTTGATGGCTTAGGGAGGCCCATAGATAAGGGCCCACCAATAGTTCCTGAGGATTACTACGATATTCATGGAGCCCCTATGAACCCGGCAGCGAGGTTACCTCCATCTGAGTTCATTGAGACTGGGATATCCGCTATAGATGGTATGAACTCCATAGTGAGGGGGCAGAAGCTACCTATATTTAGTGGTGCTGGGTTACCTCATAACAGAATTGCTGCACAGATAGTTAGGCAGGCTACAGTGAAGGGTAAGGGGGAGAGGTTCGCCATAGTATTCGCTGCTATAGGTGTCACTTTCGAGGAGGCTTCATTCTTCATAGAGAACTTTAGGAAGACAGGCGCGTTAGAGAATACGATAGCTTTCATAAATACCGCCTCAGCCCCCGTTATTGAGAGGTTAGCAACCCCGAGAGTAGCTTTAACAGCCGCTGAATTCCTTGCATGGACTTACGACATGCACGTGCTCGTGATACTTACCGACATGACCAACTACGCTGAGGCGCTAAGAGAACTCTCAGCGGCTAGAGAAGAGGTACCAGGCAGGAGAGGCTATCCTGGCTACATGTATACAGACCTAGCCACCATATATGAGAGGGCCGGTAAGTTGAGGGGGAAGAAAGGGTCGATAACGCAGATGCCTATACTGACGATGCCTGATGACGACATAACCCATCCAGTACCCGACTTAACTGGGTACATCACTGAGGGACAGATAGTGCTCTCAAGGGAACTACATAGGAAGGGTATTTACCCACCAATAGATGCTCTAGCATCTCTATCTAGGTTAATGAAGGACGGTATAGGACCGGGCAAGACTAGAGAGGACCATAGAGAGGTATTCATGCAGCTATATGCCTCATACGCTGAGGGGCAGTACTTAAGGGAGTTAACCATGATAGTAGGTACTGAGGGGTTAAGCGAGAGGGATAGGAAGTACTTAGTCTTCGCTGATAGATTTGAGAGAGAGTTTATAAATCAAGGTGAGTATGAGAGGAGGACTATTGAGGAGACATTAGATATTGGGTGGGAGCTCCTAGCGATTCTCCCTGAAGAGGAGTTAAGTAAGATTAGTGAAAAGAACATTAAGAAGTACCACCCGAAGTATAGGAAGAAAGGAGAGAGGAAGTGAGTGCTAGAGGCTTAGTCGTAAGGAGACCAACCAAGATAGAGTTAATTAGGTTAAGGCGTAGGCTCAAGCTAGCTAGGAGATTACATAAGATGCTACGTGATAGACTAACGATACTTGTTCAGGAATACTTGATAAACCTTAAAGAAGCAATGAGGATTAGAGAAGAACTCCATAAGACATTAATGAATTTTTATAAGGCATTAGCACTTGCACATACTGTTATGAGTACCGCCGATTTTGAGCTTCTTTACTCAAAAATTAAGGAGCTGGAGTTAAGCGTTGGTTTAAGAAACATAGCCGGCGTTAAGGCCCTAATCATTGAGGTCCCCAGTGAGGGTGTAGGAGTTAGTAAGGTTTCTGAGGCAATAATAACCTCATATAGAGACCACCTACTTAAGGTAATCACTCACTTAGCCGAAATAGAGAGCGCCTTAAATGCATTAGGTGCTGAGGTTATGAGGACCAAGAGGAGGGTGAATGCCCTAGAATACATCCTGATACCTAAGCTTATTGCGACGATAAAGTACTTAAGTATGAAATTTGAGGAGCGTGAACGTGAGGAGAAGAGTAGATTAAAGAGGGTTAAGGAAATACTAACTAGAGGTAGGCTATGAAGGACTACGAAATTGAAAAATACTTAATGCATGAGCTAAAGGTAGTGAATAAACACCTACCCCAAAGAAGGAAGAGCTTAAAGGAATTACTTAACGAAGAGGTACCTCACATAGTTTGCCTGGACGGTACTTTTCATGTATTCAAGAAGTCGGAGTTAGAGTATATTAACTCATTAATAACCGATGAGGACGCTAAAAACCTTTACTTACCGATAATAATTGAGTCAAGACCTGATTTAGGTGAAGGTACGTTCGTAATTAATGACGCATTAGGTGCTAAGGTAATAGCGAGGGTGTTAGGGATAGATTACCGCGTACCACTAATAATATATAAGCCGCAAATAGCTGTAATCCGTAGCAAACTCCCAACTACAACCCAATACGCCTTCATACCGTACTTAAGTACTTAATTATGATATATCCGTCATTTAAAGCTTTAACATTCCTCATGCCTTAGAGGGACGTTCTTATCTGGCGACTTATTAGCGAGCTTACTACTTATGAAAACTATAGTTGTTGTTAAATTATCTGTAAGTGCATGCCATGCATCAGCCATTAGGGCTGCACTACCAACTAAGAAACCTAGAAACAACCTAATGAACTACTCACATCATTAAGTTGACGACGAACGCAACTTTAGCCTCTTGAACTTCAGCCTTCCGTGGATCATACCCCGTACTATTCTTGACCCTATTCCTAACCGTAGTAGGTAGTAAACAGCTTTTAACTTAATCCCCCTAATGCGCCCAAATTAATTATTGAAATACCATCATTAAATAGAGGCTAAGAAATTATGTGGTAGCCGGGCGGGGATTCGAACCCCGGTCACGGGGGTTCTCCCTGTGTGGTCCAGAGTCGGGGGTCTATTCCTGCCCCGCATCCTTGGCCGCTAGACGACCCGGCTTCCTACCTATGTTTACATAAGGCGGGTTTTAAATGTTTAACTTATGGAGGTTACGAATCAGGTGGTCATAATACTTCATTAGGTCTTATTAGGGTCGCTATTTATATGGTATTTCGTCGAATACTAGTAAGCAGGTGTTTTGTTATGGGTAAATGGAGCTGCGTTGTTAGGCTTGTTGATACGTGCGGTTTTAAGCTAGACCTAAGTAAGTTCAAGGATAAGTTATTACTTCAGAAGCTTGTTTATATTGCTCAGAAGCTCTTTAACATGAATTTAGGGTATAAGTTCTCATGGTATTACTACGGTCCCTACAGTAGGGGATTAGCACTAGATGCTGGTAAGTACGGCTTCGGGACTAGTGATGTATGTGAATTAAATCTTAGCGACCTAGGTAGGTTCATTGAGTTTATGAATGATGTTAAGAAGTTAGGTAATGTTAGTTACTGGGTTGAGTTAATAGCTAGTTACGTAATGCTATCAACAGATGTCTATCCAAGACCTAAAGACCCGATAAAGGAGTTAGTGTCTAAAAAGAAGCATATAAAGGTTAATGATGTTATTAAAGGGATTGAGTTACTTAAAAAATATGGTATATATATATGAGGTTTTATAAAAGTCCCTGCTTCTCCTTAATAGCTGCCTGTGCAGCTGCTAACCTAGCTATTATCACTCTAAATGGTGATGCACTTACGTAGTCTAGACCTACCTTATGTAAGAACTCGATAGACTTAGGGTCGCCACCATGCTCTCCGCAGATACCTATCTCTAGCTTCGGGTTAGCTTTCTTACCTAGCTTAGTACCTAACTCTACCAACTTACCTACGCCCTTAATGTCAAGCGTCTCAAATGGGTTGGCGGGCAATATGTCTAGCTCTAGGTATTGAGGCATGAACTTATTCTCAACGTCATCCCTACTGAAGCTGAATGTAGCTTGTGTTAGGTCGTTTGTACCGAAGCTGAAGAAGTCTACCTCTTTAGCTATTTCATCAGCTGTCAAGCACGCCCTAACGGTCTCTATCATAGTGCCTATCTTGACAGGTACTTTAATTCCGTACTTACTTTCTACGTCCTTTAATGCCGGTATGATTGCATGCTTCTTAACGAACCTAATCTCATTAACCTCACTTACATTAGGCACCATAATCTCTAGATGCGGATGCTTACCTTCCTTAATTAACTCAGCTGCAGCCTCAATCATAGCCCTAGATAAGTAGTAGTATATCTCTGGGAATGTAACACCTACCCTAACACCTCTATGACCCATCATCGGATTAGCCTCTTTAAGCGTCCTCACCCTCTTATATAGCCATTCAAGCCTCTTTAACTCCTCCTTGGAGGCGCCCTTAAGCTTAGCCTCATATATCTGCTCTAAGATCTCCTCAGGTGCTGGTAGGAACTCATGTAGTGGTGGGTCTATCAACCTAATAACTACCGGTAACCCATCCATTATCTCTAACATTTGCTTAAAGTCTGGCTTAATCATCCGGTAAAGCTTTTCTAGATGCTTAACCCTATTCTCCTTAGTCTCAGCAAGAATTACCGACCTAAGCACTTCAAGTCTTTCCGGCTTCCTAAACATCCTCTCTATCCTTAACAGACCTATACCCTCAGCACCAAACTTCCTAGCTAACCTAGCGTCTTCAGGTACGTCCGCATTAGCCCTAACACCTAACCTCCTTATTTCATCAGCCCATGAGAGAAGCTCATTAAGTTCAGGGATTAACTCAGGCTCTATGGTGGGTACCTTACCCACGTATACATTACCTGTGTTACCATCTATGGTTACCCAATCACCCTCCTTAACGACTACATCACCTACCTTGAAGGTCTTGCTCGCATAATCTATTTTTATAGCCTCAGCACCAACCACTGAGGGCTTACCTATAGCCCTAGCAACAACTGCAGCATGTGACGTCATACCGCCCCTACTGGTTAATATGCCTACAGCTGCGTAGAACCCGTGTACATCATCAGGCTTGGTTTCTATCCTAACTAAGATTACTTTCCTACCCTGTCTAGCCCACTCAACAGCAGTGTCTGGGTCGAATACTACCTGACCGGAGACAGCGCCTGGTGAGGCAGCTAATCCTTTAGCTATGGGCTTAGCTTTGGCCTTAGGATCTATCCTTGGGTAGAGTAGTGATATTACGTGCCTAGGTGTGACCTTTAGTACGGCCTCCTCCTTAGTTATTATACCTTCCTTAGCCATATCAACAGCTGTCTTAACCCTAGCTAGCGGTGTCATCTTGGCGGCTCTAGTTTGTAGGAAGTAAAGCCTTCCTCTTTCAACCGTGAACTCAATGTCCTGGACCTCCTTATTGAGCTTCTCCAGTAACTTAGCCGACTTATATAGCTGGTCATAAAGCCCAGGGAAATCCTCCTTAAGCTTATCTATTGAATATGGGGTTCTTATACCAGCAACTACGTCTTCACCTTGAGCATTAGGTAGGAACTCACCGTATAGCTTGTTCTCACCTGTTGCTGGGTCCCTAGTAAATACTACACCAGTACCGCTATCCCAGCCCATATTGCCGAAGACCATAGTTACTATGTTCACTGCTGTACAGTCAGCTACGTCAGGCGTTATCTTATTAGCCATCCTGTAGAATATGGCTCTAGGATTCATCCATGACCTGAAAACAGCCTTTATAGCTAGTTCAAGCTGCTTCCATGGATCTTGCGGGAACTCGCCCCATTCTCTCTTAATTATCTCCTTAAACCTCTCGGCGGCTTCCTTAATGCCCTCTAAAGGTAACTCAACATCGTGCTTAACACCATACTTTCTCTTAATCTTTTCGAACTCCTCATCGAATAGCTCCTCTTTAATACCTAACACTATCCTACCAAACATCTGTAGGAATCTCCTGTACGCGTCATAAGCAAACCACTCATTATTAGTTAGCTTAGCTAAGCCCTTAACAACCTCATCATTCATACCTAGGTTAAGGACCGTGTCCATCATGCCAGGCATGGAGACAGCAGCACCAGACCTTACGGATACGAGCAATGGGTTAGAGGGATCACCAAACCTCTTACCAGACTTCTCCTCAAGCCACCTCATGTACTTAACTACTTGCTCCATAAGTCCCTTAGGTAGGTCTAAAGAGTTAATAAGATTCCATATCTCAGCTATGATCTTATCCCTAACCGCGGGCGGTGGGTTCTTCTCTAACTCCTTCACCAACTCATCCATCTTCTCCTTAATGGGTGCATAGAACTCCTTACAGGCCTCAGTAGTTATTGTGAATCCCGGAGGTACTGGAAGACCTATCTGGGTCATTTGGGCAAGGCTAGAACCTTTACCACCAAGTAACTTCTTATTTCTCCAATTACCTTCATCAAAAGTATATATGTATTTCTTCTCACTCATTACTCATTACCACCCATTCCGACTTAGAATTATGTACTATCTTTAAAAACTTTAATTAACCCAGCTATAGGAATTCTTCATTAAAAATTATTTAAATTATATTAAATCTATGAATCAGAAAGGTACGTGAGGCTCCTCCTTAACAACTCTAAAGGCTATGCTAGTCACGCTTCTCTTCACTCTTGGATTCTTAAGTAGTGACTTAATGAAGCGATCTAGTTCCTCTATTGTCTTAAACATGGCTATTATGGCCACATCAAACTCACCAGTTATGTCATATACTGCTTTAACGTTAGGTTCAGCAGCAACCACTTTCTCAACTTCCTCTAAGTAAGCTCCCTCAACACTTAACATTATTAACGCAACAACCTGAAAACCTAGAACCCTATGGTTAATTAATGCTGTGTAACCCCTAATAACACCAAGCCTCTCTAACTTCCTAATCCTATTGAGTATCGTTGATGGGGGTTTACTTAACTTCCTAGCTAACTCCCTAATCCCTATTCTCCCGTCCCTAGCTAACTCACGCAATATCTTTATATCAAGCTCATCAATTAATTCCTTGGTCATATAACATCACTAACTTATCTGCCTCAACAATATTTAAATTTAAGATTTAACCATGTTTGTATTGAAGACTCATTATGTACCTACGTGAGCTAGTGAGGGCTGTTAGAATATACGCGATAGTTTTCATTCTTAAGATATTTCACAAACTATTCCTAAAGTTAAGGATTACGCTTAAGTTTAGGATTCATGGACTCACGATATTAGTCTTACCTAGTGTGTTCATACCTAAGTACGTGGTCTCAACCGAGATGATTCTGAACGCATTAAAATCCATCAAGATATCTCCAGGGCTTAAGGTACTTGAGCTCGGTTCAGGATCTGGGGTTTTAAGTATTTTTGTTGCAAAGAAAGGAGGTTGTGCCTACTTTTTGGAGGTAAATAAGGTTGCCATAGTTAACACACTGATTAATGCATACGTAAACAACGTTGAAGAGAGGGTAAAATTGTTAAGAAGCAAGTTTCTGGAGTTCCCCCTAGTAATTATGAACCCACCATTCCTGCCATGCTATATTAAGGAAGGGTTAGACATTAATTGGTGCTGCGGACCTAACCTCAACCTGTTACTAAATATGCTCAATGAGGCAAGGAGGCACCTTAAACGCGGGGGTTACTTAATACTTACAGCGTCCTCACTCACTAATCATGAGTTAGTAAGGCATTTACTCAACGCTTTAGGTATCGAGGTCATATATATGGTTAAAAAACCATCAATCTTCGACTCTGTTTACTTAATGTTATGTAAACGTACTTCGGCATGAACCAGACAGTACCGTGACTTTCTTAATGCTTTTATTATTTGTAACAAATACTTAAGTGGTGGTTCTATGAGTGAGATACCTTTAAAGCCGATTACTCGCCAGGATATACATAAGCTAGAGACTGCGTTACTCTTAGGTACGTTATTTAGGAAGGACGTTATTGAGAGGATAAAGAAGGCTGAGGATAGGTTAACGTGGCTTGACTCATTAGCTGTTGCTGCTGGTGCTTTAGCGCGTGAGAAGGCTGGTGTACCAGTTTCTCAAATAGCTGATGAGCTAGGTAGGACTGAGACAACTATAAGGAATCACTTAGCTGGTAAGACAGAGGCAGGTAAGTTAGTTCGTGAGACTTTAGATATGATAAGGCGTGGAGAACTAGACGTTTCTGCAGCCATTATGGCATTAACCTCCCCTGAGGAAATAAGCAAGCTAAAGAAGGAGATTGAGGAGTTAAAGAAGGCTAAAGCTGATTTTGAAGAGAAAGTTAAGAGGTTAAAGATAGAATTAAGTAAGTTGAAAGGTAGGATTGAAGAACTCATTAAAGGTCTCTAAAATTTAAACTATTTTTACATAGGTTCTCCGGTTTAAACAAAGCACCACTAAGTTTTTTAGGGTATAAGCATCACATACCTTAGGTGTGTATTTAATTGGGGAAGGAGAGGTTGATTCGCTACTCACCTTGGCTACTACACTTTAACACTGGCGCTTGTAATGGGTGTGATATAGAGGTTCTTGCAGCACTAACACCACTCTATGACCCTGAGAGATTCGGTATTAAATTAACTCCCTCACCTAGACATGCCGATATTTTGATAGTTACTGGTGCAGTAACTAAGAAAGCTGCAATAAGGCTTAAGAGAATTTACGATCAGATGGCTGAGCCTAAGTACGTTGTTGCTGTAGGTACATGCGCGACCTCAGGAGGCGTTTTTGCGGGCTCATACTCAGTCCTACGTGGTGCTGATAATGTGGTCCCAGTACATATGTACGTACCTGGATGCCCGCCAAAGCCTGAGGCCATTCTTGACGGTTTAGTTAAGTTACTTAATGAAATAAGGAGTAAGGAGGTTAAGGAAGGAGGTAAGGGTGGTGAAAGCAAATGACGTCTATAGATGATAGGTTAAAACCTATTGAGGGGCTTTTCAGTAAGGTAAGTAAATTACGTGATAATAGGTTGATAATAGAGACCGATCTCGAGAAATTTAAGGAGTTAGTAAAGAAGATTAAGGGAAGCTACACTTCATACTTAACCAGTATAGTCGCTACCGACTTTCCTGATAAGAACGTATTTGAGATTAACTACAACATATGGGTATTTGATCATCAAACAATGTTTAGTGTGAGGGTAAGGATACCTAGAGACAACCCTAAGCTACCAACAATTATAGACATATATCCAGGGGGATTACCTTACGAGCAGGAGGTATATGATTTACTAGGCATAGTATTTGAAGGTAATCCACACCTACGTGAGCATTTCTTTAAACCTGAAGATATCAAAGGATATCCATTAAGGAAGGACTGGAAGGGTGAGTGATTATGAATAAGAGTACTTACGTAGAGATACCTGTAGGCCCGCAACACCCGGCACTTCACGAACCACTCCTACTTAGAGTCAAGGTCGATGGTGAGGCTGTTGTTGATGTTCAAGTGATAACGGGGTATAACCATAGAGGGATAGAGAAACTCGGTGAGAGAAATACATGGATTCAGAATGCTTACCTATATGGCAGGGTCTGTGGCATATGTAACACAGTGCATGCCCAAGCATACGTTCAGTGTGTTGAGGAAATAGGGGGCATTCAAGCACCTCCGAGGGCTAATTACTTAAGGACCTTAGTCATGGAGTTAGAGAGGATCCATAGTCACATGTTAATAACTGCCGTTATGGCTGAACTCACGGGTTTCGATACGTTATTCATGCTCTTAATGAGGGATAGAGAGAGGATTATGTGGAGTAAGGAAATAGTTACTGGTAATAGAGTACTGGCGGACTACATAATACCGGGTGGTGTTAAGTGGGATGTCAATAAGGACAAGCTTAGTAAGATACTTAAAGTCCTTGACTTCATTGAAGAACGCATGAAGTACTATAAGAAAGTCATTATGGAGGACTCAATAATTAACAAGAGATGGAGGGGTATAGGCATAATAAGGAAGGATGAAGCGCTAGAGTACTGCTTGGTAGGACCTACAGTCAGAGGTTCAGGTGTGAAGACGGATATAAGAAAGGACGACCCATACGCTGCTTACGGTGAGTTAGATTTTGAGCTAATAACCTACGACGAGGGTGACGTATGGTCCAGAATGATGGTTAGGGTTGATGAGATTTTCGAGTCTATAAACATGATTAGACAAATAATTAAGAAGTTACCTGATGGGCCCATAGCTGGTAAGGCATTACCTAGAGTGATAAAGCCTGGTGAGGCCATATCTAGAGTTGAAGCACCCAGAGGAGAACTTGTTTATCACATAATTAGTAAGGGTGGGCAAAGACCTTATAGGGTTAAGGTAAGAACACCCTCATTCTCCAACATACTTAACGGAGTCATAGCCTATAGAAACTCATTACTTGCGGACGTACCGGTAATCTTAGGTAGTTTCGACCCGTGCATAGCATGTATGGAGAGGTTAATAGTTTATGATGTGAGAAAGAATGTGGAGAAGGTTGTTCCTATAAGGAAACTCATACGTAAGAGGGTGATGAGGTAATGCCCTTAAAACTCCTTAGGGAGACAATTAGTAATCTATTTAAGAAGCCTATTACCATCGAGTACCCTAAGGTACTTACTGAAGTACCTGAAAATTATAGAGGGAAGCATAGAGTAAATTACAACAAGTGCGTTGGCTGTTCATTATGTGCTATTGACTGTCCTACTGGGGCTATAACCATGAAGGTTGTTCCTGAACGTAAGAAGAGGTACCCCATGATTAACTATAGTAAATGCATATTCTGTTATCAATGTGTCTATGTATGTCCAGTGAAGGCTTATATAGTAAGTAACGACTATAGATTAGCGACAAGCGATAAAGATGAGCTAATTCAGAAAGAGATTAAAGTTTGAGTTAGATTAAAGAAGACCGCTCTCCTCATATAGTTCCTCAAGCTTTTTACGTTTCTCTAAAAGGTTTTGAAGGTATCCCTTAAGTTCCTTCACCATATCCATGTAGTTAATTACCTTAACTGTTACAGGGAAGTTCACACCTTCACCATAGACAAGTACTTCCTGTCTGTCAAGTATTGGTACTATCTTCTTAAGTAGGTGCGGATGTGGTGCACCTATCAATGACTTTTCTATATCTCTCTCATCGGTTAGCGTGAATATGAAGTTAGTCCATATCATCGTGATTACGTTAGGATCTAACTCGCTTGGTTTCTGATCTATAACACATAGCGTTATGCCTCTCTTCCTAAGTTCCCTAGCTATATCACCGAATGGTGATAGGTAATAGGTGTCTTTACCTAGGAAGTTATGGGCTTCCTCAAGAAATATTAACACCTTCACCGGAATGTCCTCACCTCTCTCTACGTATTCCATAACCTTACTCCTTAGCCTCCTAGCAACTATGTTTGCTATGACCATGTAGAGAGGCATTTCCTTCTCAAACCTGCCTAGAGATATTATTACGCTAGGTCCTTCAGGGTCTAATAACTCATTAACTATATTCTTGAATGTTGAGCCACTATACGTGTATGGGTACTTCAAAAGCCTTTTCAACTTAACTCTCTGCGATCTATAAGTAGTTAATGCTGATGGCCCATAAGCACTCTTTATTCTTTCCTCAATTCTTGCCTGTAATGCCCTTACCGAGCTGGACCCTGACCTAGATAGTACTTCATGAAGTATGCGCCTACCCTCAACACTTCTCATAAGCTCTTTCTCACTTAACTCATCGATTAGTAACCCCCATACCCATAGATCTCCTAACTTAATATCCTCCCTCAATACTTTACTGAAGTTATCTAGTTGAATTAGGAATGTTTGTGAAACGCCAAAGATGTTTGCTATAAGCCTTAAGTCATCAGTAGTTAATTCTGAGTAGTCTATCTTGAGGAACTCAATACCTCTGCTCCTAGCTAGTTCTTCATCTGGTGTGTATGCCTTAAAGTAATCCTTAAATGTTTTACCAACGCCATCAGCTATAGGTCTACCTAAATTATCTTTAAGTTCTAAAGCGTACTCACTATGCATGTCAAATATGAGTAACTTAATTCTCTTCTCAGGTTTCTCGATTATGTTGTACATAGTTATATATGAGGCTATTAGATTACCTAAGAAAGTCTTGCCAGTACCTGACTTACCGTATATTCCGAAGCTAAGCTCAATTAACTTACTTACGTCTATGGGTATAGGTGATAACGCCTTACCTACAGCCTTGGGAATGCCTAAAGGCCATTTAACCCTACGATCCGACCTACTAAAGAATGAGTTTATTACTTCGTTATCAACATTAATCAAGTCGGAATTAAATGATGGCATAGTGCTTGCTTTGCTAACCGAATCGCCTTCTTTCTGGGCTATTAAAGCTATTTCAATCCACTGTCTTTTGATTAAGCTACCTAAGTTCTTTACTATAACCTCTCTTAGTTCATTACTTATTGACAAATTGGTTAGCTTATTGACTAAGTTACTTTCAGAATCTATACCGGCATCAGTTATTAGCCCTAAATAGGTTTTCGTGACTCCTTTAATGGCTATTAAGGAACCTACCGGATATAGCTCTATATTTTCCTCATTACTTAATACAGCCCTTACACCCTTATTTACCGAACCAGAAATAACTTTACCTATCACGCATAATCACCTAAAGTCTTAATAGTTTCCTCAATATATGGAATAACATCTTTAACGCCTACCTTAGTCAATACCTTAACCATTTCACCGATGAATTCGTATATACCTATCTTGCTACTTATGAGCTTGGAGTACTTGAATATGAAGTCCCTAAGCTCAGTAAGTGAAGCTCCATCTGATATGAAGTAAATGAGAAAATCAAGGTTTAACCTACCATCAGGCTTAAAAAAGTTCAGTAATAGTTCCTCATCATTAACCAAGTAGACTAAATCGTGGAGTCTAGGCATGGGGCCCCTATAATGCCTTACATCACCGTTAGTTAGGTGTGAGGTATAAGATAAGGTAACTACAAATTTATGGTAGTTCTCCAGGTCTGGGAACATCCTCATTATCTCAGATCTAGGTTTTCTTAATGGTGTAAACGTACCTAGTCTAGATGTATGGGCCAACCTAAGTACAAGACCTATTGGCTTAATACTACCTAATGAATTAATGACCATTAAAGATCCTATACCTACGTCACTAAAGTATTCAGGGTATATGAAGACTTCTATCTTACTACCTTCAACACTAGCAACCTCACCTACAGCCTTCTGAGGTACCGAGATTAGCTCATGCCACTTCAAACAAGACCCCACCTCTTAGACCTTGCCTTACCCGACATTAATAATTCAGGTGAAGGTAATTTAAGTCTCCTAGATATCTCTTCATCTATAAACCTCCTTAAATCGTAGGTAATGACTGCCTCCTCATGAGCTCTAATCATAGGTAATGGGAACCCATTACCTAGAATTATCGCCGAGAGAACTACCTTGTGGATAGTATCAACATCGTCGAGAGCCTCGTACGGAAACTCAACACGAACTATATCACCTTCAGCAACCTTAAGGTAGAATGCAACTAGATGAATACCTAAGTTGGTTATAGCTCTTGAGTATACGTAGAATAACTGAGAACGCTCACCCCTGTCTAATAGCTTATTCATTAGTAACCTATCACTTACATCAATAACTTTATCCTCTAATTCTCTCCTTAATGTCAATAAACCGCGCCTTACGTCATGAGCTCTCGTATAGAAGACTGCTATGGGAAGGATACCTTTACTGATTAAGTAGGTAATTAATTCCCTTAATAACATCACGTACTTATCCCTAACATCACTAGCCCAATTAGTTGTGAAAACAGAGTTTAATGCCTCGTCGAGGAACATATATATGTTTAAACCCTTATTAAGACCTGCCTTACCTAGTAATTCCTTAAGAGTCCTTAATTCACACGACTTAATTATTAACTCAGCATTATCCCCAGGCCTAAATGGGTATATGTGGAACTCACTTCCTCTGTCCTCATAATCACTTACGTAATCTCTAATCCACCAACCTACGTTAATTATTAAGAAGGAGATTAAGGTATGTGGTGATGAGTTGTAGTAACTTGAGTCAATAGACATTAAACATGCATGATTGTTTACTAAGTAATTAAATGCTTCATCCCTACTTAACCTAGTAAATACTTTCTTTTTAGTTAATGGTTCTAAAGGTATTAAAGCTGATGCGTAATGAGATGTGACGAATAAAGCTTCTTCCTTACTTATGTACGTGTCTTCAAGTAAGTTAATGAAGTTCTTTATATCTAACTCCCCCACCTTAGGCTCAAGGATGTCCCATGAAGAATTTAATGCCTTAATGAACCTCATGGCCTTTTCTTCAGTATAGCTCAGATTTTCACACCTAATTCTAATTTAGTGAGGAGGTAAATTTACCTAGTAAGCACTGTAGATAATTAGGGACTATTCAGTGAGTAGTGATGAGGTAAGTTTTACTGACCTATATAGAGAAATACTTAATCTACTTGATAAATACGATAAGGGACGTAAGTTTAGACTACCTAAGGACGCGCAAGTAAAGTTCAATGAACTTTCAAATAAGTTTAAGGAGGTATTCATTGATTACGTTATTGGTGATGAACTCCCCCAAGCCCATCAGTGGTTAAAGATAGTTAAGTCGTCATTGAATGAGGTCATAAGAACATTAGGACTTACAGGATTTACTTTCCCTAAGGAATTTAGGTCATTTATTGAGGACCCACTAAAGCATTTAAAGAAAAAACTATTCAATTACGTCTATGACCTCTATAGGGGTAAGATAGACTTAACGGAATTCATCTATAGGGCGTCAGCCGCCATAAGGACATCCCTTAAGACGAACTTAAGAACTGCTTACCAAGTGTGGGGCTTAATGACCATACTAACGCATTTAGGTAATGATGGTTTTAGAGTCATATATCCTGAGCATAAGTTCTTAAGTATTGATAGGTGGGGTAAGCAGAAATTAGGTATAATACCTCCGAACGTAGTTCTTCACTCCCCTAGGTACGGGTATTTAAGTTTCTTTCATGAAGTCCCAAGACCTTTAACCTGGGAGGATAGTTCAGATCTTCAGAGAGTATGGTCGTTATATACAGCATTACGTCCTGACCTCATGGTTTATGGAGGAGCCGTAATGAATATAGTCGACTTAAGTAGCTCACCACCCATTAAGAGACCTACGATGATTATAGAGTTTAAGGAGCTTGAGGACTGGTACGTTAGGGTTAGGGACTTAAAGGGTTACTTTAGAAAAAGCTTTACCGCGGAGGAATGGAGGTCTAGGTGGATAACTGGCCTTTATGATGGTTTAGCTGACATACTTGGTATCCAGCGGAGGGAAGTTGAGGAGAAGGTTGAGAAGGAGAAATCACTACGCGTTAGGGAGTATCAGCTTGTTCAGCTCTACTATAACGTGTATAAACCTAAGGTAATGATCTTAATCAGCAGGAAGGAGGTACCTTCAGAGATTAAGAGGGTGCTAAAAGATAATAATATAGAGGTATTTGACGCTATAGAGTTTAATAAAGAAAAGCTAAAGGACGTAACTGAACTCATAAAGTCATATGCTGAAGGGTCTAAATCAAGTATTCATCTCGAGTTAGATATAGAGACGTACGATAATTTGGTAAAGCTTAAGGAGTTACTAAACTTAGGATCAGAGGGTGAGGTTATTAAGTACTTAGTTAATGAGTTTATGAAGAGCGTTAAGTCCTTGAGGTAATCTAGTTGAGGATCGTATACACGGTAGGTCATAGCAATAGGGGTTTGGAGGAGCTCATAAACTTACTTAAGAGGTATGGTATTCGCGTGATCATAGACATACGTAGGTTTCCAACATCAAGGAAGTATCCTCATTTCAATAGGGAAAACTTAAGTAGGTCTCTGGAGGGCGTAGGTATTAAGTACTTCTGGCTTGGTAATGAATTAGGTGGGTTTAGGGAAGGTGGGTATGAGAAGTACATGGCTAGTAATGAGTGGTTAAGAGGTTACGAACATTTGCTTAAACTTCTTGAGGAGTTTAAGGATACGAATATAGCGTTAATGTGTAGTGAACGCTTATGGTTTAAGTGCCATAGGAGATTCATATCCGATGCTTTAGTAAGGGATGGATTTAAGGTCATACATATAATCGACGCTGAGAGAGTATATGTGCATAAATTAAGATCTCCTTAAGTCAACCCTAAAGATGTACTGGTGAGGAGCGTAATCAAGTACTCTCTGAACATTGATTACCTCTATGTTTAAGGACTTATCCTTAATTACCTTCTCAACATCCTCAATCACATCATTTACGCTTGACCCTATAGTATATAGGTGTATTGAGGCCCCTAGCTTAGTTACCTTTACAGAGTCCTCAAGGAAGTTGAGAGCCCTTGTTGGATTATTCATTATAACCCTATCAAACAGATCGCCTTTAAAGTACTTAATGACCACCTTAGCATCTCCGCATATGGGTATCACTTTCCCTTTAAGCTTGTTCATGCTTATACTTCTTATTAAACACTGGATAGCGTAGGGATTTATGTCTATGGAGAAAACCGTCGCTTCATGGAGTTTAGCTATATGGAGTGAGAAACCACCAATACCTGAGAACATGTCCAGTACTAACTCACCATCATGTACTAACTCAGCTATCCTCCTATGCTCTGTAGATAACGATGGGTTTATGTAGACCTTCTTTACTAACACATAGAACTTAATGCCGTACTCAACGTATATGGTCTCATCGATATCCCCGCCAGCTATTAACCTTAAGTTGCGTACTCTATAGTCACCTAGGACAGGGCTACGTGCATAGACAGCCTTAACATTAGCTACCTTCATTATAGCTTCACCAACTAATCTAGCTACATCATTAGGTAAGTCATTAGGTAGCTGTACGAGTGCTACCTTACCAACGATATCAAAAGACCTAGGAATTCTATTTAATAACTCATCACTTACTAGACCCTTAAGTAAGTCCTTAAACCCTAACTGCTTAGGTATGTGGGTGAATAAACTCTCAGTAATCTCTACAGCTTCCCCATAATCCTTTAAAAGACTACTCACTAGCTCCTTGCTAGGCTTTATAGGTATATATACATACTCCTCATTCCTTCTAATTCTTAAGTCAGCTCTCAAGATACCTAGTGCTTTCAATTTCATTATTACTTCATTAGCTAATTTCTTAGGCACCTTAAGGCAGAGTGATTTCATCATCACACTTACTCCAAAGTAGTAACTCTTAATTACTTAAAATAAATTAAAAACAATGGATGTATGTGTTATGTTGAGAGCTGGGTTAGTTATTAAGAAAGGTAGTTCTAAGGCGAAGGAGGTTGCTGAGGAGGTTATTAGGTGTTTAAGAGAAAATAATGTCGAGATATATATTGAGGAGGACGTAGCTACCGAACTAAGTAGCTTAGTATGTAAGGTTTTTTCATTGAGAGAACCTGATGTTGATTTCATAGTGGTTATAGGTGGTGATGGCACGTTATTTAGGGCTTTACATAAGTTAGGTAATGCAGATATACCCATATTGACAGTAAGGGCTGGTAGGAGAGGTTTCATTCTTGATGTAGATCCTTACGAAGTTTCAGAAAGGTTGAGGGATTTCCTTAGGGGTAAGTACTTTACTAAGGAGTACTTTAGGTTGAAAGTACTAATAAATGGCTCTGAGAAGACACCATCAGCCGTTAATGACGTTGTGTTAATGACTACTGGGACATATAGGACTAAGATAGGTAGGCTGATAATTATGAGGAACCATCACTCAATCTACAATATTGACGGTGATGGTGTAATAGTAGCCACACCCCTAGGTTCAACAGGGTATTCATTAGCTGCAGGAGGGCCCGTCCTCGATCATGACTTAGACGCCATAGTCGTAACGCCATTAGCACCTATCCAGCTAGGTATAAGACCTGTAGTATTGCCATCTAATGCTGAGATACATATTAAGGTAAGGAGTGATAGCCCGCCACTCCTACTTTCTATTGATGGGCAAGTGAATGTTGAGGTAATGCCTGACTCTATCGTTAAGGTATTTAAGGACGAGAGGAGGTTTAAGTTAGTTAGGTTTAAGGCTGGATGGCTCTATGAGAGACTCACTTCGAGAATTATGTAAATCTAAGCATAAGGTATTCATTATAGATGCTGCAGGTGTATTTAGTGGGTTCCCTACTCAGTTTACGGGCCTTTTCATAACGTCACCTAAAGTCCTTGATGAAGTAAAGGATGCGAAGAGCAAGCAAACATTAGAGTTCCTATTAAGTAGTAGAAAACTCCATGTGTGTGAAGTTAAGCCAGAGTTTCTAAGGCGTGCTAAGGAAGTAGCTAAGGAGTTGGGGGAGCTAAGGGAGTTATCAGTAACTGATTTGGAGGTACTAGCACTCTTCATAGAGTTCAAGGAGTATGGATGCGAGGTCACGGTAGTTACTGATGATTACTCAATACAGAACATAGTGAAGTATTTAGGTGGCAAATTCATCCCCATAAAGACTAAAGGGGTTACACATGTAATTACATATGCGTATTTATGCACAAAGTGCGGGTATAGAGGCGAGCCATTGAAAGGTAATATATGCCCTATTTGTGGCTCAAAGATGAAGAAAGTGCGTGCAAGGCGTTAATAGAAGTTACGACTTCTTAATCAGTGCTATAAAGTACCCTGTAGTATCATGCACGTGTGGGTGAAATCTAATTACGTAATCATCTACCTCTAACCCGCATACTCCTCGACTAGCCCTTGGGAAATCTATCCTAATGGGTTCAGCCCTTAGTTTCCTAATGGCTCTCTCAATAATCTCCTCATTTTCCTCGCAAGTGACTGTACATGTGGAGTACAGAACTAGTCCTCCTTTCCTAACTATCCCTAAAGCTACCTTCATGAATTGCCACTGGTAATTAACGTTATTGATTACTTCACTATATGATTTCTTATCGTAAACCTTAGGTCTAACACCTAGAGCGGAACAGGGCGGGTCAAGTAAGACCTTGTTGGGTTTCAACCATGAATAATCAACGTCTAAATACCTGCTGTCAGCCTTATAGATCTTAACCTTATCTAGATGTCCTAGCCTTCTTAACTCTTTAATCATACGCTGTAACTTACTTTTTGAGTGATCGAAGGCATATATGGCTGCTTTACCATTAGATAATTCAACCAAATGCCCGGTCTTCCCTCCAGGAGCCGCACACATATCCACAATAACATCACCTTCCTGAGGCGTTAAGAATCTTGAGGTTATGATAGCTGGATAGCTTTGTGGGTATATATATCCTAACTTAAACTCGGGTAACTCCCTTATCCTAGGTGCTTCATAAAGAGATTTCAATATCTTTATAGCTAATCCACGTCTCCTCCTAATCACTTCATCATAATCCATAACGGCAATACCGTAGGCAATAACTCTACCCGTATACTGTGTAACCACATTGATCTCCTCACCTTTACTAAAGTCATCAGCCTTGACTATACCTGGAGCATATAGATGAGAACCGAGCAATACGCTTTCAGAGGCCTGCTTATCAGCTATAACAACCTTCCTTGCTGAAGGGATCTTATTCGGTCCCTTCACAGGGAAGTATATGGCTTCCTCAACATACTCATCCCTATAAACCTCAAAGCCCTTATCTTTAAGAGACTTGATTAACTCATCAACACTTATCTTTAGCTTATTTACCCTTACATAAAGCCTTGAGGAAGGTCTCTGAATAGCCTCAAAAAACTTATGTATATCATCACCATAAATTCTTTTTAAGGACTTAACCAGCATATCATCATAAATTAATGTCATGACTTATTTAACCTGAACCTTTAGGTAGAGGGCCTCAGCCCTGGCCACTCTCTTCATTGATCGAGGAAAGGGTGTGTATTCATCACCGAGCTCCAATTAACAGATAATTATAAGCAGGCATAATAACTCTTTGTACCTAAGGACTTAAGAACCGTGGTGCGGGGGGTGGGATTTGAACCCACGCAGGCCTACGCCAGCGGGTCTCTTACCCCATGATGCCGGAACTTAAGCCCGCCCCCTTTGACCTTGCTCGGGCACCCCCGCACTCAAATAAATCTTATAATTAAGAGGTTTTAAATCGTTACGTATTTTGCTCTTAATTAGCTCCTACAGCCATTTGAGCTTACGGAACATTATGACTAGCGTTATAGCTAGGATGGTCATACCTATTAGTGTTACGAAGTACCCTAACGGATGATACAGTTCCGGCATATACTTGAAGTTCATACCGTAAATGCTGGCTATCAATGTTAGTGGCAGAAATATAGTTGAGATAGCAGTTAATTTCTTAACTATGATGTTTGTTTCATCAGACTTAATTAAGTGGGATAAGCTAATTAATTCGCTAACCCGCATATCAACACCATCCACCTTACTTGAAACGTACCTAAGTTCATCACTTACGTAAGTTAGATTAGCTACGCCTGACTTCATTAGAAGTCTTTGAAGTGATATTATAGAGTTCCTGATGCCTATGACTTTTTTCCTAAGCATGACTATAGTCTTTAAACTAACGTTTCTTTTAAGGACTTGAGTTTCATACTTATCTATTAGGTTACTTAAAACGCTTATAGCCATGTCCACTCTATAGATCACCAGCTCTATAAATACACCTAGAGAATCCGCAAAAACAGCTCTCCTTCTCTTACACTCTTCAAAGAATTCCTTAATTAAACCCCTCAGATGGGTAGACCAAGATCTAATCTCCCTATTATTAATAATCTCGATATGTAACTTCCTCATTACGATAGACTTATCCTCAACTTCAGGAATTACTAACGTTGATACGTTCTTACTTAAGGTCTTCATATCTTCAAATTTATGTACCCATTTAAATACTGATCTACCTTCGTATACACCTTCAAAAATCAAAAACTCACCGCCTTCAGTAACGACGTAACTTAAGCTCATAACTAGTCACTATGTAAATATTGCCATATGGCTCTAATATTAATTAGTGGCTTTTTCGGGAAAATTGAGGAAAAGTTTTTAAACCCCTACTAGCAGTACCTTCTCCTTAGGGTCAATGGTCAGAGAACATAATGAGGGATAATAAGACACTACTAGTGATTGAGGCCCTATTCGGGGGCGCTTACGTAAGTCTTTCAAGGGGTTATTTTTTCTTAATGCTTGCTGAATCAGGTTACGACGCCCGCACACTTTCATTAATTGCGGTAGTTTCAACATTGCTTATGGTATTTCTTTGCTGGATCATATATGAGAGACCTTACCTAGTTTATAAGAACGTTAAGAGGAAGTTAGTTGTTCTAAGCCTTATGGAAAGGTTATCATGGTTTATACTCCCATTTCTCTTGGTTAAGTACGGCTTATGGGCAGTAACCATAATGTACGGGATAGCTCAGGTATTGACTATACCCGTATCGATGCTGATATTCATCACTATCTACGGAGGCTACTCTGAGGAAGATGTAAGAAGAATTGTTGGATGGAGGAGTGCTGCTTCGTTAACCTCAACACTTACTATGCAGGTATTCACGGTCTTAGTATTCTATACTTTACCGTCATTCAGTAAGTATTACTACATTTACGTGATATCATTCATATGCGGGTTAATGTCCTGGCTGCAATTAACACTCCTAAAAATACCAAGTAATGGGGTACCATGGAGGAAAGTAACGACTATTGATGTTGAGGTAAAGTCCGGTGATATCTTCATATACCTAACGTTGCTCTTAGGTTCTTCAAACTTACTAGGAATGGTTTGGGGACCTTACCTAGTTAACGTACTCAAAGCACCTAGCTACCTATATCCACTTATAAGCGCTATTGGTACCTTAAGTGGCGCTATCGCTTCACTTATATGGATGAGGTTAAAGTACAATTACTACATCGTAGGTCTTTCAATAACTTCATTAGTACCTATCTTTGTACTTACCTTAAGCCCTCAATATCACCTACTTATTTCAGGAATTGGTGCTGCTAGCTATACAGCAGCTAACTTCATAGGTGTACTACTTTACTCCAGGCTGTCTAAAGTTGAGGGTTATGCAAAGAGTTCCGCAAGGCTTGTTGCTGCCAACTCCCTCGGCCTACTCATACCATCACTGATAATGTATTTATTCGGTCTTAATTATTCAATAGCTCTAGTAATATCTGCATTAATGAGATTCACTGCCTTAATAGTAGCCTTACTAACTATTGAGGAGGTATCGCCATTACCTGACCCAACAATTAAGACATACTCAAGGATCATATATACTACAGGAGTATTCTCATATAGAGTAACCTTACTTACAACCACGGAGTATTTAGTAACGCTAGCTAAATTAGCAGGTTTTATGCTTATACTAATCATACTCTACGTTATTTATAGAGTCACTTATTTATTAGTTGGTCCCTTCTAAGGTGAGATAAATGGAGTTAGAAGGTAGTAGGGTTATTGAGGCTTTCGAGGAGGTCTTGAGGGAACTCATAGATTTAACGCCAGCCATACTTATCTCCCTACTGATTTTCTCAGCCTTCTTAGTAATTATAAAGTTCATGAATAAAGCCATTAGATCCCTATTAAGGCATGCTGGTTTCGATGAGTTGTTAGAAAAGGTCGTTGGTAGATTGCCAATATCTTTAGAGACCATAACCATAATACTGGCTGATACAGGCTTAATAATATTAGCAATAACCATAATATTAACGTTGTTTGCACCATCGTTTACTGAGAGTTACCATATGTACCTAAGCTATCTCCTTAGGATATTCTCGACTATAGTATTAACCATAGTAACGCTCTTCTGGATTGAGGCATTAGTTAATAGAATAAGAGCTGAAACAAAGATAAGGGCTTTCGCTAGCCTATTAGTTTTTCTATTAGTGCTTGCGTTTATAATAGATATAACAGCACTATCAGAGAGCGTTAAGTCATGGCTAGTTTTTGGGATAGCGTTAGGTATAGGATTCTCTATAGGGATATTTGCCCTATGGTACTTCCTGCATGATTATATAGAGACATACCTTAGAAGTAGGTAGTACCTAAGGACATGAAGCCGCCGGCGGGATTTGAACCCGCGACCACCGGCTTGCCCGGTGGCTTACGAGGCCGGCGCTCTACCCGCTGAGCTACGGCGGCGCCTAATTACCTTTATTATAGCTTACCTCTTAAGTTTTATTGGCTGATTTAAGTGAAGACTAAGGTCATAGCAACTATAGGCCCTGCGAGTGCTAAGAAGGACGTGATTAAGGCGTTGATTCATGAAGGTGTTCACGGGTTAAGAATCAACTTCGCCCATGGGGATCCGAGTTCATGGGAGCACTACGCTAACCTCATACGTAAGGCTGAGGAGGAGTTAGGTACTTTCGTTACGTTAATAGGTGATTTGAGGGGTCCCTCGATAAGGTTAGGGGTTCTTGATGAACCCTTAAGGTTTAGGAGTGGCGATGTGTTAAAGATAGTGAACTCAGAGCAAGGTCGTGCAAAGGATAGGGAGATCCCATTACCTAATGACATAGTTTTTGAGGGTTTAGACGTAGGTGATATAATAATCATGGATGATGGTAGGGTGAGATTGAGGGTTATTGATGTTGGTCATGATCATATAGAGGTAACCGCATTAACTGACGGTGCGATAACCTCTAGGAAGGCCTTAGTTGTTCAGGATAAAGAGTTTAACTTACCGACTTTAACTATTCGTGACCTTAAGGTGCTGGACTTCATGATTAAACACGGCTTTAATTATGTGGGTTTAAGTTATGTTAGGTGCGCTTACGATATTGAGATTTTAAGGAAGGAATTAAGGAGAAGGGGTGCTAAAGGGATTAAGGTTATAGCTAAGATAGAAACTAGATCAGCCGTAAAGAACCTAAATGAGATTGTAGAATCTACAGACGTCATACTGGTTGCGCGCGGGGATTTAGGCATGAATTATGGTTTAGAGGAAGTACCTATTATTCAGAGATATATAGTGAGTAAGTCATTAAGTAAGGGTAAGCCAGTAATAATAGCTACGCAGTTACTTGAGTCCTTAACAACCAATCCAGTACCCACTAGGAGTGAAGTTGCGGACGTTCATGAAGCGGTACTTGAGGGTGTTGATGCTTTAATGCTCACGAATGAAACTTCCGTAGGTAAGTATCCCATAGAGGCGGTGAGGTGGATTAAGAAAATAATAAAAGAAGTTGAGAAAGAGGGCACTATAAGAAAGCCCGATATAAAACCACGTACTTTGAGGTCTAGGTTTGCTAAGGGAATTACCGAACTAGCCGAAAGTCTTGGAGCTAAATTACTAATATTCACCATGAAGGGAACTACAGCATTTGAAATATCTAAATTCAGACCTACAGTACCTGTCTATGCAGGTGCTAACGACCTTAACGTCATTAAGCTAATAAATATCTTATGGGGCATAAAGCCATATTTAGTCAAAGGGTCAACGTATGAAGAAGGTCTTGATGAACTTCTTAAGGTCTTAAGAACTAAGTATGCAGTTAATGTTGGCGACATAGTCATTCAAACCTATGGATTAAAGGATGAGGAACTACACATAATTAAATTACGTGTTGTTAGTTAAACCTGTCTTTAGCCCTATCATTAAAATATAAATCCCTAACTTATGAGAACTTAGAGGGAACTCATTGAAGTATAAAGCGTTTTACGAAGCTATGAATGAAATAGTTAGCTTCGTGTTTAACGTTATAGATAAGATTAAGGAGCATGAACTTGAAGCACTAATTAATACATTACTTGACGCGTACTCTAAGAGGAAGAAGATATTGGTCATGGGTGCCGGGAGGAGTGGCCTTGTTGGTAGGGCTTTCGCTATGAGGTTAATGCATTTAGGGTTTGATGTCCATGTGCTAGGTGATACGCTAGTCCCTAAGATTGAGGAAGGCGATGTGGTAATATCGATATCCGGTTCTGGAAGAACTAAGCTTATAGTTACGGCTACTGAGGCGGCTAAGAGTGTTGGCGCTAAGGTAATAGCCGTAACGTCATATAGGGATAGTCCATTAGCGAGACTTGCAGACGTTGTTTTTGAGGTTCCGGGAAGGACTAAGATAAGCCCGAAGGAGGATTACTTCGCTAGCCAAATACTGGGCATTCATGAACCTTTAGCCCCGCTAGGTACGTTATTTGAGGATACCGCTATGATAGTGCTTGATGCAGTAATCTCTGAGCTAATGGTTAGGTTAGGAAAGTCTGAGGAGGATTTAAGGAGACTCCATGCAAATATTGAAATCTAATTAATTAGTTTACGTTTATCAGTCTTTAAATACTAAAGGTTTATTCTAAGAAAATAAGGTAAGAAAAATAAGGTAAGTGACTATGGGTATTGAGACGGCGTTAATAGGTAGCTTACCTAGACCTCTAATACTCTCAAAATACGTCGGTAGGTTTAGGTCAGGCAAGATTTCAGAGGTTGTCTTAGAGAGAAAGTATGTTGTGTACACGAAGAGAGCACTTAGTAAGTTAATTAGCATGGGGTATAAGGTCGTAACTGACGGCATGTTTAGGCATGATGACATACTCAATCCATTCATATCATTTATAGATGGGGTTAAGGTAAACGGTCTATATAGGTTTTATGAAAACAATTTCTTCTTTAGGATACCGATAATAGAGGACATGATAAAACTGAAAAAGAACGTACCCTTAATTACCTGGTACTTAAAGGCTAAGGAGATAGTAAGTGAGGTTACTAAGGAGGAGGTTATTATTAAGCCTGTAATCCCCGGACCAGCAACCTTTGTCTCCCACAGCATAAATATGTATTATAAAGACCTAGGCAAGTTTATAGCTGATTACGTAGCTAATGTTCTTGAGCCATTAATAGGTGGGTTAAAGAAAGTAGGGGCTGATGTTATCGAAATTCATGAGCCTGCCTTAGTAGCTTCAAGGCTTAAGCCTAAGGTTATTGATTTGAGTCTAAGGGGTATATATGAACTTAGTGAGTCTTTAGGTGTTAAGATATGGCTTCAAGTGTACTTCGGGTCATTAAGAAGGTTAGTTAAGTACCTAAAACCCAGTGCGGACCTAATTTTGAGCCTTGACCTAGTTGAATCACCTGAGGATATTCGTTTACTTAAAGTACTTAAAGGAGTGACTGAAAGCATAGCTTTAGGTATTGTTGATGCAAGGAACACTAAGATCGAACGTTTTAAAGAGATGAAGAGGGTCGTAGATAAAGCTTTGAGATATAGCTTTAAAGACATATATCTATGTCCTAACACATTACTTGATTTCTTACCTGAGGTTATAGCTTATAGGAAGTTAAGGAAGCTTGCACGTTTTGTAAAAGCTTTTAGAGGTGATTGAAATGATTGAGCTACCTGTCTTACCTACTACGGTCATAGGTAGCTACCCAAGACCTAAGTGGCTTAAAGAGTTAGTCAAGGCCGCTAAAGCGGGAAGGCTAGGTAAGAAGTACCTTATTGAGGGATTTAACGATGCTGTTGTAGCTGTTGTTAAGGAACAGGAAGAAGTAGGCATTGACATACCTAGTGATGGTGAAATGCGTAGGGATGAGATGGTGGAATACTTCGCTGAGAGGATTGAAGGCTTTAAGTTTTATGGCCCAGTCAGAGTGTGGGGTACTCATTACTTTAATAAGCCAGTCGTTGTAGATTCTTTGAGGAGAACTAAACCTATAGTTCTTGATGAATTTAAGTTCCTAATGAAGGTAACTAATAGGAGGGTTGTTAAGGTAACCATAACAGGTCCTTACACAATTGCTGATTGGTCATTCAATGAGTACTATAAGTCTAAGGAGGAGCTTGTCTTCGAGCTTGCCAAGATTATTAATGAAGAGGTTAAGGAACTAGAAAAGGCTGGCGCCCTCTTTGTCCAGATAGATGAGCCTGCATTAACTACACACCCTAAAGAGATGGAGTGGGCTGTAGAGGCTATTAATGAGGTCACTAAAGGTGTTAATATTAAGTTAGGGCTACACGTATGCTATAGTGATTACAGGGTGTTAGCACCATACTTTGATAAGCTAAAGTTCTCACAGTTCGCTCTTGAGTTCGCTAATAGAAACTTTAGAGACTTAACATATATATTGAGGAAATTAGGTGATAAGGAGATAGGTCTAGGTGTTATTGATGTTCATAACAGGAAGATTGAGGACATTAACGCAGTCGTTAGGGCTATACGTAAGGCTTTAAGAGTTGTTAGACCTGAACAGATATACGTAAATCCTGACTGCGGGCTTAAGCTCCTATCTAGGGAGGTAGCTAGGGAGAAGCTAAGGGTTATGGTAAGCGCCGTTAAAGTACTTAGGAGGGAATTAAGGAGAAAAGGCATAGAGACCATAGAGTTAAGAACGAAAGTTTAAATACATGACCATTACTTAATGGGTGGCGACCTCTTAACGAATTTAAAGCCCCATTTCTTAAGGAGTGCTTGTGCTCGTGGTGATATTGAAGGGGCGACCAAGACCCCTTTAACATTAACGTGGAATTTTGAATAATACTCAACGTACCTCCTTAATTGATAAACTGCATCTATATCAGCAGAACTGCGTTTAAATTCAGTAACTATTAGGTACCCATTCTTACTTCTCAACACCAAGTCTATTCTGCCGTGAGGTGTTGAGACCTCCCTACTTACCAATGTTGCTCCTTCCTCAATTATTGACGGGTTCAAAGCGACCTGCCTAACCATATCTTCCTCAGTACCTAAGACCCTTAACTTAGTTTTACTTAAGTGTGTAATCATTAATGCGTAGATTTCATGCAGTACTATCTTAAGTACTTCAGGTGGTCTGATACGTTTAGAAACTATGACTACATTGCCATCCTCTTCGGTAATACTTATTATGGAATTTGAGGGTTGCCAGTTAAGAGGCTCCCTACCATCCCTTTCATGGACGAGCACAGTCCCATCGGTCTTAACTATTATTAGCCTGGTATGGGGCTCCGCATAGCTGGCCGCACGTCCCTCATAAAATATCTCACATTTAGCAACAACCACGATAACTTTAATTTTTAAAGCCCTTCTAAATACTTTTATGAATTCCTCATTAGATGTAGGTCTATATATCTCTACTAAAGACCTCCCAACCATATCTACACCTTACCGCTAAAGTAGTTTATTAATCTCTCAATAATTTTCTTGGTGTCTACTTTGGGTAAGGTTGCTGAAGCGGCCTCATTATGCCCTCCGTGTCTACCGTTAAACTCGTTAGCTACAAACTCACTTATACGTAAGGCATTCCCCTTAAGTGACCTAACAGTAACAACTACTTTACTTTCCTCCTCACGTACAATCACTATATCTAAGTTCTCCTTCTTTGCAACTTCAGTTGACGCTATCCCTATAAGTCCTGCGTAAATACGTGACTCAGCTAATGTAAGCGGATATATTATCACTGAAGAAACCCTAATTCCCTTATTGATTATCTTATTAATTAATGTGTTAAGAACCCACTTACCTATCTTTGCCCTACTTAATACCTCTTCACAACCAAATATGTTTCTTGACCTTAGTAAGTCATCTATTATTCTCCGCATGAAATTTAAATCACTTGGATCCCTTGATAAAGCTAGCTTAAGCATATCGGCAAGCTCCTTAACATCCTCTGCTGAGGTTCCACTACCTTCACATACATCAGCTATATTAACAAGTAACTCCTCCTGAGGATTTAAAACGAAGCCCATAGACGATATCATTAATCTCGGGGTAGACGGTGCTTTACTCCATATAACACTAATATTCCTTGACTTCATTAATTCATTAACGAATTTCTTACTAGATAAGTGATGATCAACTATAACAACCTTTACACCTTTATCAGTAAGCTCCTTAACTATAGCTGTTAATTCCCCATCTAGCGCTAAATCGAGAATCACCATGGAATCTATTACATCGACTTCATTAATAGCCTTATGAATATCTTTAGAAGCTCTCCAGGGCTGAGTTAGTACTATCTTTACGTTACTTGGGTAATCACTATGTAGTAAATGCTTTATATATAGGTATGTCGATATTATGCCGTCACAGTCAGCATGTGCGGCTACTATATGCATTAACTACACCTAAGAATACATTCAATCTCTTCCTTAATTAACTAAATACTTATTAACCCTCTTAAGCTATTTCATTAATGATAAGGTTATGGTTAAAGAAGGCATTACGGTATTGTACTCAAGACTTAAATCGCAGAAGTACCATATAGTAGGCTCTCACTCAGCTGTCAAGAAGTGTCATTGGACGCATGCAACTTTACTTGAAAGGAGATTTTGTTATAAGTGCCTATTTTACGGCATAGAAACCCATAGATGCGTCCAGATGTCTCCTGCGGTTCTTTGGTGTTGGAATAGATGCCTTCACTGCTGGAGATTTAGACCTAGTGATGCTGGTATCGACTTTGATGATACGCGCCTTCCCACGGTTGATGACCCTGAGTTCATCGCTGACATGGTGATTAAGGAACATTTACGTATTCTTAGTGGTTATTTTGGTAATCCTAAGGCTGATAAGGAATTACTTAAGGAGGCTATGGAACCTAAGCACGTGGCTATAAGTCTTACTGGTGAAGCTACTCTTTACCCTAGGCTTAGTGAGTTAATAGAGGTATTCCATAAGCGCTCATTAACGACCTTCTTAGTTACTAGAGGTATTAGACCCGATGTCCTAGCGTCTCTTAGCGAAGAACCTACACAGCTCTACATATCTATTGAGGCATATAGTAAGGAGACCTACAACTACTTTAACCAGCCAGTAGTGCCTAATGGGTGGGAACTCACTCTAAATACTTTAGAAATATTGCCTAGCTTTTCATCACCTACAGTACTTAGGATTACGTTAGTTAAGGGCTTTAACACCCATGAAAAAGCTATTCATGAATTCGCTAAGATCATCGAGATTGCTGAACCCACTTACGTTGAACCTAAAGCATACATGCATGTAGGAGCATCAATAACTAGATTAAGAAGAGAACACATGCCCACCTTTAGTGAGGTAATGAAGTTTAGCAAGAAGTTAGCCGAGCTAACGGGCTATTACCTAGTAACTTACAGTGTACCTAGCCGCGTAGTCTTACTTTCAAGGTTTAAGAAACAGCCATTTAGGTATGGTAAGGGATGCCCTTGGGGGTGGAGTAGGCCTGATGAAGGAAGTGAAGAGTCTGGTGAGTATGGAAAATTAAAGCACTTAGTATAAACTAGACTCCTTAATTACCCATACAAATATTGTAGGATTGAAGAAAAACAAATTATTCAAATGGTTTAGTTACGTTCATGTCTTTTACCAATACGTAAGGCGCTAATGTAGGTATCTCTACTTCCCACCACTTAATGCTATACTGTTTGTTACATAATGCATGCAGGTTCTTTAATACTCTTGACAAGTTATCAGCTATTCTGACTCTACCGACAAATCCTTTAAACTCGCCATTCTCTATGAGAACAGTAACGTCTCTACTCACCGTAGAGAATATGCCCTCAATCCAGTTCTGTAGTCTTGTGTACCAATTATTTATGATTAAGATACCATGCTTTACCTCCTTAACTAGCTCATCCTCCTTAATGGTTCCTGGAGGTATTATTATGTTCCACGGTGATGGCGTAACCCAACCAGCATTACCCGTTGTTTTCGCTTTCATCTTTAATGCTGTAGCAATATTATGGAGGAATGTCCTAAGGTAGCCATTCTCTATTATGGGTTTAGTAAACGTCTCTACACCTTCATCATCGAATGCCGTTGAGCCATACATACTTTCCATTCTTGGATCGTCTATTATGGTGCATACATCAGAACCTACTTTATCTCCTGATTTATTCTTCATGAACATGGAGAAACCAGACATTACTGCAAAGGCTGAGGCCATGTAAGATACATACCCAAATATATTACCGACAACCAATGGAGACAGTATTACATCATATTTACCAGGCTCAAACTTTATTTGGGGTAGGTTTAGTGAGGCATATTCAGCTGATTTTCTTGCGACAAGCCTTAATTCGTCTTCATTCATGAACTTACTACTCCAAGCCCAGTGACCTGTATTGTTACCTTTAAAGCACCTTAAGTAGGCCATAACACCAGTACTATCCTCATAAAGCTCACCACCCTTGCTCGTCATCAGCAATTTCTCACTATAAATTAAGTCTATGGTTCCAGCAACCTTCTCTACATTATACTTACTGATTTCATCAAATACTAGGTCTATAATCCTATCTGGGTTATCCATGTAATCGATTACCTTTTTATCAACTGTTTTTCCTAGAGGCTTTACCTTAAGCTCATCGAGTACTGGAGCGTAAAGTTCGGATTCTCGAAGTTTATCTATGCTTGAGATCGCTTTCCTCACGAACTCACCTAGGCTCTCCTTACCACTAACTTCAGCTTCTGTAATAAGGACTTTCTTATCTTTAGCCATCCTCACCGATAATTTAACCCTGTTCCAGCTCTGAATGACCGATGGCTGAGAATTAGCTAACTTTATCATTACCTCATCACTAGCACGGACGATAACTATAGCCTCTCTTATTCCTTGCTTTTCCAGCTCCTTTAATGTTAATGAGCCTATTTCACGAAGTAAGTCCTTCATGCCCTTACCACCCCCAAATAAATCTTTGATAAACGAACGTTCGGCCCGCCAAACCATACAGGTACGCCTTGGGCTGGCTCACCCTTACCGCACGTCCCTGGATAGAACTTTAAGTTCTTATCGACACCAACAATCTTACTATAGAATCCCTTCGTAGTTATCTCTAGTACTGGGTTTCTGACCAGTTTCTTTAACTCACCGTTTTCAATAAGGTAAGCTTCTAAACCCACGTAGCGTTGATTCCACCTTATGTCATCTATGTTCCACTCCATGTAGTTCTTAATGAAGACCCCAAGCTTTACATCCTCTATGAGTTCCTCAAAACTCATGTCACCAGGCTTTAGGTAGGTGTTTGACATTCTTATTATAGGCTCACTCTTATAGTCCATAGCCCTAGCTGAAGCATTACTGCTCGTACCAAAGACATACGCTGTAGCCCTATTATGTAAGGGTTCATTAATTATGCCCTCCTTATACAGGTGCCTAGGTCTTGCTGGGACTCCCTCATCATCATATAAGTAGAAACCGAAACTTCCAGGTATTGTTGGATCCTCAATAACTGTTGCGTACTTAGTCCCTATACGTTCCTTACCTATCATGTAAGGCTTAACATAGCTCTCACCCGCCTGGGCAGCCTCACGCCCTAATATCCTATCGGCCTCCATGGGGTGACCGGCACTCTCATGAACAAGCAATCCAACTATCTCACTGCCTATGACAACATCAACTTTCTCTTTTGGTGGCTCAACGCCTTTAGTAAGAATTTTCTCAAGTACCTTAGTGCGTTCCTTAAGCTCCTTATCAACTTTCCATACATTAAGCCATTCAAGCCCCCCACTAGCACCAAACTCAACCCATGTCTGAACACTTCCTTTCTGGGGGTGTGTACATACTATGTTGGCCGCTATAAATACTCGAGGAATTAAGCTACGTACATAAGCCCCGTCACTATTAATAATCACCTTCTCTTGAGTATGCTCAACATAATTCATGAAGTATACCGGGATTTTAGTCTCCTTAACTGATGAAGACACTATTTTCCAAAGCTCTGTATGCATATTTAGCTTGTCATCTAAGCTTAGGTAATCAAACTCTTTAACCGCGTGAACACTATATGAAACCTTCCCTAGGCGTTCCTCAGAGAACCTTATGGGATTCCTCATCACCTTAGATGACGCTCTAGCCCTACTAATAGCTTTATTCAAGGAATACTCCACGGCTTCCTTACTTAGTATGTTAGTCGATGCAAAGGCTAATGTTCCCTCAAGAAGTACTCGAATACCTATACCTTCCTTAACATCATGTCCAATACTTAGTATTGCACCATTCCTTGAGGTTATAGCGAAATGAATATCCTTCTGATACCTGGCTTCAACATATGAAGCACCTGACTCTAAACCCTTATTAACTACATACCTTAGTAAATCCTCAACCACGCAATCCACCGCACTTAATATCTTTAAAGTATAAAATAAAGGGTTTAGGTCTTAGAATAAAACTCGCTGCGAGAACAGTTTAAAACCACCCTCAAAGACATGTAATTAGGTGATTTAGATTAAGCCATACATAGACGCTCACTGTCATTTCCATGAGTTAAGCAATACCGAGGTAATCGAGTTCTGTAACTCACCAAACTATGTAATCATAGGAGTTAGTGACGACTTTCAATCATCATTAAAAACCTTAGAGTTAGCGTCAAGGTGCTCGAACCTAATACCGGCGCTAGGTATACATCCATGGAGCATTGATGAGCTAGGTGTGGGTGCTAGAGAGGAATTTACGCGGTTAAAGAACCTTATTGAGGAGGTAGTTAAGAAAATAAGGTTCATAGGTGAGGTCGGTTTAGATAAGGTTTTCGTACCTAAGTCATTAGATATACAGCGTGAGGTCTTCATAAGTTTTCTTGAGTTAGCTAGGGATTACGGCTTAGCACTTAATATACACTCAGTCGGTACGTGGAGGGAGATACTTAACCTACTCTATAAGTACGACATAAAGCTAGCTATATTCCACTGGTATTCAGGGCCTCTGAACCTCCTCAAGGAGTTTAAGGATAGGGGGTACTACATAACCGTAAACCCTGCTATTACTATACAGCAGAAAACCCAGAGGGTTATCCAGGAGGCTGACTTAGACATTCTTCTTACTGAGAGCGACGCGCCATATGATTATAGGGGGATGAAGTTAATGCCCTCACTAATACCTTTATCTATGGATACAGTAGCACGCATAAAGGGATTATCTACTGATGAAGTGCATGAAGTCATAATAAATAATTTCAAAAGACTTGTGAAGGAGCTCAATATAAACAATCAAGTACTTAATTACCTCCCTTAGGTGTTTGTTTATGATAATTGTAGTGATACTTAATAAGGATAACGCTGAAGGGCTAAGAAGATGTCTAGAGAGTCTAGCCAGACAGACCTTAAGGATTTGTAAGGACTTTAAAGTATTAATTATGGATGGCGGTAGTACCGATGGTAGTGAGGAAGTAGCTAAGGAGTTTAATTCCAAGCATCCCTGTATATATTTCGTAAGGCAATGGAGCGGTAAAGGTACAGGACCCGCAAGAAACGATGCCCTTCAGGTAATTAAAAGCAAGTTCCCTAACTGTAACCTAGTTGTATGGGGGGATTCTGAAAACATCTATGAAAATACATACCTGGAAGAATTAAAGGAGAGAACTAATGAATGCTTACTGGTTGGTGGGGAACCTATAGTTAATGGTGAGTCAGTGATTGGTAAATCATTATTTTGGTACCATACGTTTTACGCCATGGCTCCTTTTTTATCTAAGTACCATATAGCCGGAAATAACCTAATGGCTAAGCTAAAGGTGTATGATGTATGTGGTGAGTACCCCCCCATATTTAGGGCTGACGACCTCTACTGGAATGAGGTATGTAGAAACAAGGGCATGGTCTTTTGCTTAGAGAAGAGAGCTAAGGTTTACGTAGGTGTACCTGAGGGTTGGAGAGACATTATGAGATGGGAAAGAGCTAGGGTAAGGGGTCTTATGGAAGGTGGTAAGTTCTTGGGTGTAATAACTAGAGATGTTTTTAGATGGGTGGCTTTTCTAATTCTCTATATAGTACTTGTCATACTTACACTCATTAATCCAACAATGTTTTTACCCTTGCTGATAGCGTCTATAGCTGTCCCTTCAATAATCCTTGAGATTTACGGACATAGATATGTCCATAAGCCGTTTACTGGCATAGGGTTTACTTCATTCCTAATGATGTTAGTGCATTCTGTACTAACTACAGTTCTCTACATAGAGTATAAGCTCATTAAAAGTAAATAGGAATTCCTTAAAGCATTTAGTGGAGGCTTGAAGTGAATGAATATTAAGGAGATTATACGTAAGGTTAACGTGTTAAGTAATGGCGCCATAGTACTAGGTAGCAATGTAGTTATAGACTCACATTATAATCGTAGGGTAAGGGTCGTTACTCATACACATAGTGATCACATGATAGGACTCCGAAGTAGTATAGCTCTATGTAGGAACATAGTCGCTACCCCATTAACTATTGAAATAATTAATGAATTAGGCTATAGAGTCCCTAAAAATAGGAAAACCCCGCTACCTTACGGTACTGAACTAAAACTTGAGAATTCGGTGCTTAAGCTTATTAAAGCGAGACATATAATGGGTTCAGCGCAGGTCATTCTCGACGATCATGAATTAGGGCTTAGAATAACATATACAGGTGATTTTAAGCATCCCGGAAGTGATACGCCGGTTGTGGAAACTGATATACTCATAATAGAGAGCACTTACGGTAGGCCAGAGTGGGTTAGGCCGTTTAAGTACGAGATAGAAAATTTGATGGTTGACTTCGTCAGTAGGTTATTAAGGGAAGGCCCTGTACATATACGTGGGTTTCATGGGAAGATACAAGAGGTTATGGAGATACTTAGAGGGAGTGGAATTGATGCTCCATTCATACTGCCTGACAAAATCTTCAAAATCACTAAATTAGCTGTGAAGCACGGTATGAATATAGGTAATTTCCTTAGGCTTAACGACCCAGAAGCTAAGAGCTTAATTGATTACGGATGGTATATATTCTTAGACCACGCCGGTACACAGCCGACCCTAAGGAGATATAAGTTACGTAAGGATGCTGTTGAAATAATACTGACGGGGTGGGAATTTAAGAAACCCATAAGAAAATTAAGAGGTGGTAAGTACGTCATAGCATTCAGCGATCACGCTGATTTTGAGGAATTAATTAGTTATGTAGAAAATGCTCAACCCAAATTCGTTATTACGGATGCTTCAAGGAGTAACGCTGCATACGTCTTAGCTAGTGAAATCAAAAGAAGATTAGGAATAGAAGCTATAGCTTTACCAGCAAGAGGAAAGTCCCTCGTATTTTATTAAGTAACCCTGTATTTCTCTGAAAGGAGTATGGACCTTATAGCTAATATACTTACTAGGAGAGCTATGGCTAATAATGCAGAAAGCGTACCTCTTGAAGGTATGAAGTAAGTACTACTACCACTAAGCTCAAGCTTAACCTCCATAACTGCGTGAAATCTTCTGCCCCCATAAGTGACTGTTAGGTTTTTTGAGAATGATATAACTTTAGGCATTTCATCACCACTTACGAACTCTTTAAGGCTCTCGGATATTATCTCTTCAAGATCCTTAACTTGGGGTGTAACCGTAGTCTCTATAGTGATATCGCCGCCTCCTCTAAGTATATATACCTTAGTATAGAACTTCATCACTCTCCCTAAGTCTCCTATATATATCTTAGTCACACCTAAGTAAACAGTATATGTGGTACTCTCCATTAATGATAGAGCCATTAGTATTAGGAACGGTATTACCAACGCCTTATTCAGCATTACTTAGTACCGATTAATTACTTAACCATACCTATTTATTTCTATTCAGCTTACGTCAATTGTCTTAAGCCCTATCTCCGAAAGTATTAAAGCTTGATTGTATTTTTAAAAAAGGGATTTAAATGAGTTATCTAGAGCCTTTGTTTAAGCCTAAGTCAATAGCCATAGTCGGGGCCTCAAGAACCCCAGGAAAAATAGGTTACGAAATACTTAAGAACTTAATAGAGTATGGCTATAGCGGTAAGTTATACCCAGTAAATCCCAAGGCTAAGGAGATCTTAGGCCTTAAATGCTACCCTAAAGTATCAGCAATACCTGATAAGGTTGACGTTGTTATAGTGGTTGTTCCTGCTAAAATAGTTCCTGAAGTCCTTGAGGACTCCGGTAAGGCTGGCGCTAAGTTTGCTGTGATAATCACGGCAGGATTTAAGGAAGTGGGTAATGTTGAACTCGAAAACAGAGTTGTTAAGATAGCGAGAAAGTACGGTATAAGGATCTTAGGTCCAAACATATTCGGTTACGTATATACGCCTTTAAGGATAAACGCCACGTTCGGGCCTAAAGACGTGATACCTGGCGGTGTAGCTTTCATAACTCAATCCGGTGCTTTAGGCATAGCCCTAATGGGTATGACCATCTTAGAGAGAATAGGTGTTTCAACCATACTTAGTGTTGGCAATAAGGCTGATTTAGAGGACTCAGAACTGATTGAGTACCTAGCCACTGACCCAAGCACAAAGGTTATCCTCATATACCTAGAAGCTTTAGTAGATGGTAGAAGATTTGTTGAAATGGCGCAGAAAGTGACTCTATATAAGCCAATAATAGTTATTAAGGCAGGCAGAACTGAGGTTGGTGCTAAAGCAGCATCATCACATACAGGTGCATTAGCTGGTGATGTAGCTTTATACAAGGCTGCTCTAACCCAAGCAGGCGTTCTAATAGCTAGTAATGTTGAGGAAGCGTTTGACTGGGCTAGAGCATTCTCACTACTACCACTACCTGAGGATAAGGGGAATGTTCTACTAATAACTAATGGTGGTGGTGCTGGTGTATTGGCTACTGACACTTTAGCTGAGTATGGTGTCTACTTAAAACCAACACCTAAGGACTTAGTTGAGGAGTTAAGAAAGATAACACCACCATTCGCTGCTTTAGGTAATCCAGTAGACCTATCTGGACAGATAGATGAGGTTGGTTACGTAGAGGCTTTAGGTAAGGCACTACAGCATCCTGAGGTGAGTGGCGTGTTAGCGCTATATTGCCATACAGGGTTTACTGACCCACCATACCTAGCTAGCCTAATAATTAAGAAGATTAAGGAGATAGGAGGTCTGAAGAAGCCGTTGACGGTAGCATTCATAGGTGGTGAGGAGGTCTCATTAGCTATAAGGAGGTTAACCCTAGCGGGAATCCCGACATACCCAACACCTGAAAGAGCTGCTTCTGCTCTAGCCGCGCTCTATAGGTATATAAGGGTTAAGGAGGAGATAAAGGCTAAGTTAGGCATTAAGTAATTAATGCGGTGAAAAATGCTTAAAAATCCGTTTAGTAATCTAGAAAACTAGACGTTGGGTGCGTAGATATGGAGTATATATATGCTACTCTATTATTACATGCCGCGAAGAAAGAAATAACGGAGAATAACCTAAAAAGAGTACTTGAGGCAGCGGGTATCCAAGTGGATGAAGTTAGGTTGAAATCCTTAGTAGCTGCTGTAAAGGAAATAAACATAGATGAGGTCATAAAGTCAGCCGCAGCGATGCCCGTAGCACCAGCCGTAGCTCCAGCTGCTACTGAACAAGCAACCCAGCCAGCTGAGACAAAGGAAGAGGAAGAGAAAGAGGAAGAGGAGGAAAAGAAGGAGGCATTATCTGAAGAGGAGTTAGGTTCTGGGCTAGCAGCGCTCTTCGGTTAAGACCAGTAAACGTTTTATTTGGAAGCTAGACCAAACTAAAATTCTTAATTAACTCAAAATTCAGAAAGCGCTTATAAATATTTAGCCTACTAGGGATATCCTAACCTAATAGTTAGGATGCTTATTCGTATAACTTAATAAACTCTAAAGTAACTATTTGAGTGGGTGAATATGATAGTAGATGAGAAAGATCTGAAGATCTTAAAGATCCTAGCAAGTAATAGTAGAATACCTCTAACTCACTTAGCTCATGAGCTAAGGATTACTGATGTAGCTATTAAGAAAAGAATTAAGAGGCTTGAGGAGGATGGTGTGATTATTAGGTACACCATAGTAGTTGATCCGGAGAAAATAGGTTATAACTCAGTAGCTTGGATAGGTATAAATGTTGAGCCTGGTAAGATAATTGCTGTAGCTAAGAAAGTTAGTGAATTATCGAATGTGATCTTTGTCGCATTAGCTTCCGGAGATCATGAGGTTGTTGCTGAAGTCTGGGCTAGAAATAATAATGAGTTAGCTAAGATCATAGAAGCTATCGGAAAAATTGATGGAGTCACCGGAGTCTACCCATCAATAGTTTTAGACATAATAAAGCATAGGACCGGATTACCCGAGTAATTATTTCTTGGTTTCTTAAGTTGAAAGTCAGACCTTTAGCTTTCGATAGTTTAGGGGTTAGGTCTATGTCTACTTATGTGGAGACTAGGGACATTAACTTAATAATAGATCCAGCAGTTGCTTTAGCCCCTAGGAGGTACGGGTTACCACCCCATGAACTAGAAATAAAACGAATGTATGAACTAGCCGATAAGATTTATAGCTTAGGGCGTGATTCCGAAGTAATCATAATAACTCATTATCATTATGATCACCACGACCCTGGCAGGATAATTCCTTTAGATATGTTTAGAGGTAAGATGGTTTACATAAAGGACTATGGAAGAAATATAAATATATCACAGAAGATACGTGCCCTTAGGTTCATGAAACTTATAAGCAACTTAGTGAGGAAAGCAGTGATTGCTGATAGTAGGTTGGTGAATGTAGGTAAAACCAAAATCGAGTTCTCAGAGCCTTTACCTCACGGAAGTAATGATAGGTTAGGATACGTGTTAAGCGTATATTTAAGGGAGGAGGACCAATCACTGATATATACGTCAGACGTTGAAGGATTTCCGCTAGATAAGCAGCTTAGATTTGTTATAGACAGAAAGCCCCAAATAATAATTGCTGATGGGCCGTCAACTTATCTTGAGGGCTATAAAATACAGCGTACAGAGATTGAATCATCGATAAGGAACCTAACTAGGTTGTTAAGGGAGAATAAGCCTAAATACCTTATTTTAGATCATCATTTAGTGAGAGACTTAATGTTTAAGGATAAGTTAAGGATGGTTTATGAGTTTGCTAAGGAGAGAGGTATTAATGTTGTTACTGCGGCTGAGTACTTAGGTAGGGAGAACGTCTTTTTGGAGGCTAATAGATTTAAGTTATGGAGTAAGGAAAAGGTTAGTTGATTGTGATGAACTCTAAAGGTTATGACCCTATTGAGAGGGCAGGAAAGGTTAAGGAATTAGTGACTAGAGTTATTTCTGGTGAGGAATTAAGGGCTTACTTTAGATTCCGTGGTGGTAGGTGGTATGGGGGTATAGCTACTGGTGATGTCATAGGCTGTAACCTTTCATGCGTTTTTTGCTGGTCTTGGTACTTCAAAGATAAGCCCTCATTAGGTAAGTTCCTTACACCTTACGAAGCCTTTACACGGATAGCTAAAATAGCTGAACGTAGAGGGTACAGGTTCGTTAGATTAAGTGGTGGGGAACCAACAGTTAGCAGGGTGCATCTAATAAAGTTAGCTAGGTTATTTGAGTCAACTAGGTACGTATTTATTCTTGAGACCAACGGTTTATTGATAGGTTATGATTACTCATATGCCAAGGAATTAGCGAACATAAGTAATTTAGTAGTAAGGGTATCATTTAAAGGTACTACACCCGATGAGTTCCATAGATTAACTGGAGCAGCACCTAAGTTCTATGAGTTACAGTTTAAGGCTTTGGAGAATCTAGTTTATGCGGGTTTCGAACCAGGGAAGGAAGTATATCCAGCAGCAATGATAGGTTTCAGCCCTGATGAAAATATAGTGGAGTTCGTTAAAAGGCTTAAGGCGATAAGCGATGAGTTTGTTGATGTCGATTGGGAATACGTCTTTCTATATCCACATGTCGAGAGAGCATTAAAGAAAGCGGGCCTAAAACCCTTGAGAGCGGTGAAGCCTAATAAAATACCTAAGTCAATGATTTAATAGAATATCCCCAAAAACTTAAGTTAGGTGGCTGTATTGAGTAAGTCACATAAGGAGCAAAAGGTAGAGCAAGTGACATTCTCACTAGTTATTACAAGTGATAGCATTCTTAAGGGGCTTAAGAAAGACGAAGTATCACCCATAGTTAAGTCGAGAGTTATTAAGGCAGGCTTCAATCTTGCCTTATCCACAGTCGTAGGGAATGTGGAGGAACATATAAAGAACGCCGTAATTAAGGCGTTAAATGTTAGTGATGTAGTTATAGTTACTGGAGGGACTGGGTTAAGTTCTAGGGACTTGAGCATTAAGGTCATTAAGGAAATCAGTGAACATGAGGTAAGAGGGTTTGGTGAGTTATTTAGGTATTTAAGCTACCTTGATGTGGGCGCATACGCCTGGTTAAGTAGTGCTTCAGCATTCGTTAAGGGCGGTAAGTTAATATTCGTACTTCCAGGGCATCCTAAGGCTGTTGAGCTAGCTTTAGATAAGTTAATAATACCTGTAGTTGCTCATGCACTTTGGGAGTTACGTAGGTAGTAATCAATTTTCAGTTTACCGACATCTAATGTTTTAACACCGTAATAATACTCAAGTAGCCGTAAGGTAATTTTCCTCAGCTCAGATGTAAGTGCTTCCTTTCTGACACCTAATTCCTCAGCCACCTCACCCCAACTTCTTCCCTGCAACACCTTCATTATTAGTAACAACTCATGTTTCCTACTTAATTTAGGTCTCTCCTCACATCTCGATGCCCAATAATACTTAGTTAATATCATGACAGCATCGCATACGGCTTCATAAGTTGTCGGTCCTAGGCAATAATTCTTTAGTCTATCTAGCTGTATTGGTGATAGGCTAATCTTAAGTTGCGGTAATTCATCACATGAGGATTTCAGAAGTAGTAAAGCCACATCACTTTCTAGGAACCTATAGACGTCGTGTAGGCTATTAAGTAATTTAGTTCTGAATTCTGAACTAGCTATCTTAACTAATACCTCCCACTTAGGGTTTAATGGCTTAATGACTAGTACTGTGAATTCACCGCTAACCGGGTTCCTATCTGGAGATATATGTACGGGTATAAACCCATTTTTCACCCAAAAGTTAAGCAACTCCCTATTAACACCGAACCCGCTCCCTATCCAGTCATAACCTCTCTCAATAGACTCCCTCTCTAACTTCTTTAAGACCCAAGAACCGATACCTTTACCCTGAACTTGTGGGTGAACAGCTATTCTAACTATCCTCCAGCCACGCCCATACGCGTAATCACGTAATCTCCAATGCTTAAGTAACCTATCAGGGAGTATATTCCCTGGTATCTTACCTCCCTTCAGTAACTCATCAATATAATCCTCAGGTATGGGGCCCTCCTCAGCTAGCTGTACGGCAGCAACTACCTTACCTGAAGGTATCCTAACAGCTCTAATACTGTGATGTGGGGCATCAGCTAACATACCTAGGTCGTCAGGCTGGTTCCTATAATGTGCTAAGACGTAAATACCGAATAAACTCCTAAGTAGGTCTTCACCTTTAGGGCTAAAGAGAAAGTCAGGGTCTAACTTTAAATACTCAAATGCACCCTCCCTTATGTAATTAAGATCCTCTTCAGATAGCTCATCAGGTTCTGCATTAAGTAGTAACGCATCAAATTGAAAAGCCTCTATAGGGTCATCTATAGCGTAGCGTATAGGCTCTGTCATCTCATAAGTAATTAACTTAGTTGCTGGATCCTCCTTAAGCCTCTTCATAAACCTAACTGAGAACCCCCTACCAGCACCTTCATACCCATGAATGGTCGTCGAGAATATAGTTCTCTTATGGTTAAGCCAAATTTTATGAAGGAGGGGCACAGAGATTCCAGCTGCTTCATCAACTACAGCTATATCAACCCCCAACCTAGGTATGTCTATTGGTGGCCAGTACTCTATGCTAAACCTATCACCTTTAACCTCAATTACGAAGTCCCTCCTTCTGATGACTTTATACTTGGTTTTTAACTTATCTAAGGTCTTCATTATTAAATCAAACATTGACTGAACATTAAGAGGTTCAGGAGCAGTAACCCCTATCCTGACCCTATTTTTATACTTAAGCAACTCCTTAACTAAACCAACGATAGCTATGCCTACTGAACAGCTCTTCCCTCTTCCCCTATCAGCTATAACAACAAAAGAAACTCTGCCCCTCTTCGGTCTTTCAATAAAGTTTGCCTCAATAAGTTTAATTACCTCAATCTGATCTTGGGTTAAGGCGAGTTCATATAATTCCTTAGGGAAAACAGTTTTTTGAGGTATCTTAAGTTCCTTAATTTTAACGCTACGTGATTTATACTTTACCATACCACTCTTTACTAACTTACCCTTATCGACATCGAATATATATATGCCTTTATGCTCCATTAATTTCCTAATAAACCATTTAATAAAGACATGACGTGGTTCAGGGTATTGAGGGACTGTAAGGTTCTGTTTAAATATAGTTTTCTTAGTGATCCACTCCTTAAATGGTGGAGTAAGGAATATTATTAACCCTCCTCCTTCAACTATCCCCATTAACCTACCGACGTCATTTGGCTTTAAATCATCTATTAGGTCCATAATTAACACGTCAAACGTGGTCCCTAGAAACTTCTCACTTCCCTCATAGACGCTTATAGTCATATCTATATACTCTCTATGGAGCTTCTTCATAACCCTTTTAAAGATCTTCTCACGTATTCTAGCCTCTGGGAATTCATCGTGAAATACGTAGAGAATCCTGACCTTACCTTGCCTCTCCCTCTTAAATATCTTTACATATCTTGAGACTATCTCCGTGGCTAACCCAGCTATTTTAATGCTATCTGAACCTGTAATCACTATTAACCGTCTATGCCTTAACTCTCTTAACCTCTTTATCTCTGACTTTAACTCCCTCATTAACCTGTAGTAATCATCAGTTAATAGCTCCCTTAACCTCTCCCTAACTATCACTAACTTAGGCACCTCACCTACCATACCTCCTCACCACACCGCTGATATCTTTAGTAATAGCACAGCACTGAATCCCTTACTAATTTACTCATTCCTTATCCTTAAGTAATTTAGAATTTAAGTAAGGTGTTTCCGTAAAAATACGGGTTATATAATCATTTTCTTTAATTCGTCATGGAGTCTCTCATACCTTAATATTATGTCTCTTGATAAACTAGGTTTAACTACCTTAAGTGCTTCAAGGAAGTATTTCATAGATATAGGTCTAGCCTCAAGTCTCTCTCTTAAAGCAAGCATCACAGCCTCCCTTACCAGCGCCTCGATATCAGCACCTGAGTAACCCTCAGTTAGTGAAGCTATCTTCTCTAGGTCTACGTCATTAGCAAGCGGTACATTTCTAGTATGCACCTTAAGTATCTCAAGACGTGTCTTCCTGTCTGGTGGTGGTACGTAGATTATCCTATCAAACCTACCAGGCCTTAGCAGTGCTGGGTCTAGGATGTCAGGCCTATTCGTAGCGCCTATAACGAACACGTTCTTTAGCGGTACTATACCGTCCATCTCAGCCAACAACTGATTAACTATCCTATCAGTCACACCACTGGTATCATGTCTATACCCACGTGCTGGCGCTATGGCATCTAACTCGTCAAAGAATACTACTGCTGGAGCTACCTGACGTGCCCTCCTAAAGATCTCCCTAACAGCCTTCTCACTTTCACCTACCCATTTACTTAGTATTTCTGGTCCTTTGATTGCTATGAAGTTAGCTCCTGACTCGGTAGCGACTGCTTTAGCTAGTAAGGTCTTACCACAACCCGGAGGACCAAAGAGGAGTATGCCTTTAGGCGGCTTAATACCCATTTTCTCAAATACTTCAGGATGCTTTAGTGGCCACTCAACAGACTCCCTTAACTGTTGCTTGACGTGGTCTAAACCGCCTATATCATCCCATCTAACCTCAGGTACCTCAACGTAGACCTCCCTCATTAACGTTGGATGTACTACCTTCATAGCCTCTAAGAAGTCATTGAAAGTTACTTTAAGCTTAGCTAGCTTCTCGGCTGGTATGGGTTGATTAAGGTCTATACCACCCTCCTTAATGAACCTTCTTAACGCACTCATGGCAGCCTCCTTAACTAGGGCAGCTAGGTCGGCTCCCGTATAGCCATGAGTCATTTCAGCTATCTTATTTAAGTCTATGTCATCAGCTAAAGGTACGTTACGTGTATGAACTAGTAAGATCTCCTTACGTGCCCTCTTATCTGGTGGTGGTATCTCTATCTCTCTATCAAATCTACCAGGCCTCCTTAATGCCGGGTCTATGGCTTCAGGTCTATTCGTGGCGCCTATGACTATAACCTTCCCTCTCTCCTTAAGACCATCCATAAGGGCTAGTAACTGGGCTACGACTCTCTTCTCTACCTCACCAACTACCTCCTCTCTTTTAGGTGCTATAGCGTCTATTTCGTCGAGAAATATTATTGAGGGGGCATTTTCTTCAGCCTCCTTAAATATTTCTCTGAGCCTTTGCTCACTCTCACCATAGAACTTACTCATTATTTCAGGACCATTAATAGCTATAAAGTAGGCACCTATCTCATTGGCTAATGCTTTAGCCAATAGAGTCTTACCAACACCCGGTGGGCCATAGAGAAGTATGCCTTTAGGTGGCTCAATACCCAAGTGCTTGAATAACTCGGGGTGTTTCATTGGAAGCTCAACTATCTCTCTAATTCTTGCCTTAACCTCCTCTAGATTACCTATGTCTTCCCAAGTAACTTTGGGTATGCCTCTTGCACGCGCTAAGATTTCCTCCCTAACGGGCTCCTCTCTAATGATTAACTCAGTTTTTGGCGTAACATAAACAGCTTGAGTAGGTGATGTTGAAGTCACTATCAACCTTATCAACATGCTAAATAAAGGTATAAGAACAGCTTCACCCCTAATTAGAGGCTTATTCATTAATTGCTCTTTCACGTATTCAATGAAGTCTCTACTAAATCTAATAGGTTCCGTAGGTGCTAAAACAACCTTAGTAGCTGGTTCAACAGACGCCTTCCTAACTGTTACATAATCACCTACAGCAACGCCTAAAGCTTCTCTAGCATAACCATCAAGTCTTATGATATCTTTACCTTCATCTTCATAAAATGCAGGCCATACTTGAAGTACCGTAATCCCTTTAGGCCCCTCAACCTCTACGAAGTCACCGTAATTAAGGTTCAGTTCTTTTATATACTTCCTCGGCAACCTAGCTATTTTCCTACCAACATCTCTTTGTCTAGCTACCTCAACTCTTAATTTTACTTCAGCATTACCTTTCTTCAAGTAATACACCCACAAGATGTATAGTTAAGCGGGCATTTAAGTATTTGTTAAGAACTATTAACATCTACTATGGTTAAATGTATGGTTTCAAAAGGTACTATATAGTTAAAATCATTACATCCTTTCAGGCGTGGGTATGCCTAATATGTGAAGACCGTTCTTTAGTACTGTCTTAACGCCGTAAGTTAGCGCTAGCTTTAATTGCCTCCTCCCCCCCTCCTTCTCACCGATGATAGGTTCCTTATCGTAAAATGTATTGAATTTATCAGCGAGCTTGAGTAGGTAAGTAGCTAAGTACTCAGGATCTAAGTACTTGCTTACTCCCCTAACGACCTTAGGGAATTTACCTATAAACTTAACAATATCCCAAACTAACTTATTCTCATTAACATAGTCGAAGCTTATGGAGCCCCACTCAATGCCTTTGCCGTACTTCCTTAATACACTTAAAGCCCTAACATAGGTATATTGTAGGTATGGCCCGCTATTTCTTTCTAAATTAACTACGTTATCTATATTGAATAGTACAGGCTTGCTTGGCGATACTGAGAGCATAGCGAACTTAAATGCTGCTAATGCAACATCCTTAACAACGTCTTCAGATACCTCCTTACCCCTTGACTGAAGCAGCTCCCTAACCTTCTCCATACAACTCTCAAGTACTTCGTCGACCGTTACATAAACCCCTCTTCTACCACTCATCCTAATCCCTGGCAGGTTAACCATCTCATAGCTGTAATGAATCAAATTAGTCGCATACTCCCTATACCCGAGAGCGTAAAGCGCTAGCCTAAGCTGTGCTTGGGGTAATGTCTGTTCAGACGCTATAACGTTTATTACTTTATCAGCATTATAGTCCTCAAACTTATATATTGTGTAGGCTATGTCCCTAGTCGTGTATAGGGTAGTCCCATCACTTCTTTTTAATACTAATGGTGGTATTTCTAGGGCCTTAGGTATCTTCAGTAACTCCCGAACTAATGGGTCGTTAGTTAAGTAAGAAAAGTCAAGAGCTGGGACACCTTTGTAGAGCTTAAAGTACGGTGACTTCATAGCTTTCTCTAAGATCTTATTAACAAATCCTGACCATACTAAGTCACTCTCCCAATCCCATTTATCGAAATCTATGCCTAACTTACCTAATGTCTCCTTAAAACCTTTAAGAACGTAATTAATGACCTTCCTTACAAGTCTTTTCGCCTCTAGCTCTCCCCTCTCATACTCTCTAGATAGCTTCATTACTTCATACTCAGGGTCTTCGACTTTATTGATGGCATCTAAAATCTTATCGAAAGTCTTAACATCTCTCTCACGTAACCTAGCTGCCATGGCCATTAAGCCATCTAACTCACGTAACTTAAAGGTTAACTCATCAACATTACCTTTTCTCTTAAGTTCATTAACTTCTTTCTTCAACTTTATTATATCCATTAAAGTGTGCGTAACTGCGTATATGTATCCGAACCAATAATCGACCTTCATATCTTTGGGTGGTTCTGGTTCACCAAGTAGTTTATATCCAAAGGCTAGGATAGCTACTTGCCTACCTACATCGTCAACATAGAACCTTCTCTGAACTTTATGCCCAATGAACTCTAACGTCCTAGCCACGAACTCCCCTAAAACAGCGTTTCTACCTGAACCCACATGTAGAGGGTGTATGGGATTCGCACTTACGTACTCAACTATTATCCTTTCACTCTTAATACCACTTACCTTACCATACGACCCCTTAAGACTCTTCAAAGACCTCATAACTATCTGTGAGTACTGAACCTTATCTAGGAATGAGTTAATGTAACCCGAGACAACATTAACTTTATAGGTTATGTCTAATTCACTGATTTTGCTAGATATTTTAGGCATTAAATTCTTAATAGGCATCTCCTTACAATGCCTTCTTAACCTCCCTACAGGTAATGCTAAATCACCAAATTCAGGTCTTGGGGGCTCCTCTATATAGTTAAGTATTTCCTGCTTAGATATATCACAGTAATCCTTAACTGCCTCAATAATCTTCTCAGCTATTAAGTCCTCAATATATTCTTGAGGACTATCAATCATACCTATTCCCTTACATGTACTCTCTGTATCATCTCAGAAATTAATTCTTAATCCTTACGTACCTACTTTATAAGTTAGTTACCGGAAATACTAGTTAGGAAGGGTTGAATATAAGGTATGAAGTTTGCATCATGGAGATTACTTAGGGACGTGATTGATAGATCTGATGTGGTTCTTGAGGTAGTTGATATTAGGGTTCCTCCATTAACTAGAAACCCCAAAGTGGAGGGAATGGTGTTGAACAGCGGTAAAAGGCTAATTATTGTTTTGAACAAATGTGATTTAGTTCCTAAAAACATTGCCGAAGGTTGGCGGGACGTACTTAAAGAATACTTAGGTGTACCTACAGTCTTCATATCCGCTAAAGACCGCCTAGGTACGAAGATATTGAGGGATAGGATTAAGGAGGTAGCTAAAGTCAGGCCTCTCGTAGTAGGTATTGTAGGGTATCCTAAAGTGGGTAAATCCTCCATAATAAACACATTGAAGGGCAAGCACTCGGCACCAACCAGCCCGTATCCAGGAACGCCAGGATATACTATGAGAGCCCAACTATACAAGATAGAGAAGAATATGTACATGATTGATACACCAGGGATAATTCCCGTTAGAGGTGAGAACTTACTTGCGGTTATTCGTGGGAAGGAAATTGAACGCTTAAGTAACCCTTTACTCTTAGCCATAAAGTTAATTAAGTTCATACTGAGGTTTAATCCTAAAGCCTTCATTGAAGCCTATGGCTTCAAGGATGTAGACCCTGTGAAGATAATAGAGAATTACGCAAGGAGGAGAGGATGGTTTTCTAAGAAGACCCGCGAACCCCTACTTGATGAGGCTTCTAGACAGATAATAAGGGATTACTATAATGGTAAAATACCTTTCTATGTACCGCCAAAGGAGGGGTTCTTACTTAATCCTAAAGAACTCATTTCTGATTCTGATGAGGACTTATGAACAATACTTACTTCGAATTCACCGCCACTCTCTAAGGCTTTAAGTAATTCCTCACCAACCTTAGTTAATCTATATATCTTAAAGTTCCCTCTGACATGCACAGGCTCTATCATACGTAAGGCCTCAAGCACATGAAAGGAAGCTAGTACCTCATAACGCGGTAAGCCTGACGTCAGTGCTACATCACCAGGCGTTGCTAATCTATCCTTCATATTGAGTAATAAGAGCCTTAACCTCTCCTTAGATCTCATACAAACCCCGCTTTTAGGTGGGGTATGTCGTTATTTTAAAGACTTCCTGCTTAATACTCTCACTTTATAAACCCCCCTAATTAGTGAGGTGATATGCGTGAGTAGGAAAGTCTTAAAGAAAGGATTAAATGAGTTAATGGTTGTTCTGGTATTAATAGCTATAGCCATACCAGTAGCCTTCGTTATACAGTCATGGCTTACTGGACAGGCAAGTAAAACACCTGAACTACCTGACTTAGCGGCTACAGCATCAGTACGTAAGCAAGGTGCGGGGGTATTTGTAACGTTAACTATCGTTAATAACGGTAAAAAGCTATATAGACTAATGGTTAATAATCAGTCACCCTCCATAGTATTAAGTACAAGTGAACTCATAACACCTGACAAAGTGTTTACAGGAGATAGAGTAATAGACCCATCAGTGCAAGAGAGCCTCATAGATCTAGAACCAAAGACCTCAACAAGTGTAGTTCTATATTATGCAACGCCAGGCAGTGGCGGAACCCCTGTTGAAGTAATGTTGAAAGTAATTGATGATTCAGGTAATGTAAGGACCTTAAGCGTAAGTATATAATGGTAGAAAATCCCACAACGGAATCATCAAAAACAAAATAATTTTTAAGTAAGGTGATAACTTTGAGTGACGTAAAAATAATTGACGAATATTATGTAGGTCCAGCAAGAATCAGGTTAATCGATCGTGGTAATAGGGATTACCTTTATCAAGTCACGTACGATGATGAGGAAGTTCTTAGATTAAAGGGTCTACTTAGGAAAACCTATGATTTCCTAACATCGCTACCCATAGGTAAGAAATTCGGTGGTAGGAAGGTATTCTTACCTACTGAAATAACTGATGACATCATAGTTGATACCGTTAAGAAGGTATTTAATGTGAGTGAAGATAAGGTGCCTTTAATATTATATTTAATTAAGAAGGAACTGAAGTTTAAGGAACTTCAAGAACTTATTGACGACCCCTACATAGAGGATATAACCATAGTTGGTGCTGGCCCTATATGGGTGCGTCATAGTAAGATCATTGAGTATGACCCTGAAGCTGATTACATACCGACCAATATAGTAATACCGTCAATTAATGACGTTATTAAGCTACAGCACTATCTAGCTCAGAAGGTTGGTAAGGTACTATCAACTTCATCACCGATCATAGACGCTGAGCTTCCTGATGGTAATACATCACATAGACTGCACATAGTTGGCATCCCCATATGTGGTCAAAGACCTGAAATAACGATAAGGAAGAAGGTAGAGAGTCACATACCGATCAAGAAACTCATTGAGAAGAGAGTACTTACAAAGGAAGTTGCTGAGTACTTAAAGACCGTAATCAGAATGGGTGGTTCAGTAATCATAGTAGGTCCGCCAGGTTCTGGTAAAACAACCTTACTTAGGTCTCTGCTCTATGAGTATGTGCCTCCATCTTGGAAGGTAGTGATAATTGAGGACACACCTGAGATAGAGCCGCTACCTGGAAGCAATTGGGTTAGGTACTTAGTAAGTTATAACCCATTAACGAATGAGGTCATATATGATGAGTTCATGCTTGCTAAAGCCGCTTTAAGAGCTTCAGTAAGTAAGTTATTAGTTATCGGTGAGACACGTGGCGCTGAAGCCCAGGTGCTAGCACAAGCACTTAATATGGGTTTAGGGAGCTTAACAACTTTTCATGGAGGATCAGCCGAGGAGGCCATAGCTAGGTTAATGAGCTACCCAATAAACCTGAACAAATACCAGATAAGCATGTTCTGGGCTTTCGTAACCATGCATTTAGTTAATGATGGTAAATCCTTAAGGAGGATGGTGGTAAGGATTGATGAGCCAGTATTGATCAATGATGAACTAAGACTAATCAACATTTACAACTATTACGATCCAAAGAAGGAGAGCCCCTTAAAGTTAAGTGTGAAGTTAAGGAGGAATAGGTTTTCATAAGCGTGGATGGTAATGCCATCAAGCAGATTAGTAGACGTTTTTTATAGTAAGTTTAATAAGTTCCTAATTAAGAGTGGATACGTCAGTCTATCACAAGACGAGTTTAAGTCACACGTTATTAAGTTATTGGTCGTATTAGCGGTAATTCCTTCTGTGGTAATATTTAACAGGGTCTATAGGTTTATCGGTGAGGATCTTTTATCTATGACGCTAATACCCGTTATATTTATAGTTACGTACCCCTACCTCGCAGTCCTTAATGACTTTTTTAGAAGGAGAGCTTGCTTATATGATGATCTAAGATTTATGCTCATATCTAGTTCTATAGTAGCCCCTACTTATGATTTGATAAAGATGTTATTAGAGTCATTTAAGTGGTCATCTATATATAGATGCATCGCTGTAGATTCGTTAAGGCTAAAGACATTTACTAAGTGGTTAACTATATATGACGCACTAAATATGATTAGTGAATTCTCACCATCCAAGAAATTTAAGCAGGCTTTACTTGATTACTTAGATTCATTAAGGAGAGGCACTGTATTTTTAAGGTTAAAGGAAATTAGCAAAGAGTTACTGAATGAGTTAATTAATGAAAGTAAGGCATTCCTGAACAAGTCGATGAGCTTACTAACCTTAAGCACCATAGTCTTAGGTTTTGTGCCTTCGGTAGTACTATCCCTTGAGCTACTATTAAGTGAGAGGTTCATGTTTATGTACATGATATTTGCTATATTAATTTCTGCGGTATTATTAATAGTGTTCCCTGAGAGACCCTACATACTTAAAATATCCTTAGATAATGAGGAAAGAATAGGTAAGGTCGTTACTTACGCATTCATGGCTTTACTTTTGTTCATAAATTCATTGGTAATCACTAACTTCGTTAGCGTTAATATGAAGCAATTAATTCTTATTGACGTATCTCTATTAATTCCCATCACCGTTACGAGGATTCGACCCTTCATAATGGGGTTTAAGGAAATTAAGGTTATACCGTCACTAATACTCACCATAGCTGAGATACTTCAGCAAAGTACTGATGTAGTTAGTGATTTAAGAAGGGCTTTTATAAAAACTAAAGTACCCAGCTTAAGTAGATTAGGTGCTTTAAATGATGTAAGTGAACTAACCAACGTGCTTAAGTATCTAAAGTCATGGATAGCCAGATACGCCGTACTAAATATATACTTGGTTTTAAATGCAGGGATAAATGACAGGGCTACTTTAATAAAGCTTAGAGATGTGGTTAATGAATTCATTAGCGTCTATAAAGAGTTCTTACTTAGTGCCTTACTACCCTTGATGCTATCCATATTTATACCATGGTTTTGTTTAAGCATGATGTACTTAACGAAGACTGCTTTGAGTATCAACTACTTACTACCTATAATTACGTTATGTGTGCTCTACTCAGTCTTAGCTAGTAAGTTCGTCTTTGATGATTACGTAAACCCAGCATTCCTAGTGACCTCGTTAATGACTGTATATATGCTGATTTAGGTGGCTAAATTATGTATAAGCCTATAGGTAAGGTAAGCATTAATGACTTAATCCCTAAGGAGGTCTTAAAGTACTGTCGTTTATCTGTATCCACATATTTAAGTCATACATGTAATGTAATAACCTTTCTTGATTCTATATTACCGCCTTATGTAATGTTGGAAAGCAATGGTAATCTATATGTGAGTAACGAAGTGATTTATAGATCTAATTCAGGTATCTCATACTTTAATGGTAAGGAAATTCAAAACTTTAAAGATTTCAACCATGCTATACGACTAAGTAAAGATAGACTAGCACTTTTAGGTAGAGATGGTGTTTATGTATTCCTTAATGGTGATTTAAGCCGTGTACTACATGGGAGGGGTATTAAATATGAAGGTTCTTTCCCTTTAGGTAAAGATGATGCCATAGCCATTTTTAAGCAAGGCAGTAAATATATGCTATTAAGCCGTAATGGAGACATTAAACAATACCTTAACGTTTATGTAGCGAGTAATTACGTTAATGGTTTACTTGTGATTAAGCAAGGAAAAGATGCACTAATTAAATTTAGTGATGTGCATAAGAATGAAGTATTAACGTATACATTAAGCCTTAAAGACAACGTTCTTGATACGGTGCTCGGCGTTGACGTAGGCGGAATTATTCTTGGTTCGGGTAAGACTATAGTCATAACCTATTCAGGGATTATAGATGTCCCCTTTAGGGCCTTACCTATTATGGCATCTAGGAATGGTGTTGTACTTAAGGATTATACATCCAGTAGGTTATTCCTGTATAGTCCATCAGGTGAACTGAAATACCTCATTAAGGTAAAAAATAAATTAAATTACTTAACCATGCCTAGTAATGATTCATTAATATTGATAGATGGTAATGAGGCTAAACTATTAAGGAATAATGTATGGAGGATACTTAAACTACCCATAACTCCTAAATATACATGTTACATTAATGATTATTTACTCATTACTGACGGCATCAACTCATATATGGTGACCCTAACATACCCATACTTGGTAACCAAGGTTAATCAGCTTAAGTCATGTGGGGCAGTAGGTAAGTTTCTAATTGTCTTAAGCGGAACCGATTTCTACGTATACGATACTGAGGAGAAGTTCGTACCTACAGTGAAGGTTATAAAGGGTGAGATAAATGAATTCGGGCCTGCCCATGTACTTATAGCGCCTTATTCGGATCTATGTGACTTAAAGATGAAAGCTAAAGGACTTGATGTAATTACTGAATATGTAAATAAGGGCATTCTATTGCACTTTAAACCCTTAGTTATTCATGACTCCTATGATGTTAATTTGGTGATTGACAATGGATTAGTAAGTGAGAGTCTTAACTTAAGCATTAAGCTAAAGAAACCATCGATTAATGAATTACGGGTAGAGGAGGCTAAGTCTGCGATACGTGGTTACTTAAGGTATGCACAAAGATTTAATGGGGTAGTTAGGATAAGGATGAAGGTGTTAAACACCTTAGAAAAACCTTCACTTAATATATGTATATATGCGCTTAATAAGAAAGTAGGTGAGATATCTAAGGGTTTAAGGTTAGGTCTTAATGATTTAAATATTGAGATCCCCTTACTGATGGAGGAATTCCCCAGCAAAGGAGATATTGATGCTTTAATGAAGGTTTTTCTTACATATCATAAGCAAATACTGAACCTACATGAGGATTATGTAAAGATAAGAATAGTCCCTACACCTACCTATGAAGTTCTGTTTAAGGATTTAGATAGAAGGTCATGTAGAGGTATGCTCTTAGTCAAGCACAGTAAGGGCTTTGAGTCTGAGTTACGCTTATTATGTAGTGATGGTAGGTCATTAAGTGGTGCTGATTCACTTGAGGTAGTAAGGTGCAAGTTACCTGCCTACCTGTACATTACGCTTAAAGAGAAGGACTTTATGTGGAGGTTCACTAAATACATCGATGACGTAGTCATATCGTCTAGGTGCGAGTTCGATCATGAGGATACGTTAGATCTAAGTGTAGATGGAGTATGCATAAACGGGCTACAAGTGCCTAACTTAATAATTAAGAGAAGAGCCCGTAATCCGCTTAAATCGTTTAAGATTCTTAAATGGTTAATTAATACCGACGGCTCCGTAAGATTTAAGGTCTCACTTGAGTTAGACAAAGGTATTGATTACCTGGTTGTTTATAACCCATTAACTAAGGAGTTAGGTGTTACTAAGGAATCAGTACTAGATGTAGTTAGCCCCTTATGGGGCGTTATTAATGGGTTTAACTTATGGCTGATACCTATTAAAGGAGGTACTTACTGGAAATTACCTCTTAAAATGAGGATTAACTTAGCTGACTTAATTAAGTATGCTGAAATGAACTCTTTAAAACTAAGTTATTACATTAGGGTAAGAAGGAGTGGTTAAGGTAAATAAGCTCATTAAGTCATTAAGGATGTTTAGGTCTAATAAGGGAGGGGTTCATAAAGTTAGTGATGAGGTTTTAGATTATAGCAACCTTATTGATGAGTTAAGTAAGTGTGAGGTAGATGGCATAATACTGCTTAGGGACGGTGATAAGGTATTAGGTAAGGGTATCTTAATTGTTGAGGAGGTCACTAGAACTGTTGATGATGGTAATCCTTACGACGTTATTAATATGATTAAATCATACTTTAATTCACTTAATCTTGGTTTCCCAATAGAATATAGGTTGTTCCTAAGACCGTTAAATAAGTCTAAAGTGATTGATGTATTAGATAAGCGTTTACAGAGCCTATACGTTATTGCTGAATCAGACCCGTCGAACTCTAAAGTAAGATCTGAGATTGAGAGGCTTAAGATGATTAAGAATAAGATACTTAAGGAGGGCTTCACACCTTTTGAGGTGATTATATTTTATGCTGTTGAGTATGGTGGTGAGAGTGTTGACGACGTAATAACGGTCGTTAATAATAGGTTAAGAGTTTTGAAGAGCGTTCTTGAATCTCAGGGCGTTAAGTGTAGGTTACTTAAGGAGGTGGGTCCCTTACTTAAACGTAAGGTTCTTAACGTATTTTTTCGTGGGTTCGTTAACTCTAGATTAATGGGTTACATAGCGCCCACGTTCGTTAGGGGTATTAAGGTAATGCCATTAAATATCTCACCATTAACACCATTAGGTATTAGGCGAAGACCTAAAAACACCTTATTTAGTGAGGGTATTTACTTAGGTATAGACCTTAGGGGTAGGAATTACGTCTTCTGGAATCTAATCAACTCTCTTAATCCACATTCGATGGTTATAGGTCCTAGCGGAGTAGGTAAGACGGAGTTCCTTACTGTTCTAGGGTTACGTACCTGGCTTACATACGGTTTAAGGGTTGTTTACCTTGATTTAAGGGGAGAGTTTAAGGATAGGTTAAGTAAGCGTAAGGTATTCTTTAATCACATCGATCTTAGTGAGTACGGTCTTAATATGTTAATGCCTTATCACGTACCACCTAGGACTAGGGCTTCTCAGTTAGCTGATGTTATTTCATTTGCTTTCTGCCTTGACTATGAGGTAGCCTCGCAGCTCTATAGGGTTTTGGTAAACACTTACTTAAGTAAGGGTGTTGGTATAGGTAGTTACTCGTTAAGTTGGAATGATGTTATTAACTATGTTGAGTATGGTCAAGTACCTTACTCATCAACCTTGCTTAGAGTCATTGACGAGGTTCAAGGCTTGGAGGGTAGGGTTAGTAGGCATGTTCTTGATGTCCTTACCGATGGTTTGAATGTTATTGACTTAAGCGGTATTAGGGGTAAGGAAGAACTTGTTAGGGTTGCCTTACTTATGCTTATGAACGATTCACTTAACCTAGCCTCAGCTACTGGGGTTACTGGTTTAAAGTTCGCTATGGTAATTGATGAGTTTTGGTACTTAACTAACGTAGGTAGAGGTAACCCACTACCACTATCACTACTTAAGTTAGGTAGGGGTTATGGTGTCGCCTTCTTCACAGCTACCCAATCATTTGATGACCTAAAACCAAATGCTAAGCAGTTCATAGATAATGTCGGTTTATTAGTCATTATGAACTCACCAAGCCTAACCTACTGGGAGGAGGTTAGTAAGTATGTCGTACTTAGTAAGGAGGAGGTTAATGAGTTAAGGATGTTTATGAGTAGGGGTGATGCATTAATAAGGATCTTACCTGACCCGAGACCCCTGCCTGTCAGGATAGATATACGTACCTAATACACTAACTAAGGCATTAGGTAGTACATATTAAAGCATACAAACCAGTACATCACACAGTGCACAAGGATACACTTACCAGACACAGGCTAGAGCTAGGTAATTAATCCCTACCACCACAATACTAGCTCAAGTAAATTCACTAAAAAGAGACTCAAGAAGCTTATAAACCCCCAATAAACACGTAAGTAACTCCATAGAACTACATCAACCCCAAGGTGGTGGAGGTTAATTTTACTGGGTGTAGTTAAGTGGTGCTTAACTACACCATAAACTAATGGTGTACTTACTTAAGACGTAAAACAGCATATCCAGGCAGTATCCAGCCAATTATGTTATGTGCGTTATATGAGGGTTATGTACCGCATGAATATCTCTTGATCGTTCGTGTATTGGTTTATGGACTTAATAATGTACTTAGTGGCTAATGTATTTATTGATTAGTTTCGTTAGTTACTTTAATACTCTTTGCTCTTATGGTTTCAACTATATCTATGTTAGACAGCGGTATACAGAAGCTGGGGTTCTCGCTTAGACTTAAACCGTCAAGGATGTATAGCTTTATGGCCTTAAGCTTATTTGTTGACATAACGCCGACGAAGAACGGGTAGTAAGTTACGTGTAAACCCATTAATTTACCATTTAATGACTCAATAAGCTCTGCGAACCTATTTATGTATGCCTTAATAGGCAGGACTATCCTCCCATCACCTTCGGAAGGTATTCCCCTATGTATTTTAGCCTTATGTATCTCAGCTATTTCCTTAGGATTTACGAAGTAGTCAAAAAGTGAATACCTAATCTCAACTAAATCACCAAATAAGTCAACGAGCATCTTATTAGATAATGCCTCAATGATATCCTTTAACCTCTCGTGAACAAGCCCTAACTTACTAGCTAACTCACTCATAGATAGTGAGCCGTATTCACTAAGGTCTCTAAGGACTGTTAAAGCCTCATCACTTATTTCTGAGAAACTACCTAAGCTCTCATCCAGAGCTAAGGTAGTGTTCCTCTTAATTACTGGATAACCCTCAATACCCTCAAAGGTCGCCATAACATTCCTTAACATTAATTCCTCAGTCTCTATACGCTTCTCAGCTATCTCACCATATACCGTAATTAACGGTACGTAGGCCAAGGCTACCTCAGTAATCTTCTTCTTGCGCTTAAAGAGTGAATGATGCCTAACTCTCTCCTTCATCAGTTTAAGCGCTTCGTCAAGACTTATTAATGGCTCTATATGGTACTCTTCATAACTACCTAAGACTCTCTTAATAGCCTCAGGAGTTAATGGTAATTTAAGTTCTTCACTAGGCTTAACTATATCTATCTTATGCTTCTTAGCTAATTCGTAAGCAGCCACATCAACGCCTCCTACAGCAACTATAACTAACTTGTCTATCGGTAACTCATCAAGCCATGCAATATATCTCTCAACATCATCTACGGTTAATATGTCATTGCTATGTACCTTAAAACCAATCCTTATATTTGAGTCAGGAAGAAGAGGTGCCTCAGCGAGAACGTCTAGAACTCTAATAATACCTTCGTACTCGTAAGTATGCTGTCTCCTTATACTGAAGCTAACTCTCCTTAACTTATGGGAAATCCAGGACGCTATCAGATCTAATTTATAGGTTTCTTTAGGATTATCCTTACCTAACTCCATTTCTTAAGCCACCTAACTTCTTTACCAATGTAGGAGTTTTTGATACATGGCTTATAAAAATTGCTAACGTGAAAAACAGTACCTACGAAGGTTTACGTGAGTACATTAGCTTAAGTAGTGGGGGTACTAAGACGGCCGTAACCGGTATTATGAGTATCACGCCTACATATATTGTAGGGGTTATAAGCCCTAACTCGTAGCATATGAGTGCTGAAACAAGCATAACTTCCGCCCTAGGTGTCATGCCCACACCTATGATTAGTGAGTCAATATGTGAGAAACCTAAAGCTCTTGAAACGACGTAACACCCTAAAACCTTCGAGACTATACCCAAGACTACAATTATGATTATCGTGCTGATGCCCTGAAGTACGTTGAACCCGGCGAATTCTTCAGGACCTATAGCCATCCCTGCATATATAAAGAATAGCGGGGCGAATAGGGAGACTATTGGTGTTACCTCATGTGTTAACCTACGTGCGAAGTACCTAAAACTGGCTAATCCTAAACCTAATGCGTAAGCAAGTAGTATGGCGCTTAACCTAATGTATGTAGCTACGTATGAGAAGAACAATAGTAAAGCGAAGGTCAGTGTAAGTAGCGGCTCCTTAATACCGCTCTTAAATGCTATCTTAAACAGAGGTCTTGAGGCTAACTGAAATACGTAAGAGACAGATAACCATACACCGAACGCTAGTAAGGCTATACCTATTACGTAGATTATAGGTAAATGACCTTTAGCCATACCGTAAAGGGTACTTATAAGCGCTAAACCTATGACGTCATCAACAACCGCCGCACCTATTATTGCCTGACTCTCCCTACCACCTAACTTACCTAACTCTTCAAGGGTACCCACAGTTAGGCTTACTGATGTGGCTGAGTAAATAACGCCTATGGCTAACGCTGTTATGAAGTCGTAACGTAAAATAACCATGGTTAATAACCCAGCCAGCAACGCACCAATAACGCCGCCTGAAGCTATTAACCCAGCGTCCTTAAGCCCCCTATAAAACTCCCTAAACGAGCTCTCTAGCCCTGCGTAGAACAGCATAGTTATTATTCCGAGAGTAGCGAATGCTTCAGTAACTGAAGATACGTGTAGGTTAAATACGAAGGACAGTACTAAACCCACGAACACGTAACCAACAACCCTAGGGAATCCTAACCTCGTGAATAAACTCTCAGAGATCTTCCCTAACGCGATGAGCATTGCCATCTCAAGCATCCATTCCTCAGGCAAGCCCTGCGCCCCGTAGGGAGTTCTTGTGATTTACTCTTAAACGCTTTACTTTTGTTACTGATGGCTGTCGCTACGAAGGTTTATATTGCTTAAACTAATTTAAGTTTAGGGTACTGTGAGGGTAGTCATCAAGGTAACTGGTAAGTTATTCAATCCTGAAAACCGTGAGAAACTTAAGGGGTTTATCCACGTCCTTAAGAAGTTAATTAACGATGGTCATAAGTTAGTGGTTGTTACGGGAGGCGGGTCAGTGGCTAGGAGCTACATAAGGCTAGCTAAGGAGTTTAACGCGCCTAACTCATGGAGGGATCTACTAGGTATCGAAGCCTCAAGACTTAACGCACTATTAATAGCCTCAGCCCTCGGGGACTACGTATACTCACCCATACCTAGAAGTGTTGATGAGTTCTTAATGGCTTGGTCATCAGGTAAGGTAGTAGTTCTCGGAGGATTACAGCCGGGCCAGTCAACTAATGCGGTTGCTGCGGTTGCTGCTGAGTTAATTAATGCTGACATACTGATTAACGCGACCACGGTTGATGGAGTTTACGATAAGGACCCGAATAAGTATAGTGATGCTAAATTACTACCTAGGGTAACTCCATTAGAGCTTAAGAAGATACTTAATAGGCAGAAGATCGAGGCAGGTAAGTATGAGTTACTAGATCCGATAAGCATAGCCATAATAGAGAGGAATAGAACTAAGACAGTCATAGTTAACGGGCTTAAACCAAGTAATATCATTGAGGTAATTGAGGGGAAGAAAATAGGTACTGAGATAGTATTTGAGTGATTAGGCCATGGTGCGGGGGGTGGGATTTGAACCCACGCAGGCCTACGCCAGCGGGTCTCTCAACTTAATGCCGGATCTTGAGCCCGCCCCCTTTAGCCTGGCTCGGGCACCCCCGCACCAATATATTCTGATTTTTAGTTAGCTATTAAGTTTTAAGTACCTCACCATTACCTCCTTAATTAATCCACCTTCACCACTATACCTGAGTTAATAAACTTACTTAAGACCTTATTAAAGACCTCCCTATCTAACTTCACACCAGCTTCAGCCATTAGGTCGTTGTATAGCTCATCAGCCGTTTTAGGTGCCTTAAGTAGCGTAGGTAAAATCCCCTGGAATACTGTAGTATACCACCTCTCCTTATCTAAGAGCTTCTTAAGCTTATGGTATTCCTTAAAACCTAATTGCCTATATAGTATTGATGAGGGTAAGGTACCGTCCTTAGCTATCTTATATCGGGCTCCCTCATACGTCACTGGCTTTACGTCCTTACATATCATGTTCTTAAAGTCCTGAAGACCCAACTCCTTAACTAATTCATCCTTAAGTACATACCTACATAAGTAGTTAAGCCTTGAGCTGTAGACCTCATCATCGTGAGCTACATCCATCAACGACTCACTTAAGGATTTAATCAAGTAACTCCTTACATACCTCCTTAGCGGTTCCTTAAGGTGTTCTCTAGTGGCTATCTGGTAGGCTACGGTACCTACGGCTACACATATATCCCTAGTTATTTCAGGGTCAAACTTATCTATAGTGTCAGCGCTTGTGTGGTAGTACTTATCTGGCCATTGATTAATCATTAAGGCGGGTATACCTAGGTTTAAGTATATGTCGTGATCGCTACCTAATTCGTAAGGAATGGTGTCAAACCTAATTAGTACCACCCTCTTCGTTGATGAAAAGGTCTCTGCCGTTGGTAGTTCCTTAATTAATTCCTTAATTAGTAACGGTTCTGCATATGTGAAGTGCTTAAGTAGTGGTTTAATTAGTGTTAGTACCGAGCCCGTTACTTCCTGTTTCTCACCTATCATGTCTAAATTTATAGCTACCTCGATAGTGGCTCCTTCATTAAGTTTAGTTCTTAAATACGGTAACGTACCGTAGTATTCGGGTACCCATATGAACCTTATTGATGAGTCCTTAGGCTTTTTAATACCGTACTTAGTCCCTGCATCATTAAACGCTATGGCCAACTCCATAAGCCCTGCAGCACCACTTACGTTGTCATTCACTGTACCTCCTGGGTGGCAGTAATGGGCTATTAAGTGCACCTCCCTCAACCCATCGCCGAAGGATGCCTCAACAACCCTTAACTTAGCTACGTCCCTAAACCCCGCCTTTACATAACCATAAACAACTACCTCCTCACCCTCCTCTAAGTACCTAATCAACTCATTAGCAACTCTCCTAGACACACTTAACGCAGGTATTTTGAGTTGATTAACTTCCTGAGGTGTTGGGAAGAGGCTGAAGTAAGGGATTGCGCCATCAGGCCCTCCACTCCTCCTATATAGTAGGAGTGCTTTAGCACCCCTCTTCACTACCTCAAAATACGTCACTAGAGGCCTTCCGTAAGCGAGTATTACCTTACCCTCAAGATCAACGCCCTCATAGGTTTTAGGGTCGTCACCTGGTCCTATATGGACTACCTCACCCTCAAAAACACCTCCAGGACTATGAGCAACTACTAGGGTTGTCGCTTCATTGAAGTTATGTAAGATCTTCCTTCTCGGCTTCTTAAGTATTAACTCAGCGTCCTTAACCCACCACCCAATGAGTGGTGGTATAAACCCCCTCCCTTCACCGTAGTTAAACTCGTAGAGCCTCACATTAACTCCATAATTACCTAACGTCTCGGCTATGTACTTAGCTGCTTCCTCAATGTCTTTACTACCCTGTATCCTATGGTAGCTACTTAAGTCAGCAACGAATCCCACTAACCTACGTATGGAGAAGGTCTTACGTAGGGCTGTGCTTACGTTCATAGACTTAAGCCCTTATAGAACTTGGTGTGTGAGGTAATTAAGTGATTCCTTAAGCCTAGTTAAGTAGTTACTGACGCCTCAACCTTAGTGCCGCAATATGGGCAGTATTTAGCGTTAGGTGGTAGTGGGGCGCCGCACTTAACGCATCTTAATGCGGTACTTACGGGTTGCTCATGCATGGGCAGGGTGTTAGGTAGGTATGCATGGTTAGGTGTTACTGGCTGATACGTTGGTGGGTTATGCGGGTAGGTCATGTAGTTAGGTGGCTGTAGTTGAGGAATTACTGCATTTGTTATTAGGTGGTTAGTACTGAATACGTTCATGTACTGCCTCTTTATGTCCTCCTTAAGTAGGTGTAGATATATCTGGGTTATCTTTATGTCTTTATGCCCTAAAATACGCTGAAGTGTAGGTAGTGGTAGCCCTTTCTTTAGTGCTTCGGTAGCGAATGTGTGTCTGAGTATGTGTGGTCTTACTTTACTAGGGTCTATGCTAGCCCTCTTAGCAAGCGTTTTCAATCTCTTGTAGAGCCCTGAGTACGTTAGCTGTATGACCTTCTCCTCAGGGTTCGGCCTCCTTAAGGTGATTAACCTCTTAAGTACTTCGTAGGTTAGTGGGCCTATGAAAACTACCCTCTCCTCACCAAACTTACCCTCAGTTACTTTAATCTCCCTCTCCTCCATGTCTATATCCTTAAACCTTAGATTGAGCGCCTCACTAGCCCTTAACCCGGTCTCCATGAGTAACGTAACTATCAGTAGGTCCATTAGGTCTCTAGAGGCGTTTATTAACTTAAGTACCTCACTAGGCTTTAATGTCTTTACCTCCCTACGCTTAGGTGCCTTCACGGGTGTTATGTGTACGTTAAGCCCTAACCAATTAATGAATGCTCTAAGATATAGTGTGTAGTAATGTAGTGTTTTCTGCCTTGATCTTAAGTCCTTAGAACCTACCTTACCCTTAGGGAATCCGTACCTTAGCTTATGTGTTTTCCACCTAATGACGTCATTAGTACTTACCTCACTTAACTTCTTGAAGTTAATGAATCTTAGGAAGTCAAGTACCCCAGCCCTATAGGCTTTAATAGTCTTCTCACTAGCTCCAGCAGCCCTTAACGCTGTTAGGAATACCTCAAGAACCTCCCTAGGGTCCTTACTAATCAAGTCCTTAGGTGGTGGAGGTAACTCAAACCTAGTCAGGGATACCCCTACGTAAGGGGTTAGTTGAGGTGAAGAACTTTTAAGGTTTATGAGCTATGAGCGCTGCGCATAGGCCCTAACCTAACGCCCACACCAGACCCCACCCAGTAAGCCTGACCGGCCTCGGGCGATTGGGAGCGGCAGGCTGAACCCCTCGAGCCAAACGGCTCTCGGGGCTCACACCCCCGCCCCATCAACCCCGTCTTCTACGGGAGCCCTCGTCCCGGGGTCCTCCCCCGGGAACGGCCGCCTCTTTTCGGGGAGGGGTTCCCGCTTAGATGCTTTCAGCGGTTACCCCCTACGGCGTGGCTGCCCGGCTGTGCCCTGCCGGACAACCGGTAGACTAGAGGCCGCGGCGCCCCGTTCCTCTCGTACTAAGGGCGCCTTCCCCTCAGGCGGCCAACACCCCCCGTGGGTAGAGTCCGACCTGTCTCACGACGGTCTAAACCCAGCTCACGCTCCCCTTTAATGGGCGGGCAGCCCCATTCAAGGGGTGCGGGGCTCATTAATATTAGCTTTAAGCTTTATGTTTTCTGAGATTGAGATTATGTAATAGCTATTAATCTTCTTGATAAAAATGTTAAAGATTTGTTCCCTGCAGCCAACCCTGCTAGATAATTGCGGGCTGTTCTCCATCTACACATAGTTCCTCTAGATGTACAGAAAGGTTATGGAGTGATCTGCCCCGCACCACACCCTTGGGGGCTTGCAGGCGGCGGGGGTTACGGCCCCCTGCCCTTGCTGCACCCCCAGGATGGGAAGAGCCGACGTCGATGTAGCAAACCGCGGGGTCGATGGGAGCTCTCGCCCGCGACGACCCTGTTATCCTCGGGGTAACTTTTCTGTCATGCCCGGCCCCCACCGAGGGGGGCACGAGCGTTCGCTAGGCCGCGGTTTCCCGGCCGGACCCTTTGCGTTCAGGGGTCCGGTCAGGCCGGCTTTTGCCCTTGCACTCTACGGCGGAGTTCTGACCCGCCTGAGCCGACCTTTGGGCGCCCGTGTTATCTTTTCGCGGGCGTGCCGCCC
>Ga0190313_1000030_pt1 | contig 108847 bp, 114 predicted proteins | sample 4870071011_MG_FD_169989 | JGI IMG/M metagenome (GOLD analysis project Ga0190313, IMG submission 169989) | Hydrothermal vent sediment bacterial communities from Southern Trench, Guaymas Basin, Mexico - 4870-07-10-11_MG | ecosystem: Environmental > Aquatic > Marine > Hydrothermal vents >...
AAGAGGAGAGGCATTAGTACTTGGTTAACCTTCTCAATACCCTTAGAAACCCCACGAATGATAAAGAAAGTGCAATAAATAGTCGCAATTGCTAGACCAAGAACTGATAAGTATCCGGGAAAAACAGTGTGCCAAATACTCTCTAACACATCATGATTAGTTATGAAAATTCTACCAGTAAGAGCTAGCCCAAAGTATATTATGGTCCAACCAACCACCACAAGATATTGCGTATTAAGCAATGTTCCGAGAACAACTGTGGCGTCTCCTAAATACCTCCATTTAATGCTGGCCTTTACTTCCTTAGCTGCCGAAAAGAAAGCACCAGCGGGGCTTTTCCTAGTCCTCTTACCGAGCAGCGTTTCCCCATTATAAGCGGGGATACCGATCAAAATGTACGCTAAGAAGTAGATTAATAGAAAGGCTGCTCCACCATAAACGCCAACTTTATAGGGAAATCTCCATAGGCTTCCTAAGCCAATTGTAGCAGCCATAAAAGCAAAAACAGTAGTAATTTTAGAACTCCAGCTCTCCTTTTCGGCCATAACAACACCTAAGAAGCTTTAGTTAGTAATGAAGAAGAGAGTTTAAGAATTCTGCACAAATACATTAAAACATAATTATGAAATCATACGTTAGTTTTCAAGACATACAAAAAAACTATATTATTTTTGCATATGACATTTATACCTTTTCACTCATCGTAGTTTATGGGAAAAATATCTTAAAATGGTGAAACGTCTGTGGCCAAGAGATTAACTATTATTGATCCAGATAAATGCGTAGGTTGCCAATTATGCATGTTTGCTTGTAATAGACGATTTGGAGAAGGAGGATTGGCTAAGGCGGCTATACATGTAAGGAGTGTCGGAGGATTTGAGCGGGGATTTACTGTTATTGTATGTAGAGCTTGTATTGATCCACCATGCGCAAGAGTTTGTCCAACAGATGCTCTTACGCCAAGGAATGGAGGAGGAGTTCACTTTAATCCCTCTAAATGTATCGGTTGCCGAGCTTGTGTAAATGCATGCCCCATCGGAGCAGTTTTTTGGGATTATGAGGCGAGTAAGCCTATTATCTGTGTCTATTGCGGGTATTGTGCAGACTTCTGTCCTCATGGAGTCTTGAAATTAGAGAAGGTGTCATGAATGGTTGATCAATTCCTAAGGAGAGTTCTTTATGTTGATCTTACGCATAAACGATACTGGATTGAGGAAAGAGATGACTTATTTGAGAAATGGCTTGGGGGAGTGGGAGTAGCTGTTCAACTATTGAGAGAAGAACTTAAGAAGGATGCTGATCCTCTAGGACCCGATAATGTAATCGTTTTTGCTGTAGGTCCTTTAGTTGGTTATTACCCATTAGCGTCTAAAGTTGTTGCTGTTTTTAAAAGCCCCCTTACAGGTAATTATGGAGAGAGCCATGCAGGAGGGAGAAGCGCTGTTGCTTTGCGAATGAGTGGTTTTGGTGCTATAGTGATTAAAGGCGCCAGCGATATACCCATTTACTTAGCTATACATAATGGACGTGTGTACTTTAGAGATGCCGGGGCTTATTGGGGTGTACGTTCAGTATATACTGTGGGAAGAATAATCAGAGAAAACGAGCCAGCGGCCGGTCTTAGGACAATAATTAGAATTGGTCTTGCGGGAGAACGCTTAATACGTTATGCTTGTGCTACAACAGAAACTTATAGACATTTTGGCCGCTTAGGTTTGGGAGCGGTTATGGGATCTAAGAAGCTAAAAGCTATAGTTTTTAGTGGAAAGAGATTACTTCCTACAAAGGATAAAAAGACGTATAGAGAAGTATATGAGGAGATTTATGAGAGAGCTGTTAAGTCCCCTTTGATGAGGAAGTATCATGACTATGGTACCCCAATAAACGTTCTAGCATTAAATGAGATAAATGCCTTACCAACAATGAACCTTAAGAAGAATAAATTCGAGTATGCGAAATACCTCAGTGGAGAATATTTAGCAGAGAACTATCTTGGTAGAAGAGTTGCTTGTGCTCATTGCCCAGTAGCATGTATTCACATAGCTACTTGGAGAGAACCCTATGAGGATGAACCATTTTTCTATAAGACAAAATTCGTTTCCTATGATTATGAGCCCATATATTCCTTAGGTACAATGTTGGGTATCAAGGATACTGTTGGTTTCTTGAGGTTACTAGAAGCTGTTGAAACATATGGTTTAGATGCTATGAGTACGGGAGTCTGTCTAGCATGGGCAACAGAAGCCTTAGAGAAAGGGATAATCTCCACGAAAGAAACGATTGTAAGGTTATCATGGGGGGACTGGAGAAATTACATAAAAGCTGTAGAATACATAGTTAAACAATCTAATGAATTCTACAGAGATCTCGGAATGGGCGTAGAATATGCTGCAAAGAAATATGGCGGCCTAGATTTTGCCCTAGCATTCGGAGGGTTAGAGATGCCTGGTTATCATACTGGCCCAGCAGCTCATATTGGTTATTTAATTGGTTCCCGTCATAGTCATCTTGACATGGCTGGTTATAGTTTAGATCAAAAAACCTTGGGACAAGAGTTATCACCAGAGGAGGTTGTGGATAAATTAATGGCTGAGGAATCTTGGAGGCAGATACTATCTAGCCTAGTAGTATGCTTCTTTGCACGTAGAATATACTCTCCAGAAACCGTAGCTAGGGCTTTAAAGCCGCTAGGATACGAATTCACGGAAGAAGAGCTTAAGAAACTAGGTGAAAGAATATACCGGGAAAAGTACATGTTAAAGGTTCAGATGGGATTTGATTTGACAAAGCTGAGAATTCCTAAGAGAATTCTAGAAATTGAGTCTGCCAAGGGTAAGATTTCGGAGGATTATATAAAGAGAGCAATAGAGTATTTCGCGAAGAAAATGGGTTTAGCTACGCAATAGAATCTCGACATAAACAACAACTCTTATTCCATATTTATTTTCCACGTATTCTCTTATTTCTTTTGGCAAATCTGAAGAAACCGTGCTTACATCATGAGCGGCTATTTTTACCCATATTACTGCAGTATTTGAGCCCAAGTCATAATTTACCTTTATTTCAATTATTTCTAGTTCTGGATGCCTATTTAATAAGTATTTGCTCAAATCCTTTCTTATCGATTCTTCAAGTCCTAACTTCTTATAATAGCTGACAGTGGAGATAGATATTGGAGCTAAAATCACTAATGCCGCTAGAATTATAGCTAGTAATTGCCTTCTCACCAATCTTCTAGCCAAAAGTTCTTTTCTAGCGGATAGGCCGGGTTTCAGACCAGTGAGCCAGAAGAATATGATGGTCATTAGGTTTATTGCTACTATGTTGACTAGGAGAAGTAGGGAAGAACCCATAATTATTTGCCAGCCACAAGGATTATTTTTAAAGAGAAAAGCGATCCCAATACCAATATTGGCTGCGGGAGGCACAACAGATGCTGCTATAGCTACTCCAACAAGCATTACTGCTGTCGCGCTAGTGATACTAAGAGCCGCTGCAAGGCCCGCGATTATAGCGAATAATACATCCACCAGTGTGGGATACGCCCTAAGCATTATTTGAGATGTAACAGTACTATGAGGCATGAGTAAAGCAGTGAAGAATCCGCTCAATACGGAGAGGGCTAATCCGACAATCTCAGAGATAAGGCTTGTTTTTCTTAGTGATTGAAGACCGAGAACCGTTCCTAGAGAGACACCTAAAATAGGTCCTATTACGGGAGCAATTATCATGGAAGCTATTATCATTATCAAATTATCAGTTATCAATCCTAAAGTAGCAAGAAGCGAAGCCAATATTGTGCCAAGCACATAATTTCTATTCAGTTGAGCAAGCTTTCTCACATCAACCAAAATTTCCTCCCTAGAAATCCTAACAGATTTTGCTACTTCCTTTTTTATACTCTCTGGTAAGGCGTATTCGATAGTGTAGATCATCAAGTTTCCATAGAGAGAGCCCACGCCTACCTTTTTGAGAGCGTCGATAACAACTTCTGCTAATTCCTCGGATATGGTTAGAACTATAAATGTATTTACATCATCGTGTATCATGGAGAATTTCATTCCAAGTTTTTTTAACGTCCTTAACACGATTTCTCTTTTCTCATTGGGAATAATTATGTTAATGCCTCTCATTCTTCTCCCTTCTCGCGCATAATAACGTTTAGGATGTCCCCAATAGTTCTCTTTTTATCCTCTATGGTGTCAAAATTATAAGAAATCGGGTACAACGTGACTTTTAACTCTTGAGCTTTCTCTATCACTTCCGTTTCCTTTGAGTCAAATGTGACAATGTCAACTTGATCTTGGAGACTTTCTATAGCACCTAGAATATCCTGAGACAGTTTATCCCGAGCTAACAATGCTTTATCGAGCTTTGTAAGCCTATGTGGGAGAATATAGATTATCTCTCCTTGGTGTTTTTCGAGTAATTTTCTAACTTCACTAATTTCCCTAATAAGAATCATCGTGAGTAATGATGTCTCGTATAGAACTACCCTAGAACTCTCCTCCATGACCTCTTTTGCTATTTCACTTACCTCTGAATCTTTAGCAAAGATTTTGATCTTCTTTATCTCTTCTCCATCAAAGGCCATATAGCTAAGAGGATCTACTACTTGAGACTTCGTTTCAATAATAGTATAGGATGGAGGCTCGAGTAGAGGCAGAACTTTGTACCTTATTTTAAGTGACCCCCGCAACATGTCATATAACTCTATGAGAGGTAGATTTTTCTCGATCCAAATGGTTAATAAGAGCATTAAAACACTATCGAAATCCGTCAGCCTTTTGTTAATTATTCCCATTGAATTAAGAATTACTGATACTCGATAAGTCGTCCTAAAATGCCTCCTAGCAAGCGTTGAAAGAGTCGATGATAATCCTGGTGAAAAGTGAAAACCAGGCCCAAGCTCAAAATCGAATGAAGGCACATGAATTATTGCAATTTCCTCAGGATTTAATTGTCTTATGACCTCTGGGAAATGCCAAGAAATATTGATACCATCTACTAGAAATGTGATCATAGAAATCATCATTCTCAGTGTTTTCCACGAGATATTAGAAAAGAATTCTTTTTACATACATAGTTCCTATTCAATAGCATCATTATTATATTTTCCTAGCATATTTATTGCAGGAAACTAAAATATCCCTTCCGATAAGAATAGATATAAATTTTCTGTTCAGGTTTTGCCAGTATAATATAGTTTTAAAGCTACTTGCCCCCTACTATGTTATTCAGTCATAATCAGCCTCATTTAAAGTCAGTAATGAGGATTGTTCTGATATTCATTACTCCAAAATAGTTTTGTCTCCATTTCTGAAGACTTTATAATATATAATATTGAGTTACTCTCTTTAATGTTGCATTCTTTTTTCTCAAGAGAGAGTATTAGTAGTAAAGGAGGTTCTTACATGACCCAAATTACTGCATATATAATGATTAACGTTGAAATTGGAAGGACAGAGGAAGTCTTTAGAGCTCTCCAAAATCTTGAAGGAATAGAGCTTGTATCAATAACAGCTGGTGAATTCGATATAATTGTTCGCATATCCGTGGAAAGTCTTGAAGAACTCTTTGAAAAAACCGAAAGAATTCATCAGATAGAAGGTTTAGTTAGAACTCTGACGCTTGTTGTCGAAAAAGAGGCAAGGAGAGAAGGCTAGGTGAGGATTCTTTGCGGCGGAAATACCTTTTCTACACATTAGCTTTACTTTCTGGATTCTTCACATCACTCATGATCATAGTTGATATTTGGATACTGTCAAAAATAATAATCGATTTGTGGTTATTCGCAATAAGCGTGCTATGGGCTGGTGTCTATATTCATTTTATTCTATTAATTGTATTAAGCCTAAAGGTGAATAAGAAGGAGCCCTTAGGTAGTTTTTTAGATCCTCTGTTCACTGGGATCTTTGTTCCTCGTGGAAAAATATTTTACTATTTACTGTTGTCAGGTTTTGGAAATGCGGTTTCTTCCCTTGGCTACTTCGTCCTAATAAGTATAGTTCCTGATCCGTCCGCTATTGCACCATTTACGAGCCTTGTAATTGTGTATTTAATGATAGGCGATATGATCATAGAAAGAGAGAAACCATCGCTAATAGAGGTTCAGAATCTCTTAATAATCTTATTGGGAGTAATGCTTGTATCATTTTCTAAGGGAATGATAGATCCGCTTAGTTTACTACTAGTATTAGGACCAATAAATATAGGGTCTTTCCTGTATAATTATGGGCAGAGAAGAGCCAAATTGATTGGCCGTAGCCTAGGAATGAGCGACTCTATAAATTTTCGGTTCTGGAGCTTGTTATTCACCGCTTTAATATTTCCAGTTCTAATATTACCTCTCACTCGATTAGAAAAGATACTACGGGGCTTGTATTACTCTATAGTCTTTTTTGTTCCATTAGCAATAGATATGCTAATCACATTTTTCGCGATGGTTTTTTATATAAGAGCCTTGGGTATGGGCAAGATGAGTATTGTGAATGCTTTATCCTCCACATCTGTAATTTTTAGTCTCCCTCTCACAGCTTTTTTATCAGTTAGGTTCCCAGAAGTCTATGAATTACCGAGTTTTGAGGGAGCACTCTTATACTTAAGGATAATTGGGATAACACTCGTATTCTTAGGAATCATAGCCATTGCATTATCGGAGATAACAGCCTATATCCTAATAAAAGCTAGGCCGGGATACATCTCAAAGCTTCTTCTGGAGATACAAAAAATACATGGCGTTGAATGGGTATCAATTATCATTGGTAAGTACGATTTAATCGTACGAGTCAAGACAAGAGTTTATAGTAAAGTATATGATAATATAATAAGAAGAATAATCCAGCTAGAAGGAATTGAAGATTTCCATTGGATCTCTGTGTTAAAAGAATGGGAGAGGATTTGATTTCATCTAAGAATCGTCTTTAAACTACTGCTTTTTCTTCCTTCTTTTAGCACTTTCTCGTATAACCATTCTTTCTCCTTATAAGAGACTCCGTCTTATTAATTATTGAGCCTTGTAGCAGGGGGGAGACGTCGTTATAATGTTAAAGCTGCGTGTTAGAGAAAAAGTTTTGTCAAAGGCTATATCTAGATCGGAAAAGTTGAAACTAAAACAAATGTTTTTGTAAAAAGTTTTTTACAAAGGTGTAACCATCATAGTTTATTCTTTTGGAAAGGTTCTACTAAAGAATACAAGAAGTCAGGGGTTTGCTGAGACGATTCTTAGTGAATTATTTTAATAGATACTCACCCCATTTTAGCATGACTAGTTCTTTATTTCTAATGCATCACTTATAGCCTCTATAATTTTACGTCCTCTCTCGGTTAATCGATACAGTCTCTCCTCTACACCAGCTACTTTTCTGGCTGGTAATGCCTCTACTAGCCCATACTCTTCAAGTTGCTTGAGCTTCCTTATAGTTGTCGCTATCGTCATCTCGGCATATTTTGATGCTGCTAAATTTGTCCTGCTGATGTTCTTTTCACCATTCTTTAACGCCAGCATTATCGCTATTACGTATGGATCAAATATTTTTAATACTTCATACTCCTTAGCTACACGATATATTCTCAACCCTCTCACCATACATAGCAGCTAATTCATAGTAAGTGATTAATCAATATTATACGTTTTTCGGATATACAACTGTATAATCTATGAACAATAGTTTAACTGATTCATTTCAACAAAATTTCGCTAAATAAAAAAATTTATGTTAAAGTAATTCCATATTGCAAAATAGAGATTTACTATTAGAAATCAATCAAAAAATGATTAGCCAGAAAGTATATATAAATAATGACAAGAAGCGAAAAAGAAGAAGCTTTTAAAACGAATATTTTCAGATACCAATGTTTATAGCTCTTGATAGTACGCGGGGCCCTCTATAATCCGGAAGCAATATTGGTGCTCTTCTGTCTGTCTTAATTCCCTCCTTCTTTAGCATCTCTTCCCATCTCTTCACGTGATTTAGCGTGAGCCTGCCAATACTTGCGTGTTTAACATGCCTAGCCGCAGATATTCCTGCTCTTCTGCCAAAGACATTAACATCTAGCAAGCTATTACCCATTAATCTGTTCTTTCCATGCACTCCACCAGTTACTTCCCCCGCCGCGAAAAGCCCAGGTATTGGATCTCCATTGGGGTATAATGCTTGAGCATATACGTTTATTTCTACGCCCCCATTCATGTAATGAAGTGTTGGAAATACAAGAATAGGCTCTTTCGTAATATCTATTCCGAATCTCTTGAATTGTCTATACATAGCCGCTAAGTACCTCTTTATTGTTCCTTCTCCGTGAATAATCTCTATCATAGGCGAATCTAGCCATACTCCTCTCATTCCAGTCGGTGTTATAATCCCCTTATTCCTCCCATAGCACTCTCTTATTATCGCTGAGGCAACGACATCCCTAGGTTCTAGAGGATAGATAAACTGCTCGCCTTCTGCATTAACTAGTTGTGCTCCCAAACCTCTAACTTTCTCAGTGACTAACTGACCAACTATTTGTTCTGGATATGCAGCCCCAGTTGGGTGGTATTGGACAGAATCCATATCAACTAGATGCGCTCCTATTCTATACGCCATTACAACACCATCCATTGTGGCTCCATAATGATTCGTAGTTGGGAATCCTTGAATATGTAGCCTACCGAATCCCCCTGTTGCTAAAATAGTCGCCTTCGCTCTCACCACTAAATACTCTTTAGTCTCTAGGTTAACTAGGACTGCTCCAGCAACCTGACCCCTGTCATCCATTAATAATTCTACAGCCGGAGAAAACTCTAGTATCGGTATTTCCTTATTCAACACCTCATCCATTAATACTCTCATAATCTCTAATCCAGTATAATCCTTTGCCGCATGTAATCTCTTTCTGCAAGTCCCCCCACCAGATAGTTCTATGAAATTCCCTTCCTCATCCTTATCATACATGACCCCCAGCTCTTCATGCCATTTAATGATCCTCAACGCATCCTCAACCAGAGCTCTCACGAGCTCAGGCTTGTTAGCGAAGTGACCTCCACCAATCACATCTATGAAGTGAAGAACTGGGCTATCATTAGGTCTATCTGCTGCTTGAATCCCCCCCTGGGCCATCTTTGTGTTAGCGTCTCCAAATCTAAGTTTAGTAGCTATTAATATCCTATCAGCGGGAACCCCGCTATAATTTGCCCATAAAGCCGCTGATGCTCCCGCTCCTCCTCCACCAATTATTAATATATCAACATCATAGTCAACTTCTTCGAGAGAAATTTCATCAGGATTTATTAATGCATGAGCTTCTAGCAAATCAGCCACTTCATTAGGAACCGAGTCACCTTTATTAGGCCCTATTCTCAGTTTTCTTTTTCCCTCCGGTCTATAATCTGGATGCCATTTTCTCAACAATTCTTCTTTCTCTTCAGGAGTTATTCTGCGGTAGACCTCTTTTAATCTTCTTTCCCGGGTCTCCTCCACCTTTTCTATGGACTCCCAAAACTCTTCTGGATAACCTGGATACTCTCCCATAAATATCACCTCTTACTTCTCAATTTCCCTACTCTCATAAAGCCTCTTCCAAACCGAGGGTCCAGCAGTAACTAATTTGTCCAATTCTTCTTTGAATGCTCCCTCCTCCAATGCTTTTAATTTATCCTCTAAATGTTTCGATTTTTTAGCAATATACTTCCCATACAATCTTCTAACTAATTGGAAAACGTGATAATGCACTATTTCGGCTGGGCACCTCATTGAACATATTCCGCAAGCTATACAATCAAATACCATATGAGCAGCTTTTTCAAGATTACCGCGAAGAATTTCCTGAACAGCATCCATCACCTGGATTTCCTGTGGGCAAGATTTCGTGCATGTGTTACACGCTACGCATCTAGTAAGCTCTGGAAAGATACTTATCACAGTGGATGCATCAGGCTTTAGCTTTTCAATATCATATACTGGTTTCTTCGCAGGCACAAATGGAATCATGACAAGATACATGCCGTCCTTCACAGTTGTTTGACAAGCCAATCCAGTATACAGCTTATAATCATCTTTAAAGCGATAAACTGTGGCACAAGCACCGCAGAAACCAGCTCTACAGCCAACCCCCCTTATTAGCCGGTACCCTACGTATTCTAAAGCTTTGAGAATAGTTAATCCTTCAGGCACTTCGTATTTCTTACCCATTACATAAATTGTAACCATCTTCATTTTCGGCTGTTTTACCGTAGTTTTGGCTTGGGACATCCTCATTTCTCACCTCCTATTAATCTCTTTAGCTCCTTCAATACATTTTTTTCTAAGGAATCATCTAAACCAAGTGCGAAGGCGAGAAGCTCGGTAAAATAAACTAATAAAACTTTCCTTCTCAGCTCTTTTCCAGCCATCTCCATTCCTTTCTCTAAGTTATAATGACAGAGAGGACATGTTGTTGCGATTATTTCAGCGCCCCTATCCAAAGCAGCCTTAATTATTTTTACCGCTCTCTTTTTTACAATCTCCTTATCAGAAACAATATGATAGGCTCCGCAACACTCAGTCTTAAATGGATAATCTATTGCTTCCGCACCAAGAGATTCCATAAGTTCGTCCATTATTAGAGGATCTTCGGGATCATCAATCCCAGTTTCTCTGGGTTTAACGAGCATACATCCATAATAGCAAGCAACTTTAGCTCCGTTTAGTCGTCTCCTAACCTTCTCTGAAATTTTATCAAATCCAATATCATCTCTAAGAATAGTTAGATAATGTACAACATTTATCCCGCCTTCATAATCCTCTTCATCATCCATAAACTTGTTAAGCTTCTCTAAGGCTTCTGGATTGCTTCTCAAATAATCATTGACTCTCTTTAGTACATGATAGCACATCGAGCAGAGAGTCGTTAAGTCGTTTGTTCCTAATTCTCTGGAAAATTCTTGCGCTCTTATAAGGTTCCTAGTAGGGGCTATGTGATGAAAGACACTATCTTCGGATAACCCATAAACTACTCCACAACAATTCCATCTCGGAAGCTCTACAAGTTCAAAACCCAAAGCTTTGGCTACGGCAATTGCTGTTTTTTCATATCTCTGTCCATAAGTTTTTATCGTGCACCCAGGGTAGTACATGATCTTGCGCATCTTTTTCACCCAGTTAATTTTCTAGAGGCAGCAACGAGAGCTATTGTTGGAAGTTCCTCAATTTTCTCAAGCTTCTTTAATTTGATTCTATCAATTCCTTTCCTTAGAGTAATTTGACGCAGAGCCTCCATTATCTTCGAAATATCAAGATTTCTAGGGCACCTCGTAGAACACGTGAAACATGCTGCACATATCCATGGGGTTTTTGCCTCAAGAACTCTCTCGTCTCCCAATTGAATCTTATGAATGACCACATTGGGTAAAAGATCCATATAGTCGGTAAATGGACAGCCAGCGGAGCATTTGCCACATTGATAGCAAGCGTAAACGTTTTGGCCACTAATCATGAATATTTTCTCAGCTAGCTCATTTGGCATTTCAACCTCCATTTAAACACCTCCCTAACTCATTCTTGATTATTAGAGCAACGACCTCATCAACAAGTTTTCGAATAGAATCGGAGATTTTGTTTCCAAAGGAAACATGTTGAGAAACGTTAATCCCATAGACCACTAATTCCTTTGGAACTTGTTCAGGTATGATTCTCTTAAGGATTTTATAAGCCGAAACAATATCAATTGAGTGTGGAGAGAAGATAGAACCCTCAACCTCCATCTTTGGCAGTTCAAGTCTTAAGACCTCACCTTCTTTTAACCCACTTACTCTAATAGAGTCTATGATTACAGCTTTCTCGAACCCCAAGCACTCTTCTAGAACTCTCATTGGGTGACCTATTAATTTTTTTACAACTACTCCCTCACACTTCATATTTTTAAGCTTCTCAGCTACTAGAAGTCCCACAGAATCGTCCCCTAATAAATCATTTCCTACACCAATAATCACCATGCTCATCCCATCCCCCTCTTAATCACTTTTAAGACTTGTCCAGTTTCGCTCTTAATGATAACTTTAAGAGGAAACCCACCAGGAATACTGTGGGCAGAACATGCTAAGCAGGGGTCATACGCTCTAAACGCCATTTCTACCATGTTTAGAATCTCATCCGATACTTTTCCATCTCTTATAAATTGTTGAGCAGCGCTTCGAATATCCATGTTTATTGCAGGATTATTCTGTGTCGTCGGAATGACAAGATTAACTCGTTTGACAATTCCATTTTCATCGGTTTCATAGTGATGGAAAAGAATTCCCCGAGGAGCCTCTACCACTCCAACTCCTTTCCCGATAAATTCTCCCTCGTAATTAGCAATATCATCGCTAGTTATTGTTTCATCACTGGCTAATTCAACAATTCTCTCACTAGCATATAACATCTCAATTAATCGTGCCCAGTGATAAGCCATGGTATAATGGACGGGCTTTCCAAAGAACTCAATATATTTTTCATAAGCCTCTTGAGCCCTTTCCGTAGCAAATCCATTTGCAACATTAAGTCTTGCTAAGGGCCCTACTCTATAAACTCCACTATCTGGACCATCGACGAATCCTTTCCATCCAATAGTCTTTAAGTATGGGAACTTCGTATAGCTCCATGGCTCTACTCTCTCTGTAATATAGTTTAAGTATTCGTCTGGCCCGAATTTTGCTACTTCTTTACCTTCAGGGTTAATTACCTTTATATCACCATCATAGAAATTTACTCGACCATTACTATCTACAAGACCCATATAATATGTCTCGAGATAATATGTGTCCTTGGTGAGGAAAATCCTCTCATATTTCTTTAAAATCTCCTTCTCAAAAATATCTAACCACTTTCCAAAGAATTCTATAAGTTGCTTACCCATTTCCAGAATTTCCTTCCTCTCATCCTCATTTAATCCCTTACTCACACCACCAGGAATCCCGCATACTGGATGTATAGACTTACCTCCAATAATCTCCTCTATCCTGACGATATATTTTCTATGCTTAATAATCTCTTTAACAAGATCAGGATTCTTCTTAAACATCCCTATTATATTTCTCTCAAACTTTAAGGCCTTAGGAGACATAATAAAATCCGGAACTGCTAGGACATAGAAGTGAATTATATGGCTATCTATTATATGCGCACAATACGCGAGCTCTCTTATCTTCTTAGCAGTCTCTGTTGGCTCTCTGCCAAAAATTTTATCTAAAGCCTTTGCTGAAGCCATGTGATGAGCCCATGGACATACACCACAAATCCTAGTAACTATTCTTGGTAATTCCTCAGCCGGCCTTCCAACACAGAACTTCTCAAATCCTTTAAACTCTACTACGTGGAAGAAAGCGTTTTTTACTCTGCCAGAGTCATCCAGAATTATCGTTATCTCCCCTTCTCCTTCTAACCTAGAGACTGGAATAATCTTAATTTCTCTCATTTCTTATCCCTCCTTAAAGTCTTGTGAAATATTCCTTTTCCAAATGTAAAGCGATAGAAATATCCAACTGGATCTGGAATCTCCTGGACTCTTCTGACTATCTCCTCATCTGTAAGCTCTTTCTCTTTATCAATAAGAACGAGCGATGCTAATGAGGTGATATACTTAGCCCCGGGATCTCTAACATTAGGTGGCGGACCCATACATCCTCTACAAGGCATATTCGCTTTTATACAGGGTATCCCACATCCAGTTCTGGTGACAGGGCCTAAGCATATTATACCCTGTGCCAAAAAGCATTTTTTATCATCAATGGGCCCTTCATGAACCCTTCTGAATTTCTCAACCACGATCTTCTCTGGTTTTTCTCTGGGACATTCATCACAGATTGTTTTTAGTCCAGCTAAGACAGTCCCCCTCTCTGGAATAATTCCATGTTCAATATAATCCCTTATCATCCCCACAAGTTTCTCCTGAACTTCCTCTCTGGGAGGACAGCCAGGAGCATAAACGTCTACCTTAACGAATCTATCAATAGGTAAATTCGCATCAGTTAACTCAGGAACACCAATTGTTATACCGTCTATATTCACTAATTTTCCTGGAAGCTTACGTTGGGTATTCTCAGTAGTAGGGGTTAGGAGATAGGCTTCTTCAAGTAATTCTCTTCTAAAGAATAAGTTTCCTAAGGAAAATATCCCACCGAAACACGCGCATGATCCATATGCTACAAGAATTTTTGCCTTCTTTCTCGCCAGAAGAAGCTTTTCCTCATGTTCTTTCGTACGAATGGATCCCTCAAACAATACAATATCTATGGAATCTATTTCCTTAAAGTCTTCCATCTTAGCATCCATCGCTGTAGGCCAAAAAACAATATCAACAGCCCCTATAAGGTCGAGAAGAGTTTCATGAAGATTTACTATAGATACGTCGCAACCCCCACAACCGGCTCCTGGGACGATAGCTATTTTAATTCTCTCAGCCAATTCATCCTCACCTCATTTGTAGGGGACCAAGTTTCTTAATTTCTTCCACAAACTCCTTAACCACCTCGGCAAATTTCTTACCCTCAGTAGCTGATATCCACTCTAACCGTACTCTCCTTGGATCAATTCCTAACTGCTCGAGAAGCTTCTTTAGGAGAGCTATCCTCTTAAGAGCCTTATAGTTACCAGACATGTAATGACAATCATTAGGTGTATGACAACCAGCTATTAGAACTCCATCAGCTCCATTTTTGAAGGCTTCCAAGATGAATTGTACGTCGATTCTACCCGTACATGGGACCTGAATAGGGATTATATTCGCAGGGTATTCTAATCTGCTTACCCCAGCTAGATCAGCTCCAGCGTATCCGCACCATTTACATAGAAATCCAATAATCTTCGGCTCAAAATTATCTTCCTTATTTTTAGCCAATCTACCTCACCTGCTTAAAGCAGCTTTAATCATAGATAATACTTGCTCATCGGTCGTATTTCTCAGAGTAATAGCTCCCGACGGACAAGCTGAAACACAAATTCCACAGCCTTCACATATGATTTCATTAATACTAGCTACATGGTCGGTAATGGTAATTGCCCCGAATGGGCATAGAGACTGACATATACCACAACCGCTACAGAAATCTTGATTAACTTGAGCGACGAGAGGCTCATGATACAACCTATCCTGTGAAAGCAAAGCAATCGCTTTCGCAGCAGCAGCACTCGCTTGAGCTACGGACTCTGAAATATCTTTAGGAGCTTGGGCAGCACCACATATGAAAATCCCTCTTGAGGGTGTTTCAACGGGTCTGAGCTTAGGATGAACTTCTTGGAAGAAGCCATATTTATCGGTTGGTATCTTCAATATATTAGCTAGTTTCTTAGCCGTTGGTGAAGGAATAATACCCATTGCTAATACGACCATATCGACTGGTATCTCCATCTTTTCCCCAGTTAGAGTATCCACCGCCTGCACAATCAATTTGCCATTTTCCTCATATACTTTTGATACTTTGCCTCTAATGTATATGACACCATGCTCCTCCTGCACTCTCTTTATAAACTCTTCGTAACCCTTACCAGCCGCCCTGATATCGATATAGAAAACATATGCTTTACCATCCGGTACTAAGTGCTTGTACAACATTGCATGCTTAGCAGTATACATGCAACAGATCTTTGAGCAGTATTCTAAGTGCTGAGAATCCCGTGAACCCACACATTGGATGAAGGCTATTGATTTCGGAATCTTACCATCACTTGGTCTCCTAATCTCCCCCTTAGTTGGTCCGGTAGAAGATAGTAACCTCTCAAACTGTAATGAATCTATCACATCCTCATATTTTCCATATCCGTATTCTCCAATATTTTCTTTCGGATAAAGCTCATATCCGGTCGCTACAATGATTGCTCCTACTTCTTCTATGATATATTCATCCCCCATATTCGGATCGATTGCCTGCTGTTCACATGCTTCTATACATGCTCCGCAGGTAATTGGATTCAGACCAAGACAGTGTTCTGGATCAATAACATATGCCGCAGGGACTGCTTGAGGGAATGGAATATATATCGCTTTCCTAAGACTTAAGCCCCTATCGAATTCGTTCACAACAATGACAGGGCATACATCAGCGCAATCTCCACAAATATTACATTTATCCTCAATAACATAACGAGGCTTCTTATGAATTCTAACTCTAAAATTTCCCACAAAACCCTCAACTTCGACAACTTCGGCATTTGTATATAGCTTTATCCTCGGGTGGCGAGAAACAGCAACCATCTTTGGCGTCAAAATACACTGAGCGCAATCAAGAGTCGGAAACGTCTCCGCTAATTGAGCCATATGCCCTCCTATAGTTGGGGATTTCTCAACAAGAATTACTTCGAATCCAGCATCAGCTACATCAAGAGCCGCTTGAATACCCGCTATCCCTCCACCAATTACTAGACACTTCTTTTTAATCCCAATACTCACCGGCTCCAATGGTTCGTTTCTCAGAACTTTTTCTATTACTGTATAAATTATCTTGATAGCTTTCTCAGTCGCTTTTTTCTTATCCCTATGAACCCAAGAACACTGCTCCCTGATATTAGCTATCTCACACATGTAGGGGTTAAGACCACTCTCTTTACAGACCTTTCTAAAAGTTTCCTCATGCATATTAGGGGAACAAGCAGCTACAATAACTCGCGTTAATCTATGCTCGATAATAGCTTTCTTAATAAGGCTCTGACCAGGATCAGAACACATGTAAGCATAATCTGTAGCATAAACCACGAAGGGATGCTTAGAAACCTCCTCAACAACTTTTTTAACATCTACAGTCTCGGCTATGTTCCTACCACAGTGGCACACAAAAACTCCAATTCTTTCGGCCATCCTCCTTTACACCCTTAGGACCGAGAAACCAACAGAAGCTTTTTTAGAATAGTCGCAAAATGTTCGTTAAGGGTTATTCATATATATAAGGATTAATTTATGCGAATGAAAATATTAATCGATTTTGAATTTATATACAATGTGATGAGATATATTCAATAAATGCATGATCGTATATACATTAATCTATACTTTTTCAGTCCCCATATTCCCGGAAATAATGAGGATTCTCCTCTAGAATCTCAACAGTTATTCCCTGTTCTGAAAGAATAGAGATTAGTTCCTGTAATTCTTCTTTGCATTTTTTAATAAAAGTACTCTCGCTTGGCTTAACTATGCTTCCTAGCGCTATGTATTTTATGATTGTATATTTTTCAAAATCTTCTAATAGGATGATCATTCCTACAAATTCTTGGGAGGATCTAATGTAATCCTGTCCTATCACGATTCCTATTAGGGCGTTTTGTTTTGTCTGGTATTCCTCGATGTGAACATTACCGAAACTTGTTGCAATTATAGAAAATACCTTAGGGAAAGAAGCATTTGCTCTGATGCATGCATAATAAGCCATTTTACTCCCTCCTAAAAAAAGAATGTGGAATTATTTATAATGTCTTGGTTAGTGAATTACGAAGAAGTATTTTTAGAGGATTAATTCTTTACTAAGCTTATTCGGTTTTTTCATACATTAATGATAGTATACTTAACGGGGAAACGCTTAAAACAAACGCTTGTAATAGTGGTGTTCTCTATGGAGAAATGCGAGCTTTGCGGTAAGAAAACTGCGAAGACTATATGCATTAAATGCAGGCGACTAATTTGTGAGTCGTGTGAGTCCCCTGAAGCCATGCTATGTAAGGAGTGTTATGAATTCAAACGCTCCCTTGAGGATCAGAGAGAACTTGTCTTAAATTATATCGAAAAAATGCTTAATGTATGCTCTTTAAAGATTCAGAATCCACTATGTTTGCGCTGTAATGTGCTCCGCGAACTAGCCCTCTCTCTATATAAGATGCTTAGAGATCTTCTAGAAGAAGCCAACAAAGAACTATTTGAAGGGATTCTTAATAGGGGTAAAAAGATTGAGAAAGAATTAAAGAGATTGCTCGTCATTATTTTAAGCGTACAAGGATTAAGCATAGCTCCAGAACCCTAACCAAACACAGCTTTCTCTAGTATTAGTTCTCCTTTCTCAATTCTCTCGAGAGTTAATCTTTCAGCTTGTGGTACCGATGGTTTTCCGTATATTATCCATTCAGCTAACACTTTTCCTACAATGGGCGACATCATGAAGCCATGTCCACTAAATCCCGTCGCTAAGTACAATCCTTCAAATCCCTTTACTGGACCAAGAATTGGATGCTTATCTGGACTCATAACATAGTAACCCGTCCAATACCTCAACACGTTTACGTATTTAAGCCATGGAAAAATTTTCACCATTATCCTTGCTGCTGTTGGAATATAATCTATTCTAGGCAATGCTTTTTTATCCGGCTCTTCCTCTACATCAGCCCCAATTATGAAGGTCCCTGCATTAGTTTGGACAATATAACTACTGGTTGTCCAATCAATCACTAAGGGCTTAAACACTTCTCGGAACTTCTCTGTAACCAAGGCATGGCGAGGAAGATTCTTAAGCGGTAAATTTAGTCCAGCTGTTTTTGCTATCTCTCTCGAACCATAACCTGCGGCGATTACCACATTCTTTGCTTGGATATCCCCTACGGTAGATTTAACCCCCTTCACTTTACCTTTTTCAACAATTATTTTCTCAGCCCTTGTTTGGATATATATCCTAACTCCCATCTCTTTAGATGCTTTAGCTAATGAAACCACTGCCTCAAATGGATTTGCTTTCCCAGCCAGAGGATCATAAAGACCAGCGATTATCCCTTCTGTATTTATTGTTGGAACAAGTTCTCTGATCTCCTCTGGTTCTACAATTTTCGTTGGTACCCCATATTTATTATGAATTTTCGAAAATTCGCTGAAAGCTTTTAATTGTTCCTCAGTCCTTAGTAACCACACATAACCTCCTCTAAGGTAATAAAATCCTAATTTCTCAGAGAGTTCTTTCCATAGATCTATGCTTTTTCTTAGAAGAACTATATGCTCCTCAGTTGTGAATGATGCTCTAATACCAGTAGCGCATCTGAAAGTACCACCGCTTCCTAGATAGTGTTGCTCTAGAACTATTGTATCGTTATGTCCCATAGTTGCTAAGTGGTAAGCTATTGAGAGACCTACGATTCCACCACCAATTATAACCGTTTCAGCTCTCATTTTCCTTATCACCTCTCGCTAAGAATATTCGTAGTGGAATTGGAGTGATTGGGGGCCTCGAAGTGGGTATTAGAAGATCTTCGGGTTTCTTCTTTAATTTTCTAGCGAGTATCCTAATGACTAATGGAAGACATGTTCTCCCCTGACAAGGACCCATACCGATTCTAAGCTTCCTCTTTAGAAGCTCCAAATCGGTTATTCCCTCCTCTATGGCTTTCTCTATTTGATCTAATGTAACATTTTCACATCTACAAATAATTATTGGGTGTTCTTTTCTCGTTACTTCCTCCTCTCCACCCATATTGCTCTCACCTCAAAAACAAGTTCTCTAGGCACCTCTACAGTCACGACATACGTTTTATTACGCTCAAAGACCCTTACCACTTTTCCTTTCCCGACCCTCTTCCCCTCTTTATTCAGTAAAATGACCTCCTCTCCTACGTCTGGAGCTGGAATGAATTCGTGTGGAACCGTGATATAGGCTTTATCTTCCTTAGAGAGATCAACTACAAATATTGCTAGACCTGGACAGAGGGCAACACATGTAGCACATCCCGTACATTTATCCCAATCCACTTTCGGGATATCTATTATTGAATCCATTGATATTGCTCCGAATGGACATGCGCTTACACATATGTTGCAGGGAATCTTCTCAGGACATTCTATTAGGACAACCGGCCCCTTCTTTAGCCTCTCCTCTGGAGGGAATAAGCCTAGCTCTTTAATCACTTCTAGGGGAATTATACCATCCACTCTGTATCTGGGTATTTTCTCAGAAGTCATGCACCCTCACCTTCCTTAATCAGGACCTTCTTTATTCCTTCTCTTACCCTAGCTAAGAGGGGAGATTGTCTATATTCTTCAAGAATTCTGACTAATTTTTCACGCTCTTCAATGGCTTTCTGATCATTTTTCTTTACTCTTAATACTGCTGATAGTGCTGCAATTTGTCCCTCTATCATTGCTACCGTTGCTTCCTCGATACCTTTTACATCACCCGCAATGAAGACTCCGGGAATAGTTGTTTCCATGTACTTTGTTCTATATGCTACTAAGCCCCCAAGCTCTGGAACCCATGCCATTTTTGCTCCCATCTGTTTTAGAAGACTCACGTCTGGGGTTAATCCTACCGCTAATAAGACGAGATCACACTCAATATCTTTTTCAGTACCTGGTATTGGCTGAAATTTCTTGTCCACCTTTACGATCGTTGCGCCTTCTACTCTTTCTTCTCCCCATACTCTCTTGATAGTATGTTGTGTGTATATTGGCACTCCATATCTCCTCACCTTAGCAGCATGTACTGCCCATCCCCCAATCTGAGGCATTATCTCCACAATAGCCTTTACGTTAACCCCTGCTTGTAATAACTGATAAGCGATGATTAATCCCACATTACCAGCGCCTACAACGAGAGCATTATTTCCTGGTTTTACTCCATACTCGTTCATTATTGTTTGGGCACCACCAGCACCCATTACTCCCGGTAAGTCATTTCCAGGAAATGCTAGGTAATTTTCATAAGCGCCCGTAGCGAAAAGAATCGTTTTTGCCCTCACTTTATAATGTTTATTCTTTGAAGCAAGGCCAATCCATCCATCCCTAAAAATGCCGTATGCAGTCGTTTCTAATAAAACTCGAATATTTTTATTCTCCATTACCTTTTTGGCTAAAGTTTCTGCAATCTGGAATCCTCTTAAACCACCAAAAAGTTCCTTGGATCCAAAGAACTTATGCGTTTGTTTTACTAGTTGACCTCCAAGCTTAAAATGATCTTCTACAAGGATAACCCTTAATCCATATTCTGCCGCTTTAAGCGCTGCCGATAATCCAGCTGGCCCTCCTCCAATGATTAAGAAATCGGTTTCGATAATCTCTTCCTCTACCTTTTCCTCCCTCCTTTTCTTTATTTCTGGTATGGGAGGAAGCCCTCTCTGACGGCTTATATGCATTCCTTCTCTCACTGGTTCTCTACAGGTTCTAACATTTGGAATTCCATCTACTATCATGAAACAACTGCTGCATTTTCCTATCATACAAAAGGCTCCTCTAGGCCTTCCTTCTGGAGTCCAAGATAACACATCAATTCCATTAGCATAGAGAGCAATAGCTACTGATTCTCCTTCATAGCCTTCCACTTCCTGATTTTCAAAATAGAACTTTATTTTTCGGCCTCTTTTAAATTCTAGAATAGGATGATGCCAAATTCTTCTATCTATCTTCTTGATTGCGCGTGGCAATAAGGCATCACCGCTGATGATTTCCTCAAGAAGGAATAAGGAAGGATCACTCCTATGTTACCAATGGCTTTGTTTCTTTATTAGTATTTTGTAAAAGCATACAAATAGGGCATACAAATAATTCTTGAGAGAGACTATGATATGGTATACTTTCCAGAATAACTCTTTCTTATAGAAAAAGAGACTGCTAATATTTATTGGATTGTGTACTGGTTTGTCAAAAATTTATCGAGTTTCTCTGAATGGTTTTCTTCATTATTTCTGTCTCTTCTCGGAATAGCCTATCAACACAGTCGAAAGACTTTAATATGGAAGAGGCAAGCCACGAGACTCATACATCCGCAAAGAAGAGGCCAGCCACAAGCCAAGAGAAAAATCAAAGAAATTTTTGACAAACCATTGTGTACAAATTATTTAAATCCCTAAAACTTATCTATTTTTGCTATGACTTAGTAAGGTGAGACTATAAATGCGCGCCTATATCCTCGCTAAGTTAGTGGCTGGTAAAGAAGAAGAAGCAATAAAGGCTTTGAGAAATATTCCAGAAATAAAGAGGTTAGTTGAGGTCCTCGGCCCGTATGACTTAGTAATGGAGGCGGAAATCTCTGATCCAACACGACTCAATGATCTGGTAATTCGAAAAATTAGGTCCTTAGAAAGTGTTCAGGAAACACTCACCCTTATCGTAGCCAGAGAACGCAAATAGAAAACGCAAATCACGATAAACCTTATCGAATCTAGATTCCAATAAATTCATCCTTAATCTTTTTCTTGACGTTTACTCCCCAGCACAAATAGTTTGGTCAGGGGCAACTAAATATTAGGAGCATTTATTTCATAAAAACCGATTATTCTCTCTTTTTTAGTAAAAAAAGAAGAGAGAGAATTATGAGCCTTCTCTGGGCGGTCCTTTTTCCATCATTGACAAGAGGACATAAGCTGCGGTCACGCCTTTTTGAGCAGCCTCTTCTAGGTATTTCTTAGCGGTTTCGAAGTCTTTTTTCTTTATATGAAGTAGTCCGTACATATAGGGAATATACGGATTATCAGGACCTATTTTCTCAGCTTCTTTTATATATTTCTCAGCCTCTTCTATTTTCTCCATTGTTAAGAGAGTACTTGCCGCGTGAAGATAAGCAGTTATGTCTTGAGGATTGCGTTTTAAGGCTTCTCTAAACATGTTTAAAGCTTTTTCGTTCTCTCCTCTTTCACGAGCCAATAATCCAAGATAAACATATGGTAAGGAGGAATTTGGATCTATCTCAATAGCCCTTCTCAGTAATCTCTCAGAAAATGCTGGGGCTATACTTCGAATAGAGTACGCGAGATCAGAAATAAACTCTAGATCTCTGTTTGTAGATAATACCTCATCAATTCTGCCCCTCTCAACTAGGAATATAGAATGAGCGAATAATAATTCCTCATCAAGGTTTTCGGGACTTAATCTGGCAGACTCACATATTTGCTTAAACTCATCTACGTTGCCCTTCTCTCTTTCTAGCCAAGCTTTTAGAAGAGTTAAGAGAGTTAGATGAAAATCACTCATATAGTTCCCTAATTTCTCCAATTCACCGATACTTTCTTCTAGAATGTTCATTTCTCCAAGCATTTTAGCCGTAAATGCTTTTCTTGATAATACTTCAATAAGGATATTAGCGTCACTTAAGTTTCTTGACAGATTAGTGGCTTCCTCAAAACTTTTAAGAGCCTCTCTCAACATACCACTAGCATAATAGCTTTTCCCTTTTTCATACTTTATTAGGACATTTAATAGGGGTTCTTCAGCGATTTCCTCTGCCTCTGAAAACATATGAATCGCTTTTTCTGGGAAATTAGCATAGTCGCACAGCATGCCGCACATAAGTAAGAATTCGCCACCCTTTGATATTTGTTTCGCTAATGCAACTGTTTCTGGAATTGATAGTTCCCGAATGAGTTCAGCATGTTCTGGATACTCATTAATTGATGAGGCCACTTTTTCTAAAACTGGATGCTTCGAACATTCTGATAGAATGTCTTCTGGAACTTTAACGTATCCAAGGATACCATTATCCAGGGCTTTGAAGAAAAAGCTAATAAGGGCTTCACAGGCTTCTGGGATATCCATTTTTATCAACTTAAGTAGGAATTAAGAGAAAGCGTAGTACACAAGCTATTTAAAATTTACCAAATGTATTGCTAGAAAAATCGTGGAAATGCGAGAATTTAAAATGAATAATCTTGTTGAAGAAAAGGAGCTTATAAAGCTTTTAGGAGAGAAAGATTTTAAAGCTTGTATCATACGTAAATAATGACTTCTTCTCTAGGTGAGAACTATGCCAGAGCTCCTAATATATAAGAGTAAAGTTCGCGAAATAGCCAAGAATGAGGGGATGAGAGTATCTGAAAAATTCTATGAGGCTCTTAATGCTAAGGTTGAAGAGATTATAAGAAAAGCGATAGAAAAAGCAAAGAACGAGGGTAGGAAAACTTTAAGCCCTGAGCATCTGGAGTAGAGGTTCTTTCTTTTTTCTTTTATTTATTCTTCATCTTTTTTCATATAGTAGCCTCGTGAGATAATAAGATCTCCTCCGTTCTCTTCTTAGGCATCGTTCTCAAGTACTTTAGCCAGTTAATTACTGTATCCGTGAGTATTATTATAATGATAAGTATCGCCATAATTTTAACGAGGGGGATATATGGTGAAGGTAGTGGAACCAAACTATAACTTATTTTAGTCAAATCGAAATTGCCTCTTAGAATCTCCTCCTGAGATATTATAAGCAACTGTATCTCTTCGGTGTAAATATTAGCTAGTATTAACCAGACAATAAAAATCAGAGCCATTGTAGATTTTATCGGACCAGCAATGTAGGATTTCTTCTCAGAGTAGTTCTCGTATAGGTATTGAGTAATATTAATGATGCCTAAGGATCCAAAGTAGATAATTAGTAGAGCCATTAGCATACTCATTAACCAATTAAATGAAACTGTTAGAGTTAGGACATAAATGATGTAGGCTAAGATTATCCACAGTAATCCACTAATCACTTTGAAGAGTGAGGGCTTATAAGAAATTGCTGATTTTTCCTCTGATATTCTTATCCCTGTTGGAAGCGTTGCTTTTAAACTTTTTTGAGGAGTCCTTGGCCGAGGTTTGATCTTTTCTGTCACATATTCTCTCTTAGGTTCCCCTAGAAACTCTTTCACCAAATTCATCAGCATTTCTTTTAGGTCAGGATTGCTTGAAAAGAAAGACATTATAGCGTATAGGAAGAAGACCCATAGGAATACAATAATAATCATCTCGAGTGTTAATAATGCTACTAGGCCTAGAGAAAATTCTTCTTGAAATACTATTTGGATAATTCTTACACTATAAACTGCTGTTAAAACTATGATCCCCCAGAAAACCATCTTCACGAAATAGGGATAAAGATCCTCACTAATGCCAAATTCAAAAGTTAGTTTCCTCTTCACCTGACTCCCAATAACATATTTACCCGCAAGTTCTCTCGGATCACCAAGCTCTCTAATTATCTTATAGATATTTCTTACGGTCATCCCGCCCATCTCTGTTGCTTTGTCCATGATGTGAGTTCTAAGCTCCTCTATGATATCATCCGCAATATCCTCTGGCAAATAAGTTCTCACTTCCCTTAAATATTCTTCCATAAGCTCGTAAGCCTCTGGCTCCTCTCTCATATCTCCTCACCGAGGATAAGATTTACTGACTCAACCATCTTTCTCCAGAAATTTCGCATTCTAACAAGAACACTTAAACCTCTGGGTGTGATAGCATAATACTTTCTCGCCTTCTCCCCTACAATCTTCCATTCTCCTTTGATATACCCCCTTCTCTCCAGCCTCCGCAACAATGGATACAAAGTTCCTTCCTCAATAGATAGTATTCCCTCACTTAGTCTATCAAGAGCCTTTGAAATCTCGTATCCATACATTTCCTTTCTACTTAATAACGCTAGAATGCACATCTCTATGATCCCCCTCTTGAGCTCAATTTGCCATTTAACTGTTTCAGATCCATCCATAATATACCTCCGATAACAATATACCTAGTATCGCTAAGTATATAGTGATGCTAGGTATGCTTAAAAAATCTTGCTAATATACTTTGAAGAAAGAATTCAGTAACAGAAATCAACTTGAAGACCTAGTTCTCCAGCCTCATTAATTATTTTCCTTTTCAGCTTCTTGTAATAATAGGGATCACGGAGAATTCTCCAAAATTCCCTAATTTTTGCTTTATCATAATTTTCTTTAAGAGCCCTATTTATACTCTCCCAGTTTCTAGCTTTTAGGTTTAATTTGTCAATAACTACTCTTTTTACACCAGCATCAGCTATGAGTTCGAGTAACGCGCTTAAATCCTTAGTGGTGAAGAGGGGGATTATTGGACCTAGGAAGGCAAATGTATTAGCTATGTTCCCTGCAAGTATTCGAAGAGCTTTTATACGAGCATCAACTGATGGAGCTCTTGGCTCGAAGACTTTCCTATCATCATCATTTAGCATTGTTATTGTAATACCAGCTTCTACTTCTTCATGATTAAATTTCTTAATGATATCAAGATCTCTTAAAATTAGGGGAGATTTCGTGAGAATTACTACTGGATACTTATAACGCTGCAATGTCTCAAGGATTCTTCTAGTTAGCAATTTCGTTCTTTCTATTGGTTGATAGGGATCGGTCACGCTACTTATGAGAACACGCCCACGCCTATTTGCAACAACTTCTCGTTTTAGAAGCTCTACTGCATTCGTCTTTGCTATTACTTCTTCTCCCCATTCAAGCGGGTCCTTACCCATTTTAATGTAAACGAACCTAGCGTAGCAGTAAACACATCCATGTTCGCATCCAATATATGGATTTATCGCGTATTCAACTCCATATATCCCACTCTTGGACATTATAGATCTAACTTTTTTCTCACCATACCTGACCAATCCTACATACCACCAAATTAGTCATCAATATTCTCAAAAACTCTCTGAAGTGGAGTGCGATCGAAATCGCCATCGTTAGACGCTATTTTCTCAGCTTTGTATTTTATTGCTGTAGCTAAGTGGATGGCATCCTCTAAATCAAGATCATATTCATTCATGATAGTGATGGCCTTCTCGAAGATCTCAGGAGTAAGAGGAACTATTCTCAATCCTCTAAGAGCCTTAATGCGCTTAAACATTTCTAAGGCGTTATAATTCTTAGAAATCTCTGACAAGAGAACATGAAGAAGCCACAGAGTTAATGCTGACGTAATTGCTTTCGACCCTTTCTCGACCTTCTCCAGTATCTTATAGGCAATATTTCCGTATCGCTTATGCCCAGTAAGCCAATAAACAAAGATATTTACATCGATATACATCATTTATGCTTCAACTCCTCTAAGACACGTTTTGCGGAAATCTTTCTAATGAGATAATCAATATCCTCTAACGCGTCCTCAAATTCCTTTTTTATCTTAAAACATCCCATAGAGTCCTTAACTACTGAAGATGCCCTTCTAATGATGATCTCCCCCGGTCTTGCAATTATTTCAACAAGCGATCCCGGCTTAATATTCGCTCTCTTCCTTATTCTTTCATAAATGTATATTCTACCCTGCTCATCGATTCTTCCAATCGTTCTTTCTTCCATCACATATAACCTTCCATTATCAATATTTTTCCAAAAATAATATTTTTCCAAATAATTATTTATTAATTTCTCTCGCAAAATTATTATGCTAAATTAACCCCACTCTCCCGATAATTTATCAGAAAAATTCCACATAGTTGGTCGATAAGTGATGAACCCAGCTTCAGATGGCCTAGTGGCCAGACCAGAGATAAAGAAGGTATTAAGGAGAGTTCTGGATAAGGTAGTACCAAGGGAGGAAGAAAGAGAGTTTATAAAGAATATTGCTGAGAGAGTTCGAAAAGAAATTGAGGACTCTTTAGCTGAGATTCCAGTCCCCTTCTCCGTCGAAATACACGGATCTTTTGCCCATGATACTTGGCTATCGGGGGATAGGGATATCGATATATTTATCTTATTAAGAGAGTATAAGCCGAAATCATTCTTAGAGGATTTATTAAAAATTGTTGAGAACAGATTACCATATGAATTTGAAAGAAGATATGCTGAGCACCCCTATTTGCATGCATATATTGATGGACTGGAGGTTGATATTGTTCCAGGATATTCTATCGAAAACAAAATCCTTTCTGCGGTGGATAGAACCCCTAGACACACACGTTTTCTCAAGCAATACCTAAATGAAGCGCTCTGTAATGAAATACGGTTATTAAAAGCTTTCTTAAAGGGAATAGATGCCTATGGAGCTGAGATAAGAACACAAGGATTATCTGGATATGCTTGCGAGCTACTAATTATTCATTACAAATCCTTCCTCAGAACTATAACAGAGATCGCACAAAAACCCAGGATATTTATAGATTTTACCAACACATGGGAAGAGGAAGAAGCTATTAAGACGTTCAGGAGGAGAATAATTATAATTGATCCAACAGATACGGAAAGAAACGTTACCGCAAATCTCTCAACTCAAACTTTTCTAAAAATAAAATTAGCCTCTAAACTTTTCTTAGAAAGGCCTAGCACAACCTACTTTTTCCCTAAAGAAAAAAATCTTAGCGAGAAAATCTTAAGAAAAAGTATAAGAGAAAGATCAATCATTCTCATACAGCTCTTTATAAAGGAGGGTGTCTCGCCAGATACTTACTGGGGACAAGCTAAGAGAATACTTAGAAAGATAAGACAATTTCTTAAGCGGATGAGAGAAGTGGAAGTGTACAACTATGAGATTACAGAGACCAGAGGAAGAATAATGCTTTTCCTTGAACTAAATACTAAGGAATTATCAAGATATAAGAAAGTTTTAGGACCACCTATATGGGCCTCAAGCAAAAATATTCTAGACTTTATAATAAAGCACTATGATGAGATAGGGCCAATAATATCTATTGGGTCAAGAATATTTTTTATAGAAAAGAGGAGCGCCAATGAAAGATCTATCGCAGAGATTCTAAAAAACTTCTTGGACACAATAAAAATAGAACCCTCATTCACAAGCATTAGCGTTCACGATAATCCCGAGGAAATAGTTAAGATAATTCTTGAGGAAGACGTTTCGGGAAAACTATACCAGTTCGTCACTGGTAAGCCTCCATGGCTCCCCGAAATCTAGCAAATAGAAAAAATGAACACATTATGATGTGCTGTGGGACACCAGTAAGAATATGCAATGGAGAAGTAAATGTCTTAGGCGTGCCTAAAGTTCGCTATTGCCCATTACTAGACAAACTATATGGCATAAAACGGGTGACAAGAGACGTTGTGAAGCAAATCGTGGAAATGAAAATTAGAAAGTTTGGGCTTTTTACTCCCCATCGTATCTTCGAGAAAAAACTATGGGTCCCTTATGGAGCATCGGAGATGATCAAGATAGGTCTTGAGAAGAAGTTATTTGATTGTGCGGTAATCGTTTCTGAGGGAGCAGGTACGGTTATTACTACTAATGGAGATCTAGTGCAGAGCATTGGAGCTAGACTAAACGGGATCATAAAGACAAGCCCAATACCAGGAATAATAGAATATATAGAAGAAAACTCAGGGGTTATTCTGGATAAAAATACTGCGAAGATAAATCAGGTGGAAGGAGTTTTAGAGGCTCTTAAAAGAGGCCATAGAAGGATAGCAGTCACCATAGCCGGCTTTCGTGCTTGGGAAATATCAAAAATTCGTGAAATAGAGGAGAATTATAAGGCGGAAATTACAGTATTTTCGATATGCAACACAGTGGTCTCCGAGGAGATGATTAAGCACGTTGCAAAAGCTGATCTCATCTGGTCAAGCGCCTCAAAAATAATTCGAGAGAGAATAGGGAAGAAAGCATTAATTCAACTAGGAGTTGGAATTCCCGTCTTCGCTTTAACACCAAGAGGTAAAAGGATAATTCTTCAGTACTTAGAAGATTTTAAGAAACAATTAATAGTTTTTAGAACAAGACTTCCCTATATTGTTAAAGAAAGAGAGACAAAGACAACTATTTGACTTACGAATTTGTCAGGGTTCATAATACTTTTTGAAAAGTTTTTCTACTTTGGAAGGAAAAAAATTTAATTATAAAGAAGCACCTTAGGAAAATACTTATGGAATTCTCGGTATTTTGACTTCAACGGCGACCTTAATGAGAGTATTATTAATTAATCCCCCTTATTTTCATGCAATAAGATCAACTCTCGGGACAACAGGCCCTCCCTTAGGGCTGGCATATCTAGCTTCTGTAGCGAGAGAAAATGGTTTTAAAGTTGAAGTGATTGATTCCCAAGCAGAAAATATAACATTCCGAGAACTAGCAGTTAGAATAAGAGAAATTAATCCAGATGTTGTGGGTGTAACAGCAACAACTCCGATGATCCCAGATGCCTATACTGTAGCTTTTATTGCGAAGAAAATAAATCCTAATATTGTTACTATCATAGGAGGCCCCCATGTAACTTTCGTTCCAGAAAGAACTTTAATGGAGTGCCCATATATTGATATTGTTGTACGCGGAGAAGGTGAGGAAACATTTAGAGAACTCCTTGAAATGATAGATTCTGGAAAAAGTCTGAGTGATGTAAGGGGAATAACTTATAAAGAGAATGAGAGAATTAGATCTACTCCGCCTAGACCACTAATTAAAAATATAGATGATATTCCTCTTCCAGCCTATGATTTGCTCCCAATGGATAAATACAGGTTTGGAAAAATTAGATTTGGCACCATAATTACTTCACGGGGATGCCCATATAACTGCATCTTCTGCGCCTCTTCAGCATTATTCGGTCATACTTATAGAGCTCATAGTGTGGAAAGAGTTTTGGAAGAAATTAGCATTCTTAGAAATGAGTATAATGTTAGGGAGATAGAGTTCCTTGATGATACATTTACATTGAACCGTAAACGAGCTCAGGAAATTGCTAGAAGAATAATAGATGAGAATATTGATATTTCATGGTCAGCGTCCTCTAGGGCAAACACATTAGATTATGAAACAGCTTTACTCATGCGGAGAGCCAATGCCCACTCATTATACATCGGTATCGAATCCGGAACACAAAAAATACTTGATTTCATTGGGAAGGGAATAACACTAGACCAAGCTGTACGAGCTGTCAAAATAGCGCGGAAAGCAGGATTAAATGTCTTAGGTTCATTTGTAATAGGTTTTCCAATAGAAACATTGCAAGACATAAACACCACAATAGAATTCTCTAAGAGCCTTGATTTAGATTATGCCCAATTCACCATTGCCACGCCCTTCCCCGGGACTCGTCTCTGGAATTATGCTCGCAAATATAAGCTACTGCTCACGACAAATTGGAGAAAATATACGACGTTAGATGTAGTAATGAAAAGCCTCTTCTTAACTTCAAAACAGATAAAGTGGCTATTGCTTAAGGCGTATGTAGGATTTTACCTAAGGCTAAAATACATAGTTAAGGATATAGTGAAGCAAGGGGGAATTGTAACCCTTAAAGCCGTATTTGGAACTTTTAGATCCTTAATTGATAGACTAATTAAAAAATGAAAAACTGGTTTGTCAAAAATTTATTGGTTTTTTTCTAGGTGTTGTTTTTTATGTTTTTGCCTCATCCTGGCATAGTCTCTTAACGTAGCCAGAAGACTTTAATATGGAGAGGCAAGCCACGCAAACTCATGCATCTGCGAAGAAGAGGTAAGCCACAAACTAGGAAAGAAATCAAAGAAATTTTTGACAAACCAACGAAAAACGAGAAAAAGAAAATAACCCTTGCACCTTATTTAAAAATCCTACATAATTTGTCAAAAATTTAAAAAGAGATTAAGCAGGGAACGGAAGTATTAGGTTAAGAAATTGTAGCCCAGTAAGGTTCTGGATTCCTAAGAATCTGAGCGGCTATTTGAACATACCTCATAATGCTATTAGGATAGATTCCTATTATTGCTATTATTAGGAAAATTATTATCAGCGCTAGTACCATCTCGTTTATTTCATGGATTTTCTCTACTTTTTTCTTCGGCTGTTTCATTATAATGTATCTTATCAGCTTGCCATAATAGCCTATAGATATAATGCTATTAACTAGTATGAGAGAAGCAATAAAGATACCTCTGTAACCTCCTACTGTTAAAGCTGCCCATGCTATAAGAAGCTTCGAGAAAAAGGTTGGGAAAGGCGGTAATCCGGCTAATCCTATTGCTCCCCCTCCGAAAATTGTTGCTGTTATGGGCATTAATCTGCCCACTCCAGATAAATCCTCTAGTTTCCTGCTTCCTACCTCATGTACAAATACGCCCGCTCCCATAAACATCATTGCTTTGAGAAGCGCGTGATTTATCAGATGGAATATTGCCGCCGCTATTCCCAACGTTGTTCCAGTTGCGACTCCTACTAGTATTATTCCTATGTTATAGATACTGGAGTAAGCCAGTATTCTCTTGATATCATCCTGAGAGAGAGCAATTATATTCGGTATCGTGATCGTTAATGCCCCAATGATAAGGAGATAATCATATAGTTCAAAATACGTAGCAGAGGAAAACATGAGAACTCTCATTATTGCATATATTCCAGACTTAATAACCACACCCGATAGCATTGCGCTTATACTACTTGGTGCTGCTGGATGCGCATCAATTAGCCATGAATGCATGGGGAATACTGCTGCTTTGAAGGAGAAACCACATATGAGCAGTGCTATGATGAAGTCCTTTACTAGATTTGAACCCATGTCATGAAGAATTCTTGTCGCCAGAGCAATATTCAATGTTCCAGTTACACCATATACTAATGCGAAACCCAGTAATACTAGGGTGCTGCCAGTAGCATCCATTATTAAGTATTTAAAGGCGGCTTCTACGGCTTCTTCGTTTTTGAAGTATGCTACTAATGAAATAGCTGTAACGCTCAATGTTTCGTAAAATACGAAGAAGGTAAAGAAGTCTCCAGCATATACGATACCGATTAGGCTCATCAACATTATTAAGAAGAGTATGTAATACGCGTGAAGAGCATGTTTCCCCTCCATGTACTTGAGAGAGTAAATCGATACTATAAAGGCTATCAAAGCGAAGAGAAATGCCATTAAAGCTCCAAAGCTATCTATTATTAAGCAAGACGTGCTCGGAGATTTAGCTGCAAACCATAGTTCTAAAGGATGGTTTAAGGCTCTCATTAATACTTGAATGGTCCCTATTAAAGTTATGAAGACAATGACGGCTACGATGCTTCCCAGTATCCTATTATTCCTCCTAATTGATGGTTTTAAGCTTATGATCGATAATAGGGCTACACCAGTCAGTAGTATAGTGAATATATTAAGAGGAAGCTCGAAGATATTCATAGCCCTCCCTCCCTAAAGCAGGATTAGTACCAGAATTACCACGATACCAACCACAGCGTATGCTATATTCACATTTGATATACCAGTCTGAATCTTCCTAATCACCTGAGAAAATCTCTTTAATCCGTCTAAGAATATCAGGTAATAGAGCTTATTTATGTACCAACGATTATATAGGAACTTCCATAAGGCTCTAACTATTACATTTTGACTAACTATCTTCTCAACATCTATGGTTTTCTTAACAAATGCATAGTAACTAGGAAGGGCTCCGAGTATTATCATAGCGCACGATATGTAAAACATCCTAGACTTGAATGGCTCAGCAAAATACTCTAGAAGCGTATGAGGCTCAAAAGCATGAATTAGGGAGCCGCTTTCAATAAATTCGAGGATAGCAGGTCCCATGAAGCTTAGAATTATCGTTGATATCGCTAGAACAATTAGTGGGAGCATCATTGCTATGCTTTCTTCTCTAATACCATGCTCATTAATAATATGCCTAACATGCTCACTTTCATGCCCAAAGAAGACATACCCTAGCATTCTTATTGTATAGAATGCCGTTAAGGCCACAGTTATAACTGCTAGGGCAAGTAACACGGTATCTCCTAACTCATATACAGAAGTAATAATCCCCTCCTTACTAAACGCACCCGAAAATGGTGGTACTCCTATCAGGGATAAGGCACCCATAAGCATTGTCCAGAATGTTATTGGCATATATTTAGCTAAACCACCCATCTCATCAAGATACTTGGTATGCACCGTATGTAATACGGCTCCAGCTGCTAGGAATAATAGAGCTTTAAAGACAGCGTGAGAAGCTAAGTGATAGAGACCATACAAATACGCATGTTCATAGTGGTGAATAAGCCCCGCAACTCCGAGAGCCAGGAACATATAACCTAATTGGCTTATCGTTGAATAAGCAAGGACCTTTTTAAGCTCTTTTGCCACCATTCCCTGCGATGCAGCTAAGAAAGCTGTAAAAGCTCCTACATAAGCTACAATAATGAAGAACATCTTTGCTTGAGGATATTGATGAGATGCTTCAAGCATTATGGGGAAAAATCTAGCGACAAAGTATACTCCCGCCTTAACCATTGTCGCTGCGTGTATTAATGCACTCACAGTTGTTGGACCAGCCATAGCTTCTGGCAACCACTCATGATATGGGAATTGAGCACTCTTGCCGAAGGGGCCAGAGAGAATGAATAGTGTAAAAATCGGTATCAGACCAGTCTTTGCCAATTCTCCAACCCATCTAAAGTTTGGATCAGCCATTAATTGCTTGAATGAGAAGATAGGAGCCCCATATGTTTTCCATGTAGCCCATCCAATCAGCAGTATTGCTACTGAAAAGAAAGCATCCGCGAAACCAGTCGTTACTAATGCCTTAAAACCGCAGTGAGCGTTGTATTCTCCTTCAGTAGCGAACTTTGGATCAGGGCTTGGATTAGTTGACTTGTACCAGAAACTTATTAATGCCCAGCTACACAGACCTACTAGCTCCCATGCCATGAATAGCTGGATGAGATTGTTTGAAAGTACTAAGAGGATCATTGAACCAACGAATAGATTCATCCAGAACCAGTATCTTCCAATATCTACTTCCTCTCCCATGTAATATACGCTGAAAACAAAGATCCATAAGGCCACAAAAGAGATAACGTTAGCCATGAATACGCTTAGGGAATCTACTAATAGCCCAATACCAATGCTAGCTCCTGTAATACTAGTTAAATTTAACCAAACGAATACATGCTCAAATGGAACCTCTCCCAGAACTCCTCCATTTGGAGTATACATCACATAACCCTGAAGAATATCTGGAATCATAGAAACCGCGCACGCCAGTGAAAAGCCCACTCCAACGATGGAAAGAGCGAATGTTGCTGTCCTAGAAACTTTAGCGATGAAAGGAGATAAAGCAGCGATTAATATTGGAACTAACCAAATAAGGACATCTGCATATAGCAACATAATCGTCTCACCACCTCAATTTGCTTAATTTCCTCACATCTCTAGTCTTGAAAACCCTGAACACAAGAATTGTTAGGGAGATGGCTAAAGCCGCTATAATAGAGCCCACAGCCATCGATATGATCACAATACTCCTCACTAATGGATCAATAACATTAGGGCTCATCCAGTAATTCACGATTACAAAGGTCATGTTACTAGCTGTTAGCATCAATTCGATACCAAGAAGCATTCGGAGAACATTCCTCTTAGCGATTAAGATATATATCCCTACAGCATAAATAGCAAAGCAGAGAGAGAAATATACTTGAATAGGTATATGAGTCATAACTATTCACCCCCCGCTTCCTTACCGAAGAAGATAGCCATACCAGCTGCCATTGCCACTACAAGAGTAGCTTGAATGAGAATGTCAAAACCTCTCGATGCCCATAGGAATTCTGGAACTTTCCTAGCCAACATATTACGACTCGTTATTACTCGAGAGCCCCAATCTGGAATCTTAGAAAAGTCTTTTAATGGCATATAGGGTAGGTAGTAGTATACAGCTAAAAACACTGTTAGTACGATGATTCCCACCAACACGTACCCAATCCTCATTCTGTCTCCTCCTCCATTTCCACGACTTCAGCTTTGGTAATACTGAGGTAGAGAAGCATTAAGCTAGAAACTGCTCCAGCGTAAATAGTGGCCTGAAATGCGGCTAGGAATGGATAGCCAAGGTATAGGAATAGGATAGCCACAAACATGCTGAATAACATGAAACCTCCTACAGCTCTAGATACTGGCCTCGCTTCAGCAACGTATATAGCGGATGCAATTATCACACATATTATGAATAGCTCGAAAATCAACACTGGCTCAATCATTCAATCACCCTAAATCAAATACATTCTTACCAACACAGCCAAGAGAACCTGAAAAACCCCAAGTGGTGTTACGGCTTTCCAGAAACCCCTTAAAACGTGATCGATTCTATATCGGGCTAATATGGCTTCTACCAGTGAGATAATATAGATGACTATTATCAGCTTCACAATAAACCAGATAATATACATGACTGGGCCAAACAAATCTATGAAAGGCCCGTATCCGCCCCCTAGATAAAGAGATACACAAAGACTCGCGGTCAATAACATCTCTAAATCAATAGCTAATCTATAAAATGCTAGCCTCCTGCCACTCAATTCTACCTGCCAACCCCCCGCAATCTCCGTTTCTGCTTCACCTATGTCAAAAGGCACTCTCTCAATCTTAGCCATCATACTTATTAGCATTATAACGAAGCCTATTGGCGCATAGATTATGATTGGTCCGTACAATTTTTGGAAACTGACAACCTCTGCTATTACTGTAGAACCAGCTACTAAGGCTGCTGAAGCAATTGACAGAACATAAGGTATTTCGAATGATATCGCTAATTCTGCATATCTCGCAGCTCCAATAATAGCGTATGGGCTGGGCGTTATACAGCCCGTCAATACTATGAGAGTAGCAAATATTACGGAAAGACCAATTATGAGTATTAAATCTGCTGGATAGCTGAGAATTGGATTTGGGGAAAATATTGGCACGAACATTAATGAGAAAGTCACTAGAGTAACTTGGAGAATTGGTATTAGTGTTAATAATAGCTTATCCGCACCTATTGGTGTTATCTCCTCCTTACTCATAAGCTTTATGAAGTCAGCTAGAGGCTGTAAGGATCCTTTTGGTCCCGTAAATAGAGGACCCACTCTAGATTGCATTCTGGCCAAGAATTTTCTTTCCATCCACTCAATCACGAAGGCAAGAATCATAAAGATAGGTATGTATAGTATTACTTCTTGCCACATGATAATTTCACCTTATTCCTTTGGAGCCAATAATAGAGCTAGGAGAATTATCAAGATGTACAGAAGTGGTATTATTGCTAATACTTCAGCTCCAAAAGCCAATAGGATAAGGAGAACCGCTGTTTCAAAAGCTGTGAACAAGCTCACATAGTATATCCAGCGAATTCTATAAGGAACTCTCATTGGATGGTATTCCTCACCACTCACGAAGGGAAATAAAGCCTCCCTCCTCTTTTCTTTTCCACCTTTACCTAATGCGTAAATAATTGAAAAAAATATTATAATAATGATAAAAGATATTGCCAAATCCCAAAACGTTACCATATTTACCACCTTCGCTCTAAGACACTATTTCATATAGTTATCTCATCCTTACGAATTACTGCAGTGTGATAATTCTTGGTGAGACTTATGGCTTTACGAGGACAAACCTCGACACATGATCCGCAGAATACACATTTGGCTAGCTCAAATAAGGGTCTTCTCTTGGTTTTAGTTCTCTCATCTGGTATCATTCTTATGGTTCCCGTCGGGCATACCTGAGAACATAGTCCACATCCGATGCATTTTGTTATATCAAAGCTCAGAAGACCTCTATAACCGTCTGGTACTGATGTCTCGTTAATTGGATAAGAAATTGTAACCGGCTTTTTAACAAAGCTTTTAATCGCTTCTTTAGATAATATACCCCAAGGCATTTTATCTTCTCTCCTCTCTTACCCATGCTCTATTCTTTTTATACCACTTAATCGAATATCTACGCAATTCTTGGTGCGATAGAACTTTTTTCTCCTCCTTGTTCACATCAACAATTATGACCCTATCCATGCAGCTCAAGCATGGATCGATTCCAGCAACGATTGGTGGAATATCAGCTATATAGTGACCTTTCACCATGTGTATTACGGAGACTATATTTGCGAACGTCGGGGTTCTTATCTTAACACGTTCTGGGTATTGCGAGCCATTCGATTTTAGGTAGTAAAATAACTCGCCCCGTGGAGCTTCGACTCGGGATATAGCCTCGTTTTCAGGAGGCTTTGTAAATGGGGATAATTTTACCTGTATAGAACCCGTCTTAGGCATGGTGAAAAGAATCCATTTTATTATCTCAGCACTTATGATCATCTCTCTTATCCTAACTATTATTCTTGCTAAAACATCGCATCCCGTATCTACCACTATTGAGAATGGAGATTCTTCGTATACGCCATATGGAATATCCTGTCTAACATCCCTCCGTACACCAGATGCCCTCGCTGTAGGACCAACAGTATTTAACCTGATCGCATCCGTCTTGCTTAAGTATCCGATTCCCTGCGTTCTATCCAGAATAGTTCTTTCGGTCAGAACTACTCTCTCATAAAACTTAGCCCTTTCTGTTATATAATTAGCCACGTCCATAGCCATCTTTATGGCTTCATGACTAATATCTCTTCTGACTCCTCCAATAGTATTTATGGAGTAACCCACTCTTCTTCCACTAATTAACTCCGCTAAGTCCAATACTCTCTCTCTATCCTTCCAAGTGTACATGAACATTGTATCAAAACCTATCTCGTGCATTATAACGCCAAGCCATAATAAGTGACTATGCAGCCTCTCAAGCTCCCACATCAAAGTTCTTATGTATAAAGCCTTCTCGGGAGGCTCTTTTTCGAAAATTTTTTCTGCTCCTTGAGCATAACAGCCTTGATGCGCAGAGGAACATATTCCACAAACCTTTTCACAGAGATACAGATTTTGGAACCAAGTTTTCTTCTCAGCTAATTTCTCGATACCCCGATGAACGAAGCCTATATTTGGCTCCGCATCAACTACCACTTCACCCTCTACATAAAACGTAAAATTCATAGGCTCCTTTAACATTGGGTGAATAGGTCCTATAGGAAGCTTTACAGCCAACTCATTCACCTACTCATAATTTGAAGTCTTTTCTCAGTGGATGAAAACCTTCTGGAACATCCTCGGGGAGGAGAATTCTTTTTAGATTAGGATGACCTTCAAATTTAACACCTAGCAAATCATAAACTTCACGTTCATAAATGAGCGCACTGGGATATATCTCGGTAATAGAAGGTACGGAGGGGTTATCCCTATTGGTATAGACTCTAATATTTACCTCTTCCGCCCTTCCCTTCCCAAACCTTAATAGGTGATAAATGATCGCGATTTCTTTGCCAGTATCGTAACCAGTGATTGTTGAGAGATGATCAAAACGAAGCTTCTCATTTAAGTACTTAAGAATATCCTTCAAAGAATCAATTCTCGTCTCAATCCATACTTCCCCAAATTTATCAGTGAAACACTTCACTTTATCCTTAAATACATTTGATATTTCATCACAAACACTCATTTCCTGCCCCTCTCAATTTTTTCCATCAACTTAGTAAACGCGTCAATTATTGCTTCTGGCTTTGCAGGACAACCGATCACATAAGCATCAACAGGTAAGACTTTATCTACCGAGCCCATAGTGTTATAAGACCCTTGAAAAAGCCCTCCGGTACTTCCACATGTACCCACTACTATTACATATTTCGGATCAGGCATCTGCTCATATACTCGTAGAACCCTCGGTAAAGACTTCTTGGTTATAGGACCCGTGACAACAAGAACATCAGCGTGCCTTGGAGAACCAACCATTTTAATGCCGAATCTTTCAACATCGTATCTCGGCGTAAATAAGTCGAGAATCTCTATGTCGCATCCGTTACAACTACCCGTATTAAGGTGGAATGCCCACAGAGATCTTTTAAATGCCCATTTTCTTAGCTTAGCGAAAAGTGGCATCTAGAATCGCCCGTAATTTCTTACATTCCAAAACTATTTACATTACCTCGCCACACACGTATTCTAAAAAATATATTAAATATATAATATACTGCTAATATACTGTATATACCCAATATGTGTTATAATATACAGACACTCTGCTACATTAAACAATTCTAGCAATTATTTTCTATCCATTGTTACCCGTATCTATAATGAATTCCGAAACCGCCCCTTGGATTATTCCACTTAATAGCTCCTAAGGGACACACTATTCTACATGTTCCACATTCTAAACAACCTTCATAATTAAAGATTATTTCCCCATTCTCTAATCGGTACAAATGCGCTGGGCAAGCATAGACACAGACTTTTGATGCGCATCTCCTGCATATATTTGTATCAACTATGATATGGGACTCTTTATCAATCTCGAAATTATCTAGAGACAGCCTTTCATCTATGCTTAGTTTTCTTTCATCAATAGAAGAACTCATAAAGACCTCACCGCACCTATTAGATCCTTAAACAACGTTAGTATAGAAATTTTTCCTTTCATATTTCCTCTGAGTGTCGGATATAACCTCTTAGGAACACCCTTTACAGTGTAAATATCTCTAAAGAAACTGCATAGTATTTTTGGATAGACTTCATATATCCTCCTATTTCTTAGGAATTTTGGTGCTTTTCTAAAGGCTTTAAGTTCCTTCAAAACAAAACTCTCTCTTAATTTATTAACATAGATCTTTAACGCCTCCGCGCCATTCTTTCCTTTTTCATGAGCTTCTATTATCGTATCCGCCGCTAATTTCCCAGACTCTATCGCAAAATCAACACCTCTTACTGTTAATCCTGTATTTAGTTCGAAGCCAGCAGCATCTCCTACGACTAAGTATCCATTTCCATAAAGTTCTTTTTCATCTGACGCCCCTTTTTCAACTATTAGATGTGCAGAATACTCAAGCATATATCCTCCTCTTAACAATGGTTTGAGCATTGGATGAAGCCTTAAATCTTCCACGATTTCGTGAGAATATATCCTTCTCCTCTCAAATTCGTCCAATCTAACCACCACACCGATTGCTACCTCATTCCTCATTGTATATAGAAAACCACCACCAATCATGCCTTTAGAAGCCTCTCCTAACAATAATCCGGCTAATCCCTCCTCGGAGGATTCTAATCCAAATCGCTGGTTTATTGTTTGTTCATCTAACCTAATTACCTCCTTAATACCTAAGGCTACCTCATGAGGCTCTGTCTTTTTCTTTAAACCAGCATTCTCTAGTAAGATCGAATTTGCTCCCTCTGCAACTATTGTATAATCGGCCTCCATTTTTTCTCCATCCGCAATTACCCCACGCACATAGTTATTCTCTAGAAGTAGTGAATCAACTCGAACCCCCGTGGCAATTAGGGCTCCTTCTCCCTCAGCCTTCTCTCCAAGCCATTTAACGAATTTCGTCAGGTATGCTGTAAAGCTATTCTTTAACTGCTCATTACTCTTATGAAACTCGATTGATAAGCCATCGTTCTTATCCAGAACAAAGATCCTTTCCTTACGAACCCATCTCTCAATTGGAGCTTCTTTCTCGAATCCTGGAAAAATATTAAAGAGATTATGGGAATAAATCCGGCCTCCATAGACGTTCTTAGCACCTAATTCCTTTCCCCTCTCTAGAACAACGCAATTTAATCCGGCCTTTGCCAAGAAATATGCTGCTGTGAGACCACTTGGTCCTCCGCCTACAATAATCACATCGAATTTCTCAGACAAATACTTCACCCTTTGAGCTCCTTAAGCTTCTTTATTAGCTCGGGAACAACTTGATATGCATCGCCTATAATCCCATAATCAGCGAACTGAAATATTGGCGCATCAGGATCCTTATTAATCGCCACTATGATCTTCGAATCCCTAATTCCAGAGGTATGTTGGGGTTGACCAGAAATACCTATAGCAATGTATAGCTTTGGCTTAATAGAAATCCCTGATATGCCTATCCAAATCGGTGCCCACCCATAATCCGCAGCTAGTGGTCGTGAGAGACCCCAAGCACCACCGAGAACTCGAGCTAGTTCCTTAATCATTTCTAAGTCTTCTTTCTTCCGAATACCCCTACCAGCACCAACCACTACTTCTGCATCTTCTAATCTCATCTCACCAGCTATTTCCTTGGGTTTAAATTCTTCAACAATTGTAGCTAGTTCTCCTACCTGAATCTCCCTTTTGACTATTTCTGCTTCTCCTTCCTCCTCAGCTGCTTTAAACGCCCCCGGTCTGATTGCCAGGACTATGCTATCCCCGCTCACTTCCTCCTCTGCAATTGCTCTACCAGCGTATATTACCCTCTTATAAATCATTTTCCCATTTCTTGTCTCAAATCCGATAACATCATTAATGGCCCCGCATCCTAGCTTTCCACTAAGAATGCCGGAAAGAATCTTTCCTCTGATATCAGACTCCACTATAAGAACTTTGGCATTAACTTCATCAGCAATACTGAAAATCACTTTTGAGTAAGCCTCTGGATTAAATATGCCGAATTCCGGTTGATCAACAAGATATACCCTTGAAACCCCCAGCTTAGCTACTTTCTTAGCTAGTTCTTCTACATTATGCCCTATTACAACAGCGTATACTTCACCACCGATAATTTTCCTTAGTTCAAGAGCACCAGATACTATTTCAGGAAAAGTTCTTTCACTAAATGCATGGATAAGGATACTCATAACACCCCCTCCTCCCTCAGCTTATTAATCAGATTCTCTATTGCCTCTGGAATCTTAGATGGGTCGGAGGCATCCCAGATAATGTTCTTTCTCTTGACCTCATATGCTTTAGTATCCACAATCGATATTTTAGGCGAAATATCTGCTAGGCCTAGATCGGCTGGAGAGATCTCATGAATAGGCTTCTTCTTAGCTTTTAGGATCTGAGGAAGTTTAGGAATTCTTGGCTCATTAATCTCTAAAGTAACCGTAATTATGGCTGGTAGCTTGCTCTTTAATTTATAGATTCCATCCCCCAAATCGCTTTCAACGATAACCTCTTGATCCTTTATCTCCACCTTCTTAGCTAATGGTAATAAAGGCAGATTTAGTTCTCCCGCTAATCTAGAGCCAACTAATCCAGTAAAACCATCGGTGGAGATACCTCCTAGAATAATCAAATCATAAGGACCTTTCGACTTATAGAATCCCGCTAAGGTCTTAGATACCACAAAGGAATCATAATTCTCTTGAGGAACCAAATATGCCTCATCAGCACCCATAGCATAGGCTTCCGTCAGTATTTTCTTAGCCTCAGGAGGACCAATACAGACTACAGTTATCGAACCACCAACTCTTTCCTTTATCCTGAGCGCTTCCTCTAAGGCACGTTTACCTAGATCTTCCATTTGCTTGGGCGTATCCTCCTCAAGCACTTTTCTTGTTCTGGGGTCTATAACTAAGTTTTCTACTTTTAAGCCATATTTGATACCTACAAGTATACGCATAACGCAGTCCCTCCACCAATTGGGGCCTAATTCCTAAAACTTATAACCAAAAATAAAAAGGAAAACTCAGCCGATGCCCACTCGATCATTTAAATTCTCATCGTAGTCCTTTCATCATTGTATTAGCAGAGAGCTAGAGCATCCTTATAAAATAAAAATATTTATTTTATTTTTTGAGGAATAAATAGTATATTTTTATTGTCTAATTTATTGTCTAACATACTCTCTTCCGATGACGTCTCTAGCAATTATGTACCTCATGATGTTTTGAGCTCCTTCTGCACCAATCGTGTATGAGAATGTTCCTAACCATCCCCTATAGACATTACATTCCTTCGTATAACCGTACGCCCCTAGCCACTTAAGAACTTCCTCATAGATCTTAGTAGCTAACTCTGGTGCCTTCATTTTCACGATCGATACAGGGATGTTTAAATCCCTAGGCTTGTATGCTGGATCCTTTTCCTTATAAATCTTATCAGCCATCCAAGCCGCTTTGTAAACCATTAACCTCACCATTTCTAATTCTGCATATAACTCAGCGAACTTAAAGCTCACTCCTTGGAAGGACGATAAATATCTTCCAAAGATCTTCTTTTCTCTGAAGTAATTAATCGCTTGATCTAGAGCCCATCTAGCAGATCCGACACAAGCTGCGGCTACCAATATTCTGGCTAGATTAAATCCTTGCATAACTAGATAGAAACCTTCACCCACATTACCTAACCTATACACGTCTTCAACTTCGAAATCCGTTAATTTAAAGCCGCCAGTCGATAATGCGTGCCTACCTATGTCATCATAAATCGATGGTTCAAAGCCAGGCTTAATCTCTCCTTTCCATTTTGGAAGAACACTAAAAGCTGTTAACCCCTTACGACCTTCCTCAAGAGTACCCGTCCTAGTTACTGTGAAAAAGCCACCTCCATATGGGAGTTCTTGAAGCTCTCTAACACCGCTAATATAAACTTTCTCACCATTTAGTACCCAAACATCGCCCTTCTTCTCCGCACGCATTCTTGTACCAGCGACATCGCTTCCGCCATGAGGCTCTGTTGAAGCAATTCCATAGAATGCTTCTCCGCTAGCAACCTTAGAGATTATCTCTTGCTTAGCCTCTTCTGTTCCAAATAATTCTAGAGCATAAGGCCACCCATTATTCAATAATGCATAGACCGCCAGTCCAACAGCAGGTTCATGATAAGCAATCTCCTCAACAGCAATCGCGGCCATTAAGTATGTTCCGCCCATCCCTCCATAAGTATCCGAACAAGGAATACAGAAGAGTCCCTGTTCACCCATCTTCTTGATTAGCTCGATGGGTATTTTACCTTTCTCATCAAGTTCTACCCAAACAGGCTCGATATGACGCTTACAGAATTCAATTACACTCTCTCTAAATAATTCTTCTTCCTCGGAAAACTTGAAATCCATAAGACTCCCCCTTAAACACAAGGCAGGAGAAGTATACCTTTATTTGATAGTAAAGGCATTGTATATATTTCTAAGACCAATGTATATTCAAGAAGGAAACTGCGAAGCGAGAATCTTATCTCCACCAATAACAATACCGTTAAGAAATCCTCCATAACGGGAAAAACCAGATAAATAAAATAAATAAAAAAATTTTAAGTGAGTAGGGAAGAATTCACCTTAAGCCATTTAGGGTGCGGTATATCCTTTCGCGATCACTACTTGATAGAAGAATGTCATAACGAAGCCATAGATCTGTCTCTAATTCATGTAGAAGTTCGTAAGGATTCCTACTCTTCCTGATTTTTTCAGTAATGATTTCAAGAGCTATCTCTTGAGCTAGTTTTCTCCTTAGATCTTTTGAGGGCAGGTTTTCGAGCTGTTTAGTTATTGTTTCTGAGAGACATTTTATAAGCTCTGCTACGTCAATACTCACCAGTATTTCACCAGCGGTATACGCAGGAGGGAAAGGTACCACAGCATTAACGATTTTTAAAATTCTGAAAAAGATGGAATATCTATGTATAGGTATTACAGAATCATATAAAAAGTTAATTGTTTTTGAAAAGTTGTTTGTTCCTATAAATCCTCCGCGGGAACAAATTCGTAGACAAGATACTTCTCTGGCAGCCTCTCAGATACAACTAGCTTAAGCTTCATACCTATTCTTATCTTAGATGGGTCGGAAGTTTTTAGCCATGCAAATATATTGATATTCTCCTTTTTCAGTTTCCCTATCGCAATTATATAGTCTTCGTAATGCCCAAACGTCTTAGGCTTAACTTTAATGATCGTATAGGATACTAATTCTGCTTCATTACTCAGCTCAACCCATTCCATATCCCTTGTCTTACATTTTGGACAATCCATTTGCGGAGGGAAGAATAATCGTCCGCAAGATTTACACTTCGTCGCTAATATTTTACCTTCCCTTAACCCCTTGAAGAAGTTCTCAATCCTCTTGATTGGAATATAATATTGAAGAGGAAAAACTCTCTGATCAATCCACAAAGGCAGAGCTGTTTTCTTATCCAAAATAACTGGCAGACCCTTAACTTCTTCCTTCTCACTCATACTACTCACCTCAGGGCTTATGAAGCGAGAGAATAGTTACAAAAACATAGTGACCCGTTCCTCCCACATTATGCGCCAGCGCCATCCCTTTCTCTATAGGTGCTTGACGCTCTCGCTCCACTTCTTGGCGGAGCTGCTTGGTAAGCTCAGCAACCATACTAACCCCTGTAGCTCCTATTGGATGACCTTTAGCCTTTAAACCACCACTTAGATTCACGGGGATTAAACCCCCTATGTATGTTTGTTCCTCACGGATTAGTTTATAGCCCTCTCCCCTTTTAGCGAATCCAAGATCCTCATATGCCATTATCTCTGCTATGGTAAAACAATCATGAACTTCTGCTAAATCGAGATACTTGATCGGATTCTCTGGATCGATGCCAGCTTTCTTATAAGCTTTTTTAGCAGCTATCCTAGCAGATGGGATTCCAAGAAGATCTTCTCTCTTACTATGGTTAGCTCTGGCCGTTGCTCCCTCAATAGCTCTAATCCACACAGGAGAATCTGTTAACTTCCTTGCAACTTCCTCAGAGGCTAAAATCACCGCGGCTGCTCCATCAGATATTGGGGAGCAATCATAAAGTTTTAAGGGCCAAGCGATATATGGAGAATTCAATGCATCCTCAAGAGAAATCTTCTTCGGAAAATGTGCCTTGGGATTAAAGGATGCGTAATAGTGATTTTTAACAGCAACCCTAGCTAGATCTTCCTCAGTAGCCCCATACTTATTCATATATTGCGTAGCGAAAAGAGCATAATAACCAACGAATGTTGGACCAAAGTTATGGAACTCCCAGAAATAATTCCCAATCCTAGCAAGAATCTCAATAACCTCAGGAGTCTTCATCTCATTCATTCTCTCAACACCAAGAGCCATAGCTATATCTACTTGACCACTTGCAATAGCCATATAAGCAGCCTTAACAGCAGCACTCCCAGAAGCACACGCGGTTTCCACCCTAATAACTTCTACTGGGTTTAGATCAGCATAATCAAGTATAATAGCAGCTGGAGATACCTCCGAACTCCAAACACCAACATTTGATAACGAGATAAAACCGATATCTGAGGAATCTATACCAGCATCATCAATAGCTTCCTTAATAGCTTCCCAAGCAAGCTCGGGCAAGGAAACATCTAAACGCTTACCAAACTTTGAATGACCGATACCAACGATAGCCACATTTCTCATAGGCTAAACCCTAGGAAAGAAATGGTGAAGAAGAAAAAAGAAAAACATGTATAAAACTTTAATGCATCCTATGTAATATCAATTTTAAATTATTGATGAAAAGAAAAAGATGGTATTATTCCTCTAGATAACTTAATAAGTCACCTCCTAAATGCTAAAAAGAGATCCACTAACGCTATCAGGCCTTAATGAATTATCTTATGATAGATATGTGTCTTCTTCTCCAAAGACTATTTTACGGCGAGAGATCCTTTTTCTGCCAAAAATATTATAAATGTATTTTACTACAAGCACTTTTATATGATTAACAATTTCTAATGGATAGTGTTATTGGTGAGTCTCATTGGCAAGAGTTGTCTTAACAGCTGATCCAACATTAATGAGTAGATATCGCAATATCCCTCTCGGAGATTTTCTAGGATGCGTTCCAGCACACTTTGTTCCCAGGAAAATATTTAACTTCATAGCTCCCTTGGAACCACCCTTAACAAGCGATGGTATTGCTAGGGCGGCTCCATACGGATTAAGGAAAATTGAAGCTGCTTTGTTAATGAATGGTTATTCTCGAAAAGATGTTGTTGTCGTACATCCTGACTATGTTCACAATTTCATTAGAGATGACACAGAGATAGTTGGGCATTATACCATGGATCCCTATGGACTAGGCCCCGTATCGATGATGTTCACCGTAGGTAGGAAGTATAAGTCGTATGATGAGATAGAGTTTAGAAAGTTCATGACGAAGCTAAATATTATAAGAAGGCGCAGAGGGTTAAAGTTCAAGGTAGTCGTTGGAGGACCTGGTGCTTGGCAGTTAGAGTATATGATTGACGAAAGCAAGCGATTAGGAATTGATCATATAGTTATTGGCGAAGCAGATCATGTTATTCACGAGATTTTCGACAATATAAGACATAATGATGCTCCAGATGTGGTAAAGATAACAACATGGCCCTCTATTGAGCAGATCCCAACAATAGTTGGAGCGAGCATGAAAGGTTTGGTAGAAGTTATGAGAGGATGTGGAAGAGGATGCGCGTTCTGCCTACCAAATTTGAGATTTGCCAGGTATATGCCGCTTGAGAAAATAGTTAAAGAGGTAAAAGTAAATATCGCATATGGGGAGAGAACAGCTTGGTTACACAGCGAAGATATATTCCTCTATAAGGTAGAGGATAAAAGGAATTTTATACCAAATAGAGAAGCTATCCTAGAGCTATTCCGAACAATAGTAAATATAAGAGGCTTAAAAGAATGCCATCCAACACACTCTTCAATAGCTCCAGTTGCAGCTGACCCAGAAATGATCAGAGAGCTTTCAAACATCCTAAAAGCGGGACCAAGACACTGGATAGGAATCCAACCGGGACTAGAGACTGGCTCTGGGGAACTGATTAAGAAACACATGCCCAATAAGGTGAAACCTTTCTCTCCAGATGAATGGCAAGATGTGGCCGTCAAAGCAACAATAATATTTAATAAGTATTATTGGTTCCCAGCATACACATTGATCATTGGACTACCTGGAGAAACCGAGGACGATTGCTGGGACACGGTTAGATTACTAGACAGATTAGAAAAAGAAGTTCCTAGAAGAGTAGGGAAAGCAAAAACACATTTTATTACCGCACCATTATCCTTTGTACCATTAGCAGCGCTCAAAAAAGAGAAAGTGCTCGCTATAGGTGAAGAAATGAATGAAGCTAGATTCTGCGTGATTTATAGGTCATGGAGAATAATAGTTAGAGAAATCTATAGAAGCTTACACTGGCTTGTGAATCAACCACCTCATACAAAATTAATGATTGATGCCATTGCAATGATAGGAGGAAAACTAATACTCAGCCGACTCGAGAAATATGGAAGGGAAAAAGGATATAGAATAGAAAAGTGCCTTCATTGTAAATAGACCCCACATTCTTAACAAATTCTTTTAGTATCTAAATCCTTTAATACTTGCTACTAAGAGACTTTCCCTACATTTTTATACTCTTCTATGAGCTTTATTCTCTGCTTCTTAAGCTCTCCTCAATCTCTTTGTTCTCTCTCATTTTCTCATTTATACCCTCCTAACGTCTTATATTCTGCAATCTCATGAAAACTTGAAAATCCCTAATAGAGAATCGAGGAAAAGATCTTATGGAAGTAAGTTAGGAAGATAGGTTTAAAAATTATTAAATCGCTTAGAGACGCTTATAATGTGTTATGGTTTAGAATTTGATTGCGTACTTTCCTTTTACTAATGCTCTTACTGCTAGGTTTATTGTTAGAACTATTATCATTAGGAGGAGAGCCGCTCCCCATGCTTTTAGGTGCCAGTCTGGGTATGGTGATAATGCGTATCTAAATATTAGTAGTGGTAGGGCGTCTACTGGATCGAATATTGATGTTACGTGGTGGGGGTTTCCGAATGCTGTGAATAGCAGTGGTGCTGCTTCTCCGAATACCCTGGCCATTGCTAATAGTGCTCCCATTAGTATTCTTCCCTTAGCAGCTCCTAAGACTATATGTAGTGTTACTTTCCATCTCGGTATTCCTAGGGCTAGTCCTGCTTCTCTTATATCATTTGGTACTCCTCTTATCGCTTCTTCTGAGGTTCTTATTATATATGGGATTGCTAGGATACTTAGTGCAAATGTTCCTGCTATTGCTGAGAATCCGAAATGAAGAACTATTAGTGTATAGGCCATTAAGCCCGCCACTATTGATGGTAGTCCAGATAACGCATTAACTAGTGTTCTTAATATCTCTGCATACTTCCCCCTCCCATACTCAGCTAAATATATTCCGACAGCTAATCCTATTGGAAAGCTAAGACCCATTGTTAATGTTACAAGTACTATTGAACCTTCTATTGCGTTCGCTATTCCTCCTCCTGGAACTCCAGCTGGTTTTGGTGTTTCAATAAAGAATTTTATGCTTATCGCTTCTGCCCCGTTTCTTATTACCATGATTACTATATGTGCGAGAGGCAGTAGAATTATGGCTATGGCTATTATCGAGGTTATTGTGAATATTTTGTCTATTATTGCTCTTTTTCTCATCTCTGAGCCCTCCTAATAATGATATAGCCCACAATATTCACTATTAGCGAAATAATCATTAGAACCAGTCCTAAGGCTATTAATGAAGATGAATACAGAGGATCAGTGGCTTCTAAGAATTCATTAGCTATTACTGATGCCAGAGTATAACCCGGTGAGAGCAGAGATAATGTGATATTTGGTTTATTTCCTATGACCATCGTCACCGCCAGCGTTTCTCCTAGAGCCCTTCCATATGCTAAGATTACGCCTGCCATCATTGCTCTTCTAGAGTATGGAATAACCACATGTCGGGCTACCTCGTATCTTGTTGCTCCAAGAGCGTATAATGCATCCTTTAAGTCTCTTGGAACGCTCAAAAAAGCTTCCCTAAAGATTGATACTTGTATCGGTGTTATCATAAATATCAGCACAAGGGTTGCGGCTAGGTAGCTGAATCCATACGTTGCTCCCGAGAATAAGGGAATAAAGGATAATGGTTTCAGAGCAGGATATATCACGTCCCTTATTAATGGAATCAGATAGAATATCCCCCATAAACCAATGACAACACTTGGTATTGCCGCTATTAGATCAACTAGCGCCGAGATATATTCCGCTATCCATCTAGGAACGATCTCTGTTAACGCGTAAGCCACTAGTACGCTTATCATGTATGAGACTATAAGGGCGAGAGAAGCTGTATAAAATGTGCCAAATATGAATGGGAGAGCTGAAAACTCTCTCTTTATTGGATCCCAAATATTTCTTATGAAGAATTTTATCCCAAAAATCCTCAGGGCTAATAATGAGTTGCTAAATAGTTCTAAAAATACTAATATTATGACGAATAATACTAATACCGAAACACTAAGTAAATAGTATCTAAAAAGATCATCTCCCCTGATTTTACGCAACATACGCCACCTAAGAATACTCCTATTTTTATCCCGAGGTTTTAAAGAGCATAGATGAAATAGAGGATGTAAACTTTAGGCAAAGAGATGAGATCTGAACTCCGAATTCTCGCGCTTTTTGAGAGAGAAGATCTACCAAGTAATTAGTGAGGTTAGTTATTCGTTCTTTCAGAGTGTATGTTAGCATATCAGCAGCATTCAGCCCTATGTTTCTCACATTCTCTGGCAATGGGACATAATATAAGTCGTCAGCGTACTCTTGACCATTTGTTAGAATCCACCTTATCCAATTTCTAAGCTCAATTAGTTTGCCTTCACCTCTTTGTTCCTTATAAACTATCATATAAACGAAGCTAACTATTGGGTATGAGAGTCTCCCTGGCTGGTTAACTATTGTGACATTCTCCCATGACTCATCAGGTTCTGGTAATCCTGCATAGGCGTTTTTTGCAGCCTCAGCTATGGTTGTTAAATTTGCATCTACGAAGTAGCCATCCTTATTCTGCATTAAAGCGAAATTTATACCTATTTGTTCAGCATATGTTAGCTCTAAGTAGCCGATTGAAAATGGGTTCTGTATAACTGCTTGCGCTACTCCGGGATTTCCTTGAGCAGCTATCCCCCGATCACCGATCCTTTCATCAAAAGCAAATATTTTTGTCTTCCCATATTTCTCTGCCCACTCCTTGCTCACACTGGATAGGTAATCCGTGAAGATGTATGTTGTGCCACTACTATCGGATCGCTTGACTACTATTATATTACGATCTGGAAGATTTAGATCCGGATTTAACTGTTGTATCGCTGGATCATTCCATTTCGAGATTTTTCCTAAATATATATCAGCTAATACAGTACCATTCAACCTCAGCCTCCCTTTTAGCCCCGGTAGATTGTATATTATGACAATACCTCCTAGTGTTACTGGAAACTGTAATACAGTGCCTTTTTGCTCTGCTGTTCTCCATTCTTCACTATTCATGGGGGCATCGCTACAGGCAAAATCAACAGTTCCCTCTATTATCGCCCTTATTCCCGCCCCACTCCCAGTAGGTTGATAGTTGATAATTACATTCTTCCTAACATGCTTATACTCCTCAATCCACTTTGTCATTAATGGGTAAATGAAAGTTGATCCCTGACCTATCAGAGACTGGCCTATCGGAGATGTGGTCTGAGCTCCCGGTTCCGAAAAGATTACAGCTCCAATAATTATGCCAAGCATTATAGCCCAGATAATCGTATCAAGCACCATTATGCCAAGAATAATTATAGCTTTTCTCACCATAAGAACACCATTCATTGGTATGAAAGAGAAACTCCCCAAATCATCCAAATATTATTAACAAAAATAAATACTTCGCAATTCGTTCTCTATAGATCATATTAAATCTATATAGAAATACATATGCTGAGAAAGCTGAGCACCCCACTTTTAACTATAATTAGTTCAGAAATTCGCCGAATTAGGGGAAGCATCCGAAGAAAGTTTTAGAATTTCCTTAGCTTCTCTCACCATCTCTCTGATACTTCACGATAACTCTATAACACATAATTTAATCTGTTGAAATCCATAAAAAACAACCTACCAGAAACCCTAATATCAGTAATGATCATTCTCCCGCTAGCAATAGTCGTAGCGATAGCTTTAGGTGCAGTAATAATTAATTCCATAAGAAAACGAAGAAGAAAGAAACGATTGCTAATTCCTTCCTCATTCTTGGTTATTTTTATGAAGAAGAACTAGGTTCCCAGATGTCTATAATAACCATCTAGTGTGAATATTCTGACTCCGTGTTTCTCAGCATACTTTATAATTCTATTTTTAAGTAAGTGGGAATCTTCTGTCAATAAGTCTACGTTATTTATGATAGCAGTTGCTAGAATGACAGCATCCGCTGTATATAGATTCAAAGAATATATCATTTCTAAAGCGAGTTCTTTTACCTCAGATACTCTTACGAACTTTATAAGCCCCAGCGATCCAATATCCTCGAGAAATCTTCTGGTTTCATTTATTTTATCTCGTGAATAATTAGCTTTAGTTAGTGCTCTAATTATCTCTAATTGCACCCATTCATTACATAGAAGAACAATTCTCTCGTCTAGAACATCATCCTTGAGTCTCATAGCTAATTCTTCTTTTTCCTCACCTTTCTTAAACCATTTAACCAAAACCGATGAATCAGTAGAAACTATCATCTTATTCTTCCTCTTCATGCATCCTAACAACAATATCGGTCAAACTGGGATATTTCTCGGTTCCCTTACGAATCCGCTTTAACCGTTCCTTAAGCAATTCCTTATAATACTTCTTAATCAACATATTGATAGCCTCTTTAAATGCTTCAGTACGAGTTTTAAAAACCCCAATCTTCACAAGATAATCAACCTTCTCTAATAATTCAACATCTAGCCTTACATTAACCTGCTCTTTACGCATACATAACGCCCATAACTACCCTATCATAGTGAATATACTCTAAAGCGTATTACTAATTTGGTTTACAATTATGTATATCATATATAGTATATAAGAAGTGTTCTATATTAAAGCAGGGAGACCTTAAATATAGCTTGATTTAGCTAAAATCAGTTCTCATCCTAACTATATTAAATTGATTATTAGGGAATTTTCAGAAAAAGAAAAATAACTTGTTATACCCACTGTATCTCTGTCTCATTGTGCTTGGTAAGTTATTCTCCCTTAAACTTTGGCTTTCTCTTCTCTAAGAATGCTTTAATTCCTTCCTCTGCATCCTTTGTGCTTCTGGCTAAGCCAAATCCTAAAGATTCTAGAACTTTACCAACGGACTCCGCAGCATCTTTTCCATAATTAATTACGTATTTCGCTATCAAGAGAGATAATGCTGGTTTCTCAGCTATTCTTAATCCTATCTTTCTGGCTTCCAGTTCTAACTCCCTCGGTGGAGCGACTTTATTAACCAACCCTATACTCTCAGCATCCTCTGCTGCGATATAATCTCCTAAGAATATCAACTCTTTAGCCTTACCCTCACCTATTATTCTCGTTAATCTTTGAGTAGCTGCTGCTCCGGGAATTATTCCCAGGCCTATCTCTGGCTGACCTAGTAGAGATCCACTTGCCGCCACTCTTAAATCACATGCTAAAGCTAGTTCTAACCCTCCACCTAAGGCGTATCCATGTATCGCTGCGATTGTTGGCTTAGTTAAATTCTCTATTATCTCGAAGACCTTCTGGATTCTCCTAGAGTATAAGAATGCGTCTACTCCGCTCATATCCTTGAATTCTGAGACATCAGCTCCAGCGCAGAACGCTTTTCCAGAACCCATGAATACTACTGCTTTTATCTCCTTATTATCTTCTATTTCTTTCAGGGCTTTTTCCATCTCTTCCAGCATCTTCGCATTTATCGCGTTTAATTTCTTCGGTCTATTAAGGATTATCCATGCAATGGGGTACTCGTATTTAACAATGATTGTTTCGAATTTCTTCTCCTCAACTCTATAACTGTAGAAACCTTTGCCGGATTTCCTACCTACCTCTCCCCTCTCTACCATCTCTTTTAATATTTTTCTAGGCTCATAGATTTCCATTCCCCTTACTTTTCTTAACTCTTCCAAAGCGCTAACAACCGTATCTATTCCGAATAGATCTGCGTACTCAAAAACACCCATGGGCCAGTTTAATCCGAGCTTAACTGCTTTATCTATATCCTCTTTCGAAGCTATTCCCTCCTCGAATAACATTGCGGCCTCATTTATGGCTGGTGCAATCAGTCTTATTATATCTACTTTAACTCCCGCTTTAATACTCACACTAGGTTTAGCAAACACTCCAGGAGCTGGATACTTATAATATCCCTTACCAGATTTCACACCTAGCTCATTCGATTTTGCCTTTTCCTCAAATGTTTTAGGTATTTGGAATTTTACACCTCTATCAATCATTGCCTGGAATATTTGATGGGTAATATCTATTCCTATGTAGTCAATAAGTTCGAAGATACCCATTGGGAAACCAGCCTTATACCTTGCAGCAGAGTCTATTTCGTCTACAGTATGTTCCCCGCTATCGACGCTCCATAGTGCTTCATGAAAGAGAGCGAATAAGATCCTATTTACTATGAATCCTGGGGAATCCTTGTTTACTAGCACTGGCTCCTTTCCAAGTTTCTTAGCTATATCCATGATGATATTTACTGTTTCGTCACTTGTTTTTTCTCCGCGGATTACCTCAACTAGTTTCATAATTACTGGAGGATTAAAGAAATGCATACCAATAACTTTATCAGGTCTCTTGGTAGCGGATGCAATCTCCGTAATTGATAACGAGCTAGTGTTCGTAGCCAATATAGCGTGTTTCGGAGCTACTGCATCAACTTCACTAAACACTTTCTTTTTTAAATCGATCTTCTCCGGAACGGCCTCAATTACGAGATCAGCTTCTTTACAGGCTTCATTAATATCTAATGTGGTTCGTATCCTACCGAGAATAGCCTCGGGAGGTTCCCTTAAAACTCCTTTTGAATATAGTTTTTCAAGGCTAATCTTTATTCTAGAAATAGCTCTATCCAGTATTTCTTGTGCAATATCCCTCATCCATACCTGGTAACCAGCCATAGCAAATACTTGTGCTATGCCATGACCCATGGTTCCAGCTCCTATTACAGCCACCTTCTTAATGCTCTCAACACTCATGCTTTACACCCCACCAATGAGCTCATTATCCTTATCGAAATTACATCTTAAAAAATCAACTGCTCTTATCGAAAATTTTTGTAAATAATATATAATGAAGTGACCTGACATTTTTCTTCACTAAAATTTGCTTAGAGAATTATTAGCGTTTTACATTACTTGCTTATAGGTGCTGGATGAGATAACTTTCAGTTCTCTAACCCTTATGTCATAGTTCTCTTCAAGAAGAGCTTTCCTTATTCTCTTATAATTCCTTTTTATCCTAATCCAATCATCTAGATCATTTGTAATTATTGTATCGATGTCATGGGAAAGCATTAAGGCAAGGTGTATCGCATCATATCGAACATTAACAATAGTATTGATAATTCCCGCGATGGTTAATGTAAGCTCGTTGAGCTCGCACATCTTTATGTTCAGCGCTAAATAATATTTAGTGACCTTATAAGCTATTACTGGATCTATTCTTGATAGGGAGCCAAGTAATTCAATAGCAACTAGATAAGATCCATACGCTTCAATACGACCATTTTGTGCATCATACAGTATTTTCTCGCACTCGCTACCATATTTGGTGTGGTGAAAGACGGCATAAACGATTATATTAGTATCTATGTAAGCTCTAATCCCCATTCCATGACTCCTCGACTAGTTTGACAGCATCAATATCAAGCGGTTTGTCAATGAGACTAAGTAATCGTTTCAGTGGTTTATCTTTCTCTTTAACGATTGGTTCTATTATGATCCTCTTATCTTCAAGCCTAACGATGACTTTATCTCCAACCTTAATCCCCAATTTTTCTCTGATATCCTTTGGTATCGTTACCTGATACTTCCTAGATACGGTTACGATTTTCATAATTGTTCACCGTAGTACGTAGTACAATGAAAATATACTATTTTAAAGCTTATAAAAATCAAGTGTATCGACAATACATTGAGCCCCTATCTCATTTATACTCAAAATAAGAGAACCAGGTATCTTGACCTTATCAAGTAGAAAAATTGGTGATACTTAATGGATTTTTTCTGGCTAATCCCTCATCAATTAGCAGGTTCGAGTGTTCCAGAAGATATCGAAGATCTCTTAATATGGAAACGGCATGGAATAAAGGCGGTTGTATCCCTACTTGAAGATCATGAGTTTCATGTGAACATTGATGAGATAAAGCAGGCTGGTTTCGAAATATTGTGGGTGCCGGTCAAGGATATGACTGCTCCCACATTAGAGAAGCTGCTCAAAATAGTGGAGTGGATTGATGAGAAGATCGAGGAGAATAAACCAGTAGTTGTCCATTGTTACGGGGGATACGGACGCACTGGTACTGTTTTAGCGGCATATCTTGTATACAATGGATGGGAACCCTTCCAAGCAATAGAGCATGTTAGATCAATGAGACCAGGAGCAGTCGTCACCCCATATCAAGTATATTCGGTCTTAGCGTTTAGGGATTATTTAGCAAAGAGGAAAAAGAATAATTAAGAAATTTCTTAACCCCTCTATGTTAGCCTCCTCTATGATGCGTAAGTATTTGATAATAAGGTGTGCGTTCAGTATTGCAATTTCTCATAAATGACGAGAGAATTGACATAAAAAGGTTTGGCATAATAATTTGTATGAGAAAATGTTGAGAGAATGATACGTCTTACGATGTGATTAGAATGAGGCCTATAATAATCGCTATATTAGGACATAAGGATTCTGGAAAGACTAAAATTATTGAGTTTCTAACGCAAGAATTAACTATGCGAGGGTTAAAGGTAGTCACTATAAAGCATATTGCTCATGATTATTTTAAAGTGAATGCTGAAGGTAAAGATACATGGAGATACAAGAAGGCTGGAGCTAAGATTGTTATTGGTATTTCTGAAAAGAGAATGGCTATAATTGATGATACTATCAAAAGTTCTGAGGAGGCTTTCAATTATGCATTAGAATATTTAATATCCAAAAATCCCGATGTCATCCTCATTGAGGGATTCTCCAAAATAGTCTCATTCCATCCAGATATAAGAAAAGTTGTGATAGCTAGGGATCTTAGAGAAGTTCAATACTACTTAAACATTATTAGGGAGAGATTAATCGGCGTTATTAAGCGAGGCAATTTTGAATTAAAGACTCCTGGCATCAAAGTCTTGACTGAGAAGGATCTGCTTCATTTTGTCTTAGATTTGCTGGAGGATTGAGAATGTACGATTTAGCGCTGATACATGCTCCTGCATTTCCCAATTTTAGGTTTAGGAATATTGATTTTGGGCCTATAAGTGATGTTATACCATCCTACCCGATATTTGATACATTTCCTTTAGGTTTAGTTTCTCTTCAAGTCTATCTTGAGAAAAAGGGGTTTAAAGTAAAAATAATCAATTTAGCGGCTAGGGCTCTTCTGTCCCGTAAGTTTGACATGAGTAAGGCATTAGAAAAAATAAAGGCAAGGGTTTACGGAGTAAGCCTTCATTGGCTGGTTCATTTAAATGGAGCATTATGGGTGGCGAAAAAAATCAAGGAAATACATGAAGCACCCATTCTCCTAGGTGGGCTCTCTTCAACAGTTTTCTGGAAAGATTTGATCAAGCTTCCATTTATTGATTATATTATACGGGGAGACACAACGGAGGAACCCGTTAGAATCCTCCTGGAACTCTTAGATAATGATGTAGAGGAATTGTCTAGAGTCCCTAACTTAGTATGGAAGAAGGATAAAAAGATTATTGAGAATAATTTTAATTACGTACCTAACGAGCTAGACTCCATAGATCATAGCGTATTTGTGAGATGCGCTACAAGAGATGGTTGGTTAGACTCTCTTCCTTTTGCGAACTTTATTCGAGCGCCCATAACAGCCGTTTTTACAGTTAAAGGATGCGCAATGAATTGTGCTGCGTGCGGTGGTTCAGCGTATGCTTTTAAAAAATATTTTAATAGGGATAGACTGGCTATTAAAAAGCCTGAAAAGATTGTTGAAGAAGTATTATCCATTAGTGAGAGAATAAAGGCTTCAATATTTTTTGTTGGTGATCTCCAGCAAACGGGTATGGCTAAGGAGATACTCAGAGCAATTAGAGAAGAGAGGATTGATTCGCCCCTGATTTTTGAGTTTTTCCGTCCTCCTGGGAAAGAGTTGCTTGAAGAGTATAGAAAAGCTAGTGATGACGTTTATCTCCAGATTTCGCCTGAGACTCACGATACGGAGCTGAGATTACTATATGGGAGACCATACACCACTTCCCAGTTGCTCAGGTTTTTAAGAAATGCTGTTACGCTGAATTTTAACCGATTAGATGTTTATTTCATGATAGGAATTCCGCATCAGGACATATCATCAGCAATAAACACGGCTAAGTTTGCTGGAAAATTATTAATCCCTGGTAAAATAGATGCCTTCATAGCTCCTCTAGCTCCGTTTATAGATCCTGGTAGTCTAGCTTACGATTATCCGAGTAGATACGGGTATAGAATCCTTTATAGAAGACTAGCAGATTATTCTAAAGCTCTTAACAAGGATTTATGGGTTGAGATGATGAATTATGAGTCACTAGAGATGCACCGGGAAGAAATAGCTTTGGCTACATATATTGCTACGAGGATTCTCCTAGAAGAAAAAGTGAGAAAAGGAATCATTTCAGAGGAACAAGGAAAAGAACTGATTGAAAAAATATTGAGTAGAGAAAGAAATTTAGTGAAGAAAAGCTTTAGGAAGAAGACGGAATACAAAGTTGAAAAGATAACATGCCATATTAAAGAATTATATCCCTCAAGAGCATTCTTTCTCTCGCTTAAGCCAAGAATACTAATAGATGGTGCTATAGGATATCTGCATAGGTTTCTTCGGTTTCGTCATATCTAGATAAAACTATAGTTAATATAGGTTATGCTCCAAGAATAAACTCTGTAAAGTGAGGCATGTATTTTGAATGGTCTTTTAAAATGTCCATTGGAAGATTCCAAGTGATGGCCGTTCTTCAGGCCGCTCGTGCTTATGTTCTAGGAATGCCTCTTTACCTCGCAAAGAGCTGGGGACTTAATCGTGCGATTTTTTATGCAGCAGCTAAGAAAGGATTCAAGAAGCGTAGAATGCCCGCTAGATACATTCCTCCGGAAGAGCTAAAGAAAAAACCAATTGAGAAATTGAAGAACATGTGGTTTCTAGGAGACGAAGGAGCTTTCATAACTAAAAAGAATGGGAAAATCTACTTCACAATAGGTGGTCAAGCACAGACCGAGGAAGACTTTAGGAAGCAGATAGAGGAGAGATTTTCTCCAATATTTGATAAGATATGGGAGGAGGCAATAAAGATTGTTAAAGAGTTTGACCCCGCAATTCTTCTTTCTCAGAGAAAATTTTATGAAAAAGTATATAAGCCCCTAAGAGACTTGCTGGCGGAGAAATGGTCAAGAATGGTAAGAGAGAGTAGAATGAAGAAGCTTGGATAAGTTGTACGAATGTTCTGATTCAGTATAAAATTTCTCATTATTTTTAATTACATCAATTACATGCCTTAAATTTAGTACTAGTAGGGAATTTATAGTGATGTGAGATATGCTCAGAGAATTTCGTATAAGACTATTGGAAACTATCTTAAAAGCATTAAGGACAAATTCTGAGTCGGAGAAATTAATTGCTCCAGTAATAGATGGAATCATTCTAAGCAGATTACTGACTAGTGAGAAATTTGTTCTCTTCTGGGATTCTTTCTCAAATGCCGATATCACATTAGTGAGGGTTAAGGATGGCTGGCTAGCTGGGTTATCAAATGACTGGACAATTAGAGATATTTTGAGCGAATCCTCTAGATTTCTGGCCAAATGGAGAGCTTCTAGACATAATTTTGATGCTAGTTTCCTAGAAGATATGGGTGAAAACACGGAATTAATGGATGCTTATCTCGCTAGTTGCATTTATGGCATTGTTCCCTCAGTAGTAATTAAAGATATAGATGAAAGCTTGGTGGATGAACTTTCAAGCTTTCCCCTCGTCACCTTAGAAGACAAATCAGATTTTTTAATAAATGCTATGTTAACAGGCATTATTGTCCGTGAATTAGGCAAAGCTGATTATGCCGATTTTGATGCTCCCGATTATGAGGAATATTTAGGAGTTAATTTTGGTGAACTTGATGGAGTAGTTGTTAAGGATGAGACAATTTATATCTTGGAGACCAAGGTAAGGATCGGTAGGAGAGCGGCTCAAAATTTCAAAATTGATATCTATACCACGATAACTAAATTACTAGCTCTTAGAGAAGCCCTACCAGACTATGATATTAAAGCAATACTTGTCGCGTTTGGAAAGATTGAGAAATTGTCTGATAGGATAATCATGGCTCTTAAGAGGACTAGACTTCATATAATTAATGGTGGTGGGTTAATAGATTGCTTTAGAAAACTTTTCATGGAGTGGTTCTTTGATATCCTTGGGATAAGAGTCATGGATCCGGACACGTTCAGATATTTGTTTGAGATCAAAATGGACGGATTAGAGAGTTTTCTTAATGAACTAAAATCAGCAGTGAAGGAGGATCTAGTTTGAACTGGATGACAAAGCTCCTGAGATGCATTAAGTGTGATGGAGATCTAGTTTTAATGGAGAGGAGAAAGCTAAAGTGCGTGAAGTGTGGGAAGATATATCCAATTAGGGAAGATATTCCAATAATAATGCCTGAAAAAGATGTTGAGGAGTTAGAAAATGTGAAAGTGTTCAATGAGCTTGTCGATAGGTATGATTCATGGTTCGTATCTGAGAAAGGTTCAATACTATTCAAGAACGAGGTAAGAGCTCTGCAAATAGCGTTAAAAGGAATAAAACTTGGTCAAAGCATGGAAATAGGTGTAGGAACCGGAATGTTCGCTAAAGAGCTTGGTATCGGATATGGCTTAGACCCAGCATGGCAACCATTATTATTGGCTAAGAAGAGAGGAATAAAAGTTGTTCAAGGGATAGCGGAGGAAATGCCTTTCAAAAACGAGATTTTTGACACAGAATTCTTGATAGTGACTATATGTTTTTTGGAAAATCCAATAAAAGCTCTAAAAGAAGCCTATAGAACACTAAGAAATGGCGGCTACTTAATAATAGGTTTTGTGGATAAAGAAAGTCCTTGGGGGCAATTCTATCTTGAAAAGAAGAGGAAGGGACATCCCTTTTACCGCGTAGCCAATTTTTACTCTATCCTAGATATTAATAGGATGCTTAAAAGAACCGGTTTTTCGATAGGAAAGATGGTAAGCACACTATTGCAGAAACCAACCGCAAAGCCAGTAACCGAGGAGCCAGTTTCTGGATTAGTCAGAGAAGCTGGATTCAAAATAGTAATAGCCCAAAAATCAGTTGTATAGTGAATTTTTTCTCAAGTTTTCGAGAACAAAGATAAATAAGAAGTTAAAGTAAAAGTAGGAAAGTATCGCATTTATAGTAACTACATCACACAAACAAATTAATATAATCCTCCTAACCTGCAATACTCGGAAGATAATATTATGAGGTGCCTTTATTGCATGAGTGGGCTTTAGCCGAAGCAGTGCTTACCACGGTCTTAGATATTGCTGCTAAAGAAAATGCTGAGAAGATATTGGAGATCGATATCGTCATGGGTGAGCTTCAGCAGATAGATATGGAGACATTCAAATTTGCTTTAGAAAATCTGGTAAAAGGCACGATAGCGGAAAACGCAAGAATTGTTTTTGAGACTGAAAAAGCAGTATTAAAGTGTAACGTGTGCGGTTATGAGTGGAGCTTCGGGGAAATTATTGAAAAATTAGATGAAGAAGCTCGGGAGGCAATACATTTTATCCCAGAAGTTTTTCATGCATACATCGCATGTCCAGTATGTGGGAGCAGAGATTTTGACGTAGTAAGGGGTCGAGGAGTCTATATAAAATCAATAAAAGTATTAGGTGGAGGAAAATGATCGATCCAAGAGAAAAGATCATCAAGGAGAGATTCAGAAACATTAAGAGAATAGTATCGGTAGCTGCTGGTAAAGGTGGTGTTGGTAAAACATTAATAGCTACATCACTAGCCCTTGCTCTCTCAAGAAGAAAATATAAAGTAGGACTATTCGACCTCGACTTCTATGGACCAAGTTGCCACGTTGTATTGGGAGTAAAGGATATATTCCCAAAGGAAGAGAAGGGGATCATTCCGCCAACGGTATATAATATTTCTTTAATGTCAATAATTTTCTTCGCAAAAGAAGAACCTTTACCACTCAGAGGTAAAGAGGTATCTGATGCGATAATTGAGTTAATGGCTATTACTCGATGGGGATCTTTAGATTTCCTCATCATAGATCTCCCCCCAGGGATTGGAGAGGAGACACTGGAAGTCATTAGGTTTCTTAGGGACAGCGAATTTCTCTTAATAACAACGCCCTCGAAGCTTTCCCTAGAAGTAGTCCAAAGATTGATCAAATTGTTAAAGTCAACTAATGTTAACATTCTTGGGTTAATAGAGAATATGGCTATGAATAATTATATGGGAGTTTCAAAAAAGCTCGCTGACAAAAATGGTATACAGTTTTTAGGCTCTATTCGGTTCGATAAAGAAATAGAATCTGCCATAGGCAATCCTGAAAAACTAGTATCTACGCAATTCTTCACAGAGCTTGAAAAGATAGTCGAAAGGATATTTTTAACAAACCAATCCCATCAGTATTAATCATTGATCAATTAAGCGAGCACCAGTTACAACTAATTGTCCAAGAGCTATCCCCCCATCTCCTGCGGGGATTTTGGAGGGAAGTAAAACCTTCACATTTTCTTCCCTTGCCACCGATTTTATTCCCCTGATAATGTAAGTATTTACCGCTGCTCCTCCGCTTACAAAAATAGCATTAATGGAACTTTTTGCTAAGTTCTTTATTGCTATAGTTCCTAAGGCTCTACCTAATAGAAATTGAATTGTGAAAGCTATGTTGCTTAATGATACATTGGGATTCTCTAGATATTCTATAACATCTAGCAGTAGTTTTGATGTTAGGACAGTAAGAGCATTGTTCTCTCTTCTGATGAGAATGTCGAAATCATCAAGAAGCGCTCCTCCTCTTGCTGCTGCTTCAAGCTTTATTGCTGGTTCGCCTTCATAAGTTCTTTCGTAACATACTCTTAATAGAGAAGCAAAAGCATCAAGAACCCGTCCCATGCTCGAGGATTTGACCGCATCATTACATTGCTTAATTGCTATTTTAGCTTCTAAATCTCCTCTTCTCAACTTGTCCAGAAGTCCCCGTTTCTTGAGAAAAATCAGGATTTCCTCCTCTCTCATAAAATTAGTTAGCATTCCGATGAGGGTTCTAATTGGATAGATAACCGCTAAATCACCACCTGGTAGAGGATTGTATTCCAAGTGTCCTACTCTCTCAAACTTGGTGTAATCACAAAGCAATACCTCTCCTCCCCATACATTCCCATCTAATCCATAACCAACCCCATCTATCGCAATACCAACAACTCTTTCTCCTAATTCCACTCCCCGCTCAGCCATAACTGATGCAATATGCGCGTGGTGATGCTGAACGAGCATCAATTCTGTGGCGTATTTAATAGCCCATTTTTCAGCAAGTCTCCTAGACGCGTAACGAGGGTGCATATCCGCTACTAATACGGATTCTCTGGGATCAATCTCATACGTCTTAGAGAAAAATAGCAACATTTTTTCAAGATATTTCAGATTCTCATATTCATCAGTATCTCCTATAAACTGCGTTAAAACGACTTTATTCTCGAATCCTACCGCCCCCGCATTCTGTAGTTCTGCTCCGAACGCTATTATCTTCCTTGGCAACTCAAATGGAATCCTTATCCACGTGGGAGCATATCCTCTGCTCCTTCTAATCATTGTTAATTCATCATCCGTGAACCTGACAACGCTATCATCAACCCTATTTACGATCTTTCTATTATGCAGAAGAAAGAAGTCTACAAACTTTCCTAATCTTTTGAATGCACAATTTTCATCAATACACATAGGTTTTCCATGCTCATTACCACTCGTCATTATTAAGAATTTATCCTTTGTCTTCATTAGTAATAGTAAGTGAAGAGCCGTGTATGGGAGCATGATACCCTGCTTATCTAAGCCGGGAGCTACATATTTAGAAACGGGACTATCTTCCCTCTCCGGTAAAAGCACTATGGGTTTCTCCGGGCCCTTCAGTACTTTCTCCGCTTTTTCATCAATGTATACGATTTTACTCGCGGTTTCTATATTGAGAGCCATGAGAGCAAATGGTTTCTGAGGCCTCTTTTTCCTCCTCCTCAATTCTAGGACAACGTCATCATTTGTCGCTAAAGCTGCTATATGGAATCCACCTAAGCCTTTAACAGCTATTATGTATCCCTCATCAATTAATTTGGCCGCCTCTTTGATAGGATCCTTTACCTCTATCCTCTCACCATCGTTATTCGTAAGCCAGATTGTAGGTCCACATTTTGGGCAACTTATCCCCTGAGCATGGAATCGTCTAATGTTATTAGGATCTTCATATTCACTTCTACATGTTTCACATAAAGGAAAATCCCTCATAGCAGTATTTTCTCTATCATATGGGAGATTATAGATCATAGAAAAACGTGGTCCGCACCACGCGCAAGAGTGGAAAGGGTATTGATAAAATCGAGAACTAGGATCAAGTACTTCTTTTAGACAATATTCGCATATGCTAAAGTCTGGTGGGATCATCGAATATAACTTTGCCCCTGGCTCACTCTTCAATATCTCAAAATCATCTATATTAATAATATTTGCCTCCTCAATAACCTTTTCCTCAATCTTGGCTGTTGGAGGCTTCTCTATGTCAAGTCTCTTCAAGAACTCCCTTATCTTTTCTAAGGAGCCTTGAATATGGATAAGTACTTCAGAGCCACCCATATTCTTTACAAATCCTTTCAAACCGAGATTCTTAGCTAGACGATAAATAAATGGTCTAAAGCCGACTCCTTGTACAATACCGCTTATCCATATCTTAACTGCCTTGATCATTTCATAAGAACCTCTTCTCTAAACTTATTCTTTAACTCCATTATTTTATGTCCACCAAATCTTGCCCAGATGCTACATGTCCCCTCACTAGAAACCATACATGGTCCTATCGGATGTTGTGGAGTACAAGCTTTTAGATAATAAGGACAATCTGTTGGTACCGCTTTTCCTAAAATTATCTCAGCACACTTGCATCCAGGCTTTATGTCAATAGCATTAGTGACTTTTACATCAAAATTTTTCCTAGCATCAAACTCTGAGAACTCCTCCTTTAGCAACCATCTGCTTTGAGGAATCACTCCAATTCCTCGCCAATCGCCATCGGTCGTGTAGAAGACTTCATTAATGATTTTTTTAGCGACAATATTTCCCTCCCACTTCACCACCCGCTTGTACTCATTTATTGTTCTCGGTTTTCCTTCCTTAATGCATTTTAGAATTTCCAAGATAGCTAAGAGAACATCAATAGGCTCAAAGCCAGCAATTACAACTGGTAATCCATATTCCTCCGCCACAAAGCTCCATGCACCAGCACCAATTATCGTTGACACATGCCCAGGAGCTATAATTCCTGTTAAATTATGATCTCCCTGCAGGATGTATCTAACAGCTGGGACTGTTATCCTATATGAAGGCAATAATAATAGGTTCCGCGGAACTTCTTTTCTAACGAAAAATGATGCTACCGTTGGAGCTGTTGTTTCAAAACCAACGCCAAAGAAAACACTTTGCTTTTCATCTTTTCTCGAAATCCTGATAGCATCCATGAATCCGTATACGACTATTACGTTTGCTCCATGTGCTCTAGCTTGAGCCAAGCTTTTTCTTGAGCCTGGAACCCTATACATGTCACCATATGTGAAAACTCTTATGCCCTCTTCAGCAAGCTTTATAGCTTCGTCAACTTCTCTAGCTGGAACAATGCATACTGGACATCCCGGCCCTGCAATAACATTCACATTATTGGGGAGAAGAGCTCTTAATCCATAGTAAGTTATTGTATGTTCATGCGTACCACACACATGCATTATGTTTATTTTTTCAAATCCATCTTTTTCTAGTTCTCTCGCTATTTTATGAATTTTCTTAGCCAGCTTAATGCTTGTCTCTCTATCCCTTAAGCGATTAAAGATGTCCAGGGAAGATCTAATCAACTCCCTCGCCTAGCAAATTCTTGGGGTGAGTTCTCCTGTTGGTTTTTCTAGAATTCTTAATCCTCCAGCCTTTGTTCTGAGAAGAACTATGCCCTCGTCTTCCTTCTTTACCTCTCCAATAATTCTAGCATCACTAAAACCATTGCAATGAAGAGCTTTAACCACATTCTCAGCATCATTTGGATCTACCGTCATTACAACTCTCCCTTCACAAGCTAATGAAAGAGGATCAACCCCGAGCATCTCACTAAGAGCAATCACTTCATCCCTGATAGGTATTTCCTCCTCATCCACTATCACTGATACCCCTGATTTTTCCGCGATCTCATTAAGAGCCATGGCTAGACCCCCCCTAGTCGGGTCTTTCGCGGCATGGATCTCCCCATTCTCCATAGCTATTTTCATAACCCTAGTAACTGGCATGCAATCAGATTTTAATTCCCCCAATTCGGCATCTATACCCATTCTTAAAGCTGTTATTACAGCTCCGTGTTCGCCTATTGTTCCAGAAACAATAACTTTATCTCCTGGTCTCGCTTTAGAATCTAAGATAATCTTGTGTGAATCGGGTAGGTAACCGATCACCACGGTTGTAATGACTATTTTATCTATCTTTCCTTTGGGCATTACCTTGAAATCTCCTCCTAATAATGCAACACCCTCTGACTCAAAGACCTTGACCAGAGAGTCTATTATCTCCTCCAAATCTCTTAGACTAAATCCCTCCTCAACCACTATAGAATCTAGAGCCGCCACCGGAGAGGCTCCCATTACCGCTACGTCATTTATTGATCCCGTAGCAGCCAGCTTCCCAATATTGCCTCCTGGAAAGAATATTGGGTCTACTGTGTAGGAATCTATGGAAACTATGACGTTACTAGTAGAAGTAATTATTTGAGATGCGTCGTCAAAATAATCTAAACCTACTGCATTGTTTATGCTTCTCAGCTTTACTCTCGCGAAAAGTTTTCTGATTAAAGCCTCCATTTCTTTACCACCAGCACCATGCGCCAGTGTTATTCTATCGCTCATCCCTCCTCACTCTCCATACTAGCTAGAATTTGAGAAAGCAATTCTATCATTTCTCTATAATCTTCCTCGCTAATCTTAGATATTATCGCGCCAGCATGAACAATGACGTAATCCCCAGGCTTAATATCTGGAACTAAAAAAGCGTCAACAATTTTCTTGATGCCTCCACCATAATCTACGAGAGCTTTATGATCATCTACTTTCAAAACCTTAGCAGGAACTCCTAAGCACACTAGTCCCCACCCACTTTGAAGTACATCTATCCTCTAACTTATGCTGAATTTATGGATCGATAAGATATAAAATGATAGTAAAACTCATCATAAATTCTATTTTAAGACCCCACCCTAACTCTAGGGTGGGGTAAATGAAACTCGTTCCTTGGAGATTCTTCAGAACTTGGGAATGTCTTGCATGTGGTCTTTGCTGTAGGAGGTACATTGTTAGTCTGTCACGAGAGGAAGCATTAAGGCTCATGGAGAAATATGGACCATGGGTAATAAGTATTGAAGGAGGAAAGTATTTTCTACGCCGAGTAAATGGTACATGTATTTTTCAACGTGGAAATTTATGCGGTATCCAAGACGATAAACCAATTGCCTGCCGATTATGGCCTTTCTTTATTCTCAATAAGCCCATAAAAACGAGGGACCGCTTGCTCGCGGAGTTTAACTGGAATAATTATTCATTCTACGTGTACGTGGATCCGTTCTGCAGAGGGCTTAATAAAGGGTCTACACCGATAGAGAAAGCGATTATAGAAGCCATAAAGATAAAGATAGGAGAGCAAAAGACGCAGTTCTATACCACTAGCAAATATATTCTTAAACCATCAATTAAAAAGGAAGAGAGCTTAAGGATTTGAGATTTTTTTGACTTGAATCTCTATTATGTCAGATTCTCTTATTTTGACTCCTTTTAACGCATTAAGAAGATCCTCAATTACTCTCCTATACAATTCCTCAACCCATGGATTAAGATAAATCATGTTTTCCCCTACTCTTATTACTAATTTTTTGCTTCTAGATAGGATAATACATTCATCATAACCTGCTACCTTCTCCTCAATAGCTCTTGCCAGTCCAATACATGTTTTATAGCGACAACGACCACAATCAATGCCAGGAAGTTTATTGTAAGTTTGGAATATTCTTGCAAGCTTTACTATCCTTGAAAACTCATCTTCACTCAACGAACTAATAGGTATCCTCGGCCCGCTAACTTCTTTGAGCATTGGTAAAAAATCATCATGAGTAATTATCACCGCACAATGTCTGATTATTTCCTCACTTGAATATTCCCGACAGAGGAATCTCCCATCGCTAATAATAATATTCCTTAGACCTAAAGAGAAAGAGAGAAAAACTTCACTAATGATGCATATCTTCTCTATACCCTCTCTTTTAAATCGCGTTATAATGCGCTGGAGATCTTTTATTGCAACTTTCTTCCCCAGTACTATTACTGGTCTTGGAACTGCATACTTCTTCATTTCAACTTTTCACCAGAAAAAGTATTATTTTCACCTAGTCATTTTTTCTAAGATCTTGTCTATAGCCATCTTAAAGGCCTTATCAACATTTTCTCCAGTTTTTGCTGATGTCTCTATGTAGCCAAGCAGGCTTAACTCTTCTGCTTTCTTCCTACCCTTCTCTTCATCGACTTCTCTGTAGGGCTCTAAATCCTTCTTGTTACCGATAAGTACTATCTGAGCATCTTTTAAATGCATCCTAGCGTTTTCTATCCATTCATCCACAGATTCAAATGTTTTTCTACTAGTAATGTCAAAGACAACTAAAACGATTCTAGCTCCTAACCAATACTTGGGGTATATTCTTTTGAATCTCTCTTCTCCAGCTGTATCCCATATCTGGAGTCTTATGATGCCAAAATCGGGAATTTCCAGTGTTTTTGTGTAAACATCCACTCCTATTGTTGGTTTATAATCCTCCTCAAACATCCCTGTAGCATATCTCCTACAGAGAGAGGTTTTACCAACTCCGTAATCTCCAATAACTATTGCTTTTAAATGAATCTCAGAGAGTTGAGACAAGCAGGACACCTCATCCCGCATTTGGAAGGACTTTTTCGAGAAGAGCTTCTTCAAGAATATTCAGCTCCTCATTGCTAAGTGACTTCTTTAGCAGAATTAAATGGGTTTTCGATTTCTCATTTATTTTAAATGAGCTCAGAGCTCTCTGGATAGTATCCAATATAGATATCATGAAAAGAGGAGAGTATAGCCCTCTCAGTATAATATAATCTGCTACCTCCAATACATAATTTATTAACCTTGACACTTTTTCTGATTCTAATTTGGAGTCAAAAAGACTTTCTAGAAGCGCCATTCCCACAGAGCCTAAGTATACTAGGTAACTATCCAAACTCTCTCTGCTTATCTCCTTTAACCTCTTCCCATTAGTCTTAGCCACCAATTCAAGAAGTGAAGGAAGAACAGGAGACTTACGCCGCGTTTTCATCGATAAATAGCTTATCATCCAAGCCAGTGATGCAATCTTTAGAGCAATATCTGAAATGGCTCTACCTTCGTCTATAGCATCTATGATTATTTGGTATAAGCGCTCCGCCATGGTAAGTAAACCGTATTCCAGAGCTTCGAGGCTCTCTTTCTTCATGATCGTTTCCATATAACGGTAATTAAGGAAAGTCGTATAGAAAATATCGAATAATAGTCTTATCGAAACAGGAGCTTTTTTCTCTAAGAGCATTTGTAATCCATCTAGTTGTAGAAGAATTATATGTTCTAAGAGATCTCTTATGCCCTCTAATCGCAAATTTTCAAGAGTAAGAATCCAGTAGAGGGATCTTGTAAATTCCTCTGTAACAAAAGCCAATCTAATCAGTGCTTCCCTTTCAGCGGATTCGTTCTTATCTCCTATTATCCTAAGTTCATTCATTGTCGTGAAAAATCTTGAACGAAGCTCCCTTAATATGCCTACAGCGTCTTCTAAGGGAATGCGTCCAGAATAAATAGTACCAATAGTTCTAGCCCTAGCAAGCGAAGCCCATGCATAGGAACCTATTACTGGTGATCTGCCCCTTACATACCTTATTAAGAAATCAGCTTTTTTCCGCGATAAGAAATAGGGCTCGCTTGTCGCTAGGAAGTAAGCAATTATATCCTTTACACTCAGATCCTCTGTACTATTCATTAACTGGAATAATTCATCTATTTTTGTTACAAAATAATTCCTAGCCTTTACGTACTCCTCAAATGATCTGAATGATTCGATGAGAGATTTCACATAAGCATAGAGAATTTCTTCAAGAGTTTTCCTTGGCTTAGCTTTGGCGATTAACTCTCTAATTTCTTCAAATGAGGGAGCAGTGTAATTAGGGGGAAGAGATATTAATTGAAATCCTAAGTAGGCGGCAAATATTCTAATGAGTGAATCGTCCTTCTTGTTAAGAGCTCCGATAGCAAGCCTATAAGCTGTCAATAAGTCTCCAGAATAACACGCAACTAAGCTTCTCTTCACGCCGTCCTCGAAACTAACCACATTAAACGGTTTAATTTTCTCGCTCAGGCTTATCCGAGTAGACTTCACGCCTCTCTTCAACACTTTCGGGGTTGGTCTCTTTATGAGATCTTTCATTAGCTTGCATAATATGTCTCTCTTCGGGGTTCTTTTAAGGAATACTTTATGGGAAAGCTCTCTCTGTATATCTTTAAGAGATATTTTTCCTGCCTCTAAATTATTAAAGAGCCCTGCGATATATGTTATTGCCGCCTTAAAGCCTTTCCGCTTCCCATCTGTTATCAAGGAGACTATATGATTATTTGTCCTAGCTACATAGAGAGATAATTCATCATAACTAAGTATTTTTAGCTCATTCTTTTGTAGTTCTTCACAATTCTGAAGCAAGTAATCCTTAACCGCATTAATATCCACTCTTCTTTGCTTACTCAGCATTTTTAAGACTAGTTTTCCGGTCTCTTCAAGTGCTAGAATACCCAAGATCAAGATTAACCCCACATGTAGTGCTCTATCTAATTATGCATCGTCCCTTTAACACATATCCCTTCGAACTACATATATAAGAAATGTCTATGCTAGAATAATACATATTGACAAAAAGCATTATAATTTGAATTTAAATAGCTCTTCGCCCACGCCTTCTCTTTCTTCCTCCTCGAGTTTAATCTTAACGGTCTTCAATTTTTTCCTCTTCGCATACCATCCGCCAGTTACATGCTCAAAAGCACTCATCGCTGCAATAACCCCCTCCCCTACTGCCGTAGCTATTTGCAGATGACCTCCCGTCACATCGCCCGCTGCGAATACTCCCTTTATATTTGTTCTCATCCACCTATCAACAATAATATACCCATTTTCGTCCACTTTAACCCCTGCCTTAGCCGCTATCTCACTATTCGGCACGACTCCTATCGCAATAAAAACCCCATCCACATCGAGATAGAAGGATTCCCCAGTTACTAAGTTTTTCAGCTTTAACCTCTTAACCTTTGTATCTCCTTCTATTCTCTCCACAATAGTGTTCCATATGGGCTCAACATTTGGAGCCGAAAGTAGTCTTTGCTTAAGAGCCATCTCAGCTCTTAAATCATCTCGCCTATGAATGATATAGAGCTTCTTAACGAGCTCCTTTAAATGGAGGGCTTCTGAAACAGCAGTATTTGCTCCACCTACTACTGCTACTATTTTGTTTCTGAAGAACGCCCCATCACACGTTGCACAGTAACTAACGCCCTTTCCCTCAAATTCCCTTTCACCAGGGACATTAAGTTTTCTTCTCCTCGCTCCAGTGGCTATTATTAATGCATCAGCTTCATAAATATTCCGTGAAGTGTATGCTCTCTTAATATCTCCTCCCAATTCTAATTTCTCCACTTCTTCATTAGTTACTATCTCCACACCCATTGCCTCGGCATGCTTAGTAAACCTCCTTGCAAGCTCCTCACCAGAAATCCTTGGGAATCCTGGATAATTCTCCACTAGTGGGATAATATTTAGCTGTCCTCCAGGGGCCGATTTATCTACCGCGATAACCTCTAGACCTAACCTACTACAATAGATCCCCGCAGTTAGCCCAGCAGGTCCCGCTCCTATTATCAGAACATCCGTTTTTCTCATATTAATCACCCAATTAGAAGATGGAAAATCGGGAAGGATTATATGAATTTTATAGATTATAGATGATTAATTTGGAAAGCTTCTAAGTGTTCTCTTATTATGAGTAAGGATTCAAGCATAATGATTTAGAATGATCCTAATTATAAGAATAGGGGAGACATTTGAGAACTAAGATAAAGACCGAAAATCTTTGGGTCTGGTACTGGGATAAACCGGCTTTAAAGGATATTAATCTTGAGATTTACGAACATACCATAACTGTTATCATGGGACCTAGTGGTTGTGGAAAAAGCACGTTCCTTAGAGCGCTTAATAGAATGATAGAGCTTGTTGATGGGGCTCGCGTTAAGGGTAAGGTGTATCTTGATGGAAAGAATATCTATGATGATGATGTTGATCCAACAGAGGTCAGATCTAAAGTTGGTATGGTGTTTCAGAAGCCTAATCCATTCCCTCACTTAAGCATATACGATAACGTTGCAATCGGCTTAAAGCTAAGAGGGATAAGGGATAAGGACTTTCTAGACAAGATTGTTAAGGAATCTTTAATGAAAGTGGGATTATGGAATGAAGTAAAGGATAAGCTTGATAGGCCGGGAACAGAACTTTCTGGTGGCCAACAACAAAGGCTATGTATTGCGCGAGCACTCGCAGTAAATCCTGAGGTTCTCTTATTGGATGAGCCCACGTCAGCCCTTGATCCAGTATCCACACTTGTCATAGAAGATCTTCTTGTTAAATTAAAGAGGGACTATACCATAGTTCTCGTTACCCATAATATTCAGCAAGCAGCTCGTATTGGGGATTATACAGCGTTTCTATACTATGGGGAATTGATAGAATATGACAAGACTGATATACTCTTCACAAACCCTAAGAATAAGTTAACTGAGCAGTATCTGGAGGGGAGGTTTGGATAGTGCGTATAATTTTACAGAAGGAGTTAGAGAACCTAAAGAATATGATATTTGAGATATCAAGATACGCTAAAGAAAGCATCATAGCTGCAATTGATTATATAAGGACTGGATCAGAGGAGAACCTATCAAAAGTTAAGCGCTTAGAGGAGGATAGCGATTTATTGAACTTAGAGGTTTTTGAGAAATGCGTTGCAATAATAGCTCGTCAGCAGCCATTAGCACGAGATTTGCGCTTTGTTTTAATGGCTTTTAATATCTCATCGTTTTATGAAAGGATATGTGATATAGCTGTTGAGATTTGCGAGCTGGGCGCTACGGAGTTCAAGGAGAAATTCGAGGACGAGGTGTTAGATGAGGTAGAGAGAATTATTATCTGGATGGTTAAGAGAGTTATCACAATGATAGAAATAAATGAGGATTCATTACGACGAGGTGATATTAGGGATCTGAAGAAAAACCTAGAGAGCATTGATAATGAGATCGACCAATTATTCAAAGAAGCCATGAATACTATCGCAGATTATTTAGAAAAGGGCCTATTGAAGGCAAAGGAAGCAATTAGCCTAGCTCTAATCATAAGGCATATTGAAAGGATAGGAGACATTGTGGCAAAAACCGGTGCTAGAATTGTATATATAGAAAAAGGAAGCCACGTATGGATTAAATAGGTTTTTCGGATAATCCAAATGAATCGCTTTAAGCTAGTTTCAATCGATTTGGATGGGACATTGGTTCCACCCACAATACTTAAACATGTACTGAAAATTCTTAGACCAAACAAACTCTCTACATACGAAAAGCTGAATAACGATTTTTACTCAGGACAACTTAGCTATGAAAAACTTTTACTTTTAGCATTTGGCTTATTAAAAGGATTAAGTGTAAAGGAAGTAGAAGAAGCTGTTCTAAAAATACCTTTATATAACGGAGCTCAGGAATTAGTTAAAGCTTTGACGAATCTCGGTTTTCGCGTTATATTATTGACAGATAATCCAGATATACTCTGTAAACCACTCATGAAACGTCTTCCATTTTCTGACTATATAGCCACAGAAATGCTTGTAAAGAATAATGTAGTAGTAGGAATAAAGCGCCTATTATTAAGTAAACTAGAGGGGCTTAAAGAGTATACTGAGAGATTGGGAATATCTTTAGGCGAGTGCATACATATTGGAGATTGGCTCAATGATACTCCCGTTTTCAAGGCTGTTGGTTTTTCTATAGCAGTTAATCCAAAACATCCCCAAGCCGTAGAAACAGCAAGTATAAGTATAAAGACGAATGACTTAAGGGATCTCCTCGATATAATTGAAGTTCTTATTAAATAACCTATTTGCCCCATGCATCATTTCAGTCCTAATCAGCTCATTTTATATCAGAGAAGAGGTTTCTCGTCACCTACTTCCATGGTAATATGATTGCCTTAGAATGAATTTGTCGCGGGTTCAATGATAAGTAACCCTATAAAACTGCTTCTCAGTACTTTAGATTAATGTTCTTCACCAGCTTTGATATAAAAGAAAACCATTTATCGTTTGGAGAACCTCTCACCTAACAATTTATAATTATATTTCGGTATAATCCTTATCTCCATAGTGAAATAGGATGGTGGTTTTTATTTTGCATGGTGAATAAGTATGGCTCAAGTAATCTATACTGAGAAAGCTCCCAAACCTGTTGGTCCATATAGTCAGGCGATTAAAGCTGGGCCTTTTCTCTTTATATCGGGTCAGATACCGATAGATCCATCAACAAATGAGATAATTAAGGGAGATATCGTAGCTCAAACTCGAAGAGTACTAGAGAATATTAAAGCTATACTAGAAGCCGCAGGATACTCTTTGAAGGATGTAGTGTCGGTAACCGTCTATCTGAGAAATCTCACCCTTTTTAATGAGTTTAACAAGGTATATGCCGAGTATTTCCAGGAGAACCCTCCTACTAGAACAACAGTTGAGGTCTCGAATTTGCCAAAGGGAGTTCTTGTAGAAATAAATGCCATTGCGTATAAGAGTGAATAGAGGAATTGCTTATGCCCATATCATTCTTGCCAGAAGTAAGAGTAATTGCTGTAGTGGGGGCTTCTAGAAACCCCGAAAAATGGGGCTATAAGGTATTTATCACGTTAAGAGATAAATACCCTGATATAAGAGTTTACCCAATAAATCCAAGAGCAGAAAAAATAGCTGGCTCAAAGGCGTATCCATCACTCAGAGAATTACCAGAAAAGCCAGATATGGTAGTAACTGTCGTCCCTCCAGAGATTACAGAAAAAATTGTCGAAGAGGCGAAAAAATTAGGCGTAAAGATTATTTGGATGCAGCCAGGGAGCGAATCTGAGAAAGCAATAGAAGAAGCAGAAAAAGCTGGCATAAAAGTTTACCACCATACCTGCATAGTCCAATCAAGCGAAGCATCAAAAATAGTGCCCTTCAGAGTATCATTAACAAAAAATGATTGATCAGAAAGGTGAATCCTTTATCCCTAGATGCGTAATATCTTATGGCGTATTATAATGCACTCCTGAGTCAATGCGGGCTCATTGTCGTGTCTCATGAGGGCTGGTGCCCGTCTGTATGACATTGGCTTTGTCAGGAGATAAATGGGGTTAAGTTTTTATCTCTAGCTATTAAGTGATTTCTGAGGCTTGCCCGCTTCGTTGGTCTTGACTTAGTTCTAGTTATCTGGCATAATAAATGTCTAGGCGGACAAGCCTCCAAAAACTAACAAGCCAGAAGATGTTAGAAAGAAATTAGTACTCACGCTCTATGAGAGAACTTAAAAAAGCCTTAAACACACCGTAAGGTACTATACATTTAGAAACCAGAGAACTTTAAAAAGATATGAGATAAAAGTGTGAAAACTATTTGCTGAGTTTTAATTTTTGATACTCATAGAACCATACAGCAATTAATCGATAGCCAAGGTGCGCAAATTTTGTAAATGGAGCTGTTACAATGAGATCAAAGGCGAATATTAGATGTATGGCGAACATTACGTACGCTGGAAGAGGCATATTCGTGTAAATAAATATGTCTATTAGGAATCCTGTCAGTATTCCTAGAGATATGAGTATTAAGAAGATCCAATCACTCACATGACTATACTCGGAGTAAACATCATCTTTGACTAGTCTCTTATAGATGAAGTATATGGAACCATAGATACCTATTAAGCCCCCAATGATACCAATTATCCTAGCTAGAACTCCGAATATTTCGATGTTTATAGCTTTAATAATCTCATAGCTTTCTCTTAGTCCGAGTATATTACTATTTTTCAGATAATCTAACGTTGTAGCGATAAACATTAGAACGAATCCCCAGAATACCGTCATGTGTGCTATATACCTATTCTTTCTATCACACTTCAAGTAACGCCGTTCAGCAAGTACTTCTCCAAAAAGCATTATGAAGAAGCTCTTAATTAAGTTTTTGACTTTTGCTCCAGCTGACAAGTTTCCTTCTAGAGCACTATGCTTTATGCAATTGTACATTTTTATACCTTGCAGTAAAGCGACAATAGCAATATAAGCAACTAAAACTAGACCCGCTGTATGAATAAACTCGTAGCTCAATAATGAGAACGGATTAAACTTTGTGAGATCCAGCGGTTTCTTAAACAAGTATATTCCTAAAGCGGCGATAATAGACAGGATAATTAGGGATATTACTGACATTACCTTAGAATAAAATATTCTCGCGATGCCGCCTAGAGAGTATTTTATGATAGCGTATCTCCTAGCAGCCATCATTAATGCTCCAGGGTCAGCATCACGGGGACAAGACTCGCTACACTCTCCGCAATAATAGCATAACCATAGTTGTGGACTCGATAATAACTTGTCTTCTAATCCGAGTATCGAGTACCTTATCATCATTCGTGGTAATTCGAAATTGTTCTCTGATAGTGGGCAAATAGCAGTACATTCCCCGCAACTATAACAAGCTGTGATATCAAACGCTCCAAGTTTCTTAATTTCTTTTATAAGATTCGGATTTGTTCTCACCATAGCTTAATCACCTGCTTCCAACCCATTTATATTTCCAATATCCCTCATCTGTTTTCTCAACTGGTTCGATCTGCTTGTATCTTAGATATGTCATTAGATACCAAAATATCGTGTAGGTATCTATTCCAGTCTCCTTAGCTATCTCTGGTACTGTTTTAGGCCCGGTTTTCAGTGCCTCTAGAATCTTTTTCTTTATCTCGTTCTGCTTCTTAAGCCGCTCCTGTAATTCTTTGGGCGGAGCTTTAAAACCTATTTTTTTCCGAAGATAAAGGAAAGTATTTCTTTTTTCACGACTTACCTCTTTTCCGCTCATTTCAAATCTCCTCCGCCATAGCTTTAATCATAGCTCTAATCTGTTCAGTAGATAACGTCTTTAACTGGATAGCTTCTGTTGGACACACGGCGACACAGGCTCCGCAACCAATGCATAAAGCTTCGTTTACCCATGCTTTCACCCCTAATCCTTCATACTCCTTTTCTTGAATCGCATTAACTGGGCACTCCTTCATACACAGCTTAGATAGATTACATTTGCTTGGATCAACAGAAGCAACTAGGGGCTCAAGCTCTATTGTTCCCCTCAATACGATGGATGCTGCCTTAGCAGCGGCTGCTGAAGCAGATGCCAGTGTCTCTTGAATATTTCTTGGTCCTTGGCAAGTACCAGCTATCAGAATTCCCGCAATGTTTGTCTCTACTGGCCGTAGCTTGGGATGAATCTCCTGATAGAATCCATCTCTACCAATAGGTAGCTTCAGAATTTCTTCTAGCCTCTTATTTTCTCTTGCTACCATTCCAGTAACTAGCACAACAAGATCAACAGGAATCTCTATCTCTTCTCTATTCGTTAATAAGTCTTTGACAGCAACAATGAGCTTGTCTCCCTCTGCATAGACTCGCGGTGGATCATTTGGGTCATACCTAATAAAGACAGCTCCTTTTCTCCCCGCTTCATCGTAATATGTTTCGTATTTGCCGTATGTTCGAATGTCTCTATAGATATTGTAGATTGTCAAATCTTTGAATTTCTTAAACAACTCTACGTTAAGATGCGTTGTAACCGAGCAACAATATCTGGAACAGTATTCATTAACCTTCTCTGAACCCGTCGGTAGTTGCCTGCTCCCAACGCAGTAGATAAAGGCTATTGATTTTACTTCTTTTCCATTAAACATTATTTTTTCATCACTAGTGAGATCCAAAATTCTTTCGAACTGTGGTAGTGTTATGACATTTTGGAATTTCTTGTAACCAAATTCTCCCTCCTTTGGCTCATACACGTCAAATCCAGTCGCAACGATTACTGCACCGACATTAAGTGTGATCGTTTGTGGTTGCTGATTGAAATCCACTGCATCGCCTAGAATCTTTACGCATTCACCACACTTATTACAATGTTCCATATCTATTACTGGCAAGTCTGGATAGGCGCCCTCGTAAGGAATATAAATCGCTTTTCTCTTTGTGAGGCCATAATCAAATTCGTTAGGAACCTCTATTGGACACTTCTCAATTGCCTCTGCTATTTTAGGATGCTTCTTTACGATATATCTTGGATTAACCTTAATTTTAACAGTGAAATTACCCAGATAACCACTAAAGCTCTCAACCTCAGCATTCGTATAAACAGCGATGTTATCCCTTCTCTTAAGTTCCTCTATTAATCTTCGCACAATATCTTTCCCGCTCTCTCCGCTCGGAAAAGCTTTCCATATCTGAGCTACTCTTCCACCCAAGAATGGTGACTTTTCAACCAAGAATACATTTACACCCATTCTTGATAGATCAAGGGCCGCCCTAATTCCTGCAATACCCCCACCTATGATTAATACACTCGGCGTTGTCTTAACTTTAATCTTCTCTAATGGTTTTGCGTGCCGCACATATTCGATGCCCGCTTTTACATGCCTAATAGCTTTCTTAGTCGCTTCCTCTGGATTGTCCGAATGCGCCCATGATACATCCTCTCTAATGTTAACGTGATAGAATAGATATGGGTTCAAACCAGCCCTAGCTACACAGTTTCTAAACGTCATTTCATGCAACTTTGGGGAACATGAAGCAACAACGACGCCATCGAGATTATACTTCTTTATGTCCTCCTCGATCATTTTTTGTCCAGCATCTGAACACATGAACATGAAATGTTTTGCCACGACTACTCCTGGGTAATTCTTGATTACCTCAACTACCTTTTCAACATCAACAACATCCGATATATTCCCGCCACAATGACATACATACACTCCGATCCGCTTAGCCATATACATCACCTCTTCGTACGATATTTATGCTCATTCAGATAAGCCATACATTGTGCTGCGGCTGCATCAGCTTCAACTATAGAATCAGGGATATCTTTGGGTCCTGAGGCACATCCAGCTACGAATACTCCTGGCACCGATGTAGCTGCGGGATTATTATTTGGATCCACTTGCTTTATCCATCCTACCTCATCAAGTTCTATATTCACGTTCTTAAATACTTTTACAATATCAGAATTCGGTAACGCTCCTACAGCTAAGACAACAAGATCAAATGTATCCTCCTTTAGTTTACCTCCATCATCCATATCCTCATATTTCACTACTACGTTACCTTTTTCATCCTCATCAACAACTACAACCCGACCCTTAATAAACATCGTACCCATCGCTTGAGTTTGATTAAAGAATTCCTCAAAGCCCTTACCAAAAGCTCTAATATCGATATAGAATATCGATACATCCGCTAATGGTAGAGCACCCATAATCAATTGTGCTTGCTTTATAGAGTACATACAGCATATCTGCGAGCAATAGGGATTACCCACCTTGTGATCACGAGAACCAACGCAGAGAATATAAGCAATTCTCATAGGTTCTTTGCCGTCCGAAGGTCTTAAGACACTATTATATGGTCTTGTTGGAGCAAGTAAGCGGTCCATTTGCATGGCAGTTATAACATTCTTGCATCTACCGTAACCGAATTCTGGTCTAAGCGTGGGCGAAAATAGTTTAAAGCCTGTAGCAATTATTATTGCTCCTACTTTTACCTCTAATATTTCTGGTTCTTGGGTAAAATCAATAGCACCAGCTGGGCACGCTCTTTCACAACTTCCACACAATATACAATTGTCGAGATCTATAATCGCTTTCTTTGGTACAGCAATATCGAATGGTATATAAGCTGCTTTACGTCCTCTCATATCGAATTGAAATTCATCTGAAACTATCACTGGACATACATTCTCGCAAACGCCGCAACCAGTACAAGCATCCAAATCAACATACCTAGGTTTCTTTAATATCTTGACTGAGAAATCTGCTTCTCCGTTCTTAACAACTTCCTGTACCTCCGAATATGTTAATAAAGTAATGTTCGGATGATGCGCTGCAGCTGCCATTTTTGGTGTAGAAATACAGCTTGCACAATCTAATGTTGGGAAAGTCTTACTTAATAGCGCCATCTTTCCTCCAATACTCCCCTCTTTCTCCACCAATAGAACCTTATAACCAGCATCTCCCAGTGTTAGAGAGGCTTCAATGCCGGCTATGCCCCCACCTATTACTAATACATCATACTCATTCGCTCGCTTCATTTTTGCATACCTCATCATTCTATCTTCTTCTTAACCGGACCTAGTTTCTTCACTCTTTCATAGAGATCATGAATATGCTTCAAGAACGGCTCAACACATACGGAACATATCGCGGACATTTTTAGTCTTTCTGGCTCAATACCATGCTTCTTAAGCAGTTCTACTGCTTCTGCAATCCTTTTAGCGGTTCTATCGGAACAATCCTTTAGGAATGGACAATCGGTACCATCAGCCGCTACAAATACTCCGTCAAAACCGCATTGGAATGCGTAAAGTATTATGTCTGGTCTTATCATGCTAGAACATGGTACTCTTATAATCGATGTAGTAGCAGGGTAATGCCTATGAAGTAGCCCCGTCAAATCAATTGCTAGATCCGATATAAAATCGGTTGAAAAGATAAGAATCTTTGGTTTAAACTCTTCTGACATTTTAAAACACCAAAGTGGTTCTTTAAGTGGTAGAAAAAAGAGAAAAAGTAGCTAGTAAAGGGCTCACTTCTTCCTTCTAACAAATATTCTCCAATAACCCGGCTCCTCAATGACTCCTAAAAATTCGTGCCCTACTTTCTTGGCCCACAGTGGTAGATCCCTAGCAGTACCTGGATCGGAAGAAAGAACCTCTAAAATTCCTCCAATAGGTACCTCTGTAATGGCTCTTTTAGCTGCTAGAAGAGGGCCCGGACAAGATATGCCTCTCGCATCAACAGTTTTGTCGGGTTTTATTTTCCTTAGATCAATTTCCTCAGGCATCTTTATCCCCCTATATGAAAAGCGCTACATCAGCCTGCCTTGCGGCATCAACCATCTCAGTAGCTCCACACATATCGTCTACAAGTATCAGATCGTCTAATGTTGCATTCCAAGCCTTAGCAGCGGCTCCGCATGCATGAATCCTTACAGTACCCATTTCTTTAAGCTCCTTTAACATCTCATACCATGGTTTTAGACCAGCTCTCTTTAAGCCCTCTTCAACTTGAGAAGCGAGCTCTTTGTGCTCTATTAGCTCTTTATTCTTCTCGACGACGTCCTTTCTAAAAGCGTAGACCCCCCAAAGCATTAAGTATATATCTACCTCCATATCTAAAGCAACAGCACCACTTACAAGAACAGCCATTCCGAGCAATCTGTCGGGCGTTCCGTTATTAACAATTATGACCATTCTTCCAGGCATATATCACACCTAGGAAATCATTATACCTTAACGCAAGTAAGAATTGGGATTTCCTGGATGTGTAATATCTTGTAATGCATTTAAAGCTGATGTATTTAAAGCTTTCGGAGACGCCAGAGCCAGTATTAAAGATCGTAATACATCCCTAAATCGAAGAATCCCACACTGTTATCTAGGTACCTAAAATTTAGTCTAATAAATAATAGAGTAAGAAGACTATGCGAATCTAATTCGTTGGAAAAATTATCACATTTATCTCGATGGTTATAGCCCAGGAGCCAGCGCTGGCTCATCTCCCGCGGATTGCTGGGCTCGGCTTGAGACGTGAATGCCAATTTCCTATAGATTCTCTCTTAACCTTTATTCTGCTTATAACGTGGTTATATATTCAAGCTGTATATAATGAGACACTTGCAAAGTTTAAAAATACTTTAAGGAAGAGATTCTGGTCTTACATAATGTGGGGTGTTATTTAATGACAGTGATGGAGGAAGCTCGGGCAGGTAGAGTTACGGAGGAAATGGAATTTATAGCGAAGCTTGAGGACATTCCTGTGAATATAATTAGGCGTAGAGTTGCGGAGGGAAAAATTATCATCCCTAGAAACTTAAGACGGCGTGATCATCAGGATGTTAAAATTGTTGGTGTTGGTTATGGGCTATCAACAAAGGTTAATGTCAATATAGGTACCTCAACTCTCGTTGTTGATTTAGATATGGAGATTCGTAAGGCGAGAGTAGCTATAAAATATGGTACAGATACTATCATGGATCTAAGTACTGGGGGAGACCTAGATCTTATTAGGAGAAAATTAATGGAAGTATCACCCGTTCCATTTGGAACCGTTCCCATTTATCAAGCATTCATAGATACTGCAAAAAAGCGTAAGGCTGGCATCCATATGACAGAAGATGACATATTTAGAACCATTGAGAAGCATTTAAAAGATGGCGTTGATTTCATGACGATTCATGCTGGTATTCTGCGAGAACACGCAGAGAAGCTTAAGAAAATACCTAGGGTGGCTGGTATTGTGAGCCGTGGTGGAACGATATTAGCTGCTTGGATGATTTATAATCAACAGGAAAATCCATTATACAAGAACTATGATTATCTACTCGAAATGTTCAAAGAATACGATGCCGTAATTAGTTTAGGAGATGCTTTGAGACCTGGAGCTATAGCTGATTCGCATGATTATTTCCAATTAGCAGAAATGCTTGTGGTTTCCCGATTAGTAAAACGGGCCTGGCAGTACGGAGTACAAGTCATGGTTGAAGGACCTGGACATGTGCCTCTTAACGAGATCGCCGCCAATATAAGACTTGAAAAATCTCTCTGTTATGGAGCACCTTATTATGTCCTTGGCCCATTAGTCACTGATATCGCTGCTGGATACGACCATATATCTTCCGCAATCGGAGCAGCCATAGCGGCAGCTGAGGGTGCGGATTTAATATGCTATTTAACTCCTGCTGAGCATTTATCGTTGCCTAATGAAGAACAGGTGAAGGACGGTTTAATAGCTGCTAAGATCGCTGCTCATGCAGGAGATATCGTTAAGCTTGGAGAAAGAGCAAAAAAGAAGGATCTCGAAATGTCGATTGCTAGGGCTAAGCTTGATTGGGAAACAATGCTTCGTCTTGTTCCCGATAAAGAGAGAGCTCGGAGAATCAGAGATCAATTTGGTGTTCGTACTTCAGCTTGTACTATGTGCGGTGATTTATGTGTTTATCTCCTATTAGAAAGATATGTGAAGGGGAAAGATAATGCCTGAGTTATTGGCTCTTTGGGTGAAGGCTCCTATTCTCAAGAACGCTGATATCATTATTGTTAGTAAATGTTTGAAACATGTCAATCCAGAACTTTACGGAAAAATTACTAAGGGGAAGGTAGTTCTGGAATACTGTCCAGAACAAGAAAATCCCGAGAGTTACGGCAAGATAGCCTCAATAATAAGATCCTCAAAACCTCGTAGCTTGACTGTAGTAACAATAGATGGTTCTCCACATTGCTTTATCCTTCAAGCAGCAGTAAATGAGGCTGCTTATATATTAGGAGAGAAAGTAGTTAGAAAACACTTTGTGGTTCTTGATGGAAAAGAATTAGTAGAGATAACTCCGGAAGCTATTAGAGTGGCGCGTTATTTATCTCTCGTGAACTCCCTCATCAAAAGGAATCCATATATTTTAAAGGAGTTGAAAAAACATAGCTATGAATACAATCTGGCATTAGAGACAAATGATGCAGAAATCAAGGAATAGCCTTATAGGAATCCTCTATAATTGTTTTGAGAAAGTTTTAGGAGGAAACTTTAGCCTGTAGGACATTTGTGATTTCGTTTGAGATCCATTCAATATCTCTTAATACAATTCCAAGTTTTGCCTCTCTATTAATCAAGCTCACTAATAAATAATCGTTGATAAGAGGCTTTATGACCATTATTCCCTTATCAGCCAAGACAAGTATTCTTCTGATTGGTTTTTTGCCAAAGCTTTCGACGTACTTAGAGCTTGTAGCAAGAATAACAGAAGAGGCGGCGGCTATTTCTGCTTGATTAATATCTACGGGCTTTGGTGAAAATAGAACAATAGGATCTCCTTCTGTTGTAGCTATTAGAAGTGCTGAAATCCATTTATCGATCTGAAAGAGGGAGTTTATTACCCCAGAAGCTTTTAATTTTAATGTATCTTCGACAATTTTTAGCGGTGAAATCGCTCTGGCCTCTTCTGGGACCACCTCTACTTGTTGCGTTTCCAGCGTAGAAAGCACCGATTCTAGCTCTTTTTTGAGAATTTCAATGTTTTGAGAAACCACTTCTGCTTCAGGTTTTAGTTGTTCTATAACCTTATCAGCCTCTGCAATTGTTGTTTTTGCATAGACTTCAGCTTTTGGTAAGGCTACTTGAGCAACCGTCCTAACCCTGACAATTCCCTCCCGTCTACACTTCTCGAGAATATCAATTACATCTTCTGGTGAGACTACATGCCCGTCCTCACGCATTGCTATTGCTATGTCCCATACACTTTTTTTACCATCAACATACTTTAGGATTTGCTTAACTGCATTCTTTCGAGCTCCTTTGTACAAGGAGGCAATTACATTTAATCTGCTTTGTAGCTCCTTATCCGTAGCCCATTTAGAAACCTCGTAGATCCTCATAAACTTTTCTTCATACATCGCCCTTAGCATTTCGATTTGCTTCGTTGACAAAGTCTTCACCAGCATACTTTAACATTTCCTATAAGCCCGAAGATTGTTAAGAGTCATACAAAGTTTTTAAAATTGCGCGAGCGAATTCGGCATCCTCGACCTTCGGGAATCTCGACTTAATAAGACTCATAAAATCCTTCTCACTTATTTTTCCTTCTTTGTAATCAAGAAAATAATCTTTAGCGACCTCAAGACAGGCAAGGATATCGCTTATTCTAATAGCTAATCTAGATACTGGATCACGAGATTTACCTGTAATAAGCTCATTAACTATTTTTTCCAGATGATCGAGCCCTGGACAAATGAGGTTTTTATCCTCTTCTGTAAAGATTAGTCGCTTACCCCCCATCTTCTTCCAATTCAAATAATATTCTTCTTTAGTAATAACTTCATAGGGAGCTAATTTGATATCTGAGGAAGGAGGTTTGCGCATTTCGAAAGTTTCCACAACTTCCTCTAAAATATCCTCATACATTTGCTTCTCGTCATTATTCTCAACAATTATGACTAAGGGTTCTTTTTCAGCAATTAAAGAGAATACGGCATATGCCAATGCTCTAGGTCCTCTTTTCTGAATTAACTCAAGATACGTAGCTAACACATGCTCTCCCTGATTAATGTAAGTTTTATAGAGCTACTTCCTAGGTTAAGCATTTTACATCACTATAAGCTTCGCGCTTTAAATACTTTTTCCTATCTTATTTTTCTCGAAGTACTTGCTATAAGTAGTTAGTAACATTTACGTATAATTGTTCTAGCCTATTTCCCCTGAAACTTCCTTGTAGATGTCTATAAAAACGCCGTTTCTATATCTTTCTCGGGATATTAATGTGAATCCTGATGTTAAAAGAATATATTCCAAAACCCATGGGCTCCAGATATACATCTTAACTTCCTCAGCCTCGTACTTATCTGGTCCTATCTCACGCGTGATCACAATTATTTTCAAACATCCCTCATCCGCATTATAGGAATAATAAACCTTCCCTCTTAGCTCTGTTGGTATAGGGATAGGCTCCTCCTTACGAAGTAAACTTTCTACGAAATCGGAATATTCCAGAACCAGTACAAATTTTCTTCGAGTCGCACGACGTATGTTCTGGATCATTCTAATAAACTCCGTTAAACTGAAATGTATGATAACATCTCCTAACATAAATACACTATCGAAAACATCTCTAACACTCATTGTACGAGCATCTGCTACAAAGAATTTTGCTCGAGATCTCCTCTTTTCGGCAATTTTTCTGGCCTTTTCAATAAACAGTTTATCCCGATCTATTCCAACCACACTTAACCCAAGTTCTTCCAAGGCAAAGGTGGATGTACCAGCTCCACAACCGATGTCTAGGGCCTTAGATCCGAATAGATGCCTATAGGGTTTTAATGCGTTTATAAGGAACCTCATTCTATTCTTCCCCGCTTCTGACTCCGGATTATAGAGGTCTCGGCTGATAATTAGTCCGTAAAAAGTGCTCAAGAAAATCACTCCCTTTATATATGGCTAAGATTAATTGACAAATTCTCTACTTCTTAAGAATTAGGGTAACTCTCTTGAGGTGTTGAATAATGAGTAATTATAAGGAAGAACTCTTGCAACATGAATTAACCCCAGAGACTTTAGAGGAATATTCTGAAAAAGTGAGAAGAGAATTAAAAGCTTTTTTCGAGCCCGAAGCTATCGCGGTCATAGGCGCTTCTAGAGACGTTAATGCTCCAGGGTGGGTAATTTTTAAGAACTTATTAGAGAATAAGGAGAAAGGATGGTTAAAGGCTGACGTCTATGGAGTGAATATCAAGGGTGGAGAACTCTTTGGACAACCCCTATACCGCTCTATATTAGATGTGCCTAGTGATGTCGATCATGCAGTTATTGTTATCCCAGCTAAGTATGTGCCAGGAGCAATGGAGGAGTGTGGAAAGAAGGGGGTAAAGGTAGCGAGTATTATCAGTGCTGGGTTCTCCGAGATAGGGAATGTAGAACTCGAAAAAAGAGTCGTTGAGGTAGCTAGGAAATACGGAATTCGTATCATTGGTCCGAATGGTCTAGGTGTTTTTGATGCATATAGCGGAGTCGATACAATGTTTCTTCCATATTGCAAGCCTCTGAATGGAAAAGAAATCTTAGCCACACCTAGACCAAAGAAAGGATATATTATGTTTATTTCGCAAAGCGGGGCATTAGGAGTATCCGTTTTAGACTATATGTATGGAGAAGGCATTGGAGTGAGTAAATTCATAAGTTATGGAAATAAAGTCGATGTTGATGAAGTAGATATGCTATTATATGCCTTAAAGGACGAGACCGTGAGAGTAGTAATGATATATTTGGAGGGACTTAAAGGAGATGGAAGACCCCTTGTTAAAATCGGTAAAGAATTCTCTAAGCATAAGCCTATTGTGATATTAAAAGGAGGACGAACCAAGGCTGGGGCAAGGGCTACAATGAGTCACACTGCATCCTTAGCTGGAAACGTGAAGATTTACCAAGTAGCGTTTGAAACAATGGGTGCTATAATGGCAGATGATTTAGTCGAATTCTTGGATATTACAAAAGCTTTAGCGTTCCAGCCCCCAGCTAGGGGGAGAAACATAGCGATTGTTACTAATGGCGGGGGAGCTGGAATACTTGCGACTGATAAGGCGGAGAAAATTGGGCTTAATGTTATACCCACTCCCGAGAACCTTCTAGCTAAATTAAAGAAGGCTCAAGAAGAAGGGAAAATTCCACCCGTTGCTACATTTTCTAATCCAATTGATTTAAGTGGCAGTGCTTCCAACGAATCATACATAGCCGCTATAGAAGCTGTAATGGAGAATGACGATATACATGCTGTCCTCATAATAGGACTACATCACGTACCTCTGCTAACATCCAGTTTCGTAGATGAAATTGCTCAAATAATCAAGAAATATAAGAAGCCAGTAGTTGCTGTGGATATCGGCGGTGCTGATATGGCTAATTGGGTGCGCGACAGATTTGATTACCACGGCATTCCAGCATATCCTACTCCAGAAAGAGGTATTACAGCGCTAAAGGCATTAGTTGAGTATGGAGAATGGTTAAAGAAGGAGGGAGTTTTAGAGAATTATCTCCAGAAGTGGCAACCTCCAACATCATTATAAAGTAGTTCTTATTTTACCTTTTTTCTTTCTTCCTCCTACTGATTTCCCTTGCTAAGATCTCTATCTGCCTTGCCCATGCCAAGTCCCTGAATAGAATCCTCATTTGTCTGGATATTTCTAGGAGAATCCCATGCGCGTTTTTTATCTCGTTATCCTGTATAATTCCTATAGCGATTCTCAATAATTCCCTAGCTTTTCTTGGAGAGAATTTATAGATACGTTGACTCATTTCTATCAATAACTGGATTCTCCTATCCACTGGGAGTTTCTCTATACTTTCAAGAAGATACTCCAAAAGCTCCTCTGCCCACCACTTAGCCTTAGCCGTTATTGCTCCCGCGATCTCAGTTAGATAAATAATCCCCTCCTCCTCGGGCATTTCTTCAGCCAGTCTCAGAGCATTGCTCACTATTTTATCAAACCCCCTAATTGGCACTACTGATAGGGAGTGAATAATATCGGGAATCAGCTCTAGATACTCTTTTTCTAGCCTTGAAAAAACAGAACTGATTTTTTCTCTTAGCGTTAATACATATGGTTTGGGAAAAGCACTAAATAATTGTTTAGGATACATTGCTAGAACATGAATTATCTCTCTATCACTCCCTAGCCCACGAAGACTACGCTTTAATAGATTATGGGCTAGGTCGATATCAGCAGCTGATAAATTAGCTATGCTCTGAATCAAATCAGCAGAGGCAGATTTTTCTATCGTGAACAACTCTCTCAAGTAACCAGCGATAATTTTCGCAAGAAACTGCGCTTTATATCCATCAATAATGCCGAAGTATTTTACGATAAAGGAGAGATAAAGGAGCTTCCTTAATTTCCTTGAGTGCGACTTCATTATCCTATCTTCAAGCCAGTTGAGAGCTTTGTAGGATAAATCATTGTCCCCCGAGTTAATAAGGCTCCTCGCAGCTCGTAGCACTATCCTAAATCCTTCCTCATTTCGCTTAACATTATCGAGGATAAACTCGAGAACTTGATTCGCCTTCATATAATCCACATAGCATATGTCACCAATAATCCGAGCTAGAGCATAGAGAGCTTCTTTCGGAGGCATCTCATCGATTATCTCAAATGCTTCTCCGAGCCATTTTTTAGCTACCCTCATGTTCTCGGGGTTTCTACTAACGCTTACATAGCCATAAGCTCCACGAGCTAGAATAATAGCCTTGCATAAATCCGATTCACATTTCTCTGCATACTCGACCCCAGATGCTATGAGAGAATCCCCTCTACCTACATCATGTTTAGCCAGACCAATTCCGAATAATATTAGAAGAGAAGCGGCCTTAACTGGAGATAAATATAGAGCATCCTCAATACTTTTCTCCAGAACTTTCTCTGCAAAATCATTAAAACCAGAGGCAAAGAGATAATCCAAAACCAAGGCTTTTTCAAATAACCTTCGATAAGGATTAATTATTCGATTACACTCTCTCAGCGCTACCTTGAATATCAAGAGAGCTTTGGAGAAGAACTCCATTTTGACTAATCTATACCCAATTTCCCGTAGAGCATAAATCCTCTCAGATGGTTTGTAGAGAAGATAAGAATATCCCGCAATATCCAATAGCTCCTTAGAAATATCATAACCCTCAGAGATCGCCTCATCGGCAATTGTAAAGAATGATCTCCATAGGAAATCACGTGATCTACCATATTTCTTAATATCTGAGAGGATATCCCTCTTTTTGCCCAGTAGTTGTTTTCTAAAGAAGCCTCGAAGCTTCTTCTGAAGACTCACTAGCAAGCCTCCAGTTAGTTAAACTGGAATATATAACTCAGTTTAGTTTCACTCTACCCTCTATGCTTTGCAAAAATATAAAGATAATACGAAATTTAATATTTACTATCTAACTTATTATTAGTCTAACCAGATTGAACAGGAATAGCAAAATAAGGCTAAGTAATGCCTCCCTCAGCAAATTAAACATGATGAATAGAAATGATTGAGAAAATAACCTCGATTCTTCAGGATTTCTTCGGCCAAAAACCAATTAGAGAAGGAGACAACATCTTTATAATTACTCTTGGTCCTCCCACGAAAGCTTTTAAAATGATTATTCGCATTGCATCAGACAAAATTGTGGCTGAAAATGTATTACCAGAAGCCAGTGAAGAAGTTATTAATTATTTAAGAAGAAGAATTTCGGAAGAAAAAATAACTATAAAACTCTTTATCCACAATGAAACAAGAAACTTATCAATTGAGATGCCCTACAAGAGAGATATTCTGGAATCCATTAAGGCTTTTTTAGTAGTTCTTAAGAAGCTTTATCAGATCGTGATAGATCATTTTCCTCATTTAGCATGGAGGATTCTAGGAGAGATCAAAATAAGAATAATGAATGAGGAAATAACAGTTCTCTCCCCAGAATATGAAGAACCTAGAAAAACAGGATGGCGTTCGGATTTAATAGCGATCCTGCCTGGTGAAGATGGATGGTTTAAATCTGTTCTAGGATTAGATAACGTTTTCTTCCCGTTCTTATTCTTCCTCAAAGACAGCGAGATCTATGCCTATAAACCATCTCCAAATGGGCAATTAATCCCAATAAATCTCTCAGAAATTCTTAAAAAACTCAAACAAATCTCAGAGAAACTCCATCATTACGGAATAACCCTCCCAGAAAACGAGACAGAAGTATTCCTAAATTTTGAAAAAATACCTAACGCAATCTCCATGCTTAAAATGATAAGAGATGGGTCCATTTTTCCACTATCATTTACAAAGATCTCCACAGTAGACAAGGAAAATTTAGATTATATGATTAGGGAATTAGAGAAGATATATGAAGAGCTCGCTAAAGTGAGAAATATAGAACATTTCATCAAATTGAGAGTTCTTATTAGGATGGCCGTATTACTCGCAAAGAATGCTATTCAGAGAGGAGGAGCTGGAAGAGTTCTCATATCTAACGTCAGAAAAGTTTCCAAACTTGGTGCAGGAAAAGCGGTTTACATTGGAAAGGAGGAACTTAAATATATAAGACTTGGAGAGAAGGTACTGGTAAGCGTGGTAGACGAGGAAGGGAGAAGGAGAATAATTATTGAACCTATCTAACCAGAGGGTTTTCTTGCCAGGATCTTCTTCAGTTGCTCTATTGCCTTATTAATATCCCTCATAACTATACCTAGCTTTGCTTTCTCATCTGTAATTACGGAGAGTATATGATCCTCACCGACTAATCTCAAAAGGATATACCTTTTTTCCGTCTTAATAGCTACATAATCAACATGCTCCCTAGCCACGTCTAAAGCATTTCTTTCAGAGGTCGCAAAAATAGCTGCAATAGCCGCCGAAACTCTAGCCTCTTCCCGAAAAACTTCGGGAGGATAACTCGCTATTGGAAATCCCTCTGGGGTAGCTATAAGGGCACCAATTATTCCATTTTCGGCACTCACTAAGCCCTTTAGAATTTTTAGCACTTTATCCACTATCTCACTAATAGCTGACTCACTGATCAACGCTGATAGAATCTCGTCTTTGTCAATGATATCACTCATTAAGTTTCACCAACATTAAAGGATACGATTTCACACATATTTGTAAATAAAACATTGAGTACCTAGATATGTCTTAAATATTCTTAACTGGCAACTAACCCAAAAAAGGCGTTTTAATAATAAAAAGCTTTGGTTAGGAGGTTTCTCTGTGAGAATATTAGAATGCTTAGGAATAAAGATAGTCAAGGCAATAGTGACTGATGTGGATGGAACCTTAACGGATGCTAGGCAAAGTCTCCATTTAGGAGCAATAGCTGCCCTAAGAAAAGTCCATGAGAAAGGAATTCATGTAATTCTCTGTTCTAGCAGATTATTTGATGTGGTAAGCTCTTTAGCTAAGTATCTCGGCTTCAAAAGCCCCGTTATTGCAGAGAGCGGTAGCGTAATCGGATATTACTTAAAACCTGTATTCATAAGAGAGTTTGAAACAGAAATAAAAGAAAGAATCATTACGGTAATGACCAGTATTGGTTTTAAAAGCGTCCCCGATAATAAGTGCAGAAGAGGGGATCTTGCGTTTAAAAGAACTAGGAAGACTATGGGGATGAGCGAAGAGGAAATTCTGGAAGTTCTTAAGAAGCAAGGAATAAGTAACGTCACCGTTCTTGATTCGGGATTTGCAGTGCATATAAATCCAATAGGCGTGGATAAAGGCTCAGCTCTCCTCCGAGTCCTAGAGCTGATAAACGTTAGTCTTGATGAGACAATAGTTATTGGGGATGGAAATAATGATATACCGATGTTTAGGGTTGCAAAATATTCAATTGCCCCCGCAAACGCATCAGAAAAATTAAAGAAGATGGCAAAGGTTGTAAGTGATCTAAGTGATGGTGATTTAATAATAGCCCTAGCTGAGGAAATTCTATCTTCAATTTCACAGCCTTAAACCCTTCTCTTCTAAGATACTCTTAAACGTCCTTACGAACTCGTCGTAAATATCCTTAGGGAACCATCTTAAAACATTCACGATTGCCTCATTACTAGCTTCTCTAACTTTTTCTCCAAATTTATCACCTAATAAGAAACTTTTATGCCTCTTTACAAGCGAAGTTCTAGTATCCTCAGGTAAAACAGACAGAAACTCCTCCAATGTTTCAAGGTCTTCTTTCAAGAGAATTGTCTCGAAATCTGGATGCATTAGATAGGCTTTAATAGCACTTAATAAACTGCTTCTATTTGGTGGTGATACATTATATATCATTCTGAGAATGTCACGCAGACCCATTTTACGCACGCGGTTTTCGACCACTATCCTAAACCTTCTATTAAACTCCTTCCTCATCGGCGTTGATAATGTTTCAAAAATCTTCGCAATCGTATTAGGCTCCACTTCAAGAATTTTCTGAGCTATTACTTCTTCATGCGCCGATATGAAGTCTGGAAAGAAATCTTCGGGAAGAGACAACATTATATCAATTACCACATTGGCATTAGTTACCTCTAATTTCTTCTTTAATTCGTCTCCTAAAAGGTAATCCTTATATTGCTTAACAATGTTATTTTTCTCCTCATGATTAGCTTTACCTAGAAGATCCTTTAACTCTTCAATACTTAAAGCTCTTATATCTGGCACGCCCATTTCGATTCACCCATATTGAAATAAAACTAGTGATGATGGTAAAAATGTACGTTATTTCACGAAGTTTTTAAGTAATAAAGTTGGGATAACTGGCTTAGGGAGGCTACTTAATGCCGGAGTTAAAGATTATTAACTTATGCGCAGGGATAGACAATAAAGTAATATTAAGAGGAATAAATCTAGAAATAGGCAACGGAAAAACTATTCTCTTAATGGGGCCTAATGGTTCTGGCAAATCCACACTTGCTCAAGTACTTATAGGTAATCCTAAATACAAAATATTATCTGGCAAGATACTCTTCAATAATATAGATATTACTGATCTCCCATTAGAAAAACGCGTTAAGATGGGTATTTCTGCATCTTTTCAGATACCACCAAAATTAAGAGGAATAAAATTAAGAGAGTTGGCAATGGCTATTCTTCGCAAAAGAGGAGAAAAGAATCCAGATGAAAAAATCCGTAGATTGGTCAAGGAGATGAAACTAGAAGGATTCTTGGATAGGGAGATTAATGTAGGCTTTAGTGGTGGAGAAATGAAGAGAACTGAACTCTTTCTGATACTACTCCAGAATCCCACATTCGTGATACTGGATGAAATAGATTCCGGCGTGGACGTTGAAAGTGTGGGAATCTTAGGAAAGGTTATAAGGAACGAGCTTCAGAGAAATGGCAGGTCACTTATTATTATTTCTCATACAGGGATAATCGCAAAACACGTGCGCATTGATATTGCTTACATTATGTTGAATGGTAAAATTACCTGCTACGGTCCACCAACAATTGTTCTTAACCATGTTCTTGAGCATGGTTTCGCACGATGCAAAAAATGTGAAGGGATCTGCTATGTCGATTAATTCTCTCAGATCAGAGTACAGAAAAAGAGCAAAAATGTATTTTAACAAGTACGTTTCACAGGCAGATATTGACTTATTATCTATTATTAAGCTCGATAAACTCCTCAGCGAGAAAAAATTAATCAATTTAGAGGAGTACTCAAATCTCTTAGAGAAAGTCGGTATTGATGTTACTGGCCGAAATAGAGCAGGAACTTATTATCAAGTAGATACAGCTGTTCTTGAGTATTATTCCAAAATCCCTGGAATAGAAATCCTATCGCTCGAGGATGCTCTAGACGAGTATGGAAGGGAGTTCTTAGAATATTATTGGAGAGCTCTACGAGTAGATAAAGATATTTACACCGCCATCGCAGAACTTTATGGAAAAGGAGGCTACGTAATAATTGTTAAGGAAGGCCATAAGATCAAACAGCCCATCCAATCATGCTTGTTAATAACATCAAACAATATCTTACAAGCCCCTCATAATATCATAATCCTAGAACCCAACTCCGAGGCTCACGTAATCACGGGATGCGCAATAATGAGGGAAGTAATAGCCTTACATGCAGGAATCAGCGAATTCTACGTTGGAGAAAACGCTAAGCTCTCATATATCATGATACACGGATGGGGAGAAAATATGCATGTGAGACCACGAACAGGAGTAATCATAGAGGAAGGAGGAGAATTCGTTTCAAACTACATTAATATGACCCCCGTTAAATCTCTACAATCATATCCCACGGTCAAATTAATAGGAGAAAATGCTAAAGCCCATCTCTCATCAATCATCGTAACATCAAAATCATCTAATATAGACCTAGGAAACGAAATAATTTTCGAAGCCCCTAACACCGCTGGAGAGATCATTTCCAGAGTCGTAGCAAAGGATAATGCGGTAGGAGTGGCTAGAGGACGGCTAATTGGCAAAGCTCCAGGTATAAAGGGCCATCTAGAATGCATGGGACTATTATTATCGAATAGTGCTAAGATAATTACCATACCAGAACTCGAAGCTTCCCATTCTGATGTAGAGCTCACACATGAAGCTTCGATAGGAAAAATTGCTGAAGATGAGATATTATACCTCATGGCTCGAGGATTCACAAGAGAAGAAGCTGAATCATTCCTAGTACGCGGATTCATGAATGTTGAAATAAAAGGAATACCAGAAAACTTGAAGAAAGTAATTCAGGCAACAATCGATAAAATGGCCAAGGCTTTATAAAGCACCAGCATAAACAACTTAGTGAAGTTTTTTGGTGTGTTGATGATTTTGGGTTCTGCTTCCATCTTCTGCTCTTCCTGGCTGTGGCTAGGAAAAACTATCTAAATCTAACTAACTAGAACCAGCCCTAGTACAATTGATCCTCGCATAGCAGCAATCTTGTATGGAGCAAAGTTTCTGTTAAAGATCTTTTTGAGCTTTCATCCAGTCTCATCTACTGTGAAAGTATTATTAGTGGCTTTAGAAGCAGCTTATGAAGTAGGCTCAATGATTTCAGAAGGAGATTATGTTTTGAGTTCTAATGAAGAAATCTATGTAAGATGGCATTATCCCACAAGTTCTTATTCGTATCTGTCTACACTACCTTCCCAGAATTTCGCACATTGGGTAATCAATAGCTACTTGTTTATATGGAGTCCTCATGGAACGACGGGTTCTATAGTAGTGTTAGGAAAAATCACATGGGGTAAATTAGGAAGCATGTATATCGGTGAACCATACCTAGGTAGATATTATTTCTATTTCCAAGGCACAGTTACTGAAAATATAAGTCTAGAAGTCTCAGTATAATTGAGGTGATATCTTTGTCCGAATTGAGAAGAAAAGTTATTCCAGCAGCCATCGTTATACTTCTTCTATCTGCTTCCTATATATCTATCTTATTTTTTTCCTCTAGAAAGCAACATTTCATTATTAAATGGCACTACAAGTCTGACTATTCTGATTGGTTTTCTTGGGAGACTCTCAGCATTTGGCCTGCCATTGGGGACATTAATGGAGATAGTATTAATGACATAGTTGCTGTAACTGATTTCACAAGCAACAAGGTGGTGATTAAAGGTTTTAATGGTGCTACTGGGAAAATTCTCTGGACATATAACGCATCAACAGTATATTCGATCAGAACCCGTCCAGGGAATGGTGGAGTAGGTTACTTGGGATATATGTACATTTATGATCTAGACTCAGATAATAGGGGCGAATGTATTGTCTTGTTGCGCGGCCACTTCTTAATAATTATTGATGATGATGGGTCGCTGCTGTTTAGAAAGAATTTACCAGAGAGCCAAGAATCAGCTTTCTTCACAATAATTGATGCAAATGAGGATGATTTGGAGGATATTGTTCTCTACTACCAAGGAACCTTCTTGGTGTATAATTCTTCCAATCTAGCTCTTATCAGGAATATATCTGTAGAAAAATGGAATTGTTCGAACTGTTTCCTTGGATGGTGCGCATATTATGTGGATAAGAAGCCTTTCATATTCTTCCTGGGGAATAATGGGCACTCGTTTATTGCTATCGACTTACTGAATGTAACTAATAGTTGGTACTATTATAATTCATCCTTATTATTTGACTATGTCTTAGGCGCAACTAGTGTTAGTGATGACGTCTACGTTTTCATCAGAGCGATTAGTAAAAAGGAACAAGAAGAATGGTTACTATCAGCAATAAGTGCAAAGCAACGTAAGATTGCTTGGTGGGTCAAGAATAGACATTTCTTTGGACCAGCTGTCATCATGGATATTAACAATGACGGTACGCGCGAAATAGTCTTTATTGAATTTGATAAGAGGCAAACATTTTTCGGCGCTAAGGACTATACCTGGATTAAAGCAGTATCCGTTTTAAACGGAAGCACCGTTTTCCAAGAGCCTTTTAATGAAGGATTATGGGCCTTCTTAACCCCCTTAAACACCTTAGATGAGGAATATCCCGAAGTAATTCTTGTTAAGACGACCACGGGATTATGGGATTATGAAGCTAAATTCGCTGTTTACTCATTTAAGGAGAGAAGAATCCTCTATATTGAAGATCTCTCAAACATTTTCAGTAAGGGTTTACATGAGCCTGGATTCATGATTAATATAGCCGATATTGATGGAGATGATAAAAACGAGCTAGTAATATGGGATAACCATGGAGATGTATTCGTATTCGAATACGAAGATGCCAGGAGAGGTTTCTCATGGCCCTACATGTGGCATGATTCCAAGAGGACATCACAAACCGATCTTTAATAAATTTTTAAGCAGAACAAAAATAATACATATCAATAAGCAGCAAAAACGATGACGGGGTTATCCCAGAGGCCACCAAGCCTACGGGATGTGGCCCGTGGCGTGCGGGCCGAAGCCCCAATGAACTGGGTGCCTAGGCGGAGTGTCTCCGCCGATGGGTGCCCATGGGAGGGGATGACATGTGCGATGAGGAGTAGGTATTCCCCGTCAAAAACATAACTAAATTTGGGAATACCTACCCCAAAGCGAAACGCAGTGTCGGAAATATTACTCTGCACTCTTCTCCCTTTATCTCAATATAATTTCCATTAATATATGCGTAACCAGTTATGGCACATATGATTGCATCAAATATGTCTGGTAATAGTCTGGCCGGGTATCTCTTTATGTTTAGAGTAAAGACGCGCGCTAATTCTTTGACAATCCTCAAACGCTCAGCAATGGATTTTGGTTTTTTCTTGTAACCTAAAAACCTTAGTGCCCCAGCTGGAAAAACTTCAATATAATCTATACCTCTACTCTTAAGCTCTTTAACAAGCCACATAGCTCTATTAACGAGCATTCTCATACCGGGGAGCGTTGGTGGCAATGGATTTAGATTTATCTGCTTCATTAAGAGATCACAATCCCTTAAGTTACCTCTTCTGGGAAAATTCAGGGGGGCATCAATCGCTACGAGCTTAGGTCTCCATTTATTCACAAGAGACAATATTTCCTCATTTGAGAAAACCGCACCAAAATCTTCTATAGCATCATTAAGTATCACACAATAACCAGTAACGTTTTTCTCGCTCCCTGCTAGATCTAACCCTAGAACTATGGTCGTGAGCATCAGAAAATAACCTAAATAAAGTGATTGAGACTATTAAAAGAATAGAATTAAATCGCTTAAAAAGATCTAGTCATTTTCTAGAACATCTACTGGTCTTAATCTCTTCTCAGTACCATAGTGTATTCTGAAGTTAAACTCAACTTTCTTGCCATCATTCCATGTTCTTATTGGTCTGTAATAGCCAACGATTCTGCTCCAAATATCAATGTTCATGCTTCCACATTTTGGACATTTGTAGTGAATACCAACACCCCTCCACCCACATTTTCTACAAACACTTATTGAGGGTGTTATACTGAAATAAACGATCTTTGTCCTTGTGACGATGTTATAAACAAGCTTCTTTAGAGCTTTGGGATCCATGGCCTCATACATAAATAGGTGAAGCATCACGCCACCTGTAAACTCCTGTTGTACTTCAGCTTCAAGCTCCACTCTCCTAGCTAAAGGAACGTCAGCGTAATAGGGAACAATGCTATTGCTATAGAAAGGTTTACCCATGTATAATGGAATAAAGACTTTGCCCGATTTCACTAGATCTCCGAATCTGTTGTAATCGGCTAGAGCTAACCTGAAGCTCGCACTTTCTCCTGGGACTTCCTCCACATTATATAAGTAGCCGTCTTCTTCCTCATACTCTTCAGCCATTTTCCGAATCGTTCTCACGATGCTCTTCATTATTGATATTGCTTCGCGAGCTCTCCTGCTCGAATTCCATGGATTAGGATCACCAAGTATATTCATTGCTGTCTCTGGTAATCCTATGACACCGAATGTGTTAAAGTGTCCAGCTAGATGACCAATATAGATTTTAGTTAATGGCAATAGGCCGTTCTCAATACTCTTTAAATACCTTTCTCTCCAAGTGAGAAGAACGCTACGGGCTATTTCTAGTTTTTCATATAGGAAATCATAAAAACTATCCAAATCACCGTTAGCTTCGATAGCCAATCTTGGCAGATTAATCGTAATTACGCCAATACTCCCTGTAGCATCTGGAAGAGCCCAAATACCCCATCCCCTTCTAGATGATTTCAACGCATCATATACTTCATCCTCTTCATTTTTCGTTAGTTTAAAACTATTAAACGCATTAGCAGCCTTTTTAGCATCAATTGTTAGTCTACAACACATTGCATATAATCCAGAAACATCCGTAGAATATCCATTTAACAGATAAAATGAGCCTCTCTTAGCTAAGACCTCAAAGAAAAGATCTGTGAGATAACCCCATCTAGATCCATTCCAATCAAAATTCTTAGTAAGCATCATTGTTATTATAGGAAAAGTGAAGGGTTGTCCACGAGCATCGCCCTTAAGATAAAGCGTGAATAGGGACTCAGTAACTCTTAATGCCTCATCCAAGTAATCTCCTAATGAGCCAACCCTTTTACCACCGACATAAGCATCACCTTCAAGGAAATCTGGCGCAGTATCTAGCACGAGAGTAATATTTGTGAATGGGCTCTGGTAACCGATTCTACTTGGATAATTAAGCTCGAAAACCATGCGTTGCAATGCTTGCTTAATCATTCTCTTATCCGCATTATCATAACGGACAAATGGAGCCATATAAAGATCAAATGCAGTCACCGCTTGAGCACCAGTCCATTCTTGCGCCGCCAGGAAGAAGAAGTTCACGAGGTGAGAGACTGCTGTATCCAAGTGCTTCGCTGGATTAGAAATTACCGTAGGAGTATCTAAACCCTTCTTTAGGATCTTTGATAGCGACCAACCAGCACAATAGGGGATAAAGAGGGAGTGCGGTAATTTATGAATATGAATGCTCCCCTCAAAGTGTTCAGAAATAGCCTCGCTAGGAAGATAAGTGGATAAGATAAGAGGATTCTTCAAAATCTTATCAATAACATAACCAAGAAAAGCACCATATGACCTATTAACATTAGCGTTTTCTTTTACCTCCCAATCAGTAACTGTCAGATAAGCTCCCTCAAGATCTTTTAAAATCCTAGCCTTAAGCCCAAGTTCCTCCTCTTCCTTAATCCTATGCTTAAGCTTTTTTAAACCTCTGATTACCTTTTCAGTCCCCTTTTCATCAGCAAACTCTGAACTTCCGGTTTTCGAAATAGGCATTATGAAGAGCCCCCAGTAATAACATAAGAATAAACAATCCAGAAAATAACTATAAGATACCCCCTCATTAAAAATAGAGAAGATGAAAACTAAAACAAGGAGCAATCACAGAAGATATTAGCATAAAGAGAAGTCAAGACCAAAAATCTACTCGCTTTTAAAATCCATTAGATAAGTAATACCCTATTCTCCTAAATTTTCCGAAAAATTGCAAGTAAGCAAAAATACTTTACTTGTAAAGAATGTATTACCATATTTCAATAATCTCATGGTACAAAAATGTTCAATAGTTAACATAAAATATTAGGAGTAATAGCGATAGTATGTTAAATTATCAACATTTAAGTAATAAGTAATAAGTAATTTATGATAAAATGTTTAATGTATTCCCCCATTTTTATGGTGATAGTGGAATGGGAAGAATTAACAAGTTCTTCGTAGTGCTATTATTGATTATCCTTTATTCTTCATTAATACAAAATGTGGGGGTATACGCGGATAGAGGGGGAATACCAAGCGGAAATTCCTACGTCGATGAACCGGGTCAATACGCGGTGATTTCCTGGTGTAATGGTCTTGAGACACTATATTTATCAACCTATATAGAGAGCGAGTCCCCCGTCTATATGCTGGAGATATTACCCCTCCCATCGATACCTCAGATATCTCTTGGAAATAAATCAGTATTTAAATCCCTTGCATTATTAGTAAGCAAGCGAAGTAAGCAATATGGTTATTATGAATATTATGGTTACGAGGGTTTTCTGAAAGGGTCAGCGCCTGGTGCTAATCGGGAAGGGATAGAAATCCTCTTGACATTCTCTGCTGGTCCTCATAATGTTACTGTGGTTAGAGCTAATAATAGTACGCAATTATTAGATACGCTTAAGGTGATTGCTGATCAAAATGGTTTTAGCATTAAGGAAAACCTGGAGAAGTACTATAAACTACCCGAGACTGTGAATAATTACATAAGTAATGGTTACGAATTCTTTGCGATTGATATCATATATGTAGAGAAGACAGAGGGCACTCTCATAGAGCCGATAGTTTATACATTTAGGTCGGATAAGATCTATTACCCTATGGAAATATCCGCAGCTACGTATTCTGGCTTTTTCGATCTACACCTGTTTATAATCACGACCTTTCCAATTAATGAAGATTACTTCGAGGAATACGCTAGTAGCTATGCTATCTGGTCATTGCGTATTATAAAAGCGCCTGTTATGAAACATGAACTCGAGAATATGGATCCAAAACTCGTTAGTATATTTCCCATATGGATTCAAGGCTTGTATCTAAATTATGTTTACATGCATGGTGATTATTTCCTTATAAGGGATATAGAAATCCCCCCGGATAGGAACTTAGCAGACTATTTCGCGGTGTTTGATTTCATAATCTTAGCCATATTCCTACTCGTGATACTTAAGTATCCACCCGTTCTCAATGAGAAACAAAATTACCAGTTTATAACCATAGTTCTCGCGCTAATTCTCGCCCCTATCATAATTACATTGCCAAACCTATCAGTCATGATGGTATTTCCGATATTCAGTCACTACCTCTTCTTCAACACTATACTAATGATTATACCCCTCATAACATTAATACAATTCACTAAAGCTTCGATACACACACGCACTTTCTCCTTCTCACCGAAATTCAAAATCATAATAGAAGCCCTAGCTATGTTAATCATCTGCTACATAATCATCATGTTCTCCTACATACTAGTTACCTCCATGGCGAAATTTTCACCACTCTACACTGGGGTATTAGTAATCGCCATCTTAATATGGATGATTATAATTCAAATATGGAACTTAATTCTTCTTAATTCCATTGCCGAGAAGATAGGAAAGCAAAAGAATGAGTAACACACTCCCACTCCAGAACAATTACCCTATTTTTTACTTCATATTTACCTACCCGCCATACTTAATTTCTTACGCAATTGTGTTTTCTGGACCCTCTTGACTGCTTGAATAATACGTGACGGCATAACCGTATGAAAAGACTATACCCTTACCAGATAGGTAGCGGAAATAGATGTCGGCAACCCAACCCTCATCAGCCCAAAATAAAATATTACATATGTTATACAATATGTAAATAAATAGCTTAATATGTGTCAGATTGTCAATAACCGTGTTATGACCTTGCAGAAAAAGATCTTGTCGGGAAAATATGTTACTTTTTTATTGCTTCTTTCTAGAAAGTGTGATTATGCTCTTAGAAATCTACCTTGTACTTATCTTTGCAACTTCTTTATCCATAATTCTAGTGTTGTCAAAAAGGAATATTGCTGGAGCTATTTTTCTAGGTGCCTTATTTCTTGGTTTTGCGACTATGTCTCCCGAAGTATTACTAGAGGTTTCCTTAAGAGTTTTTTTAGAAATAGGAAATATTGTATTGGCGATTGCTATTAGTTTAATTCCAATTATAGGCGGCTTATTGAACAGGAAGGGTTTACTAGATAAAATGATAAGGAATTTTCCCTTTGGCAAAAAAGCTTTCCTTGGATTCTCCCCCGCGTTTCTCGGCCTATTAACTATTCCTGGCGGTGCTCTCTTCTCTGCTCCACTAGTTGCTCGTTGTTGTGATGAGATAACTGATATTAGGAAGGCTAGCATAAATGTTTGGTTTAGGCATATTCTTCATATCGTTTATCCATTAGCGCCTACATTAATAATAGCGTGCGAATTAGTTGGCTGTAGTGTTTATCAAGCAGTCATCTACTTAGCACCCTATTTCGCGTTATCTCTCATTGTAGGCTCTATTTTTCTCTTAGGAGGCATTGAAGAGAATAGAGAGGAAAAGCAGGTGAACATTAGGGAGTTTTTAGAGCCCGTATTCATTATTTTGATTGCCCCATTAATAGATTTTACATTGAGAACTTATTACCACTTATCGTCCTCCGCAACCTTTATTGGTATCTTTACCGCCTTATTAATTACTGTCATATATTCAAAAGCGAGAGTTCATGAGGTTCTATCCATAGCTAGAGAAACGAGAGCTTGGAACTTCGCTTTCTTGATCTTAGCTGTGTTAGAGTATCAAGCCGTGTTTAAAAACTCGGGTATCTCACAATTGGTCAGGGGCATTAGCATAAATCCGTTAATTCTTATCGTAGGCATAGGATTCTTACTCGGATTCCTGACTGGTAGAACATCAACACCTATCGTGATACTAATTCCTATGTTCCAAGAAATCTTTGGCTCGTTAACAATTCCCCAGCTCGCTTTGATGTATTATTCTATATTATTAGGTTACATTATCTCTCCCGTACACCCATGCTTAATAGTTACAGCTGAATACTTTGGAATCGGTGTTAGTGATATTATTAAGGATCTTTACAAGTTATCTCTAGTATCCTTGCTTATTGGTGTTCTTCTTTATCACCTTCTATAATCTCAGCTGGAATAAATCTCGCAACTTCAACTCCTAGAATGTTTTCTATCCCCTCTAAAAGCTGTAGAACATCAGATACTTTTCCCTCTACCAAAATAACTTCTAAACACTTATCGCGGGTTAAATGAACGTGAAGTGTTGCCCTTATTTCTCCTAAAAACTCATGCTGAATGTCAAGAAGCTTACGGACAGTATCTCCTCTCTTCTCATTATAGGTAATTAGTAAAGCTCCTATGACTTTCCTGCCCTTCCGCAATAATAATTTTCTTTCATTGATAAACTGTTTAAGAGCACTTGAAATGAGCTTAGAGCGGCTCTTGATTCGGGCCAGCTTTATATATTCGTCAACCTCATGCAAAATATCTTCGGGAATAGTAACACCAGTTCGTCTACGCTTTATGGGCATTGATAAGCCCTCTGGGAAAAGTATGATCACTTTTGAAACATATATAGAGTTGGTAATGCGTATTTTATGATTGCTACATTAAAAGCATGATGCTAAAATAATACCATAGTAAGGCCTTAAGTTTCACTAATTTTGATCTTGAAAGATTAATCGATTTTGCATTATGCATTAATTAGTCTGCGTAATTAGGATAGCGATTCCAGAGATTTTTCTGATGATAAAACACTATATATGAAACTTTTTTAGATCTATGGTGTTACTCTTTATAGAAATTGTGTTACTGAGGTGTCTTCGGGATGAAATTAAGACCATTACCTATTCTTTTTCTATTGACGCTATCGCTCATCACCTATAATTATGTCGAGGTTAGGAGTGAAAAACCATTAGTTGTGACTACGACAAGTGTATTAGCGAGCATTGTTAGGGATTTGGCTGGGGATCTTGTTGAAGTGAGGTATTTAGTATCTCCATCTATGTGTCCTGGACATTACGATGTTAAACCAGGGGACGTAGAAACTATAAGGAGGGCTTCGCTTATCTTAGCACACGGTATGGAGTGGCCTGGTTGGCTTAGAGATCTTATTGAAACGGCGAATCAAACTGGTGATCTCTACGTACCAATACGTAATATAACTGGACCATGGAATTCTCCACCTATGTTGAAACAAAGATATAGTGCTGTGGCAAATGTATTGGAGGAGGTCTTAGGGCTGTCTCTAGATGATAGATTATCAAAGTGTTTAACAGCGATAGATGCTGTTGATGAAGAATTAAAGGACTATGCTAAGGACTATGGTTTTAATAATACTCCTGTAGTAGTGATGCGCTGGCAGGTCGGCTTTGTAAGTTACCTAGGTTTCAAAGTAGTTGCAACTTATGGGCCACCAGAATACTTATCAACAGAGGATATTATTGAAATCGAGAACAATGCTACGAAGTATGGTGCGAAGTTAATCATAGATAATCTTCACAGCGGTGTGGATGTTGGTGCTAAAATAGCGGAGGATGTCGGCGCCGTCCATGTGGTTCTTATAAATTTCCCAGAGGCGGTTCCTGGAGTAAATAATGTGACAGAGATGATGCTTTACAACGCAAAGGTTCTTGCAGATGGATTAAACAAGTATGAAACAATTAAGGAAATGAGTTCTCTGAAGCAAGAGATAGAACTATGGAAATATGTCAGTTGGGGATGCCTCTTCGTAATTATGATAGAGACGGCCTTAATTATCGTTATGGTGAAGAGACGTGGGAGATAGCTTAGAGCGAGTAAGGGTCACAAGATATTTAACGATGGAGGATGCTGCTGCTTTCCATGGACATATGGGTCCATTCCTAGTGATCGGTTATAGAGCGGGTAGGTACGCGGTGAAGGTTCTTAGGCCGAGGGACGAGTTTGATCTTTCAACAACGGTGTACATTCCTTTAAAGACGCCTTTTTCTTGTATTTTAGATGGAATCCAGTGTGCAACGAAGTGTACATTGGGTAAATGGAATATAAAGTGGGTGGAATCTAATGAGTTTAAGATAGAATTTTTACGCAAAAGCACGGGTAAGAAACTTGTTTTAAAGGTGAAGCCAGAGATTATAGAGGAGGCGCTTAATTGCTTAGACATCAGAGAAATGGTAAGAAAACTTACTATGATAGAGATAGAGGACATAGCGGAGGTAACGAGTTAGATAAATTTGCGGTATGGCTTAAGAATGTGTACACGGCTTATCCTAGAAGCAAAGATGCTGCCCTTAGAGATATCACCATAAGTATTCCTTATGAAACTATTATTTTAATTACTGGGCCTAACGGTTCTGGAAAAACAACTTTTCTTGAGCTAATATTAGGTTTTCTTAAACCCTTAACTGGAGAGATTTATGTATTAGGTAATAAAATGCCTAGAAATGCGAGAAAAGTAAGATTATCTATGAGTTATCTCCCACAAGACTTTATGAGAGAGTCTACAGAGCCGTACTCGGTATGGGATGTAGTTTCAATGGGTTTGGCAGCATATGGTAAACCCTTTGGCATCACTTCACGAGATGATGAGGAAAGGATCAGATGGGCAATAAGGGTAGTTGGGTTAGAGGGGCTAGAGGATAGACCCATAGGACAATTAAGTGGTGGTCAGCAACAAAGAGCTATGCTCGCTCGAGCCATAGTTAGAAAGCCTAAATTACTGTTGCTTGACGAACCGTTTTCCAGTTTGGATCCAGAGGGTCGAGAGCATGTATCTGGGATCCTTAGGACCCTCAGGGAAGAGTTCGGAACTACTATTCTAGTAGTAAGTCATGTTATTGAACCCTTAGTTAACTATGCTGATTGTGTGATAGAGCTGAGGGAAGGTAGAGTGGTGAGAGAGGAATGGATTTCATGATTCTTCTTTTATTAGAAGCTATGGTAACAGCATCATTAGCGGGAGCCTTATGCGGTAGCCTAGGCGTATATTTAAAGAGGATGAACCTATTAACCATAAGTTTTACAATTGCACATGCAGCTTTAGCGGGTGCAGCCTTATCCATATTGCTTAAAACAGATCCAGAGGTGACAGCGTTCATTTTTGGGATTTTTATCGCTGCCATGGTTGAAATATCGCATAATAAACTAGGTATTGATAGAGAGCTTATTTCAATGGGTTTTTTCTCATTTTCATCGGCGATCGCCATGTTTGCAATATATCTAACGCCTTCTGTGACTTTAACATCAGAGACAGCTTCTCTGGTGTTATGGGGAAGCGTATTAGCAGCTACAGTCAGAAAAATCATACTTTTAACATTTCTGATTATCGCTTTATTGATATACGTTTTCGCTTTCAAAATAGAGATAAACACCATACTCTTTGACAAAAAGTTGGCCGAGGCAGAAGGTGTTAACGTCACATTGCATGCTACGATACTTATTATTATTACTGCATTAAGCATTTCATTGATTTTAAAATTAACTGGAGCTTTTCTAGTCTTCTCATTGCTATTTAATCCATCCATGAGCGCAATCAAATTAACATATAAAAGACAGCCGCTGATAGGAGCCATAATAGGTGGAACATCGGGTGCTGTGGGTGTTTTACTCAGTTTCGCACTGGATACCCCTATAGGAGCTACGATATCAATAGTCTCAAGCGTACTTTTAATGTTATCTGTTTTTATTGCTGTGGTGATGGAATTGCATGCTAAAAGGAAAATCATACCAAGTAAATATTTGTGACGCCTTTATCGTGGTCTCAGCCTACAATGTGGCTAGGATCACCGCACCAAGCTCCTAATTAAACGGCTGAGAGAGGCTTAGAAGGCTGGACGGAACAAGGGGCAAAAAGATAAATTTGAAACAAAGCCCATAGTGAATAAAATAGAGAAACTGCTGAGAAAGCTAGAATTGCCAAAAAGTTCTCCACAATAAATGTGGCTTATGAAATATAAGCCGCATAGTGAAAATGTTGTTCGCGTAGGATAGAGAAAAATTCTTAAAAGTTTTTTTAGTAATTAGTAATTCTTCCCTTACAATTCTTAGTCATTTTGTAAAAACAAAACGTATCAGTGATTCAAAATGCTTAAGAAGACTACGCGGGTTTTGTTGCTAAAGCATCCTTATATGCAAGAATTATTAACAGTGCTTAGGGATAAGAATACTCCTTGTCATGTATTTCGGAATTATCTGGAAGAAATGGGGATATTTATTGCTTATGAGATATCACGTGATTTGGATTTTGAAGAAATTACCGTTAAAACGCCCCTTGGGGTAGCATCTGGGTTTAGACTACGGGATCCAGTGGTGCTTATAGGCATTTTAAGAGCTGCATTACCAATGGTTTATGGAATGCTAAGAGTTTTTAAAAAGGCTCAAATTGGCGTGATAGCTGCTAGGAGAATTGAGGAGGCTGGCTCTAGAAATAATGATTTTATGGTTGAGATACCGTATGAAAGGGAACCAGATTTGAATGATAAGGTAGTTATTATAGCTGACCCAATGATTGCTACAGCGTCGACTATTGTAAGAATAATATCCAGAATAAAGGGAAGATGGCAACCCAAGAAGATCATTGTAGCGGCTATAATAGGCTCGAAATTTGGTGTTGAAAGGTTGATTAAAGAACACCCAGATGTCTTATTATATATTACTGCAGTCGATGAAAAGCTAAATGAACATGGCTATATCGTTCCAGGTCTAGGAGATGCCGGAGATAGAGCTTTCTGTACAGAGTGAAACATCTCGAACAATTATCTCATAGATAGTTTAAGTATCGCTTAAAATCATTTAAAGCGAGAAAATTTAATATCTCTTTACATAGTTCTAAGGCAGGAATCCTATCTTAATCTAGCTATATTGGTGTGGTTAGAATGAACGCTCAGCTCTATGGCTCCTTTAAGATAGTTCTTATGGGAGATGGGGGTGTTGGAAAAACTTCTCTAATAAAGAGATATCTCAAGAAGGGTTTTTCATACGATTATAAAAAGACAATTGGTGTGGAT